>Ga0207862_1000598_pt1 | contig 10911 bp, 8 predicted proteins | sample LuqExpMetageno81_FD_187838 | JGI IMG/M metagenome (GOLD analysis project Ga0207862, IMG submission 187838) | Tropical forest soil microbial communities from Luquillo Experimental Forest, Puerto Rico - Sample 81 (SPAdes) | ecosystem: Environmental > Terrestrial > Soil > Tropical forest ... | reverse complement strand
GGTCCCGCCATTAGCGAGACCGCTGAACCCCGCTGCGCTACGCTCAGCGCAATCAAGCCGCCGGATACCTCTCGCTGGTCTGAGGCGCGGCCTCGCTAGTTCTTTGGGTAATTTTGGCTGGAATACAACGCCGTCCTTAGCGCTTTTTGGAACCGGCAGTGCGCGTCCGACTTCCGATATCGTTAGTCCTGTTTTACCGAGTACTCTGTAATTCATTTTATCTAAAGTTCCTTCTGGATCATTTACACGAAACGGAAAAAAAAGCACGCCGCGCCTGTAGGGCGGACCGAAAGACAGGCAAAATCTGATACTTTTGCCGTCGTCGCCTCCTCCTGATGTCACATCTTATTTTGCTGCCATGAAGCTTCGAGGGCCTTGGCGGCCTTTTCTGGTGTCGTATTGCCGGAGGCAATGTCCGCACTCAAGTCGTTGAGGACACGGCCGGTGTCGGGCCCCAACAGTTGATCCATCGCGATCTCGATCCACTGCGAGCGATCGATTTCCTGAGCAATTTGCTTTAAAAGCGGTTCCTGGATCAGAGCAAGTATTTCCGGAAAACTCTAACCCGAATGGAGTATCGCCATCTTTGTGCCGTTGTGATTTAGTCACTCTGTAAGGGCGATTGTTGGTGGATCGCTGCGCTCTACAGGCGTCTTGACCGGCTTGCTATTTTCGATTCGCAAACCTTACTGTCCCAAAAAACTACATATCAGAAAGCACGGTGGCCATGAACGATTTTACAAAAAGCATAACCATAGATGGCCTCAGCGTGAAGCTCTGGCGCGGTGAGCGAATGGTCCTGATCGGAATGGACGTCGACAATCCAGAGCCCGATTTTGTAGGCTTCTCGATCGAGGAGCAGAGCCCGGGAAGTAACGACTTCTTGCCGCTGAGAAATCGTCTGAACTTCTCCTATGGCGATCAGTCGGCGTCGATGGCCGTGAACGGCTTCCGGAATTTCCCGTCTACTATTGCACCGTTTCAGAAGTTCCGATGGATTCAATTCCCTTTCGATCCCAAAGTCGGCAAATATAGTTACCGGGTCACCAAGAAGCACATGAAGTCTGATGGATCTCTGGTGAGTGGCACATCAGTGACCCTTGATATCACACTCGACATCGTAATTTACGACGATTTTCTTGATGTTGGATTTGCGCGAAACTTTGCGTCATCGCAGGCTTACGCCGATCGGTATGGAAACAATCCGGATGTTATTCCAGTGCAAGCCGATCAGGGACTCGACTTCAAGAAAGTCGCCGGCGATGTCTACGATTGGTTGGGATTTGAGGCCGGTCAGCTCATTTTTGATTTCCTGAAGGAAGTCGCCGGCGACGAGACCCTCACTCTTGACTTTTTCGCGTATGACCTGAACGAACCGGACGTCGTCGGGCTACTGGAGAGGATTGGTGGACGCCTCCGAGCCATCATCGATGACTCGGGTGAGCACAAACCGGATACAAGCGCAGAATCCCAGGCCGCCGAGCGGCTCGCGGCATCGGCCGGCCCGGACAATATCAAGCGCATGCACTTCAAAGGTCTGCAACATAATAAGGTGCTCGTTGCAAAGCGAAATGGTGAGGCGGTGAGGGTCCTCTTCGGGTCGACCAATTTCAGCTTCCGGGGCATTTACATACAGGCGAATAACGCTTTGGTGTTCCGTGCGCCCGAAGCTGCTGCCCTGTTTGAACAGGTCTTCGATCTGGCATTCACAAGTCCAAAAACCTTCGCTTCTGACCCGATTTCGAAGCAGTGGCACTTAGTAAATATCGATGGCAAGCCGCCGGTGCATCTCTGCTTTTCACCGCATACCGATTCGGATCTCTCACTCAGTCCGTTAGGTGCCGCGATCGATCAAGCGACCTCTTCAGTCTTATTCTGCATCGCGTTCCTCAATCAGGCCAAATCTGGTGCGTTACGGGAAGCAATCGACCGGCTGACAGAAAAGAATGTCTTCAGCTATGGGATCTCAGATCATGTCGGCGGCCTCCAAGTGCAAAAGCCGGATGGCACAATCGGCATCGTCGATTTCGAGTTTCTCGCCAAGCACACACCGGAGCCCTTCAAGAGCGAGTGGTCCGGTGGAGAAGGCATTCACGAGCATCACAAATTTGTCGTAACCGACTTTAATCTTCCGACTGCCAAGGTGTTTACGGGTTCTTCAAACCTTTCCGTTAGCGGGGAAAAAAAGAACGGGGACAACCTGGTCATGATTGAGGACCCGAAAGTCGCAACATCGTTCGCGATCGAGGCGCTCCGTATCTTTGACCATTTGCAATTTAGGTCCCGCATGAAGGATGCATCAATAGACGAAAGTAAAGATCCGCTGACCTTACAGAAAACAACAGCCTTGAGCGGAAAACCTGCCTGGTTCGAAAAATATTATGTCGCCGATAGCCAGGCAGAGAATGATCGCAAATTGTTCTCTCACTAAAGGGGTTGAAATTGACGTTGTCCCCTTAACGTAAAGCAACACCCACAATATGGAGGCGAGAAGATAGCGTGAGCCACAGACGAACGAAACCCCCAGGGGCACAACGCAGTTACGGTATATTGGTTGGCAAGATCCACGATGGCCAACAGAATCCGGAAGGCAAATCGCCACACTACGAGATTTGGGTCAAAGCAAACGGCGATTACCGAATAGCGGTGAACGTGCAGTCGGTGGACGGCAGCGATGTCCTTGCATTTTTCGATCCTGATTTCAAGTCTCCGACCAGGCTCGACCTCCCGACCCTGGCCGCTGGAGCATTGGGTTTCACCTCGTTGCTGACGGGTTCAAACGGCAAAGGACTCGATTACCTCCGGGACAACCTGTTTCCGATCGACAGGATGGCTCCAATCCCGCCGGAAGGCGCGGGAATCACGCTGGCCAGTCTTCTCGATGCTCAGGTAGAGCGCGCAAAGGCGGACGACGAGGCGGTTGTTTTTGTTTGCGGCGAGCTTTTTCATGATCAGGGCAGCGACAAGACTTTCGGATTCTCTCCTGAACGGGGCGTACATGACGTCCACATGATGCAAGGAAACTCGGGCAGTTTCGCGAACGACAACAGGGTGAATGGTGACGGCGCTTTATTCATACGGTATGCCGGTGGGGAGACCATCGCATTGTTCGTTAGATTTACGGTGCAGGATGTTGCCACTGATGACGCGACCGGAAATCCGTTAGCTAACTAATTGCAGGGACGCGATCCGGGCTGGCACCTCCAATAGACAAAGGCAAATTGCACCGAACTGGTCGCCAAAGTCGTTACCGGCGTCAAATTTGCCGATGGAGAAGAACAAACCGAACAAGCCGCCTAACCGGTCAATTTAGCGAGGATGCGCGGCATTCCGCCAACCCATGGGAGAACTACGAGGTCGAAGCTACCGTGCTCACAACGGTCTTTAGTGAATAGTTCCAGCAAGGCTCATTTCGAGATCCACCTTGTCGTTTACGCGGAGAACAAATGTGCTCGGGTCTTTCATTCCCCAATTTACGTAAGGCATTACGAACTTCGCGCTCGCAGTGACCCGGCCGTCTCGCAGGTTTACCTTTCCGTGGAACGTCACCTCATGATCCTGCCCGTGAATCCGCAGGATGCCATGCGCTTCAACCTGGCTTTCACCCTCCATCGAGACCTGACCTGTAACGCGGTCAGGCGAAAAAACCGCTTCGGGAAATCGATAGCTTTCCAATACTGCTTCATGCATCTGCCGATCACGCGCTCCTACACCCGTGTATCCGCTCTTTACATCGACCACGATCTGACCACTGGCCTTACCAGTTAGGATTTCCCAACGAACCGTCCCGCCTTTGACTTTGAACGTACCGTGGACCGTGTGCAGCACGGCGCTTAGGGCGAACTGAACAGTGCTCTTGGACGGATCGAGATCGATTATGACCTCTTGGGCGGAAGAAGGGATCTTTTCAGCCGCCCTTCCCGTGAAACCAAAGTACAACAACAGGAGTACGAGAATTGGAGTCTTCATGATTTAGAGCCTCAATTCCCGATATGCCTTACCTTAGTTCGACGCGAGGATGTAATCGTCCAGCTTTACAACCAGGTTCCGGATTACTTGAGCGCTTGGCGCACCCAGGACAACGGCAGCATACCGAATCGCCTTCCCACTTGCTGACCGTTCTATCACCGCACAGTCGTGGAAAGTTCCCATCAACCCCACCTTGGCGTAAATGTTTGTTGTCGGCCGCGGAGGCTTGGCTTTGGCTAGACCTTCTTCGAGCCAAGACCCGGCGAGGCCCATGATGTCGCGCATCTCATCACTCGCATCTGTGCTGACTAACCGGCTGTCCTCGAGCAGCGTCAGGAACGCCGCCACCGCCTTTGCCGTTGCCCCCATATGAGTGAGTCTGGTGCGCGGCTCCAGCATCCAATTCCTTCCGGCATAATTACCCCCAGCCAAAGGCCGCCGAATTCGGTGCTGTACAACCCCTCGGCTGCCAACGCGCCGTTCAGGTACTGAAAACCGATTCGGTCGATGCAGACTGACGCTGAGTGGTTGTTCGAGTGCCCGATCATCGCCTCCATGTGGTGACGATAAGTCGTGGTGAAGTCGATGTTCCATGCTCCGGCCGAACCAACTATCGTGAAGATCTGATCGAGTATCGGAAAATCCGGTTTCCCAGATGAGACAGCGGTTTCGACCACGCCCTTCCAATCTGCAGTGATGGTCTTGAACACCTGCTTCCCATCATCGGCCCTCACTTCGTTGGCCGCGATGCGAAGATTGTTCCGTAGGCGAAACGCAGCGAACATGGCGGCGATCTTTACCAGACTGGCAGCGAACCGCTGGTCGTACATGTTCCACCCGGCGAAAGTGATCCACCCGGCTCCGTCAGGTCGCCGAGTTCGCCCGGTAAGGTCTATGATCGCGACCCCCAAGTTGGTAAACCGCGGATTCCTCTGAAGATCGTCGATCGCGCTCTCAGTGTACGGGTTGATCATCCAGAAAACAGGAGGAGCTTCTAAAGCGAAGGGCGGGTTGAAGCGAGTGGCGAGCGGGTCGATAGACATCGGGAACTCCAGCGCTGTATCGGGGCGACCACTATATATAGCTGACTGCAACGACTGACAAGAAATCGCTCCTCGCTCTGGCGGAAACGGTGAACATCCCCGAGACCTGGAAGCCGGAGGCGACCGATAAGGGCGTCGCCCGCGAATCGCCTGACAAGATAACCACTATTATCTTTGAAGTAACGACGGAAAAGGGGCTCGACGCGCTCTTTCAGGAGAACGTCGAATGGCTCGTCAAAGACCAATCCGTTCAACTCGACAAAGCTTCCGACCAAAAGCAGGATTTCGAGTCTGCCGGCACATTAATTTAATCGTTAGCGGGTCTTACTTTTCAAGGATTCTCAAGCGAGGCCGCTTCGCCCAACCGGCGCTGCTCCCCGCGCGACCTTGCTACCCTTGCACCTTGCTGGTCTGAGGCGCGGCCTCGCTAGACGAAGCGAGCAAGGACCGTGGAGTAGATAAGGAGGCGTGCGACGGGTTTTCCGAACCCTTGGCAGATCGATTTGTTTCCAAAGTTTTTCCGTCGTTTGCGGAATCAACGGTAAAGATGTTTCCACTTCCGTAATTTCTGGTGTGATAGTGCCATGCGTCTGATCCAATTCCCCTGAAGGTACGAATTCGTGACAAACCAGGTCTCACGACCGGAAAAGCTTTTCTTTGAACGTTGTTCGAGCCAGTTCGCGAGATTCGCTTCCCAGGCGTCTTCCGCGTGATTAAATAGGTGGATTCGGGTCATGGGAACATTCTGGAGCGCAGGGGAGTCATTTTCACAGAAGACCACAAAGATCACAAAGACAATTCCTTAGAGAGGGCCAACGCCTGGAGCCATCCCTTCAAAAGCGCAGTGGTCGAAAGTGCATCAGATCAACTGATCGAAGCGTAGTTCGCTCATTTCCACGAGGATTTTCATTTCACCCTCGTCCTTATCGTTGTCCTCGTCGAAATCTTTGGAGGGGAGTCGATTGCGGCTCCCTGGGCTTTGTAAGCAACGCGCCTCCAGACCCGCCGACACGCCGCTACCCCAAATGCTGCTGAATAATTTTTTCAGCTTGGTCCCGATGCGATGTGTATTCGTGCAAGAAATCTTCCTTACGTGAAAAACCCATTCGAATAGCCAAATGCCGAAGCTCTTCCTGATGGGGCGGGAGCTGAGAAATCGAGCTGTTTGAGACACGCCGCAGAACTGACTCGGTGCGACGAAGAAAGCAGTAGGCAGCTCGGAGGATTTCGCTCTCAGTGGAATTCAGAAAGTCGCTCAGTTTTCCGATTGCGCTGAGCGTGTTGATCTCTTCCACTTGATGTTTCATCTGGAGATATTGAACGAGGAACTCGATTCCGATCAGACCTCCTCTTCCCGTCTTAAAATGCGAAAAATCGTCCCCTTTCGCTCGCTCTTTGACGATCCGCCGGTACATTTCATCAATTCGCTCCCTTAGATCGCCGCGGGCACTCCAACGGCTCCAGATTTCAGCGACAGCAGCGTTCAGCGGTTGCACCTCAGGTCCGCATAAAGCGCGGGCCTTGGTCAGCGCTTGAGCCTCCCAAAATTGCGCTCGGTGGTCAAAGTATTCGCGATACGCCGAAAGAGGGATTACCAGAACGCCATTGGCACCTTCCGGCCTCAAACGGGCGTCGAGCGGAAACACTCGACCTTCCCCCATTTTGGCTCCCATCGCATGGATCAATTGTTCGCCTGCGCTAATATCGTTTCCGATAAAGACCACATCCAGATCCGCACCATAGAGGAGTTCCCGACCGCCGAATTTTCCCAGGGCGAGGACCGAGACCCGTTTTGGTTTGTCCAGTTGCAAGGCGCAATACTCAAGGCATGCCTCTGCGAGCTGGGTCATTTCGAGCTCCAATTCCTGCTGAGAAGCGATCCCCAGAATATCGCGTAAGAGGATGCGTACTACCTCGCTGCGTCGATAAACTCTTACCCATTCCAAGGGCGACAGTTCTTCGTCATTCTTTTCGAGGCCTTCGAGAAACTGTTGTTTGGAGAGCGCCAATCCGAGGGTCGCACCGCGCGTGACCTCTTCAATCAGTTGCGGACGCCGGATCACGATATCACTGAAAATCGCGCTCGCATCGAAGAGGCGAACCAAAAGCTCCAACAATTTTGGATTCGCGAGCAGGGTCTCGAATAGCAGGCCGCGAATTCCATAGCCGTCGACAAAGCGAACGAAGCGGTTTAACGCCGCATCGGGGTCAGCCATACGAGCGCACCAACTCAATAGTTCCGGTTCAAGCTCCCCGTACAATCGGCGCGTCCGGGGTGAAACGTTGACATTCGATGGACCTTCCTGAAGCGCGCTGAGGGCTCGGGAAGCTTTTTGCGGATCGGCAAAGGCCGAAAGGTCGCGTTTCAGTTCCTTCCGTCCCACTTCACTGCTTTTTAAAAGCCGATCGAAAACCGAACGCACCGCGGAGGTGTGCGCGTGCAACGCTTCGGCGAATGCATCAACCTCGTCATACCCAAGAGTTCGGGCAATCCCGATCCACGCTTCCCGATGCACCGGAAGGGTGTGTGTTTGCTGCTCGTTCTGAATTTGTAACCGATGCTCGACCGCGCGCAGGAATATGTAGGCATCTCTGAGCAAGCGCACTTCGTGCGGAGGAAGGATCTGCAATTGCTCTAGTGCGGCCAAGGTTTTGAGACTATTCCGCTCTTGCAGGAAGGCATTTTTGGCGCCATGCAGCAGTTGTAACGTCTGCAAAATGAACTCGATTTCCCGGATGCCTCCGTATCCGAGCTTCACGTTTCGATGCAGGTCCTCAAGTCCCACGATCTCTCTTTCGATCCGTGCTTTCAATGCCGCGATCTCGTCCAGGAGATCAACCGAAACTATTCTCGGAAAAACAAACGGCTGCAATCGCTGGCTAAACTCGTAGAGAAGTTCACGTTCGCCGGCGACGCCCCTGGCCTTGATCAAAGCCATGCGTTCCCAGGTCTCTCCGTATCCGGCATAGTAATTTTCCATGCTGACCAGCGACCGAACTAAAGGTCCCTGTCGACCCTCAGGCCGGAGTCGCACATCGATTCGGAAAAGTGGTTCCGCTGTCGCTGAGAAGATCTGAATGATCTGCTCCGCCAGGCGCGTGAAAAAGTCGCGGTACGAAAAGCGAGAATTGAGATGTCCCTCTTCACCATAGAAAAAAAGGACATCGATATCGGAACTGTAATTCAGCTCTGTCCCGCCAAATTTTCCCATTGCCAGAACGCCGAATCCGGTCTTTGGGCTGCCCGATCTTCTCGCCAAGTTTTCGAAGCAAGCGGAGTAGACCTCGGAAACGCAGCGTTCGGCAACAGCCGTTATATCTCGCGTCGTCTCGGCGAACCCGGCAAGCCCGGAGATTTCGCGAAAGGCGATCCTCAACATCTCCTGCGATTTCCACAGCCGCAAATCGCGAAATAACAGATCTTCGCCTGACCGGTCTCTACGCCAACTCGATTGAGAAGCGACCTTCGGATTCTGAACATCCGGGTGACTCAACCATTCAAGAAGCTCGGGTCGTCGGCAAATTTTCTCCAGGGAGATAGGCGAAAATGTCAAAAAGTTTAGAATCGCCCGGACACGATCGGGAGACGACGTCAGAGCCTGCAACGCCGTCTGATTGACAGAAGCGAGTCTATCCCACACTTTTCGTCCGGCGGGGGGATCCCAAAGTTTTTCCAGTAATTCTCCGGATGGGTGAACGGCCATTGAGGATCAGGATAGCTTCCAGCAATTGTTTTGTCTCGAGCATGGTAAGCGAAGGCTCCAGCTTGCCCGCGTGGCGTGCCATCGGATGCAAAGGCTGGAGCCTTCGCTTACGCAGATGACCGAACGGGGAAGTAGTGCAATGAGAATGGCAGAAAACGGCAAAATACGCGGGGAGACATGCATACCCAGATCGCGCAGGAGCGCGTCCCTACCTGCGCTTACGAGAAAATTATACAGAGGTTGTTCTTGTCCGTCCTGCGAATAATCTCTAACGGTACAGGTGGCGTTTTAGTAAGCCTTGTGAAACGTTTTGTTCAGCCAACGCTTGTCGTTGTCGTCGCAGTAGCTGGTCTCGTTGGGCTGGGATTGCTGGCGATCAACCTTTATGTTCAATCCCCGGATGCCCAATTGCAGCTGCGGGAGATAGTCAGCGAAAACCTCGGTTATCCGGTTTCCGTCTTTCGAATCACCTTCACACCTTGGAACGGGTTTCATCTGCAGGATGTGAGCATCCAGGATCCCTCGGTCGACTTCCCGATTTTGAAAGCTCGGGATCTCTGGATCCAGTGCAAATTCTTACCGCTTTTGCGGCGGAAACTGATCGTGCGCCAGATTTTTTTGAGCGGGGCGGAAGTTCGGATCCCGAATGTCGACCGTGTGGAGCCAGAGCCCGCGGCCGACGAAATCCCTCCCGCGTCACGGAATTCGCGGCCCAATTCTACGAAAACCCAGATATCTGCGCCGGGCGAACAATCAGTGGAAAAGCTGTCTCCGCCACAAAAGAATCCGTCAGTGCAAAATGTGAGGCCCAAAAACCTCTGGGTTGAGATCCGCAAGTTCAAACTCAGCCACGGCTCAGTTTATTTCATGGGTTCGCGCGGGAAACCAATTGCAACCCTCCGCAACGTAGGAGGCGCCGTGAAGATTCAAAAAGGTGAGTATCTCGGGAAAGTTACAATCTCAAGCGCTACGATCTCCGATTCAATCAACGTGGATGATATCTCTTCGCCGGTTAAGTGTTCGAACGGCGCGCTCGATCTGGAAGACATCTCGGCGCAGATTTCCAGTGGCGCAATTCAAGGAAGTTTTCATGTCGATACGACCGATTCAGGACTGCCCTACCAGCTCCACCTCCAGGTAAAGGGAGTAAACATCAACGAGATTGTCAGTCGCGCCGGGGCAATCTTTGATCGCGCACACGGAATCCTCGAGGGAAACCTTCAGCTTGCCGGGTACATGAAAGATCCGTCGCTGGCTTCGGGCGGCGGCAGCCTGGAGGTCAAGACAGGTTACCTCGATCCATACCTGATCTTGAAGGAGCTTGGGGCTTGGACTCAAATCGACGAATTGAGACGGCTCGACCTTGAGGAAGCGCTCTCCAAGTTTAGCATCGTTGGGCAGGACATCAAAGTGGACTCCCTTGAGCTGATTTCGAAGAACTGTCAAGTGAACCTGTGGGGAACCGTTCAGTCGGCGCAAAAACTTGACCTCAACGGACGTATCACGCTCAACCAATTCCTCAGCCGAAAAATTCCGAATGAAATAGAAGAAAATTTTGGGACAGCGAAGGATGGCCGAAGCCGGTACTTGGATTTCCGGGTCACCGGGTCCGTATTTCTGCCTCAATCCGATCTTTTCGATCGAATCATCGGTGACAAGGGCAAGCTCTTAAAGAAGCTCCTGGGAATTGACCGAAAATAGAAGCGCGATGAGAGTCATTGCAGGGTCCGCCGGCGGCATACCGTTGAGAATATCGTCTCACGATTTTCGTCCTACCATGGATATGGTTCGGGGCGCGATTTTTTCGGCCCTGGGCGACCTGGTGATCGGGGCCCGCGTTCTCGATCTCTTCGCCGGGAGCGGTGCTTACGGAATCGAAGCGTTGAGCCGAGGCGCCGCTGAAGCTGTGTTTGTGGACAATCACCTTAAGTCGATCGAGGCCATCCGACTCAACCTCGCCAGAGCGAAGCTCGACGGAAAGGTTGTCCGGGACGACGTGTTTCGGTTTGTACAAAGGTGTAAAACGTCGTTTCGCCTCGTGTTCGCCGATCCCCCCTATGCGAAACACGCCGGGGATCGAAACTTTGTAGAAGAGTTATTGGACCGCGAAGCTCTCGTCGCTGCCGTTGAACCTGCCGGGGTCCTGGTCATTGAGCGATCTTCGGCTAAAGGCGAAACAGTGTCCCGGTTCTGGG
>Ga0207862_1000594_pt1 | contig 10930 bp, 9 predicted proteins | sample LuqExpMetageno81_FD_187838 | JGI IMG/M metagenome (GOLD analysis project Ga0207862, IMG submission 187838) | Tropical forest soil microbial communities from Luquillo Experimental Forest, Puerto Rico - Sample 81 (SPAdes) | ecosystem: Environmental > Terrestrial > Soil > Tropical forest ... | reverse complement strand
CTATTCGGCCTTAAACGGTCTTACCCTGGCAGTGATTTTTCTGGCCTACACCCGGGCCTCCATCGCCAGCACCTTCTTTGTCACTGCCGGCACTTTTGGCGTCACCAGTTTCTACGGCTATACCACCCAGCGGGACCTGACCAGCTGGGGAAGCTTCTTCTTCATGGGCTTAATCGGCATCATCATCGCCTCAGTGGTGAATTTCTTCCTCCACAGCCCCATGATTTACTGGGTGGTAACCTACGCCGGGGTGCTAATTTTTGTCGGCCTGACCGCCTACGACACCCAAAAATTAAAACAAATGGCCATGTCAGGGTTTGCCTCTGAAGAAGAGGAACGGAAATCTGCGGTCATGGGGGCGCTGGCTCTATATCTGGACTTTATCAACCTCTTCCTGATGTTGCTGAGGATAATGGGGAGCCGCAGAGACTAAGAGTTAAGTACCCTATGTGTATCAGGAGGCCTGAACAGGCGTAACCTCCAGGGGTTACGCCTTTATTTTCGGCTTTACCGAGCTTCGAGGGAGGTTAAGGTGATACTGCTTGGGGGTCACTCTCAGGCCAATTAGATCCAGCCAAACGCCTTGCCAAGGCCAACGCCTCCACCTGCCGGAAGCACTCTGGCCTGGGGAGATGGACTCGTATCGCCGCGGAAAAAGACCAATGGCGGGAAAAGACATCCCTGCCCGGCAAATGACGTCTCAGGTCTGATTATCCTGGTCAATCAGCAAACTTCCTACCGGGGTACAGCCGCGGCCGGGGCCCCTTCCCGGGGCGGATTGCCGGGCTGCATCGAATCATCCAGGGTCAGCACATAGATACTGATGGCCGCCACCATAAGGCCGAGCACCAACCAGGCGCGCCAATCTTTGTGCAGCCCCGGCCTCAGGAATTTGTTAAGCCAGTGCTCCTCTTCCTCTGGTTTATGAGGGTGATGGTGTGCGTGCATGAGCAGTATGCTACCATATTTTGCTGGCGAGAAATAGCCCTAGACTGAGATTATGACCTTTCAGAACCAGAAGGTTCAGGCTACCGGGGAGAACTATATTCGGATGGTCTCTGTTCCCGGTCTTTGCCTCAAGATGAACCAAGCACTCAGCAAGCTCCAGCGCCTCCACCAGCCGGAAGCGATTTGGACGGGGCTGGTGTCAGTGTAGCTGTCCGGCGGCCTGATGTCCAGGCCGACGCCTTGATACTGGGAAGCTGAAGACCTATATCTATTGGTATGGGAAAAACCGAGAGAAAAGCTGCTCAAGATCGGGGGCATCAATGACCTCTCCCCTGGCCGTGCTCATCGTCGACGATGAACCAAACATTAGGAAAACCCTCGCCATAGCCCTGGAGGCCGAGGGAAATCGGGTGGTGGCGGTCAGCAATGCCCAAGATGCCTTGAGCACCGCCACCCGCAGCTTCTTCGATGCGGCCCTGGTGGACCTGCGCCTGGGAACGGAATCCGGCCTGGAATTGATTCCGCGGCTTGGCAGCGCCTGTCCCTGGATGAAAATCGCCGTGATCACCGCCTACGCTTCCATCGACACCGCGGTGGAGGCCATGCGGCGGGGCGCCTTTGACTATCTGCCCAAGCCTTTCACCGCCGAGCAGGTGAACCTGCTTATGCGCAAGGTGGTGGAGGTTCGGACCCTGGAGCAGAAAGTGGAGGTGCTGCAGGAAGCCCTCAGCAAGGCCACCCCTGAGGCGGACTTTACCAGCCTGAGCCCGGTCATGCAAAGAACGCTGGAGCTGGCGCGGCGGGTGGCGGCGAGCGACGCCACCCTGCTGATCAGGGGCGAGAGCGGCACCGGCAAGACCCTGCTGGCCCGAACGATTCACTCCTGGGGACCGCGCGCCACGAGACCTTTCGGGGTGGTTTCCTGCCCCTCCTTGTCAGCAGAACTCCTGGAAAGTGAACTCTTCGGCCACGTCAAGGGGGCCTTCACCGGTGCGGTGCGGGATAACCCGGGGCGCCTGGCGGCCTCAGAGGGAGGCACCCTTTTTCTCGATGAAATCGGGGACTTGCCGCTGCCTTTGCAGGCCAAGTTGCTGCGGGTTCTCCAGGAGAAAGAATACGAACGGGTGGGCGACGTGGAAACCCGTAAAGCTGATGTGCGCGTCATCACCGCCACCAGCATGGATCTCGCCAACGCCGTCAAGGCCGGCAGTTTCCGGGAAGATCTCTTCTACCGGCTGAACGTGGTGGAAATTCTCATGCCGCCCTTGCGGGAGCGCCTGGAGGACATCCTGCCCCTGGCGGAGCGTCTTCTGGCGTTTTTCGGCCGCCAAAGCCATCGCCGCATCCTGGGGTTTACCCCGGCGGCCCAGGAAGCTCTCCAGCATTACCCCTGGCCCGGTAATGTCCGGGAATTGCGCAACGTCGTGGAGCGGGCCGTTTTGCTCTGCACCACCGAGACCATCGGGGCGGACAGCATCCCGTTACATCTTGCCCCGGTGCCGCCTGAACCCAGATTGGGGGATCTTGTACCGCTGGAAACCATCGAGGAGTTGCACATCCGCCAGGTGCTGGCCGCCACCAAATCCCTGGAAGAGGCGGCCAGGGTCCTGGGCATGGATCCTGTCACCCTGTGGCGCCGCCGCAAAAAATATGGGATTTGATCTCCATCTTGCATTTTGAAAGGTTGCCCCCGGCCCTCTCTTGCATCCTGCAATCCGGCCCAGGGAGCTTAGCAGAATTAAATCTATAATAGTAAATTATTTCAGCTAATTATAAATTGCCGGTCAGCGGCATTGGGTTTGCATAAAGGATTGAGCTGAGGAGTTTTGGATGGGTATTAGGGCCAAGCTGGTTATTGCCCTGGGCGGCCTCTTGCTGATTCTGGCGGTGGTGGGCATGGTGAGCATCCACACCCTGAGTGAATCGAGTCAGGCCATCGCCCGCATCCTGCGGGAGAATTACGACTCGGTAGCTGTCTGTGACAAGATGAAGGTCGCGGTTGACAGGTTGGACCGCCTGGCTGAAACCCTCCTGTGGGGGAATCTCCCCGAAGCGCTCCAGCAGAGGGATGCGGCTATCCAGGAGTTCAACAGAAACCTCATTTTCCAGCAGGGCAATGTCACCCTCGAGGGGGAACAGGAGTTGACCGATCATTTGTCCGGGGCCTGGAAAAGCTACCAGGAGGGGTTGGCAGATTTCTTTCAATTGGCCGATCTGCCCCCCCGCCGGGAATTCTACCGCCAGCAGCTGCTGCCTCGCTCCCGGGAGATCCGGGAGGTCGCTCAAAAAATCATCGACTTAAACATGAATAATATGGTGGCCGTGGACGGCCAGGCGCAACAACGCACCGCCAAGGCCAGGAAAGCCCTGATTCTCCTGCTGGCCATCGGCCTGGGCATAGGAGCCGGACTGATCGTCCTCAGCGGGCCGGCCATTCTGCGCCCCCTTGCCGGCCTGACCAGTTCGGTGCGGGAAATCCAGAAGGGCAACCTGGACCTGGTAGTCAATGTCCACTCCCGGGACGAAATCGGCCAGTTGGGGGAGGCCTTCAACCAGATGACGGCGAGCCTCAGGGAACTCAGGCGCAGCGATCAGGCCCACCTGCTGCGGGCCCAGCGGTCGACGAAGCTGGCCCTGGACAGCCTGAGTGATGCCGTGGCCATCTGCAACCCCAGCGGCACCATAGAGTTGGCCAATGAGACCGCCCAGCGACTGTTCGGCCTGCGGCCGCAGTCAACCGTGCTCGAAGCGGGCAACGCCAAAATCTCCGAAATATTCATGCGGGTCTGCCAAAGAGAACGCCCCTTTCAACCCAGGGGTTATGATGCGGCGATTCAAATCTTCCAGGGGGACGAAGAGCATTTCTTCCTGCCCCATGCCGTGCCCATTTTTGATGCCCAGCGCCAACTTGTCGGCGTCACCCTGATGCTGACGGATGTCACCCGGTTGCGCCGTCTGGACGAGGTCAAGACCGGGTTGATCTCCACAGTCTCCCATGAATTGAAAACGCCCCTGACCTCGATCCGCCTGGCCATTCATCTGGTTTTGAGCGAGAAAATCGGAGAATTATCTGCCAAGCAGATAGAGGTGCTGGAAGCGGCGCGGGAGGACAGTGACCGGCTCAACCAGGTAATCGAGGATCTCCTCGACATCAGCCGCATTGAATCAGGACAGGCCGAAATTCAGATGCAGTCAGTCAATGTCCAGGAACTGATGTTGCGGGTGACAGATAAGGTGAAGCCTGCTTTCCGGGACCACCGGGTCACTTTGAAAACTGAGGTGTCCCCGGACGTGCCGTCGGTGCTCGCCGATCCCTCTCGCCTCTCCCTGGTGTTCGACAATCTCCTCAGCAATGCTCTCAAATATACCCTCCCAGGCGGTGAGGTCAGGATGACGGCGAAGTCTGAGGACAGCATGGTGCGCTTTGTTGTGCAGGATACCGGCGTGGGTATTGCCCAAGAGTATATGCCCAAAATTTTTGAGAAATTCTTCCGGGTGCCGGGGCAGGAACAGGTCAGCTCCGGGTTGGGGCTCACCATAGCTAAAGAGATCGTGGAGGCCCATGGCGGTACCATCGGGGTGGCCAGCCAGGTGGGCACAGGTACCACCTTCACCGTCGACCTGAAAGCGGTGGAGCTAACCGGGACCAAGCTGTCTTGAGCACAGCCTGACCCGCCCAACTTGAAAGGAGATGGTTAACCCATGGATGTCGTGTGGATGGCGATCACCCTGATTTTCTTCGGAGTTTGCCTGGCTTATGTCGGTTTCCTGGCCAAGGAGGGCAAAACGTGGAAAACCTGATTGTGGGTCTCGTGGCCGTAGCCTTGATTATCTTTTTGTTCCTGGTACTTCTGCGCCCACACAAATTTTAACCGGGAGAAGCCGTTATGAGTGTAAGTGGCTGGATACAATTAATTTTATTCAGCATCATCCTGCTGGCTCTGACCAAGCCCATGGGCCTGTACCTGGTGCAGGTGCTCGACGCCGATGGCAAGACCTGGCTCGACCCGGCCTTAAAACCGGTGGAGCGCCTGATTTATCGGATTAGCGGGATTGACCCGGCCCAAGAGCAGGATTGGAAAGGCTATGCCGTGTCCGTCCTGATCTTCAGCCTGGTCACCCTGCTGCTGACGTATGTCGTCTTGCGGCTGCAATACTTTCTGCCCCTCAATCCCCAGAGCTTCAGCGGGGTGGGCAAGGACCTATCCTTTAACACTGCCGCCAGTTTCACCACCAACACCAACTGGCAGAATTACACCGGCGAGAGCACCATGTCCTACCTGTCGCAGATGGTGGCTCTGGCCTCCCACAACTTCTTCTCGGCCGCCGGGGGCATCGCCGTGGCCGCGGCCTTAGTAAGGGGCATCGCCCGGGATAAGGCCGCTACCCTGGGAAATTTCTGGTGCGACCTGACCCGCACCTGCCTGTACCTTCTACTGCCTATCTGTCTGGTGTTCGCTGTGTTTCTGGTCTCCCAGGGGATGATCCAAAACTTCAGCCCTTACCAGAGCGCCAAGGTGATGGAACCCTACACCACCCAGATCCCCAAAAAGGACGCCAGCGGCTACGAAGTTAAGGATGCTCAAGGCAAAACCGTCATGGAAGAGGTCAAGGTAGAGACCCAGACTATACCCCAGGGTCCTGTGGCCTCCCAGGTGGCCATCAAGATGCTGGGCACCAACGGTGGCGGCTTTTTCAACGCCAACGCCGCCCATCCCTTCGAAAACCCGACGCCGCTGTCGAACTTCATCCAGATGCTCTCCATTTTCCTGATTCCCGCGGGCCTGACCTATTACTTAGGAAGGCTGGTGCGGCACCAGAAGCACGGCTGGTCGGTGTGGGCGGCCATGTTCCTGCTGTTCCTCATCGGCGTGCTGATCTGCTGGGGGGCGGAGTCCTATGGCAACCCCCGCCTGACGACCCTGGGGGTCGACCAGTCCTCGGGCAATATGGAAGGGAAAGAGGTGCGCTTCGGCATTTTTAATTCCGCCCTGTTTGCCACGGTGACCACGGATGCCTCCTGCGGCGCGGTCAATGCCATGCACGACTCCTTCACGCCGCTGGGGGGCTTGGTGCCTATGTTTAACATCCACCTGGGTGAAGTTATCTTCGGCGGCGTGGGCGCCGGACTTTTCGGTATGCTGGTCTTCGTGGTGCTGGCCATCTTCCTGGCGGGCCTCATGGTGGGTCGCACCCCGGAATACCTGGGGAAAAAGATCGAGTCCTTCGACATCCAAGTCGCGGCCCTGGCGATACTCGTGCCCATCGTCTTCATGCTGGGCTTCACCGCGCTGGCCGCCTCCACCGAGTGGGGTGTTGCGGCCCTGGGCAACAGCGGCCCGCATGGCTTCAGCGAAATGCTCTATGCCTTCACCTCCTGTTTCGGCAACAACGGCAGCGCCTTTGCCGGCCTCTCGGGGAACACCCCCTGGTATAACCTGACCCTGGGGCTGATGATGCTCATCGGCCGTTTCCTGCTCATCGTGCCGGTGCTGGCCCTGGCCGGCAGCCTGGGCGCCAAGAAGACCGTGCCCGAGAGCGCCGGCAGTTTCCCGGTTTCCGGGGTCACGTTCACCCTCCTGCTCATCGGCACGGTCCTCATCGTGGGGGCCCTGACCTTCTTCCCGGCCATCAGTTTAGGCCCTATTGTCGAACACTTTTTAATGATGAATTCCACCAAGCTGTTTTAAGGATCCTTACTTATGGCTGCTAAAGTAAAATCTCGCTCCTTGTTCGATAAAACGATTCTCATACCGGCCGCCTGGGATTCCTTCCGGAAGCTTGATCCCCGCCTGATGGTGCGCAACCCCGTGATGTTCGTGGCCATGGTGGGCGCGGTGGTCACCTCAGTTAAGCTGTTGTATACGCCCTTGGAAGGCGGTGAGTGGTTTTTCTTCCTGCAGATCGCCCTGTGGCTGTGGTTCACGGTGCTCTTCGCTAATTTTGCCGAGGCCATGGCCGAAGGCCGGGGCAAGGCCCAGGCGGCCACCCTGCGCAAGGCCCGGGTGCAGACTATGGCCCACAAGCGCCGCGCCGACGGCACCCTGATGGCGGTACCGGCCGAGTCCCTCCGCAAGGGTGATGTTTTTGTGGTGGTGGCCGGTGAGGTGATCCCCGCGGACGGCGAGATCACCGAAGGCGCGGCCACGGTGGACGAATCCGCCATTACCGGGGAGTCGGCCCCGGTCATCCGGGAGGCGGGCGGCGACCGCAGCGCAGTCACCGGCGGCACTCGGGTGCTGTCCGACGAGATCGTGGTAGAGGTCACCGCCAACCCGGGAGAGAGTTTCATGGACCGGATGATCAGCCTCATCGAGGGGGCCAGCCGCCAGAAAACCCCCAACGAAATAGCCCTGACCATCCTCCTGGCCGCCCTGACCATCATCTTCCTGGTGGTGATTCTCACCCTGAAACCCTTTGGGGCTTACGCCCAGGTGGATTTTTCCGTGCCGGTCCTGGTGGCCCTCCTGGTCTGCCTGATCCCCACCACCATCGGGGGCTTGCTCAGCGCCATCGGCATTGCCGGCATTGACCGCCTGGTGCAGAAAAATGTCCTGGCCATGAGCGGCCGGGCCGCCGAGGCCGCGGGCGACGTGGACGTGCTCCTGCTCGACAAGACCGGGACCATCACCCTGGGGAACCGCCAGGCGGTGGAGCTCTTTCCCGCCCCGGGGATCGACTTGGTAGAACTGGCCAACGTGTCCCAACTCGCCTCCCTGGCCGACGAGACCCCGGAAGGGCGCAGCATCGTGGTGCTGGCCAAGCAATATGGCTTGAGGGGGCGGGAGTTGCACGAGTTCCCCAGCGCCCAGTTTGTGCCCTTCTCCGCCAAGACCCGGATGAGCGGGGTTGACCTGGACGGGGAGCACTACCGCAAAGGCGCGGCTGATGCAGTGCGTGAGTTTGTCGGCGGGCCCGTGCCTCCGGAGGTGGATGCCGAAATCCAGCGCATCGGCTCCATGGGGGGCACGCCCCTGGTGGTGGCCGGCGCCGACAAGATTTACGGGGTCATCTATCTCAAGGATATCGTCAAAGGGGGCCTGCCGGACCGCTTCGAGCGCTTCCGGGCCATGGGCATCACCACGGTCATGATTACCGGCGACAATCCCCTTACCGCCGCGGCCATCGCCAAAGAAGCCGGGGTGGACGATTTCCTGGCCGAGGCCAAACCGGAAGACAAGCTGGCCCTGATTCGCCGCCAGCAGGCGGCCGGGCACCTGGTGGCCATGACCGGCGACGGCACCAACGACGCCCCGGCCCTGGCCCAGGCCGACGTGGGCGTGGCCATGAACACCGGTACCCAGGCGGCCAAGGAGGCCGGCAACATGGTGGACCTGGACTCCAACCCCACCAAGCTCATCGAGATCGTGGAGATCGGCAAGCAACTGCTCATGACCCGGGGGGCGCTCACCACCTTCAGCGTGGCCAACGACGTGGCCAAGTACTTTGCCATCATCCCGGCCATGCTGATGGCGACCTTCCCCCAAATCGCGCCTTTCAACATCATGAAGCTGGCATCCCCGCAAAGCGCCATCTTGAGTGCGGTCATTTTCAATGCCGTGATCATCATTGCCTTGATTCCCCTGGCCCTCAAGGGCATCAAGTTCCGTCCCCTGGGGGCCGCCGCGGTTCTCCGGCGCAATTTGCTGATTTATGGCCTGGGCGGGGTTCTGGTGCCTTTTGTGGGCATCAAGCTCATCGACCTGATCGTCACCGCTTTGCATCTGGCTTAGCGGGTCAAAGGGCACGGCATGCCGTTCCCCTACATTTAGAAGAGAAAAACCATGAAGACCAAAGAACTGTTACAGGAAATTAAAGTGTCGCTGCTCGCCATGGTGGCCCTGCTGGTTATCTTGTGTGGTCTCTATCCCCTGGTGGTCTGGGGCATCGCCCAGGTGGTTTTTCCCTCCCGGGCCAATGGCTCCCTGGTGGAGCACCATGGTAAGATAGTGGGGAGCAGCCTGATGGCCCAGAGTTTCACCGGGGATAAGTATTTCCACCCGCGGCCCTCGGCCGCCGGCGACACCGGTTTTGACGGCACCAGCTCCGGGGGCAGCAATCTGGGTCCTTTGTCCCAAAAGCTCGTTGATCAGGTCAAGGAGCGGGTGGATCAATATCGCAAAGAAAATAACCTGCCTTCCAGCATGCTGGTCCCCGCCGACGCGGTGACCACGTCCGGGAGCGGTCTTGACCCCCATATCAGCCTGAGCAATGCTGGTCTCCAGGCCGGCCGGGTGGCCCGGGTCAGAAATATGAGCCTTCCTCAAGTTAACAGCCTCATACAACAATGCACGGAAGGGCCTGATTGGGGCCTTTTGGGGGAACCCGGGGTCAATGTGCTCAGGCTCAATCTAGCCCTGGAGGCGCTCCCGGCCAAATGAACCAGGCGGAAGAAAAATCTCTCAGCTTTTTACGGTTAATTCGCCGCGCCCAGCGCGGCAAGCTGAAAATTTATCTCGGCTACGGGGCCGGGGTGGGCAAGACCTGGAAAATGCTGGAGGAGGGCCACCACCTGAAGGCGGAGGGGGTGGACGTGGTGGTGGGGCTGGTGGAAACGCATGGCCGGGCGGAAACGGCCAGGCTCGTGGAAGGCCTGGAGGTCGTGCCCCGGCGCCAGTTTCTATATCGCGGTATCACCCTTGAGGAGATGGATCTGGACGCGGTCCTGGCGCGGCGGCCCGAAGTCGCCCTGGTGGATGAATTGGCCCATACCAATGTCCCGGGAAGCAAGAACGCCAAGCGCTATCAGGACGTGGAGGACCTGACGAATGCCGGCATCCACGTCATCAGCACCCTCAACATCCAGCACCTCGAAAGCCTTTATGACATTGTGGAATCCCACATCGGGGTGAAGGTCAGGGAGCGCATTCCTGATTCAGTGCTGGCCGAGGCCGATGAAATTGTCAACGTGGATATCTCTCCGGCAGACCTGCTGCAGCGCCTGAATGAAGGCAAGATCTATCCCACCGAACGGGTGGCCGTGGCCCTGGAAAACTTCTTCAAGCGCGTCAATCTTGATCAGCTGCGGGAACTGACCCTGCGCGAAATTGCCTCCCAGATTGACCTCAAGCGCCGCACCGAACCCGAAGAACCTGTTGATATCGCTCCGGATCAGGTGATGGTCTGCCTGAGTTCCCAGGGACCCAATGCCGCGGCCCTGCTGCGCTACGGATCGCGCCTGGCCGGCCGCCTCAACACCAGCTGGTATGCCGTTTATGTCCAGACCCCCCGTGAGGAATCCACCGTTATCGATCTGGCCACGCAAAGCAGGCTCTCTGATACCCTCACCCTCGCCAAGGAACTGGGGGCCCAGGTCTTCCCTTTCAAGGGGGAAGACGTTGCGGAGACGATCCTGCATTTTGCCAGGGAATACCGGGTGGGCCACATTGTCATCGGCAAGCCGGGTCCCCTTCCTGCCTGGAAACGCTGGCTCGGCTACAAAACCATCGTGGAGCAGCTGATCCTGAAGGCGCCCAAAGGAGTGAACATCGTGGTGGTGGATACGCAAAAGCCGGAAAATGACTGAGCCGCGCTCCCTAAAACTGCCGGAACTTGTTGAACAAGTGGCTGAATTCTGTGTAGATCAATTGTGCAACCTTGACCTTTGAAAAGCCAAAAACAAAAGGCGTAACCCCTGAGGATTACGCCTATTCCTATCAAATGGTGCCGAAGCGGGGACTCCTTAGGGGGATGGTAAGTTATTGAAATAATTCAATGTGAATTTGCAGAAGTTTCGGTTTTTCTGCAATCACCCGCAACTCACCCGCAACTCATCCGCAACCATTTGCCCCAATCTACAAGTAATCTCATTTCGGCCCCGCCTCCATAAGGATCGGGGCCAATTCTATTTGTGCCTTGGTTTCCTCCCCGGCCGCATGGTCAGAAAGGATTTGCCCCTGGGCATCCTCCCCCGACAGCCGGCAATACCTCTCCTTGAAAAAACTTTTTTATCGTCCAAGGTCCTGAAAATTAACCACAAAAG
>Ga0207862_1000593_pt1 | contig 10931 bp, 6 predicted proteins | sample LuqExpMetageno81_FD_187838 | JGI IMG/M metagenome (GOLD analysis project Ga0207862, IMG submission 187838) | Tropical forest soil microbial communities from Luquillo Experimental Forest, Puerto Rico - Sample 81 (SPAdes) | ecosystem: Environmental > Terrestrial > Soil > Tropical forest ... | reverse complement strand
ATGCGCGCAAGCTGAAGGAAGCCGGCGTCAAAGTCGATGCGGTTCGCTATAACGGCACGATTCACGACTTCGTGCTGCTGAACGCCCTGCGTCACGAGCCCTCTACCGAGGCGGCAATCAATCAGGTCACTGATGGTCTGCGCCAGCATCTCGAACTGGTCACGCACTAGGGGTTCACCTTTGACGGGGCGGCGCATGTCTCGCCCCGTCGCCTGACGGTGCTGCTCGGAAATCATGATGCCGGCGACGAGTCGAAACCGTAAAATGACCGTCGGCGTTCGCCATGCATATAAGCGATCAAGCCCCGCGTTGTCTAAACCGCCCGCTTGCGGCTTGAATTTGCGTGCCCGATACGATCTTCAGTTCGTCCAGGAGCGTTTTGGCGTCTTTCAAATCCGGTGTGTCGAAACCCTCGACGAACCAGCCGTAAATCGGCTGCAGAAGGGAGATGGCTTCGAGAGATCTGCCTTCGTCGTGCCAATGCCTCGCCAGAGTAGTAGCGGCGCGTAACTCCCACCAACGCGCCTCTTGCTGCCGCGCAATTGTCAATGCTCGCTTCAGTTCAGCCTCCGCCTCATCTTTCTTATCCAAACTCAAGTGAATCTTACCCCGAAGACGATACAGCTCAGCTTCGAAAAACCGTTCGCTGGTTGCTTCCACCGATTGAAGCGCCTCGTCCAACAGATCGAGACCGACTTCGGGCCGACCGAGATTCGCATAAGCAGAGGCGAGATGGCACAGATAAAGAGTGCGGCGGTTCCGTTCAGAGTTGGAGTCGGCTGCCGCGAAAGCGCTTCGCATAAGGTCGATCCCTGCCTGGAGACCACCAGCCTGCGCTATCAGAGAGCCTCGAAAAAAACGTGCTCTTCGGTCAAGGCTTGCAAATTCATTCTCGACGCTGATAGCGATCGCTTCATCGGCGAGGGCCAAGGCTCGTCGTGGATCACCACCTATGATGCCAAGAGCAGCCATATTGGTGAACCCCAGGGCAGAAGTGAAGGCGCGTCCTATCGCTCGGGCTCGAGTCTCGGCTTTTTCGGCAGTAGCCGCAGATTGCTCCGGGTAGCCGAGGAACAAGAGTGTTGATGCAAGAAATGAGAGCGTGTTGACTTGGTCGTCGGCGCCGAAACGACGGTACGTCGCTGTGGCCTCTGGATTATTCGCGCACAGTGCAAGTGTGCGTTCCAGATGGGCGCGCGCATCGACAAAAGCGCCCATGTAAAGCAGGGTCTGCCCCATAAATCGGTTGGCGAGCGCCGATACCCCGGGGTGTTCATGATCTGCAGCCAAGATCAGGCACTGCCGAGCAACTTCAAGCGCCGCCGAATGTTCCGCCCGCATGCTGTGAGCCAGGTAAGTACCCCAGAGGATCGTCATCTGCTCGTTCAGGGTGCCAGTATCGCCAAGCAGATTGCGAGCGTGCGAGAATACCCTGGACGTCTCCTGTGCGGCGTCGCCTTCCGTAGCCGCGACTGCCGGTCCCAGGGCCAAGTAGAAGTCCAACTCCTTGCGAACGCGTTCGGGGAACTCCGGTAATTCCCGGGTGAGTCCTATCCCTCGTCTGAGATGCTTGACGGCTTCGGCATTTGCCGAGCGGCTAAGTGCGTGGTTGCCAGCCTTGAGCCAGTAGTCGGTCGCGACATCAAGCATGCCGGCTTCGGTGAAATGGTGTGCCAGGATTTCCGGCTCGCTCGTCGCCAGCTCCGGAAATTTCTTCTCGAGAGTACGGGCAATCTGACCGTGCAGTTGCTGTCGCCGTCTCCTAAGCAAACTCTCGTAGGCCGCATCTCTCACCAGCGCGTGTTTGAATCTGTAAACGGCGTCGGGTAGCTCGCCATGGCGGTACACCAGCTCCGCCTGCTCAAGTTCACCAAGTGCATACTTCAACGCGGCCTCATCGCGAGAGGCAACGGCACGTATCAGCGAATACGAAAAGTCACGGCCGATGACGGCGCCGATCTGCGCGATCTCCTTGACCGAGTGCAGGCGGTCGAGCCGCGCCATCAGAGAATCGTGAAGTGTCTCCGGGATGGCCAGAGGTGGAAGTGGCCCATCGAGCCTGTAGCCCGTGGGCTGTTCCACCAGAATGCCGGCTTCGAGAACAGCCTTGGTGAGCTCCTCGACAAACAGCGGATTTCCATCGGTCTTTGCTATAATCTGTTCAGTCACTTCTGTAGGCAGCAAGCGGCCGTTTGCCACCTGCATAACTAAACGTGCGACGATTTCGCGGTTGAGACGGCCAAGCACTAACGTCTCGACATTGGCGAGACCAGCCCAAGGCGGCTCGAATTCTGGACGGCAGGTGACCAGCACAAGGATTGGAAGTTGGCGCGCTCGCTCAACTATCAGATTGAGGAGTTCGAGGGAGGAATCGTCCGCCCAGTGCGCATCTTCTACCATCAAGAGGATGGGTCGCTTGCGTGCATGATTCTCGAACTGATCAAGCAACGCAGCGAGCGTTCGGCGACGCTGTTGAGCGGGGCTGAGCGCTGGCTGAGGATACCGGTTAGCAAACGGAACCGATAGCAGCGCTGCAAAAAGGGGGGCTACGACCTGAACCTGCGTTGTGCCCAAGGCAAGTAGTGCCTCCAGCTTCTCCAGACGTAGCTCAGGTGTATCGTCGGCTTTGAATCCCGCCGCTCGTTCCAATTGGTCGATGAACGGGCGAAGAGCGCTATTGGCATGGTAAGGTGAGCACTGGTAACGAAATTGCGTGTGCGATTGGCGGGCTATGCGCTCGCCAACCGCTGTTGCCAGACGCGATTTGCCGATTCCAGCCTCACCTGAAATCAAAATAATCTGCCCTTGGCCCTTCCAGGCCAAGCTTTGTCGTTCCAGCAGAAATTCCATCTCGACTTCACGACCGATAAGATGAGTCAGGCTGGCCGGGCGCACGGCCTCGAAACGGCTCTCGGAAGCCGACAGCCCTTCGACCGCCCACGCCCTGACTGGTTCGTCAATGCCCTTGAGCTCATGCTGACCGAGGTCGCGCAGACAAAAAAGATCGCCAAGCAGGCGGCGGGTGGACTCAGCGATGACAACTGTATTTGGTTGACCCAATGCTTGCAGCCGAGCGGCGAGGTTCGGCGCGTCCCCGACCACAGCGTGCTCCCGCAGCTTGGCCTCGCCGCCCAGATCGCCCACCACCACTATGCCCGTGGCGATCCCAATACGGACCGAGAGAGGTTCTCCAGCGCGTGTTTCGAGCCGGGCAATTGCGGCAATGATATCAAGTCCTGCTCGGACCGTTCGCTCGGCATCGTCCTCGTGCGCGCGGGGATAGCCAAAGTAAGCCAATATTCCGTCTCCCCGGAAATCGGCAAGAAAGCCGTCGTAGGACAGCGTGATACGGGCACAGGCGGCATGGTAGGCATCGATCACGGCCCCCATGTCCTCCGGATCAAGTCGGGCCGTCAGGGCAGTCGAACCGACGAGATCGCAGATCATCACGGTAAGGTGACGCCGTTCAGCGCCTGGCGCGTTTTGCGATGTTCCGCGATCTCTGTCTTTGCGACTATCTGCGGAGACTCCGCCACGAGCGCGCTGATCGCTCTCATAAGGCGCTTCCGGTCACCTAGCGGGATGCCGATCTTTTCAAAATCCGCTTCCGTCAGCTCGGCCAGTACATCGCCATCAATCGCATTCGCGGCGAACACTGTCTCGTATTGTCCCAACCCTAGTTTTTGCAGCCAACTGCCAACGTTCATGGTGGGGGCCCAATTTGGGATGGCTTCCAGTATATTCGAGCCAAATCGTTGCGGCCACTCGACGAATGAGAAATGTTCTTGCCGGGCGCGGGTTGCTGAGCACCCGCCCACGAGCGGCCAACGGACCGCCGCGCCAAAAAGAGAACCAAAAAATCCCCGTCGCCTCGTCCGATCGCCTCGTTGAACAAAACTACCGGCGCTTCTATCAGCGCCAGCGGATGGTACCGCTCCTAATTGATAATGGGAGGGCCGGTTGGCGTTCTGAAGCGCCAATAGTTGAGGAAGTCGCCAAGGTCCACTGTTGATCAGACTCTGAGGTTCGAGCCAGTCGACGCCAGTCTGGTCTGTCCCTGCCCTGCGATAGGCGCGGATCATAGGGCATAGCGCCACCAGACAAAGGCGATGGCGGCGAGCACCGTTCCGACATAGAGGACCTTGGCGACACGATCCACGACGGCGCACATATCCTTCCTGCCGGCGTGCCGCAATCGCTCGTGGCCGAACCCGGCCAACATGACCATCAGGCACAGCGCGAAGAAAACATAGAAAATCTTTTCGACGGCAACCGTGTAGCCGACATCACCGAGCTGGTTGTCGACCGCCAGGAGCAGCACCGCGCTGGTCAGGATTGCGGTGACCGGGATCGTCACCCGTTCGCGGAACAACGTTTCGGGGAAGAACAGCGTCGCGAACACAACGAGCGCGAGGAGAAACAGCGGGAGTAGATTTTTCAGGATGTAGATGGCTGAACTGCGATGCAGGGCGATTACGGTGTCGAAACCAGCGAATTCTGTCTTCAACCCGCTGTCGAACAGCGCCGCCTTGCCGAGCGTCGAGCCGCTCGACAGGGAATCGACGAAGTAGCGCAAACCCAGGAAACGCCAGAGCTCAAGCCCGGAATAAGCGCCGTCCTCGACCAGAGAAGTTCGCTCGTCGGCGAGGCGCAGACCGAAGCGGTCGATCACATAGGTGACGAGTTCCTGACGTTGCTGCGTGTTGCGAAAATGCAGGAGCAACTGCTGCGTATCAAAGGGATAATTGTGCAACTCATAGCGCGTCTTGAAGTCTCCACTGATTCGATAAAGCCGATAATTGAGACCGTCCTCCTGTCCGCTTTGCAGGGGCCGGGCGGGATCGAAGGCGTCACGGTCCAGCAGGGTCGGGAACTGCACCTGCGTCTGGCCGTCGCCCTCGCCCGCAAATCGCATCCAGAGATAGAAATCGACATTGAACGTGCCTTGCTTCACGTCGATCCGGTTCAGGCGGACGATGTCGATCCCGGTATAGACCACACGCTGAACCCAGTAATGCTGGTCTCCAAAGGAGAGGACATGGCCCTTCTCCCGTTCCGCAGCGAGATCGATTCCGTCAGGCTGATCGATGCGCACGAGTTGCAGCGGCGCCGTAACGAACCGACCGTAATGGAAAAAACCCATTCGGATCGGGCGCGGAATGTCGCGGTTCGCGTTGAAATAGAGCCGCCCCGTCAGCCCGACGACCGCCGATTTCGGACTGTCGATCGCGGCCAGTGCGACGCGCACACGGTCGCGATCTGCAACCTTGCTGTCGGATCGATTCTGAACGGCGGCTCGTTTCAGCGCCCCGATCATCAGTCGCGCGGCGTCATACGCGCCGCCGCCAACCCAGCTCGGCGAGGTTCCCGCTTTCGCCAGGTAGTCGGCGTCAAAAACCTGCGCCGCCCCGCCGGCGCTGTCAAAAATCAGCGACGATGCGGCATACAGGTTCTCACTGAAGAAACCCGGATGCGCTTTTTCCTCGGGCTCGTTGGCGAAATTTTGCAAATAGCCTTCGCGGGCCGCGCCCTGGGGTGTGATGATCGTTCCCTTGATGCCGCGGCGGCGCAGCGCCTTGACGATGTCTGCGCTAAAATCGGTTGCCGCGCCGATGACGATAATGCCGGGCCCGGGCTCCTCTGCGGCGGCGTCCAGCGCCTCGTCCATCGATCCAATCCGACCCGGGGCGACGTCCAGTCCGAACACGCGCAACTGCTCCGTCGGATAGGCCGCCGCAAATCCGCGCAAAAAATTCTTGCCGTAGGAATCGCGCGTATGAACGAGATGGACCTTCGGCTCCTTCATCAGGGCGCGCAGATGTTCTGCAATCGAGCGCCCCTGCGCGGAGACCGGCGACAGCGCACGAAAATAGTACTCATTGCCGGATGTCAGATCATCGGCAGCCGCGCCTCCCGTGAGTGCCGGTATCCGTGCATCCTTGTATGCCGGCCCCGCCGCGAGCGAGGTCGAGCTGAGATCATGTCCAAGCACAGCGACGCACGGGCTGTCGGTGATCGCTTGCACATTCGCGCGGGCCACGGTTGGCTTGCTTTCGTCGTCGAATGGAACGAGTTCGATCGGCCGTCCGTTGACGCCGCCCTTGGCGTTCACCTCATCGATTGCAAGCTGCGCCGCGACCAGACTTTCCGTCCCAAACGGGGCGGACGGACCGGAGAGCGAACTGGCGAACGCGATGCGAATAGGCTCCGGTCGGGTCCAGAGGATGGCCGCCCACGCGGCGGCAAGCAGCAAGACAGCGCCCATGACGCCAGCAGCGATAACTCCAGAGCGTGACTTCGGTCCCAAAAAACCATGGATTTGAGGTGTCATCGCTCGCCCATCTTAGGCAGTGCTGATCGCCCGCCACAGCACGCGTGTCATTCGATGACGTCGTCCGCACGTGCCAGTAGCGACGCCGGGAAACTGAGGTCGAGGGCCTTGGCAGTCCTTAGGTTGATGATCAGTTCATACTTGGTCGGCGCCTGTACCGGCAGGTCCGCCGACTTTTCACCCTTGAGGATGCGATCGACGTAACCTGCCGCGCGCTGGAACTGGTCAAGGATATCAGGCCCGTAGGAGATCAGGCCGCCGGCGGTGACATAGGCCCGCGTGGTGTAGACCGCGGGCAATCGGTGCCGGGCTGCCAGCGCGACAATCAGATCGCGATGAAGCAAAGCCCTCGGGCTTGCCGTTACGATCATGCCGCCATTCGACGAACGCGCAAAGGCCGCAATGTCGCGCTCGATCTCGCCGGCGTCGCGCACGTTGACCGGGCTTGCCTCCAACCCGAGCGTCGGCGCGGCGGACTGGATCGCGCCGAACTGCCCGATCCCGGAGGCTATGGCGGGATCACGAAGCACGGCCACTCGTGTAACGCCCGGTGCGATCTGCTTGAGCAGTTCCAGCCATTTCCCACTCAGACCGTATTCGAACATGAGAAAGCCGGTGGCGTTGCCGCCCGGCCGCGCCAGGCTCGCAACGAAACCGGCGCCGACCGGGTCTATGAGAAGCACGAACACGATTGGCACCGTGCGAGTTGCTTCCAGCAACGGCGCGACGGTCGTCGTGCCGGTAGCAGCCAGGATGACATCCGGCGCGAGCGCGACCAGTTCGGCCGCTTGCTTGCGAACGGTATCGGAATTGGTCGTAGCCCACCGGGTATCGATTCGCACGTTGCGGCCGTCCGTCCAACCCAGTTGCTCAAGCGTCTGCAGGAATGCCCCCAAGCGGGCCTGATATTCCGGATCATCCGCAGTGCCGGCCACAAGCAAGCCGATGGTGCGCATCTGGTCGGACTGCTGAGCATTGGCAACGAACGGCCACGCGATGCTGGCACTGCCAAGCACACCGAGGAATTCGCGCCGCCTCATGTCCGCCTCCGGCCCACGAGACAGCATCTTATCGCTTCAAATGAGCTCTTTGTAGTGGCCGAACCCGGCTTCGCTACCGCACCATCGTCCGATGTCCGTTCCGGGTCAAAGCGGTAAGATTCAAAGCGAGCAAATGTTTTCCGGTTTGCGCTCAGCGGAGTGCAGCCGCTAGTGGTTTCTGATCGAAGCGGACACCGTCCCAAATCTATGCGGCCATCAGCACGTGGATGTCGTGATCCTCGTCCAGCTTGGCGATTTGGCGCTGGAGCACGCTGGCTCGTTCGGCTCCAATGACTGGATCGGCGAGGCTATGAAACTTGGCCACCAGACGCCCGCCTTGGCGGTCCAGATCTCGATCCGGGATCGCGACATCGAAGGTAGCTTCAGCAGTTTGGCCGCCACTGGTCCTGATCATGACCTCTGCATCTCGGCCTGCGCCGCGATCGCCGTGCACGGTCACCCGTTCGCGAACCATGGCGAGCGTTGGATCAAGGGCGTTCTCATCTGAATAAGTCTGGATCGCGGCAGTATCCTTGCCGCAGGCCGCAAGTGCCGCGGTGTGACGCAGGCTGAACTTGGTTTCGAGCCCGCTCCGCGGTGAGGCAATGTTGCAAACCGATAGATGTCCCGGCGCGACATGGATGTCGATGCTCGCCACATCGGGGCCGCTAAAATACAACTGCCGGCGCAACAGCTTGATCGCCTCGATGCTGGAATGGGTGAGATAGCAGGCTGCGTGATATTTGAAGAGCGTCTGCACGACCAGGCTGCCCGGACGCGGCAATGGCACATCCACCGAAGGATCGCCATCGCTCTGGGTCGCGACGAAACCCTGCGCCACCTCGAGCACGCCAGGATTGGCTGTGAATCCGCGCGCCGCAAGGCGTGCAGCCAGCACGCCGTTGGCCGCTGCGCGACCGGCATGGAACGGCTTCGCCATGGTGCCAAACATCGATTTCAGCCCGGCCGCCTGGGTGCCGGCAAGACCAAGCGCAACCGCCATCTGCGACTCATCGAGATCGAGCAGGAGCCCGGCCGCTGCGGCCGCACCGAATGAGCCAACGGTAGCGGTAGAGTGAAAGCCACGCTCATAGTGCGAGCGCATCACCAAGGAGCCGACAAACCCAGCCGCCTCATAGCCTGCGATGAAAGCACGCAGCACGTCCATTCCCGAACGGCCTTTCGCTTCGGCGATCGATAGTACGGCCGGCAGCACCGCGGCCGTGGGATGACCAATCAGCGGATGAACGTCGTCGTAGTCGAGTGCATGGGAGGTCGCGCCATTGATCAATGCTGCATCGACCGGCGAGCAGCGGAGATTGAAGCCAACGATCGACGATGGTCCTTGCCCAGAGGTCGCTATCTCCTCGCGCAGGATGCGCGCTACCGGCTCGTTAGAGCCTGCGAGTGTAACACCGTACCAATCCAAAACGCACTGTTTAGCCACCGTCAGCGCTGCCCGATCGAGCTCGGCGCTACGATAGCCGACGATGTGACGGGCAAGCTTCGCGGTTAGGTTCGGCATTTTCGCACCCGTGCCGCTAGTTCGGCTTTATGGATACGGTACTGTCACGCGGCGCGCAGTTATATGCAAGAGGCGTTTCCGGCATGATCATGCATGCTATGCTTTCGGCGCTGCAGCGCGGCGACCGGTGGCCGGTGGCCGTAGCGTTGCCAGAGCGATGAAAGGAACCTACGCTGGTGCACGTTCTCTCGCGCCGGTAGAACCTATGCCAACTCCGCTCGATCCTGCCATCGCCCAGATCATTCCGCTCTTACCGTTGCGCGATCCAGACACGATGACGCCCCAGAGTGCGCGCGATGCGCTCCGCGCGCTCGTAGCCGCCCGGGCTGATATTCCACTGCCGCAGGTGCAGACCATCGACGAAATGGAGGTCATGGGGGCAGACGTGAGGCTTCCTGCGCGTGTCTATCGCGTCTCTCGGCAGAAATCGCCGACCGTCGTCTTTTTCCACGGCGGCGGCTGGGTCGCCGGCGACCTCGAAACGCATGACCGGCAGGCTCGCCTGCTCGCAATCGAAACAGGTGCTGTGTTGATCTCCGTCGACTATCGGCGGCCGCCGGAAACGCGATTTCCCGGCGCGTTCGAGGATGGTCTAGCCGCCGTGCGCGACGTTTTCGCACGCATCGCGGAATTCGGTGGCGACAACAAGCGCATGGGTGTGGCCGGGGACAGTGCCGGCGGCAATCTGGCGGCAGCCGTCGCCATCGCCTGCCGCGACGCCGGAATACATCTCGCAGCGCAATTGCTCGTCTATCCCGTGACCGATGTCGCCGGAAACTATGCCGACGCGAAGGAGAACGCCCGTTTTCCCTCGCGCACGGAAAACGCGGAAGGTTATTTCCTGTCGCGAGCCGTGATGGAATGGTTCGCCGGCCACTACCTTGGCGATCCCAAGCATGGCGACGATTGGCGCGTTTCACCTTTGCGCGCAAAAAGCCTTGCGGGGCTCGCGCCGGCGGTCGTTTGCACGGCGTGGTTCGATCCTTTGCGAGACGAGGGCGAAGCCTACGTCGATGCGCTTCAAGCCGCAGGCGTACCAACCAAGCGCCATCAGGGCGCGGGCCTGATCCACGGCTATTTCGGCATGGGCGACGCATCCGAGGCCGCCCGGCTCGAAGCGCAGCGGGCGCGCGCGGATTTCAAGGCGATGCTCGAACGGGCCGTGTAAAGGCGGAGGCTTCCGCTGCTCCGCTCGAGAACGGTCGCCGCAAACTGGATTGGACCCGGAGACGCGATTGACCGCTTCGGGTCAAAGCGCCGTTTTGAGCATCGCTGGATCACTTCCGGTGTTCACAGAATTTAGCTGGCGGTGTCAGGTCCTTTTCGCCCAGTGCTGGTACATGGCCAGCAGTGAAACGATATCTTGGCCACGAAATCCCTCTGCTAGCGCGAGCGCGTAAAGCTCGTGGGTCGCCGAAGCGGACGGGGTAGGCATGTGCATCATCCGCCCAAGCTCGATTCCAAGCGCCAGATCCTTCTCGCCGAGCTCCATCTTGAAACCAGGAGAGAAATCACCTTTCAGTGCGTTGGGGAAGCGCTTGGTGAAATGGTGCGAGCGTCCGCCGCTGACAGAAAGGACGTCGTAAAGCTTCTGTGGCTCGACCCCGGCTGCGACACCAAGCGCAAAAGCTTCCGCCGCGACGAGAACGTTGCCCATCGACATCATGTTATTGACGATCTTGACGACCTTCGCCGTACCAACGGGGCCAGTATACTTCCAATCGGTGCCAAGCAGCTTGAAAATCGGTTCGGCACGCGCCACGTCGGCTCGATCGCCACCGGCAATCAGAACCAGTTTGCCCGCACGCGCCTCATTCGGGCTGCCGCTGACCGGGCAATCGACCACCGCGATCCCGCGTGCTGCGGCCGCCTCCGCAACCTGCCGCATCGTCTGCGGATCGATGGTGCTAAGCTCGATGCACAAGGTGCCCTTGGCGGCGTTGGCCACGATGCCGTCGGTCCCGAGCCATGCATTTGTCACCGCCTTCGGATCCGGCAGACTGGTCAGCACGAACTCGCTGCCGGAGAGGGCTTC
>Ga0207862_1000592_pt1 | contig 10932 bp, 14 predicted proteins | sample LuqExpMetageno81_FD_187838 | JGI IMG/M metagenome (GOLD analysis project Ga0207862, IMG submission 187838) | Tropical forest soil microbial communities from Luquillo Experimental Forest, Puerto Rico - Sample 81 (SPAdes) | ecosystem: Environmental > Terrestrial > Soil > Tropical forest ... | reverse complement strand
GAAGATTCCCGTCGCAGCTCCCTTGTGGCACTCCTCGCAGGGCACGGCCGCGTGCGCGCCAAACAGCGGGAAGCGATTCTGGTGATCCTTCACCTGCTGCACGGCAATGTCCCAGCCCTTGACGGTGTGGCACTGCTCACAATTCGAACCCATCTGCCGGCGGTGAATATCCGCGTGGCAGTCGGCGCAATTCTTTCCCACGTTGGTGAAGACCGGTTTTACGTGGCACTGAATGCACGCCACTTTTTCGTGCATGCCGCGCAGCGGATAGTTCGTCTTGTCGTGATCAAACTCCGGCACCGCGCGGATCGGACGCCAGCCCGTCGCCGTGTGACAGTTCTCGCACGGAATCGCCAGCGGCCCGTGGGGGCTCCGCGTGGTTTCCTTGTCTCTTTGGGATTGTGACTGTCCTTGGGCCGGCAACTGCCAAGTGACGCTGGCAGAGGGATTTTCAGGAGCGGCATCTGTTCCAGAGCTAGCAGGGGCCGTAGTTCCCAACGACGGAAGACCCAAAAATGCCCAGAGAGCGAACTGGAGCAAGGTTGTCGTAGGATACTCCCCGCCCAGGGTAGAGAGGCTATTCGCCCTGGGGATATGTCGAATTTCGCAACATAGTGTGTTTATTTTACCGGGTCCTTACAACTGTACGCACGGCCAGTTCACGGTCAGCCTGCCTGCGATGATTACTCCTGTACTGGCATAGCGTTCGGGCTGGGGAGGCGAACACTAGGGTGCATTCTTCGTCTTGCTGGTTGCCTGGCGCGGCGAACTCCGGCCAATTCGTACACGCATTCTTTATCATGTCTTTGTGCCAAATCAAAGAGTCATGGAAGGTCATTCGAGGCAACGCCAGGCGTACCAAGGTACTATAGTTCTAGGACTGTACTACCCTTGCCTGGCTCAGCTTTGCCTCAGCCGCCGCTCACGTCGTGGGAGCGTTTTCGATGATTTTGGGGTTATTTCCATGGCAGTCTATACACTTCGTGGGACAGTTCTTGTAGATCACGATTTGCTTTTCCGCAATCTGCTTGGTCTGGGTATGACATTTCGTGCACGCAACGCCCGCGTGACCCCCGGTCAAGGGCAAATGCGTTTTGTCATGGTCGAATGTCGACGGAGCCCACCGCTGCGCAGTGTGGCAGTCCTCACAGCGCGTCTTGCCGTCCTGGGCGATGAACTGCCCGTCGTGAGCGTCCTTGTGACAGGGTTCGCACTCCATCGGGGTGCCCTTGAACCTCTTATCGGGATCCGCCGTCGCCTTGTGGCATTGCCCGCAAGAAACCGTGCGATGAGCGCCTAGGAGCGGGAACTTGGTCTTTGCATGATCGAAGCCATTAATGTCTGCCCAGGACTTCACGGAGTGACAAGCCTCACAACCGAGCGGTGTTCCATTCGCCCGCTTTTTCGCCATCCGATCGTTGAATTCGCCCTTGTGCGGGTCCTTATGGCACGCGGTGCAGGTTTGATCTTCAAATTTGAAAGGCAGGATCTTATCCGTCCGCCCGGCGGCCCCGATCTTATGGCAATCGCCGCAGGCAACCGCCGAGTGCGCACCGGTAAGCGGGAATTTCGAGTTGCGGTGTTTTGCAACCGTATACGTCGAGCGGTGCCAGTCCATCACGGTGTGGCAGTCTTCGCAGCGGTTCTTATAGGGAGCGCCCACAAACTGGCTGTCATGCGCATCCTTGTGGCAATCCATGCAGAATTCAAACTTGACGTTGTAAATTGTGTCCTTACCTGCCGGGATATGACACTTCGCACATTCCACCTTGATGTGTTTGCCCTTCAGGGGATAGCGCGAGTTGTCGTGCTCCTTCGCGCCGAACGTAGACGGCTTCCATCCGTCGACGTTGTGACATTCTTCGCAGGCGCCTTTCCTCGGGCGATTGTCGAATTGGCCCTTGTGAGGATCGGGCGTATGACAGTCCTTGCAAGTCTCAAAGGGAATTTGCTTCTTGAAGTCATCATTCAAATGGCAAGCCTTGCAAGCCACCTCGGCATGCTTGCCGAGCAGAGGGTACTTGGTCTTCGAGTGATCAAAGTCATAACCGGGCAGCATGATTTTCCAGCCGTTGACGGTATGACAGCCCTCGCAAGGTTTTTTGAACTCGCCGCGGTGCGGATCAACGTGGCAATCAATACAGTTGGCAAACTTCATGTCCTTGTAGCGGACCGGTCCGCCCGGGGTGTCCGGCTTATGGCATTTGTCGCAAGGCACCTTGATGTGTAATCCCGCCAGCGGATACCGGGTTTTCGAGTGGTCAAACTGGCTCTCTTTGCCCATCTTCCACGTTTCCACGTTGTGGCACTTCGTGCACTCGCTCCCGAGCGACCCTTTGTGTGGATCGGCGTGGCAGGGAGTGCAGGCTGGCGACTGCCCGAAGAAGGATTTGGCGGGGTCCTTGTATTTGATCAGCGCCCTTAGGTTGGGAAGCATGTGCTCCGGCGTATGACATTTCTCGCAAGCCACACCGGCGTGTTTGCCTTCCAGTTTGTAGCCGGTCAGCTTGTGATCGAACTTTTCCTTCGAGGGCTCCCAGCGCACAAGGTTGAAACTCTCGCCATTGTGGTCCAGGTGGCAGCGCACGCAGTCCTTGCCGTTAGGATTGCGCATCTCCATGAGCCCGTGATACCCGTGCTTTTTGGCAACATCGTCGGCAATTTCTTTATGGCAGTCCATGCATCGGAAGGTAGGCGTGCTCGTGCCAAATTGATGGCAGGAGTTGCACTGTGTCGTCCCCGTAAGGGAAGCGTGTGCTTTCGCGAGCGGACCGGGCGAAATCTGCGCAAATACCGGCCGTGCGCAAAAGAGGCAAGCGGCAAGCGCCAAAAAACCGGCCGCCGCTCTTATTCTTTTTCCTGCCTGAGTCAATTGGCTATTGCCCGGCGTGCCTGAGTGCACACGTATCTCCGAGTCGCATCGGAAAAATTTTCATTTCGCTGCTGGGTAGCCCAACCCTAGGGTGCCGCAAGTCAGACCTCGATAGAAATAGCAGGGATGGGCAGTGTAACGAAAGCTGTACCTAGGGTCAACCGCGGTCTGGGGCGCCGCGCACTGGTGTGCAAGTCAGTTTATGGACTTGTATTCGCTCTGCAGCGGCTTCAGAATCTCTTGTTCCAACGCTCCTTTAGAGTTCAACGGCCACACATTTCCGGGTTGAGCCCACACCTTGTCCGTGGATTTTCCATTGCCTTGAAAATGCGCTGTCACCTGGACTCGGACAAAACCATTTTCAAGGTCGGACGTCCGTACGAGCACGGCCGCCTTGCCGCTCGTGAATTTGACCGCTTCATTGAGAACATTTGTATCCGCATATTTGCCGAGTTCATCCGGATTGAAGTAACGCACGAACGCCCAAGTGTCCTCAGACGCGCGATTTTCCCCGACGCGCCACTGTTGTTCGCGCGCGGCGTTCTGAAGGAACTCCTGCACTTCGATCCCTTCGCCCTTTACCTCCAGGCAGGCCGGCGCGGGTTCGGGCGGCACAGGATGCTTGGACTTCTGCGCATGCTTGCCTTTATTGCTCGGAGCCAAGACGGGATTTGCGCTGCATGGCCGCGAGTTGGAACCGCCGGCCGAAGCGGATGCGGATGGCACTGTTTGGGTCTGCGCTGCACGAACACAAATGGACATCATAAGCACCAAGGCAAGAGAAAAGAATCCTGCCCTTCCGATCCCTGGTTCCTTGTGGCAATTCGTTGTCATGAACCACTCAATTCTGCCAGTTTCTCTCGCGTTCTGCGGACCCCGGTCCTCAATCCGCCAACATGCGAGCAAATCATAAACGCTTCAGTAATCTATGAAACGACACTTTTGTTGACATTTTGTGCATAAGTTGGTGGCTGTCGGTCGTCAGTGGACCTCTTTCCGCGGACTTTGGTAAGCTGTCGGTCCGCCGATGACGCGTCTGTGGGCGCGATTTTTTCGAAGGCGATTTCTTGCCTCGACAGGTTGAATTCTCATGACCTCCGACCCCATCAAGGCCCAACCATCTGCAACCGCGGCGACGGTCTCCCAGCCTGTTTCTTCGCCTCTCACTCACGCCGCAATTTTCTTGGTCATCACGATCAACCCTGGAGACGAAAAGCGCGCGGCAGTTCTCTCGCTCTGCAGCGACCTTAGCGCCCTGCTCCGAGCCGTTGGCTTTCGCGAGCCCGAGGGAACGCTCTCCTGCATCATGGGCTTCGGGTCTGACGCCTGGAACCGCCTTTTCGGTGGGCCTCGCCCCTCCGAGCTGCATCCCTTTCGAGAGATTCGCTCCGGCGCGCGACACGCAGTCTCCACGCCCGGAGACCTGATCTTTCACATTCGTGCCAAACGCATGGACCTCTGCTTTGAACTCGCCACGCAAATCATGCTGCGACTCGAGGGCGCCGTTTCAACAGCGGACGAAGTCCACGGCTTCCGCTACTTCGACCAACGGGATCTCCTCGGTTTCGTGGACGGTACCGAAAATCCGACCGGCAGCGCCAGCGACTACGCCGTCTACATTGGCGATGAAGATCCCGCCTTTTCTGGCGGCAGTTATATCATTGTTCAAAAATATCTCCACAATCTCGACGCGTGGAACGCTCTCCCGATTGAGGCGCAGGAAGGCGTCATCGGCCGCACGAAAGTCTCCGACATCGAACTCGACGACTCAGTCAAACCTACCTCCGCCCACAACGCTCTTACCGTCATCGAAGAAAACGGTGTAGAAATCAAAATTCTTCGCGACAACATGCCTTTCGGCCGCCCAGGCCACGGCGAATTCGGCACCTACTTCATCGGCTACAGCCGTTCGCCACGCACCATCGAGCAAATGCTGGAAAATATGTTCATCGGCCGCCCGCCCGGCAATTACGACCACATCCTCGATTTCAGCACCGCGGTCACGGGAAATCTGTTCTTTGTCCCAACCACCACGTTCCTCGACAATGTCGCTTCCGATCAGCCAGCGGCCGCCTCGTTTTCCTCCGCGTCGGCGCCAACGCCTGCGCCAGTTGAATCTTCTCCCTCGGCGCCGCGATCTAAAGACGGTTCGCTCGGCATCGGTTCCTTGAAAGGAGACAATTCTCATGAATAATCTGCACCGCGAGCTGGCTCCCGTTTCCGATGCCGCGTGGGCGCAAATCGAAGAAGAAACCTCGCGCACCCTAAAGCGTTATCTCGCTGGGCGTCGGGTCGTGGATGTCCGCGGTCCGTCAGGCACGGTTCTCTCCGCCGTGGGCTCCGGCCACCTGCGCAAGATCGACGCACCCGGCGAAGGCATGCTTGTGCACCAGCGTGAAACGAAAGCCCTCATCGAAGTACGCGTTCCCTTCGAGCTCGAGCGCCAGATGATCGACGACGTCGAGCGCGGCGCTAACGATTCCGATTGGCAGCCGGCGAAAGACGCAGCGCGCAAATTGGCCTTTGCGGAGGACCGCGCCATTTTCGAAGGCTACGAGGCCGCTGGAATCGTCGGCGTACGCGAGGCCACCAGCAATCCCAAAAAGTCGCTGCCTGCCGATGTGCGCCAGTATCCCGAAGCCATCGCTCAGGCCCTAAGCCAGTTGCGCTTGGTGGGCGTCAACGGGCCCTATTCCGTTCTGCTCAGCGCCGACGCTTACACGGAGCTCGCCGAAACCAGCGATTACGGTTATCCGGTTCTCGAGCATGTCAACCGCTTGGTCGAGGGGAAAATCATCTGGGCGCCCGCCATTGACGGCGCTTTCGTCGTCACCACACGCGGAGGGGACCTGGATCTTCACATCGGCCAGGACGCCTCCATCGGCTACTTGAGTCACACTGACACGCGGGTCCGCCTCTACCTGCAGGAAACCTTTACCTTCCTTTACCTTACCGGTGAATCGGCCGTCGCGCTCGCCCCTCGGTCCAAGTCGCTCGCCGTCTCTGGTGCAACCCGGGGACGGTCCCAGACGCGATAATGCTTTACACGCGAAGGATCAAAACGTGTACCAGAGTCGAGCAACATCGACGAGGACCAGCATGCCGAGAAGCGCGCGCCCTTTAAGGACGCGGAAGGTTCTGATCGGGGCAGGCGCGCGATCGGCCGCATAAACAACCGTCCATACGCGACGTCAGCTCAACGACCTCATGGTCCCGGAGCCAAGCTCGGCAATGCTCTTCTTCTCGATCTTGCACGCGCCGCCTGACCGAGGCGCGTGCACCGCACGACCGCTCGCCAATTGTTGCCTTCGAGGCCCGCGTTGAAGAGCTTGTCGGGATCGGGGAGGCTGGCCCCATTGGAAGAGGTAAGCTTCCCCTTATTTTTGTGGGCGTTGCCGACCGCGATCATTCCATCGCGAGACCACACTGGGCTTCCCATCCACTTCCCTTCCTCGATGATCTCCCGGTCGGCCTCAAGGATACTCTTGCGGATGTTGGCCAACATCTCACCACGCCAGTCTGTGAGGTCTGCGATCAGTTCTTCAATACGTTCGGATGGATTCATTGGAGCTTTATGCCTCCAATTTCCTGTGCCGTTTTCATGCGAGTGGTTTCGCCGCAGCGTCTTGTTAAGCCGGTCTTTTCGAAATGAGTCGTCGAACGACATGGCCTTTCCACATCCAAAGTCCCGAAAGGAGCAATGTAGGAAGAAAGATATACCGGACACTGGGGGCATAATTCTGAGTGTCCGAAGGGGAATCATATACGTAACCGAGTATCGGAATGCCACAGATGATGTGAATCCAGCGAAAAATCGAACGTTTGGTGGCATCTTTCATGATTAATTTCTTCTCCTTCTATCGCGATACCGAATCATTTACTCGGGCCCGGAGGCGGCCAGTTGGGCGTTTCAATACCGAACTGCTTGGCATACTCCGCGTTCAGCCGTTGCCAGCCGAATTGGATGGCCTCAGGGCCGACGATGCGTCCAAGGGGAGTTCCACTCAGAAGGTGATCCAGAACATCGAAGCAAATGTGCCACCCGGCAGCGCCCATTGCGATGAAGCGGTGACCGATGTTGGTCCAAAGCGTCAGGCGCGTGCCGCCACCAAAGGCTTCGAGTTGCCAGCGCATATCGAAACCGCCCCATTTGTACTCCAACACCTCGGGAGCATCGGCTCGCGTCACTCTTGTTTCGGTAGCGTGCGGCGCGGGCGCTCCCACCGTGGTGAGCTTCACCGTGGCTCCAGCCGTACCCAAGCTCGCATCGGCGTCGAAGGGCGCCCACTCGCGCAGATGCGCCGGTTCGGTAAGCGCCTCCCAGACTCTTTCCGGGGAGTGCCGCAGTTCTCTGACGAGAATGAGTGTCCACTTTTCTCCGTCCGTTCGTAGCTGCGCCCCGCTGGCCGGACCCGGTCTGTACTGCTCGCGATCGGTCACCTTCTTCTCCTTAGCCTCAATAGCGTCCCAACTGGGTGAGCTGAATGAGGTTGCCGCAGGTGTCCTTCAGCATCGCAATGGTCGCGCCGGTCACGTCGGTGGGCGGCATGGTAAACTCGGCGCCGCGGGCCTTGATCCGCTCGTGGTCGCCCTTGACGTCGTCGGTGTAAAACATGGCCGCGGGCTGGCCCTGTTGAAATATCGCCTGCTGATAAGCTTTGGCCGCGGGGTTGTTGTTCAGTGCCAGCTGCAGCTGAGTGCCATTGGGCTCCTCGGGCGAGGCCACGGTCAGCCACCGATATGGGCCCTGACTGAAATCGGCCTTCTTGGTAAAGCCCAGCACTTCTGTATAGAAGCGGAGCGCCTTCTCCTGGTCGTCCACGTATACGCTTGTTAGTTTGATTTTCATTTTGTTTCTCCTGTGCGCCGGTTAAACCGGCGAGGTTGTAGTGAATGAAAAAGTCACACGAAAGTGGAGTAGCGTCCCACATCGGCCCCGAGTCATGCGGAGCCGCTCGAGAGGGCGGCGTCGAAGCGTTGGCAGGGGACCGTGCGGGCCGGGTATTCAGCCGCGTAAGAAACTCACTCCGGGACGCCGACGCCGTAGGAGAAAGCGGAAGGCCCCATCGGGTGCACCGATATCGCGAGGTGTACCAGAGTCCCGCGCGGTCAGAGACCCCGAGCACGTACGGAGACACCTCGCACGGGAACCGGGAGATCCCAAGTCCGCCCTGGGCCGCGGTTGCCCTGGGCCGCGTCGGGAAGTCTAAGGACGCACGCCGATGACGAACGGACTTGGGAAGTCGGACAGCCCTACAGTACCTGGGAAGTCCCCGAACAACGCCGGACAACCGGCGGCGGAGGGGATGGAGGGAAAGGGGTTGGCCAAAGGGAACCTGCCACAGCAAAACGCGTCCCGGACACCGAGCCGGAAAGACGCGCCCAGTGAGCTGGAGCGGGTACGTCAAGCAGCAAAGAAGGATAAGAAGTTGCGGTTCACAGCGCTCCTGCACCACATCTACAACCCGGAAACGCTGCGCATGGCTTACTTCAGTTTGAAGAAGGAAGCCGCGCCGGGCGTGGACGGAGAGACGTGGCGGCACTACGGCGAGGAGCTGGAGAGGAATCTCCAGGACCTTTCCGAAAGGTTGAAGCGAGGGGCGTACCGAGCGAAACCCGTGCGTAGGGTGTATATCGCCAAGACCGATGGGCGGCAAAGGCCGCTCGGAGTACCGGCGCTGGAAGATAAGATCGTCCAGCGTGCGGCGGTCGAGGTGTTGAACGCCATTTATGAAACGGATTTTCTCGGCTTCTCGTAGTGCAGCGATGCTAGCTGATGTTCCAACGGGTGAGAGTCCCGCCGGTGGAAATTGCCCAGTTACCACCGTAGTTATACCTGGCGTCGGGGAGGGTGACCAACCCGACGGAAGCCCAGGAGTAAAAGCCTCGGTCGGCCGGGAAATTCCTGGTCGGATCCGCCAAGGGAGGCAAGCAACTCGACAGGTCGTAGCGAAGCAAACCAGTGTAGCCACGAAATCCGAGACCCACCGGAAGCGGATGGTGGGGGTACTTGGGAGTGCCGAGCCCGTTACGAGAGGGCGAAGGCCAATGTCATCGGTCAAGGATTGGGTGCGTGCAGCCGAGGAACTCCCCGGGGTCGTAGAGGGCGGCATGTCGAGAAGGAACAAACAGCGAAAGCACGGAACCACTCGCGGGTCGCCTAGGCGCACCAGCACAGCGAAGGCATCCGATATAAACTGCTGTGCGGCGAAATTCGGATGTGCCTGCGAGTGGGACGGATGAGGCCGATTAAGCGTGAATGGGCTGGGACAGCATAACCCAGACCGGAGCGAGGGCCTCTGGGGTAGAGGAGTTAACTCCTCGCATGGCAGTGCGTCACCGAGCTCATGGTTCCGACACCGAGCGGGACACGACATGGAGCCACGGAGTGCACGAAGGGCGGATGCAAACCTATGTGTTGCACGGGGTATGCCTGGTGTTGGCTTAACCCTTGCGGCACGAGGAAAGGCGCTGCCTGAAAAGCCAGCCTTCCAGCCGTACTGGGGAAAACCCGCCGTACGGAATGATAGGGGAGGTGGTGGAAACGTCGGCATCATTCGAAGCCCGCTTCCGCGCCACCACCTTACCCGACCGGGTTCCGACCAGGGCGAAGCCAGCAGCAAGCGCTGGATGCGCTCTACACGGGACTGCTGACGAGAAAAGTGAACTGGGTGCTCGATCTTGACATCAAAAGTTTTTTCGATGGGCTTTCCCACGAATGGCTGGTCAAGTTCGTCGAGTATCGGGTGGCCGATCGGCGCGTCGTGCGGCTGATCCAGAAGTGGCTGAACGCCGGCGTGCTGGAGGATGGGAAACGAATACGGGTGGAGGAAGGAACGCCTCAGGGCGGAAGTGCTTCGCCGCTTTTGGCGAACGTCTATCTTCATTACGTGTTCGACCTGTGGATCCAAGCGTGGCGTCGAAAGCGGGCGCACGGTGATGTCATCGTCGTGCGATTCGCGGACGATATCGTGGTTGGATTCCAGAGCAAAGCGGATGCCGAACAGTTCCGGGCGGAACTCACCGAGAGAATGAGGAAGTTCAACCTGGAACTGCATCCCGAGAAAACGCGGCTGCTGGAATTTGGTCCGTTTGCGATCAACAACCGGCAAAGGCGCGGAGAAGGGAAGCCCGAGACATTCAACTTTCTCGGCTTTACGCATATCTGCGTGAAGAAGAGGAGCAACGGAATGTACACGGTGCTGCGGCAAACGATCCGCAAAAGGCTGCAGGCGAAACTGAACGCGGTGAAAGTCGAACTTCAGCGGCGCATGCACGAACCCATCCCCGAACAGGGCAAGTGGTTGCAAGCGGTGGTGCGTGGACACCTCCGGTATTACGGAGTGCCCATGAACAACCCGGCGCTGGCTCTTTTTCGATTCCAAGTGGGACGGCTCTGGCATCGCTCGCTGTCGCGGCGTAGCCAGAACGGACACGTCCTCTGGGACCGCATGCGGCGCCTCATCACTCGCTGGCTGCCTCTGCCTACCGTCTGTCATCCCTATCCCCTGCGCCGCATGGGCGTCATGACCTAAGGCAAGAGCCGGATGCGGGAAATCCGCCTGTCCGGATCCGTGGAGGGGGTTGTGCGCAATCATGATCCCTACTCCGACTTGTCGCGTTCGCGGTTTGGGCCGCGTCGTCTTTTCGTTGTCTTCCTTTTGGCTCGCGTCGATTGCTCCATACGGTCGAGGTGCCGTTCGAGAGCATCGACGTGAGCGGACCAGAAGCGGCGGAACGGAGCAAGCCAGGCATCCACCTCCTGAAATGGTTCAGGTTTCAGTCGGTAGAGACGGCGCTGAGCGTCCACCGCGGATTCCACGAAACCGGCTTCGCGCAGCACCCGCAGGTGCTTTGACACGGTCGGCTGGGGCATACGTAGTTGACGCTCGATCTCTCCAACCGACTGTTGGGACGAGACCAGGAGGCTTAATATCGCGCGGCGATTGGGCTCCGCAAGGATCTCGAACACAGAGTGCATGCTTTTCATATACTCTATAGAGCATATACGTGTCAAGGTATATTAAGGAGATGCAATGGAGCGGCATATTGTGGGGAGC
>Ga0207862_1000591_pt1 | contig 10942 bp, 10 predicted proteins | sample LuqExpMetageno81_FD_187838 | JGI IMG/M metagenome (GOLD analysis project Ga0207862, IMG submission 187838) | Tropical forest soil microbial communities from Luquillo Experimental Forest, Puerto Rico - Sample 81 (SPAdes) | ecosystem: Environmental > Terrestrial > Soil > Tropical forest ... | reverse complement strand
TTTCATTCAGCTTCGGGTTTTGGCGTAACTCCAGTGCCGTCCAAAAAGGTTGTGCTCATGCCCCGTTGGGGTCCGTGCCAACTGGCCTTGCGGATTTTTTTGAAAAAATGAGATCAGTTACATCTCGGTGGCATTGACCCAGGTCAATCCAGTGAGGGCTATAATTGTTAGTAAAGGTGCTCTCTCACGGTAACCGTTTTGCCGCGGCCGCGCGCAAATGAAGGACTCGATTATGACGGCGCTCCGCAGTGGAGATACGGAGTCAGTACCCAATATTGCGGTTCGTCGCCGCGAAAAGGTTGCTATTGACTCTACCCGATACCTGAGCCTGGAGGATTTCGAAGCCGCTGCGCGGCGTCATCTGCCGCGCATGCTGTATGGCTTTATCTCCGGAGGGGCCGAAACCAATGCAAGCATTCGTGCAAATTCCAAGAGCTTCCAGAACTACTACTTCATACCGCGCGTCCTCACGGACGTTTCAGCCCGCTCACATCGAAAAACGCTATTCGGCCGCTCATATGCGGCACCGTTTGGAATTGCCCCGATGGGAGCCGGAAGCATTTGCGCCTATCGCAGCGACGTCGTGATGGCGCGCGCTGCTTCCGACGGCGACATTCCGATGGTCCTCAGCGCGTCATCGCTAATTCCGATGGAAGAGGTCAGGCAGGCTGGACCCACGACATGGTATCAAGCCTATCTTCCCGGCGATCCTGCGCGAATCCAGCGGTTGGTCGAACGCGTCGCGGCTGCCGGTTTCGACGCGTTTGTTTTGACGGCAGACGTGCCCGTCGCGGCAAACCGCGAAAACAATATCCGCAACGGTTTTGATGTTCCAATCAGACCGAGTTTCAGGCTGGTGTGGGAAGGGTTGACGCACCCTTCTTGGCTTCTGAGCACGTTTGCACGCACGATTGTTATGCACGGGGTGCCATGTTTCGAGAACATGGACGCCACGCGTGGTCCGCCGATCATCTCGCGTCACCTGGAGCGCGCGTTGGGAAACCGTGACCAATTATCATGGGATCACGTCAGACTTATTCGAAGGCTGTGGAAGGGCACGTTCATCGTGAAAGGCATTCTTTCCGTGGCGGATGCTCGGATTGCCAGGGACTGTGGCGTCGACGGGATCATCGTTTCGAATCACGGCGGACGCCAACTTGATTCCTCGATCGCGCCCTTGAACGTGCTGCCGCAAATCGTAAAGGCAGTTAGCGATATGACAATCATGCTGGACGGCGGGATCCGTCGCGGCTCGGATATTTTAAAGGCCTTGGCTTTGGGCGCCGATTTTGTCTTTGTGGGCCGCCCATTTCTTTTTGCGGCTGCAGTCGACGGCCAAAGGGGCGTGCGTCGCACGATTGACCTTCTCTCTAGCGAGATCTCGCGGAATATGGCGCTGCTAGGACTGCACGATTTATCGGATATTCGTCCCGACTTCGTTGCACATGTCGGGTGAATGTCCCGGGAGGCGAATTTATCAAGGTCTGAAATTGTAACCCGCGCCAATTATTGACCACCCATGTAAGCCGCGACGACTTCCGGATCGCTCGCCAGCGCGGCGGCCGCGCCTTCGCGAACCACCGCACCGGACTTCAGCACGAAGGCATATTCCGACAGCCGCAGCGCGAGCCGTGCGTTCTGCTCCACAAGTACGACGGTTATGCCGGATTCCCTGATCTGCCTTATCATCGAGGCCACATCGGCGATCGCTTTGGGGGCTAGCCCCAGAGACGGCTCGTCGAGTAGCAGGAGCCTCGGCCGACTCATGAGCGCGCGCCCGATGGCGCACATCTGCTGCTCGCCGCCGGACAGGCTGCCCGCCGGCTGGTGGCAACGCTCCCGTAGCCGGGGAAATGTCGAGAAGATTCGCTCGATATCGCCATTCAGCTCGCTTTGGTGGCGGCGCCTGCAATGGCCGCCAATCTTCAGGTTCTCGAGCACGCTCAGGTCCGGGAAAAGTCGGCGGCCCTCGGGACAGAGCATCACGCCGCGTGCCGCGGCCTCGTACGGCTCAATGCCCAGCAGAGACTTTCCCTCAAAGCGGACCTCGCCCTGCGTGATGTGGGCAAGGCCGACGATCGCCTTCAGCAGCGACGACTTCCCCGCACCGTTGGCGCCGAGAATGCATATGCAGCTAGCAGCTTCCGCGGAGATCGAAACGTCGCGCACAGCGACCAGTTCGTCGTAGGCGACCGAGACGCGTTCGATCTCAAGCGATTTCATCGGCGCCCCCTAAATAGGCTTCAATCACCTGCGGATCATTGCGGATCTCGTCTGGACGCCCGACCGCAATCGCCCGGCCGTAGTTCAGCACGAGGACGCGCTGGCATACCGACATCACAAGGCGCACGTCGTGCTCGACGAGTACAATATCGGTGCCGCGGCTACGCAGCCGCTCGAACAGCCCGCCCAGCGCGCGCGTCTCGTTGGGATTGAGCCCCGCGGCAGGTTCATCCATCAGCAGCAGCCGCGGCCGCGTGACGAGCGCCATGGCGACCCCTAGCAGCTTCTGGGATCCATAGGGCAGCTCGCGCGCTTTCTGAGCGCTGAAACGATCCAGCTCCAGCAGTTTGAGGATCTCGAGCGCCTCCACTTCCGACGCCTGCCATTCGGTGCGGCCGGCCATGAGACGCGCCGGCTGATGCAGCGTGCGCAGGAGGTGGGCGCGTCGCGCGTTGTCGAGCACGCTCGCTTCGCGAAAGACGGTCGTGGCCTGGAACGTGCGCACGATTCCCTTGCGCGCCACGGCATCCGGCCTGAGCCCCGTTAGTTTTTCGCCGCGGAAGCGCACCTCGCCCGAAGTAGGCCGCAGCGTGCCGGTAACAAGATTGAACAGCGTCGTCTTGCCGGCTCCGTTCGGGCCGATGATTCCGAACAGCTCGCCCTCAGCCATGCTGAAGGAGACGTCGTCCACCGCCTTGAGCCCGCCGAAGCGCTTGCTGAGCCCTGAGAGCTCAAGGAGGGCGGTCATGGCGAGCGCTGCCGCTGTCGCAAGCGTTGCAGACCGCCCGCAATACCCGATGGCAGGAAAAGAACAGCCGACATCAGCAGCAAGCCGTAGGTCAGCATCTGATACTGCTTCACGTCGCGCAGCAACTCGGGCAATGGAACTAGCAGGATCGCCCCCAGGACTGGTCCGATCGGCGAGCTGATGCCGCCGACCACGTTGATCGCCAGCATGTCGATGAACGTCGAAAAACCGAACGCTTCGGGCGACAGGAATCCCGTGTAGTGGGCATACACACTGCCCGCCAGGCCCGCCAAGAAGCCGGACAGCGCAAATATGCAGACGCGGTAGCTGAGCGCGTTGACGCCAAGCGACTGGCTTAGTTCCTCGTTCTCGTTCAGCGAATCGAGCACCGCACCGAGCGCCGAGCGGAAAACGCCCAGCGCGACAAGGAATGTGACCACGACCAAGGCGAGCGCAAAGAAATAGTACGAGCGTGGCGTCAGCATTGCCATGCCGAACAGGCTCGCCTTCGGAATGCCGTGAATGCCGTTGTTGCCGCCAAAGAGTGAAACCCACTCCTGGAAGACGAGCCCAATGCCTTCGCCCAGCGCGAAGGTCAGCAGTACGAAATACACGCCCTTCACCCGAAGGAAAAACGGACCGATCACGGCGGCAATGGCGGCCACGAGCAGTCCGGCAGCCGGAAATGCGATGAGGAATGGCAGGCCTAGACGCATGACGAGGAGCGTCGAGGTGTACGCCCCGAGGCCCATGAAGGCAGCCTGGGCAGCGGAAAGCTGCCCGATGCGCAGCATCATGTTGAGGCTCAGCGACACCGTCGTGGAAATGCCGATCAGCACGCCAATGTGGGTTACGTAGCGATTTTCGATCACGAACGGCCATCCGAAGGCGACCACGACGAGCCCAAGCAGGACCGCTTTGCGAGACGTCATGAGCGACGTCCCATCAAGCCCTCGGGACGGACGGTGATAGTCGCCACGACGACCGCGAAGGCGACCAACGCGGCCGCGGTAGAGCCGAGCATCGTGGCAAAACCCGACTCGACAATGCCGAGCAGCAGGCCGCCGATGACCGCGCCCAGCAGGCTACCGAGACCTCCAAGCACAACGACGATGAATGCCTTCATCATCGGCAGCTCGCCCATGTATGGAAACACTGTGTAAATCGGCGCCATTAATGCGCCCGCCGCCCCTGCGAGCAGACTGCCAATGGCGAATGCCGCGGTATGGATGAGCTTTGGACGGATGCCGTGCAGCGCGGCGACCTCCGGGTCCTGGGCGACGGCTCGCATCATCAGACCGAGGTGCGTCTTGTTAAGGAAGACGTAGAAAGCAACCAGGAGCAGCATCGCCATCGCACCAACAAAAAGGCGGTCGGCCGGGATGACTGCAGGGCCGACATGAAACACGCCGGTGACCGGCCGGGGCGCCCCAATCTCATCCGGGCCGAAGGCAATGAGCCCGAGCGACTGCAGGCAGATCGACACCGCGAGCGCAAGGATCATGCAATTGAATTCGTTGCCAATGACGCGGCGGAAAAGCACGCGCTCGAGCAGGCTGCCCAGCAGTCCGACCAGGATGACCGAGCAAACCAATGCCGGCACGTAGGGCCAGCTGAGCCTGCCGTTCAGCACGGTGACCGCAAACGCGCCGACCATGTAGAGCTCACCGTGGGCAAAATTGACCACGCGCATGATTCCGAAGATCAGCGTGAAGCCGAGTGCCATCAGGACATACACCAATCCCGTGGTGAGTCCGTTCAGCACAATCTGAAGGGTTAAGGCGAGCACGACCTCTTAAACCGCTCGGACCAGCGCCGGAGAAGCTCCGGCGCGAGATGTCGCTACACGCTCAGTCGGCGGTGCCCACCGCGACGACATCGCCGTTCTTGATGACGCCGATGTAATTCGTTGTGAGGAACGCGTTGTCGATGCCGTACAAGTCTTTACCGCCCAGCCGAATGGTGCCGCCGAGCACCGACTTGTGAGGCAGGGCTTTCGCGAACGATTGCCGCACCTTGTCGGTATCAGACACTGTTCCTGCGGCCTGAATGGCAGCCATCAGGATGTACGCGCCGTCATACCAGTTAACGAGCAGCGGGTTCATCTCGTTGCCGCTCATTGTCTTGTAGTCCGCGGCGAGCCTTTGGTAGGCTGGGTTCTGCTCGTCAGCGGGCAGATAGTTGATGACGCCTTCCGCGGCGTCCTTACCGGCGGCCTCGATGATCTGGCGCGGTCCCGATCCCCCGATTTTTACGATATCGCCCTTGTAGCCGAGCTCGCGTGCTTGACGCACGATCAATCCGGCGCTCGCCGGGGGGGCGGTGCCAACGTCGAGGAGGTCAGGCTTCTCGGCAAGAATCTTGGTCAGGATCGGTATGTAATCGCGCACCGAACGCTCATAGAGCTCTTTGGCCACCACGGTGTAGCCGTACTTCTTATACAATTCGGTCAGCAGTTTGTCGGAATCCCAGCCCGTTTCATCGTTCGGGTTGACGATCGCCACGCGCGTAGCATTTGCCGGCAGATTTTTCTTGAGCCATTTCACCATCGGCTCCGCGAAGTCGCTCGCCACGCTGTAGACGCGGAACATATACGGGTTCGATGGGTCGATCGCCTTGCTCGAGTAGGCGCCCGTGATTCCGATGGTCTTGGTATCCTTGGAGATGTCCATCACTGCCAACGTTCCGGCGGAGCTCACAGGACCGAACACGAACTTTACGCCGTCCTGGTTCACGAGTCGCTGCATGGCCGAGATGGCCACCGCGGCCTTGTACTGCTCATCATAGGGGACGACTTCAACGCGATAGGTCTTGTCCCCAACCTTGAGGCCGCCCTTGTCGTTTACTTCCTTCGCCGCGATCTGCACGCCGCCCGCGGCCGCAAGGCCCCACTGCGCGCCGGGCCCGGTCATCGGACCGATGACGCCTATCTTCAGGCTGTCCTGTGCAAATGCTGATGGGAGGCCCGCCAACGCAATAATGATCCCGGCGATCAGCGACGTGAATCTCATGGCATTCCCCCTCTTGCATCTCCTCTTGCCGCAGACTGCGATGTGGTTCAGTGCATCATCGCGTTCGCGATCTGCCTGAACTCCTCATCGGTAATTGCCCGGCGCCTGCTCACGGCCTCGCTCTTCACGCGGTTCAACATTTCGGGAAAACACTGCTCGGGCACGGACAACCCCAACTCCTTGACTTTGTACGATATCGAAACCAGCCCGCTTTTCTTGCCGAGCAGAATTTGTCGTCGTTGACCCACCAACTCTGGCTGATAGGTCTCAGCCGTGAAGGGATCTTGCAGCAGTCCCGCGACGACCATGCCTGACTCATGTCGGAACGCGCTTTCTCCGACTACGGCCTTGTTCACCTGAGTGCGGACACCGCTGAGATCGGTAACCAGTCGGGAAATCTCGGTCAGTTTGGTTAGGTCGAGCCCGGTTTTGACGCCGTAAAGGACTTCAAGCGCCATGACGACTTCCTCAGTCGCCGCGTTGCCACAGCGTTCACCGAGACCGTTAACGGTCGTCGAGGCGTAATCGGCACCCGCCACGATACCCGCCAGAGTATTGGCGCAGGCGAGTCCAAAATCATTGTGACAGTGAATTTCCAGCGGAAGTTTCGGTGCAACTTCGCGGATATTTCCAACGATGTAGGTAATTGCCGCGGGCAAAGCGCAGCCCGTCGTGTCGACGATGCGGAGGCGATCAACGGTGCCAGACTTTGCGAGCTCGGTAACCACGCGACGCAAAAAAGCAAGCTCGGCGCGCGTGGTGTCGTAAGGGCTGAATATGACGTAAAGATTTTTACGTTTGCTGTATTCGCACAACTCTAGCGCCCGCTTCAGGTATTCCTCGTCGCTCACGCCCTTGAGCTTGTGCTTGCGCTCGATCAGACTTATTGGGTAGCTCAATCGAACGCCCCAAGCACCCAACGCCGCGGCCTGGTCGATGTCGCCGGTAATCCCCCTGCACAACACGCTGATTTTCGCTCGGAGACCGAGCTTAGACATCTCTGCGACAGCAGCCCGGTCTTCATCGCTGCTCGCTACGGTCCCCGCCTCTATTTCGTAAATCCCGATGCTATCCAGCGCACGCGCAATTGAAACCTTAGCAGCGCGGTCAAATACGATTCCCGCCTGTTGTTCGCCGTCGCGCAGGGTGCAATCGGATATTAGAATTTGGCGATCGCGTGGGATTGCCGGGCCAAACGGTTGGTTGAATGGGCTTGGCCACATTCCCCCCTTGGGCGCGCTCGACATCTACTGCTCCCATTCCTGCGGCGCGAAACTTTAGTTCTGCGAGGAAGCTATTTTGTTGATCTAGATCAAGCACTCGCGAGCCACGGGAAGAACAATAAATTGTGTTTTGGCGTCGATGATTTCGTTCCCCCACTTGAATTCAATACAGGTCAAATGACTGAAATTCCTCAGCAGCAAGTGCCCGGTATTTATCACCGCCGCGTTGGCGACATTACCGTGACGGCAGTCAGCGACGGATTTCTCGACGTCCCACTGACGGTGACACGAAATCTTCCCGTTGAAGAGGCGGAGAAATTCCTAGCGAGCAATTGTCGACCGGTGGCGCCACGGTGCTCCGTAAACGCTTTCGTTATCCGTGCGGGCGGGCGACTTGCCCTCATCGAAACCGGATCCGGCAACACCATGGGTCCGACCTTGGGCTGGCTGCCAAAGAATCTTCGGCTGGCCGGCATCGATCCGGCCAAGATCGAAACCGTGCTGCTGACCCACATGCATCCCGATCACTCGAATGGCCTGACAAACGATGACGGCAAACCGGTGTTTCCGGCATGCGAGCTCGTGCTTCATGAGGAAGAGGTCACCCACTGGCATGACGACGCCCGCATGGCAAAAGCGCCGGAACGGCAGGCCGTGCGTTACTTCCAAGGTGCGCGCATCCAGTTTGCTCCGTATCGCAAGCAAGCGCGGACATTTCGATCCGGTGAAGTGTTTCCCGGCATAACCGCGATTCCGATTCCCGGTCACACGCCGGGCCACACCGCATATCTCATTTCATCCGGTTCGGAATCATTGTTTATCTGGGGCGATATTGTTCACCTACCCGACTTACAGGTGCCGCACCCTGAGGTTTGCATGGAGTTCGATACCGACCCGGCTGCGGCCGCAGCGACGCGGCGCAGAGTTTTCGATATGGCGGTCACTGATCGGCTTCTGATCGCCGGCATGCATCTGCATTTCCCGGCCTTTGCGCATATGGTCCGAGGCGCCCAGGGCTACACGCTGGTACCCGAATCCTGGCGATTTGAACCCTGAAGCATGCCGCGCCGCTTCGAGCGCGTCGATAGCGGCGATTACCTCTCCCGCAGATGAAGTCGAAGATCGACGTTCAGACCGGCTGCAGATCGTGGATCGGAAGACCCTTAGGATATTTTGCCGTCGTTTCCTTAGAGACGCGGAAGTTTAGAACGGCGCCTTGCGTGTGCGCCAGGACGATCGTGAAATGCGATTTTTTGTGCAGCGAACGAACCTGACAACCTCTAATCAGATGACCCATATAGGTTTTTCCGGCCTGCGTCACAGTTACATGGATATGAAGATTTGGCGTTCCGGCCTCGTACTTGATTCCCGTGACATCCTCTGAATCGTATGTATCGATTGTCCGCCCAATTGTGCCAAAACCTGAACATTCCATCATGCCCGACAATTCCAATATGCCAGGAGGCGCTTCCGGGTCTGTCTCGCTCACGGGCATGCTTAGGCGCGCTTTACGGAGCCCGCCCACGATGCTCAGAACAACCCCTGATTCAATCTTCTCACGACGGCAGATTTCCATGATTTCGTCGTAAAGATCGCCGTCGGGATCAAGCTGCGCCCAAATCACCTCACCAATTCTCGCTTTTGCAATCACATCCACCATGTTTTTCTCTCCTGTGAACGATTCTCGGCAATTTGTGCGCGTGGAAGTTTTCGACGCTGTCCGCGAAACCGCTCCATTACATTGATTTATGTCAACGGTCGTTACTCCGCCGTCGCTTTAGTAATTTTCAGACTGCTTCTCACTGCCTCTGTTGCAAAATTTTCGAACGAGTCAGCTCGTCGAGCCGATCTTGCGTGGCTAGATCCGGAGAGCCTCAATGAAATTGCTGGGAACGCCTGCTAGTCCTTATGTATGGAAAGTTCGCATCTCGTTTGAAGAAAAGCACATTCCATACGACTATGTTTTCGCCCCGCCCGCCGATCCAAATTCAGGCGTATCACAATACAATCCTCTCGGGAAAATTCCCGTCCTCGTTTGCAACGATGAGAAATGTATTTATGACTCGTCAGTTATTGTTGAGTACCTTGACGAGTTCGGCAGCACACCAAAACTCATACCCGAATCCTTTGAAGACCGTATCCAAGTCAAACGCTGGCAAGCACTCGGTGACGGGATCGTTGATACCGCTGTTTTGATATCTCGGGACCAACGTCAACCTTCAGCGATGCGGCAGAGTGCCGAATGGTACCTGAATCAGCAAAAAAAGATCGACGCGGGATTGGCAACGATGGAAAGGGATTTGGGCTGTCGAACATTCTGTCATGGAAATACCTTCACCCTTGCCGACATCACATGTGGCGTAGCACTCGGATATCTTGACCGCGCTTTGCCAAACCTGAAATGGCAAAATTTATTTCCAGGACTCAGCAGACATGCCGAGCGATTGTCAGAGCGCGCATCATTCAGAAACACGTTGCCACCGCCACGGTAATCGTGTTGCTTTGCTGGATTACGAGGCCGGCAACGCGCGCACCACCTGATTGACCACGTCGCGTAGGCATTTACCTCCTGACTGCTTGCAAGCGGACAAAAGACATCCTTGTGCCAAGACCGACACCCGTCTACTCTCATCTATAGGTCTATAGAAATAGAACTAGAACTAGAACTAGAACAGATCGCCCGAGCCCGGAGAACGCTATGGCCGAAAATAGTAAAGGCCGGCCGCCCTTTCGCGCGGATCATATCGGTAGCCTGCTGCGCCCGGCGGCCTTAAGGCAGGCGTTCAAGGATCGCGCCGCGCACCGCATCGACGACAGCCAGTTCATGCAAATCCAGGACCGCTGCATTCGCGACGTAGTCAAGTTGCAGGAAGAAGCGGGTCTCCAGGTCGTGACCGACGGTGAATTCCGCCGCGGCTCCTATTGGGCGCGCTTCGTCGAGCGGCTCGACGGCCTCACCATAAAGTCCGCGGTATTCAAGTTTCGCGACGATAGCGGCCACGAGTTGGATTTCACCGCCCCCTATGCGGCCGGAAAACTCAAACGCGTTCGCCCGCTCGCCCTCGATGAATTCGTCTTCCTGCGCGAGGCCAGCAAGGCAACACCGAAGATCACGCTGCCGTCGCCGTCGACGATGCACTTCTACCGCTGCACGGATTTCGCCGACCGGTCCGTCTATCCAGATGCGGACGCATTTTTCGCTGATCTGGGCCGCGCCTATCGCGAGGAAATTGCCGAGTTGGCCAAGGCCGACTGCCGCTACGTTCAGCTCGACGAGGTAGCGATCGCCCTTCTCTGCGATCCCGCCATCCGTCAGAAAGTCGAGGCCATAGGAGAGAAACCGGACCGCCTGGTCGATCTCTACATCGAGAGCCTGAATACGGCCATGGCTGACGCGCCCGCCGGGATGATCTTCGGCGTGCATATGTGCCGCGGCAACTTCAAGGGCCACTACCTCGGCGCCGGGGGCTATGAATCGGTCGCCGAGCGGTTCTTCACCCGCGCGCGGGTCAATCACTTCCTTCTTGAATACGACACGGAGCGCGCCGGCGACTTCAAACCGCTGCGCTTCGTCAAGGATAAGGGCGTCGTGCTGGGCATCGTCAGCAGCAAAACCCCGGTTCTGGAGCAGGCGGCGGTTCTCAAGCGACGGGTGGCCGAGGCAACGCAATATATCGATCTCGACCGGCTGGCGATCAGCCCGCAATGCGGGTTTGCCTCGACTGTTGCCGGTAATC
>Ga0207862_1000589_pt1 | contig 10945 bp, 11 predicted proteins | sample LuqExpMetageno81_FD_187838 | JGI IMG/M metagenome (GOLD analysis project Ga0207862, IMG submission 187838) | Tropical forest soil microbial communities from Luquillo Experimental Forest, Puerto Rico - Sample 81 (SPAdes) | ecosystem: Environmental > Terrestrial > Soil > Tropical forest ... | reverse complement strand
CGCCGCGTCGAAGATCACCGGTGCCTACACATACGCTGCGAACGGTGCGGGCGCCCTCGCCGGTGTCTCAACCATCACCAACGGGTCGCTGACCGTGACGTGGAAGACGGCGGCGAAGACCGCGAAGCTGGTCCAGGGGACGTCGACCGTCAGCTTCACGCAGATCAATGGTGGCCCTTCGGGAACGCCGCTCACCTTCTCCGACTCCTACGGCCTGTTCCAGATCGGGAACGACCCGAACCACGGCCCCACGGCGGCGCCCTCGGTGACGGGTGCGTTCACCGGTGGCGACTCAGGCGCGAACTCGACGATGGACGCCCTCACCTCACAGAGCATCACGGCGATCCTCGGCCCGAGCGGGCTCGGCGGCACCAAGGGACTCACCGGGGCCACGATCGGCATCGGTCAGCTGGTTCTCGGATAACACGAACGATCGAGAACAGTTGAGAATGACGAAGGGGCCGGATCCGAGCGATCCGGCCCCTCGTCAACTGCGCGCATCGTCGTCGCCACGACTCGCTCGTCACGACTGCGCGCTGAGCCCCTCCCACCCGTCGGGCGGCGAATCGATCCGCCAGTACTGCTCGGGCGCCGGCGCGGCGAGCTTGGCGCCGATCTGCCAGTCGTCCTCGAGCGCGAGCAGCTGCGTCGGGTAACACGCGACGGCCGCGCGCTTCCGCTCCTCGTTCGCATCGACCGCCGGGCACACCGGCGTCGGCCATAGGTGCGAGCGGAAGAGCGACGACACCCGCCACGCGAGCAATCCCGGGATGTGTTTGTAGCCCATGTCTTCGTAGCACCACCAGGCCATCGCCGCGTCGACGCCGGCGCGCACGAGCATGCAGGCGCGGTGCGTCACGTCGTGGTCCGGGTTCGCGAGTCCGAAGGGCACGACGACGAGCGTCGGCGCGAGCTCGGCGATCGCGGGCGCGAGCACTTCGTGAATGACGGCGGGCTCGACGGGACGGTCGCCCGGGTTGTACGTGTGCTCGACCAGATCGAGATGCACGGGAGTCGCCCCGAGCACGGCGAGCGCGGCCTCGTCCTCCTTGCGCCGCGTCGCCATCACGTCCTCGCCGGGCCGGAAGCCGCTCTGCACGTCCCACGTGCGCATCGGATCCGGATAGCGGGGCGGGTTGCCCGCGAACACCGTCACGACCGTGACCCCCGGATGCGCGGCCATGAAGCGGCCGCAGCCGAGCACCGCGTCGTCGAGGTGGGGCGACACGATGACGACTCGATCGAGCTCGCCGTCACGGGGCAAGCCCCACCGGCGCATCGGGAACAAGTCGTCGCGCAGTCGCACGGGATCAGTGTCCGGCACGGCGCTTCGTCCTCCGGGCCGTCTGCTTGTGCAGGGTGCGGAACTCCCGGTAGCGGTCGTCGTAGACCGCGCGGTTACCTGCGTCGGGCCGAAACGTCTCGAGGACGCGCACGTTGCGGGCGAGATCGTCGAGGGCGACTCGCTCGAGCGCGATCCCCGCGAGCAGCGCCGCGCCGCGGGCGTTCGCGCGGATGGGATGCTCCACTTGCCGGATCTCACGATCGAGCACGTCGGCCATGATCCGGCACCACAGGCGCGACTGCGCGCCGCCGCCCACGAAGTGCAACCACGGGAACGGGCGGCCGACGAAGCGTTCGACGGTGCCCAGCAGCCAACGGCTGTTGTAGGCGACGCCTTCGAGCACCGAGCGCACGAGCTCGGCGCGTGTCGTCGCGAGCGAGAGATCGTGCCAGCCGGCGCGCAGCGTGTGGTCGTCTACGGGTGTGCGCTCGCCGTTCAGCCACGGCGTGAAGATGACGCCGTTGCTCCCGGCCGGAACCCGTTCGGCCATCGTGTCGAGCGCGGCGAAGTCGTCGCCGGTCTCGAGCGCGTGATCACGCAGCCAGTCGAGGCACCCGCCCGCGACCTCCTGCTCGTCGGCGACGTAGTACTTCCCCGGCAGGGGCGACGGCAACGAGGCGATGCCGTGGAAGAGGTCGGTCTTCTTGAACGGAACATGGCAGGTCAGCCACGACGACGTGCCTACGTAGAGATGCCCGTCGAAGTCGCGCACCGCGCCCGAACCGATCGCGGCCGACTGGAGATCGGGCGTGCCACCCACGACGGGAATGCCGGCCGGCACGCCGAGCTCCTTCGCCGCGAGCTCGGTCAGAGACCCGAGCACCGACGTCGCGGGCACGAGATCGGGCAGCTGCGCGCGGTCGAGGCCCGCGAGGCGCAACAGCTCCGGGTCGTAGTCGATGTGCGCGCGATCGCGATTGTCGGTGACCCAGTGCAACACGATCGAGTCGTGCGTCGCCGCGCAACGGCCGGTGAGCTTCAGGTTGAGCCAGTCCTTCGGCTCGAGGTACTTCCACGTCGCGCGCGAGAGCTCGGGCCGTTCCGCCTGCAGCCACAGGATGTGGGAGATCGAATCCTTGCCCGAGAGTGCGGGTGCGCCACCGGTGCGCGAGATCCAGGTACGCAGCTTGCGCGGCTCGTAGCCCTGCACTCGTACCCGGCCGCCGACGACACGGCGTGTCACGTCGGCACCGCGTGAGTCCATCCAGATGATCGCGTCGTGCAACGGTGTGCCCTCGCGATCGACCGGAACCGTGCCCGACCATTGCGCCGTCACCGCAATCGCGGCGATCTCGTCGATCGAAACGGCCCCCCGCGCGACGAGCCGCTGCGTCGCCGCGACGATGCCGTCCCACCACGCGCCGGGTGACTGCTCCACACCGCCGCCCGGGAGCACGTCGAGGGAGACGGGCGTGAAGTCGCCGTCGACGAATGCGCCGTCGAAGGAGAACAGCGCGACCTTCGGGCCCGAGGTCCCGAGGTCGACGGTCAAGACGTAGCCGGTCACGCGCCTTCTGTCGGCGCCGCCTTGCGCTTCAGGCCGTGACCGAAGAAGCCGCGCTTCGGGCGGGCGTGTGCGTGATAGTGGTCGGGGATGTTGCGCATGTTGTCGTCGACGTAGTGCTCGAACTCGAAGTGCTCGGTGACGACCCAGGCGAGGCGCTCGTGCATGTGGTCGAGATGGTCGGGCGGCGGGTCGACGCCGTGCCCGCGCCACACGACCATGGGCACGGCGCAGATCTCGCACTCCGCGATCCAGCAGATGTCGTCCTCGTGGAACCAGGGCGTGATGCGCGCCGCCTCGCAGAGGTCGCAGTTGTCGGCGCGGGCGAGCTCGTCGGCCATGCCCGGACGATAGAACACGCCCGCGCCGTGATGCGCCGCCGGCCCGGAGACCGAACCGCCCCCGGGCCCGGACTGGTAGATTGATCGGTCCATGAGGGGCCTGATACTCGCCGGCGGAGCCGGCACGCGGCTGCGGCCGATCACGCACACGAGCGCCAAGCAGCTCGTACCGATCGCCAACAAGCCGATTCTCTTCTACGTGGTCGACCAGATGGCGGCGGCGGGCATCAAGCAGATCGGCGTGGTGGTCTCGACCGATAGCACGGGCGCCGAGATCCAGGACGCCTTGGGAGACGGATCGCAGTTCGGCGTCGAGTTCACCTTCATTCCCCAGGAGCAGCCCCTCGGACTCGCGCACTGCGTGCTGATCGCACGCGACTTTCTCGGGACCGACGACTTCGTCGTCTATCTCGGCGACAACATGCTGCAGCAGAGCCTGAAGTCGTTCGTCGACGACTTCGAGCGGCGGCGCACGAGTCAGCCCGAGCTCGGCGCCCGGCACCATACGGTTCCGGTGGCGCAGATACTCCTCGCCCACGTCGACGATCCGCGGCAATTCGGTGTGGCCGCGGTCGACGCCACCGGCCACATCACGCGACTGGTGGAGAAGCCCTCGGAGCCGCCGTCGGATCTCGCGCTGGTCGGCGTGTACATCTTCGACGGGCACATTCACGACGCGGTGCGGGCGATCGAGCCGTCGGCGCGTGGCGAGCTCGAGATCACCGACGCCATTCAGTGGCTGATCGATCAGGGTCACCCCGTGGCGCACACGATCCTGGAAGGCTGGTGGATCGACACCGGCAAGAAGGACCCGTTGCTGCACTGCAACCGCCTCGTGCTCGACACCTTGGAGTCACGGATCGACGGGCTCGTCGACGAACGTTCCCGCGTCGAAGGTCGGGTCATCGTCGAAGCCGGTGCTCGTCTCGAGAACTCGGTCGTGCGTGGTCCCGCGATCATCGGAGCCGGTACACGGCTGCTCGACACGTACGTCGGGCCGTACACGTCGATCGGCGCCGACTGCGAGCTGTGCGATGCCGAGATCGAGCACTCCGTCGTGCTCGATCGCAGCCGCATCGTCGGTGTGCACCGCATCCACGACTCATTGCTCGGCCGTGACGTCGAGGTGTTCCGCACCGGCGAACGACCGAAGGCGACCCGCTTGATGCTCGGGGATCATTCCCGCGCCGATCTGGAGTAGCGATGGCCACCGTTCGCGAGAGCACGCTGATCGTCGGCGTGCAGCATGTGCAGCCGACCGTTCACGGCGACCAGCGCGGGATCTTCGTCGAGACGTATCGACGCGAGTGGATTCCGAGCGGGCGCGAGATGATCCAGGCGAATCGAGCCGACCGCGCCGCCGGGTGCATCGTCGGATTGCACTATCACCTGCACCAGGCCGACTACTGGTACGTGCCGTTCGGCCGGGCGCGCGTCGTGCTGCACGACTTGCGGGTCGGGAGCCCCTCGGCGGGCACGACGGAGTGCTTCGACCTCGGTGTTGCCGGCGACGGCACGAACGAGCACCTCGGCGTGTTCATCCCCCCGGGGGTCGCACACGGTTTCGCATCGCTGACCGACATGACCATCACGTATCTCGTCGACGGCTACTACAACGCCGCCGACGAGCTGGGCGTGGCCTGGGACGACCCCGAGATCGCGGGTGACTGGGGCATCAGCCGGCCGGAGCTCTCCGACCGCGACCACGCGAACCCGAAGCGCGCCGAGATCGCCGAGTACGCCCGGCCGCGCTGGCCGCTGCGCACATGAGGCTGCTCGTTACCGGTGGCGCCGGTTTCATCGGGTCGAACTTCGTACGGTGGTGGACCGAGGCGCGCCCGTCGGATCCCATCGTCGTGCTCGACGCCCTCACGTACGCCGGCGTTCGCGAGAGCCTCGACGGCGTACCGCACGACTTCGTGCACGCCGACATCGCCGACCTGCAGGCCGTCGAAGCCGCGCTGCGCGGCCACGGCATCGACGTCATCGTCAACTTCGCGGCCGAGTCGCACAACTCGTATGCCATCACGAATCCCGGTGCGTTCTTCCGCACGAACGTCGTCGGCACGCAGACGTTGTGCGAAGCCGCCCGGCGGGCCGGTGTCGCACGGCTCCATCACGTCTCGACGTGCGAGGTCTACGGCGATCTCGCACTCGACACCGACGAGCGGTTCACCGAGACGTCGCCGTACCGTCCCCGCACTCCGTACAACGCGTCGAAGGCCGGCGGCGACCATGCCGTGCGCGCGTACCACGAGACCTTCGGGCTGCCGATCACGATCACGAACTGTGCCAACAACTACGGGCCCTACCAATTCCCCGAGAAGGTGATCCCGTTGTTCGTCACCCGCGCGCTCGACGATCAGCCGTTGCCGCTGTACGCGTCGACGCAAAACCGGCGCGAGTGGATCCACGTGCTCGACCACTGCCGGGCCATCGCGCGCGTGCTCGACGACGGGCGGGTCGGTGAGACGTACCACGTCGGCACCGGCGAAGAGCGCAGCATCGAACAGATCGCCGACGGCGTGCTCGACGCGCTCGGCAAGCCGGGTTCACTGAAGACGATCGTGCCCGATCGCCCCGGCCACGATCGCCGCTACGTCCTCGACTACCGCAAGATCACCGACGAGCTCGGGTGGGCGCCCGAAGTTCGGTTCGCGTCGGGTCTGCGCGAGACCGCGCTGTGGTACGCGGAGCACCGCGAGTGGTGGGAGCCACTGCGCGAGCGCGCCCCGGTCGACGAGACCGCTGCGTGGAAGTGAGCTGATCGTTGCGGGTCGCCGTGACCGGCGCGGGCGGAATGGTCGGCCGCGAGGTGGTCGAGGTGCTCGCACCCCACGAGGTGACCGCGCTCGATCATGACGCGCTCGACGTCGCCGATCGCGGCGCCGTGCTCGGCGCGATCGGATCGTTGCGGCCCGACGCGATCGTGCACTGCGCGGCCTGGACCGCCGTGGATGCGTGCGAGTCCGACCCGGATCGCGCGTTCCGGGTCAATGCGCTCGGGACTCGGTTCGTCATGGATTGCGCGCGGCGGACCGGCGCCTACGTCGTGTTCTTGTCGACCGACTACGTCTTCGACGGCACGAAGGCCGAGCCCTACCACGAATGGGACACGCCCCACCCTTGCTCCGTGTATGGAGCGTCGAAGCGGGCGGGCGAGCTCGAGATCGACGCGAGCTGCGCGGTCGTGCGCACGTCGTGGGTGGTCGGTCGCTACGGAGCCAACATGGTGAAGACGATCCTGCGGCTCGCGCGCGACGGCGACGGCGCCGCGCCGCTGCGGTTCGTCGACGACCAGCGCGGCTGCCCGACCGTCGCCGCGGATCTCGCAGGGCTGTTGCGCTCGTTCGTCGTCGAGCGGCTGCCGGGCGTCTGGCACGTGACCAACCAGGGTGCCGTGAGCTGGTTCGAGTTCGCGCGCGAGGTGCTGCGCGCCGCCGGCGAGGATCCCGCCCGCGTCGAGCCGATCACCACCGCCGAGCTGCAACCGCCCCGGCCCGCGCACCGTCCCGCCAACTCCGTGCTCGACAATCGGGCCCTGCGCCTGGCCGCGCGGCCCCTGCTCCCCGACTTCCGCGAGTCGCTCCCCACCCTCCTCTCGAACCTGCGTCAATAACCCATACGACATATGGAGTATTGACGCAGGTTTGCCAGTGGCGGGTCAGAGGCGGTCGACGATGGCCCGGGCGAACTCGCTCGTCTTCACCTCGGTCGCGCCCTCCATCAGCCGGGCGAAGTCGTAGGTGACGATCTTCTCCGCGATCGTGGCCTCGAGTGCGCGCTCGATGTCCTGGGCGGCCTTCGTCCACCCGAGGTGCTCGAACATCATCACGCCGGACAGGAGCACCGACGACGGGTTCACCTTGTCCTGGCCCGCGTACTTCGGTGCGGTGCCGTGCGTCGCCTCGAAGATCCCGTGACCCGTCACGTAGTTGATGTTGCCGCCGGGCGCGATGCCGATTCCGCCGACCTGCGCCGCCAGCGCGTCCGAGAGGTAGTCGCCGTTGAGGTTCGTCGTCGCGATGACGTCGAAGTCGTCCGGACGAGTGAGGATCTGCTGCAGCGTGATGTCGGCGATGTTGTCCTTCACCAGGATCTTGTCGCCGGGCTTGCCGCCGCAGTCGTCCCAGCCGACGGCCACGTCGGAGAACTCCTCGCGCACGAGCTCGTAGCCCCAGTTGCGGAACGCGCCCTCGGTGAACTTCTGGATGTTGCCCTTGTGGACGAGCGTGACGGACTTGCGATCGTGCGCGACCGCGTATTGGATCGCCGCACGGATCAGCCGCTTCGAACCGGTGATCGAGACGGGCTTGATGCCGATGCCGGAGTCCTCGCGGATGTTCCACCCGAAGTTCTCGCGCAGCAAGCCGATCAGCTTCGCGGCCTCGGGCGTCCCTTCCTCGACCTCCAGCCCGGCGTAGATGTCTTCGGTGTTCTCGCGGAAGATCACCATGTCGACGAGCTCGGGGTGTTTGACCGGCGACGGAACGCCTTGGAACCACCGCACCGGGCGCAGGCAGACGTACAGATCGAGGATCTGGCGCAGCGCGACGTTCAACGAGCGGATCCCGCCGCCGATGGGGGTCGTCAGCGGGCCCTTGATCCCGATGAGGTACTCGCGGAACGTGGCGACGGTCTCGTCGGGCAGCCACGAGCCGGTTGCGTTGAACGCCTTCTCGCCCGCCAGCACTTCCCTCCACGCGATCTTCTTGCCGTGCTTGGCCGCGGCGGCGTCCATCACGAGTTGCGCCGCCGGCCAGATGTCGACGCCGGTGCCGTCGCCTTCGACGTACGGGATGATGGGCTCGTCGGGCACCGACAGCGTGCCGTCGGCCTGCATGGTGATCTTGTCGGGCATGCCCCGAACTTAGCTGGGCCGGGGATGCCGGCCCGGCTCGTCAACCCGACGACAGGTTCGGACTCAGGTTCGGTGCCGCCCCACCGACCGACGGCGCGACCGGCGTGACGGGCGCGGCGGCCGGCGACGACGCCAACGGCTTGGCGTTCAAGCCGGCCTGGTCGAGCGTCTGCTTCACGACCTTCGACTGCACCAGGATCTCCACCCGGCGGTTGAGCGCGCGTCCGGCGGCCGTCGCGTTCGTCGCGACCGGATCGAGATCGGCACGGCCCGACGCCGTCAGCCTCTGCGCGCTGATCCCCAAAGCGATGAACGAGCGCAAGACTGCGCTGGCCCGCGCGCCCGAGAGCTCCCAGTTCGACGGGAACTGTGTCGTCTGGATCGGCTGCGAATCGGTGAAGCCGTAGATGTCGATCGGGTTGTCGATCGTCGTGAGCACCTTGCCGATGACGCCGAGGAGCAGCGCACCGTCCGGCCGGACGTCGGCTTTGCCGGGGTCGAACAAGATCTGGTCGGTGAGCAGCGTCACCTCGAGGCCGTTGTTCAACTGCTTCGTCTGGACCTTGCCGGCTAGCCCGAGACTCTGCGCGGCGCGTGTGATCTCGTTCTGCACGTCCTGCAACGTCTGACGTTGCTGCACCTGCTGCTGCTTGTTCGAGACCAGCGCCGACAGGATCTGTGCGAGCTGCCGGCTGCTGACCTGCGCGCTGCTCGGCATCAGCGTGCCGCCCGAGAACGGACCGTAGCCGTTCCCTGATCCGACGACGGGCGAGGTCGCCTTGCCGGTGCCGCCGATACCCGCGTCCAGGTGACCTCCGCCGAGCGCGTTGCTGAACCCGCGGGCCAGCGCCTGGAACTTCCCCGTGTCGACGGTCGAGATCGCGAACAACGCGATGAACATCGCCATGAGCAGCGTGAGCAGGTCGGCGTACGGGATGACCCACGCCTCGTGATTGACGTGCTCCTCGTGCTCTTCGGGGATCTCGTCGTCGCCTCCGTGCGACATGACCGGGTCCCCCCGCTACGCCGCGGCCGCGGCGGCGGTATCACCGCCGGCCGACTCGCCGGGTACCGGCTTGTCGCGCTCGTTGGGCGGCACGTGCGACTTCAGCAGCTCTTCGACGACGCGCGGGCTGACGCCCGCCTGGATCGCCATGATGCCCTCGACGATCAGCTGCTTGTGCGCGACCTCGGCCTGCGAGAGCTGCTTCAGCTTGTTGGCGAACGGCAACCAGACGCCGTTGGCGAGGAACACACCCCAGAACGTCGCGACGAACGCACCGGCGATGCCCTCGCCGACCTTGTCGGGGTGCGACAGCTGCGCCATCGTGGCCATGAGGCCGAAGACCGCGCCGATGATGCCGAACGTCGGAGCGAAGATGCCGGCCTGGGTGCACCACGCCTGTCCGACCTTGTGGCGCTCCTTCATCGCGGCGATTTCCGTGTTGAGCGTCTTCTTGAGGGCCTCGGGGTCGGTGCCGTCGACCGCGAGCTCGATGCCCTTCTTGAAGAACGGGTCCTCGATGCTCTTCGCCTCTTCCTCGAGCGCCAGCAGGCCCTCGGCGCGGGCGCGGTTCGTGAGCACGACGATCTGGCCGATCGTCGCCGTCGCCGAGTGGACCTCGTCGCCCTTCAGCGCCTTCTTGATGTACTTCGAAAGGTTCTGCGTGGCCTCGAACGGAAACGACGTGATGGTCGCGCCGAGCGACCCGAGCCACACGATGATCAGCGAGCCGATCTCCATGAAGAGGAACATGGGTTGGATGCCGTGCAGGATCGCGCTGCCGAACACGCCTGCCACACAGACACCGAGCCCGACTATCGAGCCCTTTTCCATGCCGTCCTCCGCTCCCGAGGGCCTCGCGGCCCCGGCCTGCCTGCGCCCACGCCTCCCGCGGCGCACAACCTCGCAGCCCGAGGTATCGACCCGGTGCCGGGGGTGCTGAAGGCTGTTTGGCCGGCCCCGGACGGCGCCTCAGGCGTCGAGCGCGGCCCGGAGCGTGCCCACGAACGAGCCCGCCTCGTCCGGCCCGCCACCGTCGAGGAGCCGGCGCACGAGCGCGCTGCCGACGATGACGCCGTCGGCGCTGGCGGCGGCCCGGGCGGCCTGGTCGGGCGTAGAGATGCCGACGCCGATGAGCACCGGCTTGTCGGTCGCGGCCTTGCAGCGACGGCCCATCTCCCCCGCCTGGGCGGCGAGCTGCTCGCGCTCGCCGGTCACACCCATCAGCGACACGCCGTACACGAACCCGCGCGAGCGCTCGCAGATCCGCGCGAGCCGGTCGTCGGGCGTCGTCGGCGCCGCGAGCAGGACGGTCTCGACGCCGGCGGCGCCGGCCGCATCGCCCCACCCGTCGAGCTCGTCGAGCGGCAAGTCGGGCACGATCGCGCCGTCTACCCCGCTGGCCTGCAACGCTTCGGCGCACCGCACGTGGCCCATGTGCGCGACCAGGTTGTAGTAGGTCATGACGACGAGGGGGACGGGCACGTCGATGCTCGACATCGCGTCGATCACGCCCACCGGGGTCGCGCCCAGGTCGAGGGCGCGCTGGCTCGCTTCCTGGATCGTGCGCCCGTCCATGATCGGGTCGGAGAAGGGTATGCCGACCTCGACGGCGTCGGCACCGGCGGCGACGACGGCGCGCACGACGTCGCGCCACTCGTGACCCAGCCCGCCGGTCACGTACGGCACGAGGAGCTTGCGGCCCTCGGCGCGACGCGCGCGCAGATGGGATTCGAGGTTCACAGCTCGCCCAGACGTTCGGCGACCTGCGCCGCGTCCTTGTCGCCTCGCCCCGACAACGTCACGAGCACGGTGGATCCGTATGGCACCGAACTGCCGACGGCGCGTTCGAGCCAGCCGATCGCGTGGGCCGGCTCGAGCGCGGGCACGA
>Ga0207862_1000588_pt1 | contig 10951 bp, 9 predicted proteins | sample LuqExpMetageno81_FD_187838 | JGI IMG/M metagenome (GOLD analysis project Ga0207862, IMG submission 187838) | Tropical forest soil microbial communities from Luquillo Experimental Forest, Puerto Rico - Sample 81 (SPAdes) | ecosystem: Environmental > Terrestrial > Soil > Tropical forest ... | reverse complement strand
GGCCTCCAAGCCGGTTACCAGGTAGACGGTGGCATGCTGCTCGCCGTCCTGTGGCTCCGAGAACATCAGGCTGAGGGCCACGTCGGTTTCGCAGTCGCCGTCGTTGTCGATGTTGATCCGGTACAGGGCGTCGGGGTGGAAGGCCGCCTCTTTGGCGAAGGAATTACAGTTGAGGATAACCACGGTCCTCGAGGCGTCCGCGGGGGCCTGGAAGACATAGAGATCGGTGAGGTCGAGGCGTGTGTCCCCTTCGGGAGGGCCGAGCTTCAGGCCGGTGAAATGGTTCGACATGGTGTCCTCCTTACCGTAAGGTTATGAGCACTGCTTTGGTTTATTGCTGGACAATTGTCCGGGGAATTTTTGTGTTCCCCTAACAGACCGAGCGCGGTTTATGAACCTCAGAAATTCCAGGGAAAGAAAAAAGATCACCCTAACCCCCGGGAATTTTCCAACATTTTCCAATACTCTGGATCAGTTGGCGTGTTGTAGTCGCGTTGGGGAGTAGAGGGCCCATAGCCCACGCCCCCCCCGCCGGTGGCGCAGGCCAAAACCCCCAAAAAACCGCTCAACAACAAAGAATAGATCAGAATTTTGAAATACTTGTGGTTCATCTCCAGGTTTCCCCCCTGATGATTTTTATTTTTTCAGAAGAAATCCGAGAAGAGGGGAAAAAATCACCCCAACCCATGGGCACTTTCCCATAACTTCCAGAACTCCGGATCACCTGGTGTAGGGGATGGATTCAGGTAGCCGCCTGAGGGAGTGGTGCTCACCGGCGTTCCACCGCCGCCGCCGGTGGCGCAAGCCATAACCCCCAAAAGGCCACTCAACGACAAGGAAATGATAAGCACTTTGAAATACTTGTTGTTCATCTCCATTTTCCCTCGTATGGATTTTATTTTTTTAATAATTATGGAAAGTTAGGTTGTCAAGGAACCCGTGGCGATTTTCTGTTCGCTCCAGACCGGCGCCTGCTCCGGAAGGGCATGGCATTGCATCTCGAGGTGACCACGGGTCGGGGGCGCCCTCAGTGGGTGGAATCGGGGCTTGCGGTCAACCTCCGGCTCTCAGGTTGCCCCCGCCTTGATCAGCAGTTCTTTCACCACCGGGTGGTTCGTCCGGGTGGCAAACATCAAGGCGGTTTTGCCGTCCCTGGTCCTGGCATTGACATCGGCTCCCTTGGCCAGGAGCAACGCCACGACTTCCTTGTCGCCGTTTATTGAGGCATAGATCAGTGCGGTTTCGCCGTCCTTGGTCCTGGCATTGATCTCGGCCCCCCTGGCGAGGAGCAAGGCCACGACTTCCCGGTGACCCTCCAGGGAGGCAGCCATCAGGGCGGTTATGCCGTTTCTGTCCTTGGCGTTGACATTGGCCCCTGCGGCCAGGAGTCGTTCGACCTCACACAAATCGCCGTAATAGGCGGCATACCCCAGATCGTGACCCTCTCCCCGGGCGACGTTGGTCCAGAGTGCCAGGACCGCGATCACCGCGGCTGTGATGCTCATCCTGCCGGATGTCCGGCCCTTCCTGAAAGCCATCTCCCATCTCCCTTCCCCTCTAAACCTACCATAAAAATGTCGAAAAAGTGTGCGGGGAAAGATTGCGGATCAATAGGGAGGACTTACCTTTCTTATAAGTCTGTCAAGCTTCAGCCCCTTATCAAAGCCTCCTGCTTAGTTTTATCCTGTTGCCGAGTTTCCGGGGAGGAACCGCATGAATGATAAAAATGGGCCTAAGCATGTGGTTATTGAGGGCGGGGGGCTTCGCAGGGCCGGGCTGGGACTGCCACGCGGGCAGCCAGGGCAGGGTGTTGGGCAAGAAAACTTTTGCAGTCTGCCCCCATCAAGGAGGGGGCCGGTTATTGCGGCTTGGTGCCGGAGCAGGTGGTGGCTTAGGCCAAGAAGGTGTTGGCCCGGGCCGGCACCTAACCTCGCCATGAGAGGTGAAGCTGCTTTCAGGGGTCGATTTGATCAGGGGAACCCCGGTAGGAAAAATTACGTCTGAGAGGAGGACAGCCATGCAACTGGGAATAATCGGCGCGGGGCGCATGGGCGGCAACATGGCAATCCGCTTGATGAAGGCCGGCCACACCTGTGTGGTTTACGCCCGCCACGAAGAATCCATAAAGGAAGCAGTGGACCAGGGCGCCAAAGGCACCACAGACCTGAAGAAATTTGTGGGGATGCTTGATAAGCCGCGGGCCGTGTGGCTCATGGTGCCGGCCGCGGCGGTGGACAAGGTCCTGGATGACCTGACTGCCATGCTGGAACGGGGCGACATCGTGGTGGACGGCGGCAACTCCTTCTACCACGACGACATTCGCCGGGCCGCCGCCTTGAAGGAAAAAGGCCTCCAATATGTGGACGTGGGCGTCAGCGGCGGCGTTTGGGGGGTGGAACGGGGCTACTGTTTGATGATCGGCGGCGAGACCGACGCGGTCCAGCGCCTGGACCCCATCTTTAAGGCCCTGGCGCCCGGCGTGGCCGAGACACCGCGGACTCCTGGCCGCGCCGGGGAGCCTTCCAGCGCCGAGAACGGCTATCTGCACTGCGGCCCCAACGGCGGCGGTCATTTTGTCAAAATGGTCCATAACGGCATCGAATACGGCATCATGGCCGCCATCGCCGAAGGCCTGAATATCATCAAGAATGCCGATATGGGTCGCCATCAGCAGGAAGTGGACGCCGAGACCTCACCGCTGCGTCATCCCGAGTTGTATCAGTATGAATTCAATCTGCCGGACATCGCCGAATTGTGGCGCCGCGGCAGCGTCATCGGCTCCTGGCTGCTGGACCTGACGGCCAGTGCGCTCCATAAGAACCCGGACCTCTCCAGGTTCGCCGGCCGGGTGTCCGATTCTGGCGAAGGGCGCTGGACCTTGCAGGCCGCCATTGACGAAGGTGTGCCCGCGCCCGTGATCAGCTCGGCCCTGTTCAGCCGCTTCAGTTCACGGGGCATGGATGATTTTGCCGACAAACTGTTATCGGCCATGCGCTTCGAGTTCGGCGGCCACCTGGAGAAAAGCCCCGGTGAGCAAGGAGGTGGCTGATGGGGGGGCCACCTTCGGATGCATTCGTCTTTTTCGGGGCCACCGGCGATCTGGCCTACAAGCAGATATTTCCGTCCCTCCAGGGGCTGATTCGGGATGAGGGCTTTAATCTGCCGATTATCGGGGTGTCCCGGACCGGGTCCCTTGACAAACTCAAGGAGCGGGCCAAAAACAGCCTGGAGGAGCACGGCATCCTGAATCAGGAGGCCTACCAGAAGCTGACGGAACTCTTGCGCGCCGTTCAGGGCGACTATAACGACCCGGCGACCTATCAAAAACTGCGCCAGGAATTGGGCAAGGCAGAAAGGCCGCTGCATTACCTGGCCATTCACCCGACTATGTTCGTCGAGGTGGCCGAGGGGCTGGCCAAATCGGGCTGCGGTGCCAACGCCCGGGTGGTCCTCGAAAAACCCTTCGGCCGGGATCTGGCCTCGGCCCAGGAGTTGAACAGAGTCCTCCACCAGTACTTCCCGGAAGAGGCCATCTACCGCATCGACCATTATCTGGGCAAAGAGCCGGTGCAGAATATCCTTTACACCCGCTTTGCCAATCCCACCTTTGAGCCCATCTGGAATCGCCACTACGTGCGCACCATCCAGATCACCATGGCGGAAACCTTCGGGCTGGAGGACCGGGGCAAGTTCTACGAGGAGGCCGGCGCCATCCGGGATGTCCTGCAAAACCACATGCTGCAGATCCTCGGCAGCCTGACTATGGACCCGCACTGCGGTGCTCACGAATCAGTCCGGGATGAAAAGGCCCGGTTGTTCAAAGCCATTACCCCCCTGAAGCCTGAAGACGTGGTGCGGGGCCAGTATAACGGTTACCGTTCGGTGCCCGGGGTCAGCTCCATTTCCGAGGTGGAGACCTTTGTGGCCGTGAGGCTGTCCATCGACAACTGGCGCTGGGCCGGCGTGCCCATCTACATCCGCGCCGGCAAGAAGTTGGCGGTCACCTCCACCGAGGTGGTGGTGGAGTTTAAGCGCCCCCCCCGGGAAACCTTCGGCGAAATCGTGCCGGTCCTCTCCAGCCACATGCGCATGCGCATCAGTCCGGACATCAGCATCTCCATGGGGCTGCGGGTGAAAAAACCGGGTGAAGCCATGGCCGGGCAAGACGTGGAATTGTCCCTGGTCCGCCAGGCCGCGGCTGACATACCGCCGTATCAGCGTCTGCTGGGCGATGCCAGGCGCGGCATGGCCGAGCTCTTTACCCGGGAGGACAGCGTCGAGGCCCAATGGCAGGTGGTGGATGGGATCCTGGGCAACGTGACGCCTTTGTATACCTATGAGCCGGGAACCTGGGGGCCGGCAGAAGCCTACCAGCTCATCGGCAAACATGGGCCCTGGCTCAACCCGCGGCCTCCGGAAAATAAGCCATGACCGACAAGCATGAGCTGGTGTTCCTGTTCGACGTGGACAATACCCTGCTGAATAATGACCACGTGGAGCGGGATCTGCGCCAGCATCTCAGCAGTTACCTGAGCCCCCAGGCCCGGGACCGGTTTTTCCAGATTTTTGAAGAACTGCGCCAGGAGTGCGGCTATGCCGACTATCTGGGAGCCCTCGAACGGTACCGGCTCGAGGCTCTGCATGATCCACGGGTACTCAGGATGTCCTCCTGGCTGGTGGACTATCCGTTTGCCCAGCGCCTTTACCCCGAGGCGCTGGACGCCGTCGAACACGCGCGCGGCTTTGGGGTACCGGTAATCTTGTCAGACGGCGACGCGGTCTTCCAGCCCCGCAAGATTGAGCGGTCGGGGCTGTGGGAGGCCTTTAAGGGCCATGTGCTCATCTATGTCCACAAGGAGACCATGCTGGGAGACGTGGAAAAGCTTTATCCTGCCCAACATTACGTGACGGTGGACGACAAGCTGCGACTCCTGGCGGCCATTAAAAAGATCTGGGGAAGGCGCGTGACCACCGTGTTTGTCAAACAGGGCCACTACGCCAAAGAACCTGGGATTCTGGAGCGCTATCCAGCCGCCGACCTCCACCTGAACCATATCGGCGACCTGCTTCACCATAATCGGGCTGGGTTCTTGAAGGGATAGATTCGGAGGAAAAAGCCTTAACGCCACCAAACAACTGCATGATCTAAGACAAAGTCTCCGGCTCGACATCATTACCCAGCAGATGAAGACCAGGAGCTGAAAACCAGCCTAAGGGAAGGAAATAACCATGAGCGACACGCCTAGACTCACAGAAACCCAGGCCTGGCAGGCACTTAAAAGGCATTACGAGGAGATCAAGGGTGCATCCCTGCGGCAGCTCTTTGCCGGCGATCCCCAACGGGCCGAAAGTTTTTCTGCCAAAGGAGCCGGTCTCCTCCTGGATTACTCCAAAAATCGCCTCACGGCCAAGACCATCCAGTTGCTCCTGCAGCTGGCCAGGGAACGCGGCGTCGAAGCCAGGCGGGACGCCATGTTCCGGGGAGAAAAGATCAACCTCACCGAAAAGCGGGCCGTGCTGCACGTGGCCTTGCGCGCCCCCAGGGGTACGTCCATCCAGGTGGACGGCCAGGACGTGGTGCCGGAGGTCCATGCGGTGCTGGACAAGATGACGGAGTTCGCCAACCGCGTGCGGAGCGGCGCCTGGCTGGGCCACACCGGCAAACGTATCAAAAACGTCATCAACATCGGCATCGGCGGCTCCTACCTGGGGCCGGAGATGGCATATCTGGCGCTCCGCCCCCTAAGTGAGCGCGCCATGACCTTCCGCTTCGTGTCCAATGTGGACGGCGCCAATTTCACCGAAGCCACCCACGACCTGGATCCCGGCGAGACCCTGTTCGTGATCTCCTCCAAGACCTTCACCACGCTCGAGACCATGACCAACGCCCAGACCGCCCGGCAATGGCTCATCCAGGGCCTGGGCAAAGAAGAGGCCGTGGCCAGGCATTTTGTGGCGGTGTCCACCAACGCCCAGGAGGTTCAGAAATTCGGCATCGATACCGCCAACATGTTCGGCTTCTGGGACTGGGTCGGCGGCCGCTACTCCATGGACTCGGCCATCGGGCTCTCCACCATGCTGGCCGTGGGGCCGGATCACTTTCAGGAGATGCTGGCCGGCTTCCATGCCATGGACGAGCACTTCCGCACCGCCCCCCTCGACAAGAACCTGCCGGCGCTCATGGGCCTCCTGACGGTCTGGTACAACAACTTCTTCGGCGCCCAAACGGTGGGCATCATGCCTTATACCGCCTATCTGGCCCGCTTTCCCGCCTATCTGCAGCAGTTGCAGATGGAAAGCAACGGCAAGCACGTGGACCTGGAGGCCCGGCCCGTGAGCTATGAGACCGGTCCCATCATCTGGGGCGAGCCCGGCACCGACGGTCAGCACTCCTTTTACCAGCTTATCCACCAGGGCACCAAGCTCATCCCCTGCGACCTCATCGGTTTTTGCCGGCCGGTGAGCCCCCTGGCCCACCATCACGACCTGCTCATGGCCAACCTGTTTGCCCAGGCCGAGGCGCTGGCCTTCGGCAAGACCGCAGAAGAACTGAGCGCCGAGGGTTCCCCGGCCTTCCAGACGCCCTTTCGGGTGTGCGAAGGCAACCGGCCCACCAATGTTATTCTCGCCGAGAGTCTAACGCCCAGGACCTTGGGCAGCCTGGTGGCCCTCTACGAACACAATGTCTTCACTCAGGGCGCCATTTGGGATATTGACTCCTATGACCAGTGGGGGGTGGAGTTGGGCAAGGTGCTGGCCAAGCGCATCATCCCCGAGCTTGAGGACGCTACCGAGCCCGACCTCAAACACGACAGCTCCACCAACGCCCTTATCCGGCACTATCGCCGCCTGAGAGGGAAGAAATAATGAAGAAATAATAATGAGGTCTGATCCTGCCTGAAAATTGTAGCCGCAGGCTTTAGCCTGCGCTGCACGCGGCTGGCTGCCGCCAAGCTGAGGAGGGAGTCATGAGCGGCCAGGCTCCCGGGTCAGAGGCCCAGGCCCGGTACAAACAGGAAGCGGCCGAGTATGCGGTCAAATTCGTCCAATCCGGGATGACCGTGGGGTTGGGCACCGGCACCACGGCCATCTATGCTACCCGGCGTATCTCGGAGCTGTACAGGAGTGGCCAGTTGCGGGATATTGTGGCGTTCGCCACTTCCAAGACTGTGTGGCAGGAGGCGGTCACGTTGGGCATTCCCATGTTGACCGAAGACCTGCCTCAGGGCATCGACGTGACCATTGACGGCGCCGATGAGGTGGACCCGCAGCTAAATCTCATCAAGGGCGGGGGTGGGGCTCTGTTACGGGAGAAAATCGTGGCTCAGGCCAGCTGTAGGGAAATCATCATCGTGGATGAGAGCAAATTGTCGCCGCAGCTGGGCACCCATTGGCCGGTGCCGGTGGAGGTGCTGCCCTACGGTTGGCAGTCCCAGGCCCGCTACCTGGAATCTCTGGGCGCCGAGGTCACTCTCCGGCGGACCGCCGACGGCTGCGAGTTTTGCACCGATCAGGGCAACATCATCCTGGATAGCCGGTTCGGTCCCATCGCCGACCTCCCGGGCCTGGCCCACCTGCTGGAGGCCCGGGCCGGCGTGATTGAACACGGCCTCTTTTTAAACCTGGTCCAGGACGTCATCGTCGCCGGCCCCGGGGGGATTAGGCATCTGAAACGAGAGTCCTAGATCTGAAATTCAACTGGTTAAACCTAAACCGAAAAGTTCAAAGTTGAGACCTCTGCGAAAATCCTTTCATCAACCAAAAGTTTTCTAATAAATCAATAAATTGTAGAGCAGGCGCCCTCGCCTGAATATACAGCCGGGGGCGGCTGTTCTAGATGATTTTCGCAGAGGTCTCAAGTTCAAGGTTCAAAGTTCAAAGCCAGGAAGGGGGCGCTCTGCGCACCAAGATGGCGGACAGCGCCCGCCCTCCATGCTTAAGGCTTAAAGCTCATAGCTCATAGCTCATGCGGCCCCGGCCAGGGCATTGTTCACGATCTGCTGGGCCTCGTGCACAATGGCGTCCAGATGATCCTCGCCCTTGAAGCTCTCGGCATAAATCTTGTAGATATTCTCCGTGCCGGACGGCCGCGCCGCAAACCAGCCGTTGTCGGCCACCACCTTGAGCCCGCCGATGGGGGCGTCGTTGCCCGGGGCCTTGGTCAGCTTGGCCTTGATGGGCTCACCGGCCAGGTCCGATTCCTTGACGGCCTCAGGAGACAATTTGGCCAGCCTCGCCTTCTGCTCGGGGGTTGCCGGGGCGTCAATGCGCGTGTAGTGCGCCGTGCCAAAAGCCTTGGTGAAATCCTGGTAGTGCTCTCCCGGGTCCTTGCCCGTGCGGGCAGTGATTTCTGCGGCCAGGAGATTCGGAACCAGCCCGTCTTTATCCGTGGTCCAGACCGTGCCGTCCCGCCGCAGGAAAGCCGCGCCCGCGCTTTCCTCGCCGCCGAAGCCCAGGGAGCCGTCCAGGAGCCCCTCCACGAACCACTTGAACCCCACGGGAACCTCCACCACCCGTCGTTTGATACTCCCAGCCACCCGATCGATCATGCTGCTGCTGACCAGGGTCTTGCCCACCGCGGCGGCTGCGGCCCAGTCCGGCCGGTGGCTGAACAGATAATGAATCGCCACGGCGAGGTAATGGTTCGGGGGGAGTAACCCCTGGCTGTGGCTCACAATCCCGTGCCGGTCGGCATCCGTGTCGCTGGCGAAAGCCACGTCGAAACGATCCTTCAAGTCGATGAGCCGCGCCATGGCATAGGCCGAAGACGGGTCCATGCGGATTTGACCGTCCCAATCGATGGTCATGAAACGAAAGGTGGGGTCGACGGTGTGATTCACCACCTCAAGGTTGAGGCGGTGGCGTTCGGCAATGGCATCATAGTAGGCCACACTGGCGCCGCCCAAAGGATCCACCCCCAGGCGCACCCGGCTTTCCTGAATGGCCTTGATGTCCACCACCGAGGGCAGATCGTCCACGTAGGATTCAAGATACTTATGCTTGTGGGTGGTGTCTGCTTTCAGGGCGCGTCCAAACGGGACTCTTGAGACACCCCGCAGTTCATCAGCCAGGAAGGCGTTGGCGCGCTGTTCAATCCATTGAGTCACCGAGGTATCCGCGGGTCCGCCGTGGGGTGGATTGTATTTAAAGCCGCCGTAGCGCGGCGGGTTGTGGGATGGGGTGATGACGATGCCGTCCGCCAGTCCCTGGCGGCGGCCGCGGTTGTAGGTCAGGATCGCATGCGAGATCACCGGGGTCGGCGTGTAGCCGTCCGCTGCATCCAGCATGACATTGACGCCGTTGGCCGCCAGGACCTCCATGGCACTGGCGAAGGCCGGCTCCGAGAGCGCGTGGGTATCTATGCCGAGAAACAGCGGCCCGTCGATGCCTTGTTGCTGGCGGTACAGACAGATGGCCTGGCTGATCGCCAGGATGTGCCCCTCGTTGAAGGCGTTGTCCAGGGACGACCCGCGATGCCCGGAGGTGCCGAAAACCACCCGTTGCTCGGGGACGGCGGGATCGGGACGATTAACATAGTAGGCGGTGAGCAGGCGGGGAATGTTGGTCAACATCCACTGTTCCGCGGGTTTGCCGGCATAAGGGGAAATATCCATCAGTTCCTCCCTGCAAGAATCAGTGCTGCCAGAGAATCAGGGGCAGTTCCAAGGGCACTGCCACCCCGTCGAGCTTGGGAATAAGGCGCGGGGTGAAATCACCGGCCGGCCGCGACGCCTCTGCCTGGGCCGTGTAAACAAAGCCCCCCTGGCGGTCCGGGAGCTTGTCCCCCTGCACCATGGGCTGCCGGAAGGGTTGCCCGTCTGGACCCTCGGCGTACAACTCCACCAGCACGGCTCCGGGACCGGCCCCGCCGAAATTCACCTCGACCCTGAAATGATGCTGTCCCTCCCGCGTTTCCACCTGGAAATCACCGAATGACAGGGAGGGCCATTGTTTCTCCAACGCCTGCCGCTGCTTTACCATACTGATCCCGAGAGCACCCTGCTTCGCCCGCCGGGCCTTATAGTTTTTCGCCGCCGGCACATAAAACTCCGTGGTATATTGGCGCACGGCGCGATTGGCGGAAAACCGGGCCGTGAGCCTGGTCATGCTCTGCCGCACCTTGGCCAGCCACCCCTCGGGAAGGCCGCCGGCCTTGCGGTCATAAAAAGTGGGGATCACGTCGTTTTCCAGGATGGAGTACAGCGAGTCGGCCTCAGCCGCATCCCAGCCGGGATCGTCCCCGTGCTCATGGCCGTCGCCCAGCGCCCAGCCCACTTCGGGCGAAAAGGCTTCCGCCCACCAGCCGTCCAGTTCCGAAAGATTAAGACCGCCGTTGGCCAGCACCTTCATACCGCTGGTACCGCAAGCCTCCCAGGGCCGCCGCGGGGTGTTGATCCAGACGTCCACGCCGTTTACCAGCTGCTCGGTCAGGAGCATATCGTAATCGCTTAAAAAGATCACGCGTCCCCGCACTTCCGGACGCCTGGTGAAGGTTACCCACTGACGAATCATGTCCTGCCCCGGTCTGTCGGCGGGGTGAGCCTTGCCGGCGATGAGGATCTGGACCGGGCGGTCAGGAGCCGTTAACAGCCGCACCAGGCGCTCAGGGTCATGCAACAGCAGGGTAGGGCGCTTATAAGTGGCGAACCGCCGTGCAAAACCGAGGGTCAAAGCCTCAGGATCGAGGATCTTGTCGGCCTGGGCGATTTCCTCCTGGGGCGCCCCGGATTCGACCAACTGACGGGCGTAACGCTGGCGGGCGTACTCCACCAGGGCGTGCCGGGAGTCCTGGCGCAGGGCCCACAATTCCTGGTCGGATACTTCTTTGATGAATTCTTCCAGCTGGTCGGTCTCCCCACGCCAGCGTGCTTTGCCGCAGTGGCGGGTCCACAACCCATCCGAAGCCGGGGAATCCCAGGTGGGGACATGAATCCCGTTGGTCACATGGCCG
>Ga0207862_1000587_pt1 | contig 10954 bp, 7 predicted proteins | sample LuqExpMetageno81_FD_187838 | JGI IMG/M metagenome (GOLD analysis project Ga0207862, IMG submission 187838) | Tropical forest soil microbial communities from Luquillo Experimental Forest, Puerto Rico - Sample 81 (SPAdes) | ecosystem: Environmental > Terrestrial > Soil > Tropical forest ... | reverse complement strand
GTTCAAGCGGCCCATCGTAACCAAGACCGACACGATGAAAGCCGCTTTTTTCCCGGCCGAGGGCTATCACCAGGATTACGCCATTAAGCATCCCTACCAACCCTACATCGTTTATAACGATGCGCCGAAGGTGGAAAACCTGAAGAAGCTGTTTCCTGACCTCTGGCGCGATAAGCCAGTGACCGTCGCAGAAGCTGAAAAAGGGCAATGACGGCACGCGCGGCTTAGGCCGCCTAGCGCATGTGCTTACCCTTGTGCATTCTGCGACCGCTCCGCTTGCCAGCGACCTTTCGCGCGGCCGCGAATCACAAATTACCGCCAGTACTGGACACCTTAGCCCAACCACTTCTTCAACCGCATTCCTGCGCTCTGCAGATTAACCAATCGACAATTAAGCACACATAAGACTCCGTCGAATTGGAACAATATTGTATTGTTGCTAGCGGCTTAGCCTCTATGGCCCGCGTAGACAATCGCCCTATTAAACGCAGATGACGTTGCCTCGAATAACCCCCATTATTGGAACCAATCACACCTCCAATTGTCATTTGGAGTCTTAGGAATAAAACGTCCTCATGTGTCTGAACGTATTTGAGGATAAAATGTCACCTCGCCCTGTCGGACGATCCACTCGATGAGTTCCAGCGAACACTCGCAATTTAGAATCGTGGCGCCCCTCAGCCTCGCGCTTTGGCTAGCTTTGGCCCTTCCTGCGGGCGCCGATTGGTTTGGCTTTCCGGACCAGCCGCACTACTCGTCGCAATCCGTCGAATCACATCGAAAGCCGCATCCGCAATCCGTCGAATCACATCGAGAGCCGCATAGTGAAATCAGCAGTCGCAAACATGAAGCTCAACGCGAGCAACACCCACCTCGGGGCCCGTTCGAAATCATAGTTGTTACCGCCAACCAACAAGTTTCCGTCTTTGGCCAAGATGGCTTGATCGAGCGGGCGCCGATTTCCACCGGGATGCCAGCGCATCCGACCCCGACCGGTGTCTTCACGGTAATTTCAAAGGCTAAGTGGCATGAATCGAACATCTACAGCCGCGCGCCGATGCCTTACATGCAGCGCATTACGTGGTCAGGAATCGCGCTGCACGCTGGGCCTCGACCAGGGTACCCAGCTTCACATGGCTGCATTCGCCTACCGCAGGATTTTGCCGTTCGTCTATATCAAATGACCAAGATCGGAACGCGGGTAATCGTCACGCGAGATGCGACGGCGCCTGCCGAAATCACGCATCCAAAACTTTTCGTTCCGAAAAGCCCAGCAGAACAAACGGCAGCGGTCACCACCAAATTGATCAAGGGCGCGACTCCTATAGCCGTCGACACCAGCGGCGGAAGCACCACTATGCCAGTCAATCCGACGCCGACCGTTGGCCCGCCAAAGCCTGTAACGGTATTCGTAAGCCGGAAGCAGAGAAAAGTCTTCGTACGGCGGGGCTTTGAGGAACTATTCGACGTGCCAATAAGGATCGAGGAAACGGACCTGCCGATCGGCACTCATATTTTTACTGCTATGGGGCTAAAGGACGGTGGCAAGAGCATGCGTTGGACTGTGGTATCGGTACCAAGCCAATATCGCCATCAGGCGGACCGTTCGGGCAAGCATTATGTAAACGGCCAGGCTATGGATCCTAAACAGGTTGTGGCGACGCCATCAACCGCCTCGGCAGCTCTTGATCGGATCACCTGGCCGTCAGAGGCGATCGAACAGATTTCATCGTTGCTGATGGTTGGCTCGTCCCTAATCATCTCAGACAACGCGCTGAGTGACGAGACCGACCCCGATACCGATTTCATCGTGCTAACGCACTAACCATTAGGCGGCTCGCCGAAACATCGGTCCCGACAAAATACTTTGTTAGAAATCCACCAATGATTAGGGAGTTGATTGCACGAATGAGGCCGGCTGAGCGCGCCGCTCGATCTTTGCTGCTCGGTACAAATTTGGCTCGACCATCGTCGTACTGGTGCCAAACAGCGCGCGGTACACCTGTAGGTTCTCCATGACACGCTGCACGTAGTTACGCGTCTCAGCCAATGGGATGCGTTCCACCCAGTCAACCGCATCAACTTTGGGATCGCGTGGATCGCCGTGCTCCGTCACCCATTCCTGGACACGGCCGCGACCTGCATTGTAGCCTGCAAAGGTCAGGACGTACGAACCGGTGTACTCCTTGAAGAGAGCGCTCACCTCGGCAGTACCCATTTGCATATTGTAAGCCGGGTCGGATACGAGACGGTTCCAATCGTAGACGACCCCGAACCGTTTTGCCGTATCGCGGCCAGCCTCGGGTGTAACCTGCATCAACCCGACCGCCTTGGCCGGTGATGTGTCGCGCTGGTCAAAAGCGCTCTCGGTGCGCACGATTGAATAGACCATGCGTTGATCGAGCGGGGGTGCAATCGGTTTGTAGGACGGTATGCCGATCTTGGGAAAAGCGGATTGTTCGGTCGGCAAACCTCTGGCGAGTGCAGTCTTGCCGATAATCAGCATTGCCTGCGCATCGTTGTAGCGCCCGGCCAACCGCCCAAGCCCGTTAAGCGCTGTAACGTTTGTGCTTGTTTCAGCGAGGTCACCCACGAAAGAAAGAACAAGATCGAACTCGCCAATCGCATAAAGGATGTCTGCAGCACGCACCAGTTCGCTCTGAGCACCGTCCACAGACTGCGTCAGGGGATCGAACGAGGGTTCGCCAAGGCCCAGCCGGGCTCTTGCTAATTGGCCGTAATAGGCGGTCGGATAGTGGGCGGCTGTCTCATACTGCGCGCGCATCTTCTCGAACTCGCCAACGGCCTCCGCCGCCCGACCGCGCCAATAGGCGGCACGCGCCAATACGATTGGATCAATTGAACCTTCGTCCACACGGCTGAAATGCTTAAACGCAGTGCCGGGATTATCGAGAAAGCGTAACGCGATCCAGCCGGCCAGGAAGTGGTATTCGGCACGGTAGTAGGGATTAGCCGGAACCGCGGCCTCACCGACGACATGGTAGGCCAACTTTGCGTCACCGTGATCGATGAGTTTTCGGATCAGCATGCGACACTCGCGCCACCATTCGTCGGTGTCCTGTTGCTGCAAATCACCGTGAGCAGACTCAGCCATCAGCTTGACCGCCGACGCCAGATCATTGTGCGCCAGCAACCAGTGAAGACGGCACAGCGCATAGCCCAAATCTCCACGTGCGGCATTGGGAACTGCCTCGAGCAGCGCTCCGCTCTTGCTGGAGTTTGCCTCAGCCGCTTCGCAAGCTCTCACGATCGCGACTTGAACGGAGCCAAGTCGCTTGGCAGCGCGCGTGGCTGCGCCGAAGTCCTTGGCGCCGATGCGTCGATCCATACGCAGAGCGTAGTCGGATTGAGTTAGCTCGTTATGGAAGACGTCGGCCACTGTTGATTCCAGCCCGGCCGACATTTCCGCCGACTGCCACACCGCGCGAACTTCGCGTTCCGCTTCAGCGCGGTCCCCCTCCGTCAGTTGCACACGCGCGAGTGCGAGCCTTCCAAGCGCGCTAACAGGTTGCGCGCCAACAAAGCGCCGCAAGATGGCCGAGTCGCGTGGTGTCTGCCACAGCCTAATCTCCGCGCGCCGGCGCAGCAGCGGGATGCTCGGCCAGTCAGGATTAGCTTGGATAAACGAGTTATAACGCTCAAATTCGGCCGTGCTGTCCGAATTACGCAGGAGCGCCCATTCGATGAGTTTCTGCGCGACTGGGTCGCTGATCGATGCTGCGAGCGTTGTCGCGTCACCAAACCTTCGCTGTCGGAGTAGCTCGATTGCCTGTTTTGTTGCAGCAAGGTCCGGCGACAACGGCGGTGCCGGCGCCGAATCGCCGGCAGCCGACTGGTTGCTCGGCAGTAGGATTCTTAATCCGACCGCACTCTCCGTGGGCTTTGTTTTAGGGTGATGCTCTGCCTTGGCGGTCTTGTTCCGGTGCGACGAAATATGCTTGTGCCCAGGCGTCGAAGATGCGCTCGCGGTGCCGAGAACGACAATCGTCGAAGCGAGCATCCACACCAGCGCGCCCCGACGCCGCGGGCCCTTGACATGCGCAGTCGCGCCTCGACCGAGGGCAACAAAGCAAGCTCGATCTCCGCTGAGGTTCGAAGAATAAATGGCCCCACCCTTCCCCGATGGATCTATTGCTAATCCTACCAATGCCCGATCGCTATGTCACCATTGGTTTTGGTTCCCACACCGGCGATAGCATCCGTTTTTGCCCGGTCAACGCCTGAATCGCAAAATGAGGGCGCTACAAGCCATCCGATTGCTTCCGATAAGCTAATTTCATCGGGAGGTAACGGATCCGCCTTCTTATGCACCTGCGCAGCAGGCACTGTTGCGTGGCAAGCCCCTTTGCGCCAAGTTTCATTTGAGGCGGTGCCATGCAATTACCCGAGACGATTGGAGCTTAAGGGCCAAAGTTTCAAGTGTGCCGAGCGAGTCGCTTGCCGAGACCAAGATCTGGCTTTCGTCGGGAATGAAACGTTTGGAAAATATCTCCAGCGTAATGAAGATCGACATCGCACAATAAATATTCAGTCAAATTGGAGTGGAGCATGCGAATTTCTGAAATCGGTTGCACGGTAGCGCTGGTCTTAATGATGGTCGCCGCCCACGCACAGACGCCGAGCAGTTCGACTGGTTTCGAAAAGAAGAATTACAACCACAGTGAGTGGACGAAGGGGCTCTTTTCTGAAGTCGTCACGGTCACTCATCCAGGCAAAATGATTTTCCTTGCGGGGGTCGGAGCCGAGGACGAGAATGGCACGCGCGGTGCCATTAGGCATCTCGGAGATTTTGCAGGCCAGTGCAGGTACGCGTACGAAAAGGTTAAGCGATTGCTGGCGCTCCATGGCGCTACAATGAATGACGTAGTGAAGATTGTGACCTACGTTACCGATATTCGAAACCAGGCTGAGGCCGGGAAGTGTCGTGCAGAAGCGCTGGGCGGCGCGCCCCAGCCTGTGCACACATTCTTGAACATTAATCAGCTCGCATGGCCCGGCATGCTGGTCGAAGTGGACATAACCGCGATTACGAAAGAACCCTAGGACGTTTCAATATTCCTCTCCCTTTGCGTGTACCGAAACCTAATTGCGGATGTAATGATGATGCAGTCCGCCGAGGACCGTCTGCAACTCGAGTTCTTACCAATACCAGCGCAGCACCATCTCGTGCTTGACCACCTCAGCCAAGCAATTTCAGCCAGAGGCCCAATGGCATGGAGGTGATAGACGTGAAGATCGCAGCGAGAAAACCGTTTTGTCTCGAAGAGGCGACGATCGACGAGATGCACCGGGCGATACAGGCCGGCGAGATTACAGTCGTCGAAATCGTCAAGCACTACATCGCCCGTGCCCGCGCCTATAACGGCGTTTCGAGCGCGCTCGTGACGGAAGACCGCAAGCCAGTCCCGCCGGCGCGTGGCACGGTACGGGCCGGGGCGCCGGTCAGTTTTCCGACCGAGACCGTGAAGGCTTCGACGATCCTGCCCGATCTCGACAAGTACAAGGGTAAACCAATCGAGTACGGTCGGATGGAGCCGACCATCTCGGATCCGGGTGTGCAGCAGCAATTTGGTATGATTGCTGGAATACCCAATACGGGTCAGCTCAATGCGCTCGCTACTCTCAATATCCGCGGCGAGCGCTCCGTTACCTGTCGCGGAGACTACGATAGACATCCTTCGGAGGGCCCGCTGCCGCCTGGTGCGCCGGCAGTGTGCGAAATGTTTCGCCGCCTGCCCGACGCGCTCGAAACCGCGGCGGAACTCGACGCCAAATACGGACGCAATCCGGATCTTGAAAAAATGCCGATGTACGGCGTCGTATTTTCATTCAAGGATTCGTTTGATACTAAGGATATGCGGTCGACCGGTGGCGGCGACGCCGCGTACGACATAGACTTCCCAGCTCAGGACCACACGCTGGTCGGGCAATTGCGCAACAAAGGCGCGATTGTTTTCGCCAAGGCTCTTTGCACTGAATACAACGGCCGCGCCGGCGATCCGGGTGGCCGCCACCAGCCCGACAAGGTGCTGCCGTCCACACTCGGCTATCAGCGCAGCACGTGGGGCGGCAATCCCTCCAATGTCTACGATGCCACGCGCTCCGCCTCGCTCGGCTCCAGTTCCGGTTCGGGCTCGTCCGTCAGCGCCAATTTGGTGATGGCAAGCCTCGGCGAGGAAACCCGAGCGTCCTGCCGCGGCCCCGCCAATCACAACGCGGTGGCGTTGATCCTGCCGCACAAGTCTATGCTGAGCTTCCACGGCGGCGCCATCGGAGCCGACATTCATGTCGACCGCACTGGAATTCTCTGTCGGACGATTACCGACTGCGCCAAGGTGCTCGACGCCCTCAAGGACGCGCAGGCAGGGTACTACGACCCGCGTGATGCCTGGACCGCCGTGCCACGATCTTCGGTGCTAGACATGCCCTACGCCAGCCACGCCGCCATGCCGGGCACTAAGGGGGCGCTCGCCGGCATGCGGATTGGCATCATCCGCGAGTCGATGGTCTATCCCGAAGGCTCCAAGACCGAAGAGCCGATCGTCACCGCGGCTGCCAAGGAGATCAAGTCCATGCTCGGCGGTCACCTCGGCGCCATCCTCGTCGAATCATCCGATCCGCGCTGGACGCCCGATCCCGATATCGAGCAGATGACGATCGATTTCCGTCGTGCTCTGGCCCGGCTTATTCCACTGGTCATGCCCGATATCCTGTATCGGCTCGGCACGGACGGCCAGCCGGTGTTCAAGGATTTTGCCGCGGCGATCGTTCCGACCGAGTTCATGCCGGGCAAGGTTTTCGGCAGCGGGACAATGCAACCGATCGACTACATGGTCGCGTTGGCGGACGGACGAATAGCGCTGCCTTCAAACCTCGACATCGCAACCGTGCAGCATCAGGCGCTAGCGAACGCGTTCCGCTTCCATATTTCGCAATATCTGTCGCGTCGCGCGGAGGACTGGAAAGCGAGGGGTTTCACCGAAACACTTACCGACTGGACTGCACTCAACGCGCGGTCGAAATTCTGGGGCGACGACCAGCGTGCAGCATTCCGCAATTGGGAAGACATTTCTGACATGCGCAATCCGCTAGGGCAGCGCCAGGGTGTGAATGAGCGCATCATGTTACGTGAACTGTTACGCCGGGTCGACATGATCGTGATTCTGGAGAACCGTCTCGATGCCCTCGTGCGATTGCACACGCCGTGGCCGCCGGGCCTGATCGGAGGCGCGTACCAGTACGACATCGTCTCTAACTTGCGGCCCGAAACCTTCGCAGGCCCGAATGCGGGATTGACCGAGGTGCTGATCCCGGCCGGCTACGTCACTATCGTGTACGACCCAGTCTTCAAGCTGAGCGCCGACGGTATGCGCTACGTGTCGGCGGCCTCAGACAAGCCGACCACTATTCCGGAACCTGGACTACCGTTCTCGCTCGTGTTTCGCGCCGAACCCGGCAAGGAAGATGTGCTCTTAAAAATCGCCTCAGCCTACGAGGCAGCGTCGAAACGGCGCATTCCGCCTCCCGCATTCGGGCCTCTGCCAGCGAAGTGAAACGTGGGTTCGGAATCAGCGCAGGGGGAAGACTTTAACCGAGCAGATGAAGGACTTCGCTGACACTGCGGCTAAGGACGCGACTGACACGTTGAAAGGTGGGAGCAATTACGGCACACCATTTCCGCCTTGCCGAAATGGAAGAACCGCAAGTAGGCGAGTTGAACGCATCCTCAGCGGACCAACCGCGCGCTTTATAGCGAGGCGCGCGCGGCCTTCAATTCGCGATGTAGTGGTCTTCCGGCGCCCGGGCGACCTCTAACAGCAGCCTCTAAATCGACCCTTGGTTGTGGCATAGCGAGCTTGTTGGCGTTCACGGAAGAACTCCACGTACGTCATGATCGGCTGATCCGGATGGTTGGCCCGCCGATGCGCGACATACGTTTCGTAGTCGGGAACGCCGATCATCAAGCGCGCAGTTCGCGTAGTCCAATAACGAGCGGCGCCCGCCATCCTCGCCGACTGATCGAAGAGATCCTGTAAGTTAGGCATTGCTCGCTCCTGTCGCTGCGCCGGCAAATTCGATTTCCACGGCCGTCGCTCGTGGGCTCGCCAGTGCCTTCCAAATATCAATCAGGGCATAGATGACAGTTGCCACAACGACTAGCACGAAGACGCCGGCAAGGGTCGCATCAATGTAGTCGTTGATTACAATTCGGGTCATCTCCGCGGCTGACTTTGCCGGCGCCAAAAGCTGCCCTGCCGCGATTGCCTCCCCATATTTAAGCGCGTGGCTAATGAATCCGATGTTAGTATCGGGACTGAACACTTTCTCGAGCCCGGCGGTCGTCGTGCATAGGACGAGCCAGCTGGCAGGTGCGACCGTCACCAGCGCAAAGCGTTCACGTTTCATCTTGAAAAGTACGACCGTGCACAGCGTCAGCGCGATTGCCGCGAGCATCTGATTAGCCGTGCCGAACAATGGCCATAGCGTCCAGATTCCGCCCAAAGGGTCGATCACGCCGACATAGAGGAAATATCCCCACAGCAAAACTGAGAGTGCGGATCCAATCAGGTTGTTGGTCCATGATTTGGTTTCTCTGAAGGCCGGCACCACATTGCCGACTAGGTCCTGGATCATGAAACGAAGCACGCGCGTTCCAGCATCGACAGTGGTCAGGATAAACAGCGCTTCGAACAGGATCGCAAAGTGATACCAAATCCCCGCCATTGTTTGGCCGCCGAGGAACGATGATAGGATGGTCGCCATTCCAACGGCGAGCGTCGGCGCTCCACCTGTTCGCGACATGATTGTCGTCTCGCCGACATCTTTAGCTACCTGGGCTATGTCGCTCGGCGTCACCACGAATCCCCATGACGATATCACCTGAGCGGCGTGCTCCGTGGTAGTGCCAATCAGTCCGGCGGAGCTGTTCATCGCAAAGTAGACGCCGGGATGGATGACGCTCGCCCCGATCATCGCCATGATTGCCACGAATGACTCCATCAGCATCCCGCCGTAGCCAATGAATGCGATTTGGCGTTCGTTTTCGATCATCTTCGGCGTGGTTCCAGACGCTATAAGCGAATGCCATCCGGAAACCGCCCCGCAGGCAATAGTGATGAACAGGAACGGAAACATACTGCCGGCCCAGACTGGCCCGGTGCCATCGATGAACTTAGTCACTGCCGGCATCTGCAGATCGGGACGAACGATGATAATACCGATCGCCAGCAGTGTGATGGTGCCGATCTTGAGGAAAGTTGAAAGATAGTCGCGTGGCGCCAGCAGTAGCCAGACAGGGAGCACTGAAGCGACGAAACCATAGCCAATGATGATTAGCGCGAGCGTCTCGCCTTTGAAATCGAAATAAGCGGCGAGTGCCGGAGTTTCAGACACTGTTCGCCCGTAAACCAGTGCGGCGAGAAGCAAGATGCAGCCCAGGAGCGACATTTCGCCAATACGGCCCGGGCGGATGAACTGGTTGTAGATGCCCATCAGCAAGGCGATTGGGATAGTGCAGAAAACGGCAAATGTTCCCCATGGGCTGCCGATTAGGGCCTTGACAACGACGAGGGCAAGGACCGCAAGCACAATGACACAAATCAGGAGTATGCCGACGCCAGCGATCGTGCCCGCAACCGGTCCCATCTCGGCGCGAACAATGTCGCCGAGCGAGCGACCGTCACGTCGGGTCGACAAAAAGAGAACCGTCATGTCCTGAATCGCACCGGCGAACACTGCGCCGACGAGGATCCACAAAGTCCCCGGCAGATAGCCCATTTGAGCGGCAAGCACCGGCCCGACCAGAGGCCCGGCCCCCGCAATCGCCGCAAAATGATGGCCGAACAGGACGTACTGATTGGTGGGGACGTAATCGAGACCGTCATTGTGACGATAGGCGGGCGTCGCACGCGCTGCATCAACGCCAAGCGCTCGGTTGGCGACGAACAAACCATAAAATCGGTAGCCGATGAAATAGACGCAAACTGCAGCGACCACTAACCAGGCGGCATTGACCGCCTCCCCACGGTTGAGTGCAACTATCCCGAAGGCTACGGCGCCCAAGATAGCAATCAATGTCCATAACAGCTTCATGTTCCAAGCTGATGTGCCATTTGAGATGTTGCCCATTTAGTCTTCTCCCACAATGCAGCCGCGCAGGATGGTTTGCGGTCTCTAGTAGTCTTCAGGCTTGATTCTTCGCGTCACCAAACGACGTTTCCGTGTCGTCTCGGTGGAAAGCGGAGTATCAGTATGAGTGTAACTACTGAGAGCATTCCCGGCAAGAAAACCTTGGTCTGGCGGTCGCCGCGCCCTCTCAAATCCCAAATTCCTGGGTTTCGATCAATGACCTTGTGCAATGCGGAACCCGCACTTCCGACCACTCAAATGGCTGAGTTCACTCCTTCAGAGGCTGGCTCAATCTCTTCCGAGGCAAAGGTACCGAAGCAATGTCTGGCGAATGCGCCAAACATAAAATTAATAAGCGCTAACAGATTCGGACATACCTCCCTCGAAGGCAATGCAAATTTATGCGCCAAATTTCGGACAGCTCTATGCGGATTTTTGTATCTGGAAGCGTCCCGGTTCCAATGCGGCGCCGCTTGGCGCAGTAGTTTCTTCATGAGCCTAGACGTACGGCTCGCGTCGAGAAGTCTTAGTCGACCGGTTGCTGAATGCTGTTGAACGCGAGGCCGCTCAGCAACAATTACGGCGGTAATGCACGCGATCATGATTGCCCTGATAATGTCCTTCCACTGACCGCAGCCGCGCTGCCGGCAGCTCATACGTGTATTCTTACTACGCCAATGTATGCACGATCACTGGTCCAGCCACCGCCGTAGCTGGTCCGGTAAGCAGCGACGCAAGATTCTCATTGATCCACGGGAGCGCACGCCTGTTTGACTCTTCGGCTCCCGCAAAATCGTTGAAGATG
>Ga0207862_1000585_pt1 | contig 10963 bp, 11 predicted proteins | sample LuqExpMetageno81_FD_187838 | JGI IMG/M metagenome (GOLD analysis project Ga0207862, IMG submission 187838) | Tropical forest soil microbial communities from Luquillo Experimental Forest, Puerto Rico - Sample 81 (SPAdes) | ecosystem: Environmental > Terrestrial > Soil > Tropical forest ... | reverse complement strand
CTATTCTGCACGTGGACATGGATGCGTTTTACGCCTCCGTCGAGCAGCGCGATCGGCCTGAGCTGCGCGGCAAACGCGGTATGTTATCCAAAACTCTTTGGGAACTGCACCCGCTTACAAGCCTCCAGATCGTGCCCTCCCGCCAATTGTCAGTAGAGCGCAATCTGTCGGCTCCGATTGCAAAGGCTGCCCTCGCCACACCCCCTTGATGCGTTCAAAGAAAGGCGACCTGCTATCGTTTGCCTCGTTTTTGCGTATACCAGGGAGGAGTTGACCCATGAACCTAAGGGCCCTCATTGCTTTCTCCTCCTTGCCCCTCATTTTTCTGTTTGCCCTGCTCTCCGTTACCGGCGGTGATGATTGCGCTTTTGTTGGTGCCACGGTATACCCTTCGCCGACGGGGCCGTCTATTCCCGACGCGGTCGTGCTCACTTCCGGCGGCAAGATCACCGCCGTCGGCTCACGCGCTGCCGTGAAGTACCCTGCCTCGGTCCGCGTCATCGACTGCACGGGAAAGGTCATTGTCGCCGGGTTCTGGAATAGCCACGTCCATTTCGCGGACAATACCTGGCCCGATGCGGCAAACGCCCCAGCCACCGGGCTTGAGGAACACATGCAGGAAATGCTCTCCCGATGGGGCTTCACGACTGTCTGGGACCTGGGTTCCGATCCAAACAACTCGCTCGCGCTTCGCCGCCGCGTGGAATCTGGCGAAGTCCCCGGCCCAAGAATTTTTCTCGCAGGAAATGAGTTTCCAAAGGGCGGGCACCCGGTCTACTTGCCCCCGGAAATGCAGCTACCCGAGGTGGCTTCGCCAGACGAAGCCGCGCAGTTCGCTCAGAACTACCTCGCCATGGGACTGGACGGCATCAAGTTATTCACCGGGTCGTACATGGGCAACAAGCCGGTCGTCAATATGGATACTTCGATCGTAAAAGCAGCCGTCAACGTGGCTCATGGCGTGAACAAGCCCGTCTTCACTCATCCCCAAAACCGCACCGGTGTCGACAACGCTCTGGCTGGTGGCGTCGACATCCTCGCCCACACGGTTCCGACCGAACCAGACTTCACCGCGGATGAACTCGCTCGTTTCAAGACCCAGCACACCGCGCTGATTCCCACCCTCACTCTCTGGACCACCGTGGTGCAAGACCCGGCCGTCGCGAGCGGCCTGGTTGCTTCCGGCGTTCAGCAACTCAAGACTTTTTTTGCAAATGGCGGCGCCATCCTCTTCGGCACCGACGTTGGCTTTACACCGAACTACGACACCGCACTTGAATTCGAGTTAATGCGCCGCGCTTTGTCCGTCAATGAAATCCTGGCTTCCCTCACTACAAATCCTGCCGCGTACTTTAAGGCTTCCAGCAAGGGCCGTGTGGCGAAGGGTTTCGACGCCGATCTCGTCATCCTCGACGGCGACCCCGCCTCCGATGTGCGCAACTTCGCTAAGGTCGCTTACACCATCCGCGCGGGCAAAATGATCTACCAGAAGCAGCCTTAGCTTTCCTGAAGCTCTTTCTGCGCCGCCCGCTCCGGCTTGTCAATGAGCGGCAGCCGCAAACTCCCTGCGGCGCGTAGCCTTCCACAACTCGATATACGGCCGCAATTCCTCCATCATCTTCGAAAATTGTCCCAACTCCAGCGACTGGGCTCCGTCACTGATGGCTTTTTCCGGCGCCGGATGCGCCTCGACAATCAATCCATCGGCCCCAATCGCTACACCGGCGCGCGCCACTGCGGGCACCAGACTGCGCTTCCCGGTAGCGTGGCTCGGGTCCAGAATCACAGGCAGATGCGTCAACTCGTTCAGCACCGGAATCGCCGAGATGTCGCACGTGTTGCGCGTGGCGGTTTCAAACGTGCGGATTCCCCGCTCACACAAAATCACCTCCGGGTTTCCATGCGCGGTAATATATTCCGCGCTCATCAGCAGTTCCTTGATGCTGCTGCTCAGCCCACGCTTCAACAGCACCGGACGGCGGCATTTTCCTAGCGCCTTCAGCAGCATGAAGTTCTGCATGTTGCGCGCGCCCACCTGCATCACGTCCGCATACTCCGCCACCAAATCCACGTCGCGGTCGCCCATCACCTCGGTCACAATCGCCAGTCCGGTCTCTTTTTTTGCCTTCCGCAACAGTTTTAGCCCTTCTTCTTCCATGCCTTGAAAATCATAAGGCGACGTACGCGGCTTGAACGCGCCTCCCCGCAGCAGTCTCGCTCCTGCTTTCGCCACCGCCTCCGCTGACCGCATGATCTGCTCTTCACTTTCCACCGAGCAGGGGCCTGCAATCACCACAAACTCATCGCCGCCAATTTCCGTACCGTCTACCTTGATCCTGGTCTTCCCTTTCCGAAATTCCTTGCTCACAAACTTGTACGGCGCCGTGATTCGCACGACCTTTTCTACCTGTGCCATGGCTTCGACTGATTCGAGACACGCGGTTACGTCGCCAACCCCTACAACACCGATCACCACCCGCTCTTCGCCCTCGATCGAGTGCACCTTGTAGCCGTGGTGCTTCACAATCGCGCAAACCTCTTCAATCTCCTCGCGGGTCGAATGCAGCTTCATCGAAATGATCATCTCCGCTCCCCTCCGCTCCCTCGCTATCGCCCTCGCCCCCCCAAAAAAAAGCCCACTCTTTGCGAGTGGGCCGAAATTCCCTGTTTTCACTCTTTCTAGACGACGGCCCCTCGCTGGTTGGTCCGGTACGTAAATCGCCATGCGTAGCAATAGGCCGCGAATTTCATGCGTGCCAGTCTACCCAGTCTCCGGAAAAACGCAAGTCTCAATTCATTTATCGCGCTCATTAACGGCCTGAATACGCGTCCTGAGAGCACTAGGCGTGCCTCAACCGTTCGCCATGACGGCCTGCGAAGAACCTTCCACCAGCCCGATCGGAAAAACCCTGTAACAAGGCCACATTGTTCACTGGATTGGGGTACAGCTGCTTGAATTCCTTTGCTCGCCGCTCGGTCTGATCCACGTTTTGCCGACTCGCACGTGCGTCCTCGCACGTTCCACCATGCGAGCGACAAATCACCCTTTCGGGTGCGCCTGGCGTCACGGGATCAGCCGGGCGGTCTTGCCGATCTGCACGGCCTGGGTGCGCCGCTTTGCGCCGAGCTTGTCAAACAGTCGGCTCGAGTGAGTCTTCACCGTGTTTTCGCTGACGAAGAGCCGATTCGCAATCTCCCGGTTGCTCAGCCCGGTTGCTATGAGCCCAAGAATTTCCAGTTCCCTCGCCGTGATCCCCAGTTCGTCCGCCCGCGCCGCGTCAGCGACGAACGGTTCCTCGGGCCGCGCCGCGATTTCTTTGACAACCGTCGTCGTCTTTTTGCGGGTTAGCGTAAGCCCCAGCCAGATGCCGAGGCCGGCGAACAAGGCGGCGACCAGCCCCATGTAGATCTCCACCGAGTGCTCGACAACCAGGAAACGGTATTCCGTCAATTTCAGCACCACGACGAGCACGCCGCCGCCCGCGCCGTACAGCAGGATATCGCGGACCGCCCTTCGGCGCTGAGTCGAGGCCGATTCTTTCGGCAAGCTCACGGCAGGCATGATATCCGAAGACTCCGACCTTGGGGAGCACCAGTCTCCTACGACACGGCTTGATCGGAGAACTTACAGCCGTCTGGTCATCCGTTACCTGAACATCTCGGATAACGTGAATCGTACTTACTGCGTTGCGCATCCAACCGAACACGCGAAGGAGCTAACAATGCCCGTCGCAGGCGCTGGAAACCAGATCATCACTGCGGTTGCAAGTTGGACCGAAATCACTCACGGACCGCACCGCTTTGGCGGCGTGGAGTTCCGCCTGGGTCACCGCGAGGTCGGTCATGTTCACGGCGACCATCTCGTGGACATTCCCTTCCCGCTGCCGGTGCGAGATGAGCTGGTTCGCAGCGGAGCCGCCGAGCCACACCACATCCTGCCCCAATCGGGATGGGTCAGTGTCTATCTTCGCCATGCCGGGGATGTCGACCGCGCGATCGCGCTCTTGCGCAGGTCCTACGAGATTGCCTTCGCTTCGCAGACGCACAGCAGCCAAACGGCGTAACCCTAGATCAATCACGTCAAGGTCTGGTTGCAGCTAGTACAACAAGATCGCGATCCGGAAGCTGGCGAAGTCGCCTGCTCCGCTCGCTTCGCAGGCTCCAACGGCGGCACGGTGGTATTTGCCTGAGCCGACCTTCTGATCCACATCGTCCGGCAACCGGCGCAGGTCCGAGGTCTCGTAGCGCAGCACACTCGCTGGCCTCTGTCCCGCCCAGCCGCGGTCCAGTTCACAGGTTCTGCGCGCGTCCGGCGTGGCATTAACGGCGCGCATGCCGCGTGCCGCGATTTCCGACCCTACTTGCGATTCCTGGTCATTCAGCGACAGGTTGGGAACCACGGCCGCAAAATCCTCCACGGCAAACAGCATCTTCCCGCCTTGTACCACCGCGATACCCACGGCGTTCAGTCCCGGGTCCAGTAGATTGGCGCGGTGCGGCGGCGAATTCATCCACTGCGTATGCAGTCCCGGAACATTCGTCCCTTCGGCAACGTTTTCCGCAATCAGGCTAAATCGGGCACCCGCCTGGCGCGCGCGATCCTGCATCGGCGGTTCGCCAGGAAACTGGTGAGACAGGGTATTCATGTGGACCATGCGTTGCGCGTGCTGGCGCGCTGCTGCTGCGAGCGCGGGATCCCACTGCAGCGGCTTCAGGCCTGCCGCCGCGCGGTCGCGGTTCGCGGCACGGAGCAGCATACTCTCGGCCGTGCTCGCCGACGGAGGCGAGGAGTTCGCGTGCAGCGTCGGGGTGAGGAGTAAGGCTGTGACGACGATGGCGGCGACGATGGTCAGACAACGCAGGGCTGTGGCCATAAGTGACTCCCGCTGACCATTGAACACCGGATTTGGAGGAAATATGCGCCGCCGAAGGACAGTCCTAGCCGAAAAGGAAGCTGACCCGCCGTACAGTCAATCTTTGTACTCTTATCCGCGGACGTGCACTGCGCTGAAGCTCAACACCACATGTCCACCGGCCGTAGGCCGCCCGAAACTCATCATTGGGCGGAACCGCGAGAACAGCAGCATCTGGTAGAGGTGATGCCGCAACGACGGCGAGTCGGGCCCTGCGATGATTTCGTAGTCGCTCATTTGCCCTTGCGCATCCACCGTCACGTCGACCAACAGGTCGTTCTGCGGCTCCACATCCGGATGCTGCACCTCGGGCATGGCCGACTCCGGATAGTCCGACAGCGAAACCAATTCCGCCGGCCTCAGCAGCGATGTCGGAATGTCGTTCGGATCCGCCTGTACGGTCACTCCTGGCAGAATCATATGCAATACAAACACGAAAATGACAATCGCAGAAAACAGCCCGCCGGTCGCCGGGACCGTCAATGGACGAAACACGTTGTCCACCAGAATCTCCGTGCGATCCTTGATCCGCTGCCAGCGCTGCGCCCAACTTAGGGTTTCGCTCGCCTTCGATGCCGCTACTTTGATCCGTACAGCCAGATCTGAAGGCGGCACCGCCCGCGGCACCCGCGACAACAGCACCGATAGCTTCCGGTAGTGTTGCAACTCCTCCCGGCACGCCGCGCAGACCTCTAAATGCCGGCGAATCTCCTGACGCTCGCCAGGACGCGGTGCGTTTGTCAAGGCATCATCAAGATAACCGGCGAGCCGGCTTTGCACCTTCTCGCACTTCATGGTTGTTCCTCTCGCGTCTCACTTGGACGCATGCTTTCCCCGGCTCCCGCAGCACTCGCGGCCCTGATATAGGCTGCTTGTAAACCCACTTGCGAACCAAACGTTGGCGCGTATCCCCGGTTCGCCGTTTCGCGCCGCACGACGACGGATTGCTCTCCAAGCAGCGGTTCGAGAATTTCCTTCAACGCGCGCCGCCCGCGGAGAATCCGCGATTTCACCGTTCCCACGCTCACGTCCAGCACTTCCGCGACTTCCTCGTAGCTCAGTCCTTCGAGATCCCGCAGAATCACCGCGCTGCGAAAGACGTCCGGAACCTGTTGCAGCGCCCCTTGCACGACACTCTGAATTTCCTGCGCCGCCAGCAAGTCAAACGGCGTCGCGCCCAAATCTTCGATTTCGATCGGCCCACACCCTTCGTCCGGTTCCGCGTCGATCGAAATGTTTCTTTGGAGATGGCGCCTGAACCAGCGGCGATGATTCAGCGCTTCGCGAATGGCAATCCGGTATAGCCAAGTCTTCAGTGAACTGCCCTGTCGGAAGTTCCGGATCCCTTTGAACGCTTTGAGAAAAACCTCTTGGGCGGCGTCAGCCGCATCGGACGTGTCTCCCAGCATGCCGAGAATCAGGTTGTAGACCGGGGCGTGGTAATGCGTCACCAGCCAGTCAAACGCCGTCTCCGAGCCCGCCTGCAGCTCGCTGACCAGCTCCGTTTCATCGCGGCCCCACGAGAGGGCACTCGCCCAATCGGACACGCTCTGCCTTTCTTCGCCTGTCCCATCTCCGGGTAAGACGAACTGGCCTTGTTCGGTCGGGCCATCCCGCGCAGTCGAATGCCCCAACCCTTGTCCGCTCCTACTATTAGACACCACCGCGAGCGGAACTGTTCCAGGCTCAAGCCGATTGTGGCACCGCGTGCGCCCGCGCGCAATGGGGCCGAAGTAATGGAGCCAGGAGACCTTATTCCCGTTGGCCGTCATTCCGAGCGAAGTCTGCTGAGCGAGGATCCCCCACGGCCCGCGGCGCAGGCTGCCCTGGGGCTATAGCCCGCCCTCTTAGAACGTCGTTCTCCGCACCGCTCGCAATCCCGAGGGCCCCTGGTCTGCCTCTCTCACCGCCTTCGTTGCCGCGCAACCAACCTCCGGCGACGTCTACGATGCCCACGCTCACCCCGAAAGTCGGGCGCCAAAATGCGTCCGTACGTGCTTAACAAGTCACAGGCTGCGTTCAATCGCGGCTTGACGGCGTTGCCGGTGGAGAGTAGCGTTACTGCCAGCACTTTCAGCACGATGAACTCAAACATAATCGGCCCTGCTTCCGTGTACATCCCTGTGGCAGGGACGGCTGTGGCGAACTGCGCCCTCAGAGGAGTTCGATCATGTTCCCACACCTTCGAATCCTGAGTCCCGGCGCAATCACAGTGGCCCTCTCGGCAAATCTTTTCCTTCTGCGCGCTGACCTCCTCTTTGCACTCCTGGTCATCGGCATGCTGTTCCTTTTCATGCTGCTGCAACATCGTTGGTACAAACAGGCGCGCGACCGCCAGGCCCGCCAGCATGGCTTGGGAAAGCGGGTTTCCGAATTCGCAGAGCGTCTAGCCGTCAGCCCTTTGGAGCGCGTTGACAGCGCGATCGTCGAAGGCCTCGACAGCATTATCGGGTTGCTGGGCGCGGACCGCATCTGCTGGTATGAGGTCGAGGAAGACTCGGCAACCCTGCTCCATCGATACACCGCCAGCACTCGCAACGCTCCGCCTTCCCTCAAGTGCATTCCTTCGCAAAAAATACCTTTCATTGCGGAAAAGCTGGCGTGCCACGAAGCAGTGGCGCTAAAAAAGGTGAGTGAGCTCCCCACGCACGCCCGCGTTGACACGGAGCTTCTCCATTCGCTCGGACTCAAATCCCTGCTTCTTATCCCGTCCAACTACAGCCCGCGCCGAAAGGGCGTTTTGGGACTGGCTTACTATTCCATGCACCATGCCTGGGCCGAGGAGTCCATCCATCAACTGGCCATCGTGGCAAACATCATCGGGGCTACCCTGGAGCGCAAGTACGCCGAAACCGCCAGCCAGGAAAGCGAGGAACGCTTCCGGTATCTCTTCGCCCAAGCTTCGATTGGCATTGCCCTCGAGACCATGGAGGGTCGGATCCTCGAGGTCAACCCGGCCTTTTGCTCCATGCTCGGCTATTCCGAGGAAGAGCTCCTGAGTACACGCTGCGCGCGAATCAGCCATCCGGAAGACGAGGAGGTCGAGAAGCTTCTTTTTGAAGAGCTGCGGCACGGTCTCAGACCCAGCTACAGGCTCGAAAAGCGCTTCTTTCGCAACGACGGCTCAGAGATGTGGGGGCTTGTCAGCGTTTCCCTTCTCAGCCGCAATCACGGTAGCCCTCCTCTTGTCATCGGCATGGTCAGCGATGTGAGCGCGCAAAAGACAGCAGAAGCCTGCCTCTATCAGCGCGACCAGGAGCTCCAACGCCTCGCCGGACATCTGATCGAAGCCCAGGAAGAGGAGCGCCGCCGCATCAGTCGCGACCTGCATGACGACATTGGACAACGGATCGCTCTTCTAGCCTGCGAGATCGACTTCGAACGCCGAAGCCGGACCGCTCCCCGCAGCGAACGTAAACCCTCCGTTCTTCCCAAACTCCGCAAGGAGCTCGATTCCATCGCCACCGACATTCACAAGCTCTCTCATGAACTTCATTCCGCAAGCTTGCAGTGTTGCGGCCTGAAGATCGCTCTGAAGGATCTATGCTGGAAGTATTCGCACAATCATCATCTCGAAATCGACCTGCACACGGAAAAGCTTGACCCGAAACTCCCTCCGGACGTCGCGCTTTGCCTGTTCCGCGTCGCGCAAGAGGCCCTTGCAAACGCCCTCAAGCACAGCCAGACAAAAAGGGTTGATGTAGACGTCGTCCAAGATTCCAAGAAGGTGCGACTCACGGTTAAGGATTACGGCGTGGGCTTCGACCCCTCCGTTCAAACCGGAGGAATCGGCTTGATGAGTATGCGCGAACGCCTGCGCTTCTGTGGTGGGATGCTCACGGTGAGATCGACTCCAAATGAGGGAACCGAGGTTGCCGCGGAAGTGGTTGCCGTGAAAGGAATGGCGGCCGCCGCAAAGACCTGAAATTCTGCTCATTACGATCAATAAACTTACCGACCGCTCGTGCCTGTCCACTCATTGACGCTGCGCAAGGAATTAATCGGCAGAAGAGGCGACCCTATTTGGCCACATGTGGTCGACTTCGGTCCGTACACGTCAGTCAATGCCCGATCTTGTCCGGGCGGGTTCAAAATCAAGGTCGCTGCTCGTTATTCTTCCTTGTAGCGCCCTGGCTTTTGCTCTGTCGCTCTTTTTCCGTGATGGTACGCTGAAACCAGCGGCGCCCGCGCTCTTCCTGCTCGTGATTATTTTGGTTGCGCATTTCTTCGGCCGCATGGCGAGCCTGCTCGTTGCCTTCGTCGGCGGCCTGGTCTTCGCGGGCTTCTTGTTTGCACCTTACGGCAGCCTCGCTGTTTATAACGCCGCCGATCGCGTGGTGCTGTTATTATTCGCGGTGTGCGCGCTCGCTGCGGTCTGCCTTTCGAGGACCCCGGAAAACTGAAACCGCCAGCGCCCTTCGCGTGTCACGCCAAGCCTTCTGCCGCCGGTAGGCCCGTCTGCCGTTCCCGAAGGCCTCCAGCCCCGGGCCTCTCTCGGACATCCGGGCGAACGACTTGAAAACTGGTGTCTTGAATACAACCAGGTGATGATAAGCTTTCTGAATTACTTGGGAGGTGCTCCAATGTGGCATAAGCCTGATGAAAGCAAGTCAAAGCTTACTCCTGCCGCTTCGCCGTCTCCTGCCCCGGTTCAGGCCACGAATCCTGGCCACGCGGCATTTCAAAATCCCGTGAGCACGCCCGCTGCCGTGGGCCACAACATTAAAATTAAGGGCGAAATTTCCGGGGACGGCGATTTCTTCTTGGACGGCGAGTTCGAGGGATTGATTCGCCTCACCGGTGGCACGTTCACGGTCGGCTCCAACGCTCGCGTCAGCGCGGAAATCGAAGCGCGCGAAGTCGTCATTCGCGGCGAAGTCATCGGCTCTCTGAAATCCTGTGAGCGCGTTCACATCTGGAGCACAGGAAAACTCACCGGTGATATGGAAACTCGCGGCATCGTGATCGAAGACGGCGCCATCTTGCACAGCAAGATCGCCGCCCCGCAAGCCTCGATGGCCCAAGTCGCACCGCCCGAAACTGCCGCTCCCGAGACGACCGCACCCGAAGAAGGAGCGGCGGCTGAAACTGCCGTGGTCGAACCTTCTGAGAGCCAGGATACACGTGCCAAAAGCGCCGGCGCTTAAAGCAGCGGATTAGCCAAATTCAGGACCGCTAAATTCATTTGCGGAATAACGCAGGGATGTACCAGCGCGCATACGTTGCCATCCCCAGTATCAGCACAACCCACCAGAGCGCGAGGACCGTCCGCATCCACGCCTTGTACCTAGTGAGCCGCAGTTTCTGTGGCAAAACCGTCGTCCCCGCCGCCAGCAGTATGTACAAGCCCGCGACCTCGGTGACACTTCCAAACACCGCATGCGTCGTTGCCAACCCGTAGAATCCCCGGCCAAGTTTCTCAGGAATGCTCGGGAGAACCTGAACCCGAAACGCGGGAATCATCGTCAACACAATCAGGGCAGCGTTGAGAATCACGATGGCGGATTGGCACCAGGCGTGTTGTCGATAGCGCTTGAGGCGCGCTAACCAGGCGCCGATTAAGAGCCCCACTCCGGTCGCAATTTCGAGCACCAGAACCAGATCGGCTCCGCCGGACGCGGCCGTCCCTAGGAATCCTTCCTTCAATGCCTCATCTCCAAGCTAACTGCCAGCGCCGGACTCATCCTCCAGCGTGGTTCATCCATTCAGACCAAGGTACGGATCCGTTTATTCCAGCCTCCGCCGCCGTCTCCGCATCCCGAGCAAAGGCCCGCGGTTCGCGGGCCGCCGTGGAGGGGTCGCGGCAGGACGTGATCGACACCTCAATCGATGGAGCGACCCCGGAAACTCGGCCCGCGAGTCTTCCTCCGACGCCAATCGATTGCTGCTATTGTGTTTTCTTGCCGGCCTTTAGAAGGACGATGTCCGCCGTCACCGTGCCCCGCGCAGCCACCAGTGCCTTACCATCCGTGGACCACGCAAAGTTGTAGATCAAGCCTGACTGGAAATGCGTGAGCTGCTTCGGGGCGCCTCCGGCGAGCGGCTGACGC
>Ga0207862_1000582_pt1 | contig 11019 bp, 9 predicted proteins | sample LuqExpMetageno81_FD_187838 | JGI IMG/M metagenome (GOLD analysis project Ga0207862, IMG submission 187838) | Tropical forest soil microbial communities from Luquillo Experimental Forest, Puerto Rico - Sample 81 (SPAdes) | ecosystem: Environmental > Terrestrial > Soil > Tropical forest ... | reverse complement strand
ACCACCGAAGTCTTGTCGGTTCGACGCGTGCCAGAAGTACCGTACGGACGCTCAGCCAGCACGAAGAACTGCCCCTGCTGCGCGATCATCTTTTGCGGCTTGATCCAGCAAGCCGCCATGATCGCTTTCATGGCTTCATCGACGACAGCTTCATTGAGCGCTATGCCGAAAAATGCGCCAACGACGGCACGGTCGTTATCGCCTACTTCGAGGACGGGGTAGTCAGGGGAGCGGCCGAATTGCACCCGCCAGAGCAATCGGCGGACTCCCTTCCGGAGATCGCATTCAGCGTGGAGGCTCCGACGCGGCGGCGCGGCGTCGGCAGTTTCCTGTTCAGGCAGTTGATCGCGGAAGCGCGCGCAAAGGGCTACCGGAAGCTGCGCATCACCACCGGCGCGCAGAACGTGGCAATGCGGGCGCTCGCCAACAAGTTCGGCGCGCATCTGACGTTCAGTCAGGGCGAAGCCACCGGCACGATCGATGTTATCAATCAAGATCAGCCGGAATCGGCGTCCGAGCCGTTTGGATTCGCAAGCACGCTCGCGGCTGCACGCGCGATTGCGGCTTTCAATCGTGCGTACTGGCGGATGCTGTTCAAAATGCATAACTTGGGCCGGGCGGCCTAAGCAACGACGCTTGTCTGAGCCATTCGACTGTTGATCTGTCGGGTGGCTCGGAGAATCAACACCGAAAAACTAAACGATAAGGCCCCATGCCGGGGCCGACCTAAAGCCCACTCCGGTGATCCCGGGGTGGGGCTTTTTTTTGTTTCAGCGTGACTCGCTCGGGGTGCCTGGCAGTCGATCCGGGCGTCGCGCCGGCTTCGCCCGGAGCATTGGTGTGATACGTTGCAGCAACGGTTCATCGCGGAGTGACGACGTGCTGCTTGAAACACTTCTGCCACTGGGCAAGGTCGACCCCGGCCTGCGCGCGCCCGAAATGCCGCTCGATCTCCATTCCATTGCTCCTGACGCGCGCCTGCTGGAAGAGATCGGCTACGACGGACTAGTGGTCGAGGAAACCAAGGACGATCCGTTCATCCTGCTGGCGCTGGCGGCCCAGGCAACGCGGACCCTGAAGCTCGGCACCTCGGTGGCGATTGCCTTTCCCCGCAGTCCGACCGTGACCGCGATGAGCGCGTGGACGCTGCAGAAGCTGTCCCGCGGCCGCTTTACCCTCGGCCTCGGCACGCAGGTGAAGGCCCATATCGAGCGACGTTTCGGCATGCCCTGGACGCCGGCCGCGCCGTGGATGCGCGAGTACGTGAGTGCGGTGCGCGCGGTCTGGGATTGCTGGCAGAACGGCACGCCGCTCGATGTAAAGGGGCCGCACTACAACATCAATCTGATGGTGCCCTTGTTCAATCCCGGCCCGATCGAGCATCCCGACATTCCAATCCATATCGCTGCGGTGAACCTGGTGATGTGTCAGGTGGCGGGCGAAGTGGCCGAGGGCCTCCGGCCGCATCCAGTATGCACGCCATCCTACATCGAGAAGGTTATGCTGCCGGCCGTGCGGGCAGGTGCGGTGAAGGCAGGGAGGTCGCTGGATCGTTTTCGAGTCTGCATGAAGCCGCTGGTCGCCACAGCCGCCAACGAGGCGGAACTGGTGCCCAAGGTGCGCGACGCGCGCGCGCGGATCGCCTTCTATGCCTCGACGCCGCAATATCGCGCCGCATTTGACCATCTCGGTCTGGGCGATCTCGCGGACCAGCTGAAGCTGCTATCGCGGGCGCAGCGATGGGAAGAGATGCCTCAGCACATCAACGACGACGTCCTGCACACCTTCGTGACGATCGCCACCTACGACACAATCGGCCGCAAGCTCTGCGACCGCTATGGCGGCGTAGTCACTAACTGCGAATTCTCTATCGCGGTGAAGAACGAGGGCGATTGCGAGCGTCTGCGCCAGCTCGCCGGCGACATCCAGTCCGAAGGTGTCGCGCACGCCCGCCGCACCATTCTCGGAGCTGCAGCCTGATAGGGGCTCGCACCCACTTTCAACCGGAGAAAATCGACATGAAACTCGGACGCCTTGGCGTATGGTACGGCACCGATAAACTCGACGGATCGCAGCTGCGCGATCTCGTGCGCACGGTCGAGAACAATGGCTACTCGACCCTGTGGTATCCCGAAGCGCGGGGCTACGAGTCGATGTCGCTGGCGGCCTGGCTGCTGACGAGCACCGAGAAGCTGATGATCGGCAGTTCGATCGCCAATATCTATGCACGCGATTCCTTTACCGCGCAGCGCGCCATGGTCTCGCTGAACGCGCTCTACGGCGACCGGTTCATTCTCGGTCTCGGCGTCAGCCACATTCCGATGGTCGAGGGTCTGCGCGGCCATCGCTACGAAAAACCGTTAGCGGCGATGGGTGCCTATCTCGACGGCATCAACAAGTTCGCGCCCGTCGGCGAACTGCCGCCGGTCGTGGTCGCAGCACTCGGACCGAAGATGTTGGCGCTGAGCGGTGCCAAGTCGCGTGGCGCTGTCCCATATAACGTGACACCGAAGCATACGGCCCAGGCAGCCGGAATCCTCGGGCCTTCGAAGTGGCTCGCGGTGGAGCAGAAGGTAACGCTCGAGACCGATCCCGCGAAGGCGCGCGCGCTCGGGCGCAAGGAACTGTCGCGCTACATGGTGCTGCCGAACTACCGCAAGAGTTGGCTGCGCCAAGGCTTCACCGAAGCTGAGCTCGCCGACGGCGGTAGCGACCGGTTCGTCGATGCGATGGTTCTGTGGGGCGACACCGACACGATCAAGCGCGGCCTGCGGGCGCACTTCACGGCTGGCGCCACGCATGTCTGTCTCCAGCCCGTCCACGCGGATGGCGATTTCGCCGCCCGCGACCGCATGCTGGCCGCGCTCGCCGATACCTGAGGCGCGTGTGTGTTGCCTCCATCAGAGCAGATCGGCGACGGCGTTGCGGTAGCGGCGCATTGCGCCAACATGGTCGGTCATGCTCCGGCCGGCCATGCGCTTGTGGTGGTAGCCGCCGAAGGTGTTGTGCAGCGTGACATGCGTGACGCCCGCCTTCTTCCAGAAGCTGATTTCCTCGCGCCAGTCCTTCTCGGTGCCTGTGCCGGTTGAGGTCCAGACTTCGAGGCCAACCGAAGCCGGGTCGCGTTCCTCGGATTCCACCAAGCGGCGCAGTTTGTCGAATTCCGCGACGGCCTTGGGTCCCGGTGGTTCAGACAGCATAATCCAGCCGTCGCCCCACTTTGCGATCCGCTGCAGCGTCACGTCCATGTGGCCGCCGAACCACAGCGGAATTTTGCGGCGCGGCGGCAGAGGATTGATGCCGGCGTCCTGGAGACGGTGCCACTTGCCCTCGAAGGTAATGTAGGGATTGGCCCACAGCGCTTTCATGACCTGGACCTGTTCCTCAGACCGCTTACCCCTATTGTGGAAATTCTCGTTGAGGCCGACGAACTCCAACTCGTTCCAGCCCACGCCGATGCCGAACCGGAAGCGGCCGCCGCTGAGCACCTCGAGACTGGCGGCCTGCTTGGCAACCAGCACCGTCTGACGCTGCGCGAGAATCAGCACCTGGGTGGAGAGTTCGACCTTTTTCGTGCAGGCAGCGATGAAACCAAACGCCACGAAGGGGTCGTGGAACAGGCCGAGCCCACCCGCACGGCCGCTGGCGGGATTCGCCGGGTTGCCGCCGAGCACGTGGTCCGCCAGCGTCAAACCTTCGTAACCTTCGGCCTCGGCGAGCTGTGCGAATTCGCGCACGATCGGGCCATCGCCACCGATGTCGCCGAAGGGCAGGGCAATTCCGAGATGCATAGTCGCTTCCTTGCTTTGGCTGGTTGCTGGTTTCCCGTTAGTCTATAGATTTCCGCGACGGATACCACGGCATCGGCATCGACCGGCGCCAGCTAGGAGACGTGCGGTGATCAAGCTCGGATACAAGGCATCGGCGGAGCAGTTCGCGCCGGGCAAGTTGCTGGGCTTCTCGTGTCTTGCCGAGGAAGTCGGTTTCGATTCGGTCTTCATCAGCGACCACTTTCAGCCGTGGAAGCACATCGACGGCCATGCCCCCTTCTCCCTGACGTGGCTGGGCGCGCTGGGCGCCAGAACGTCGCGCGTCGTTGTGGGCACCAGCGTGCTGACGCCGACTTTCCGCTACCATCCTTCCATCGTCGCCCAGGCGTTCGGCACGATGGGCGCGATGTTCCCAGGACGCGTCGTGCTCGGCATCGGCACCGGCGAAGGACTCAACGAAGTGCCTTCGACCGGCCAGCCTTGGCCGGAATTCAAGGAACGCTTCGCTCGCCTGCGTGAAGCCGTCACGCTGATTCGGGCGCTCTGGACGCAGGAGCGAGTCAGCTTCCAAGGCCAGTACTACAAGACTGAGAAGGCCACGATCTACGACCGCCCCAACACGCCGGTGCCGATCTATGTCGCAGCCGCGGGTGCCCTCGTGGCGCGTTACGCCGGCCGCTCCGCTGAGGGATTCATCTGCACAAGCGGCAAGAAGCCGGAGCTTTACGCTGAGACTCTGTTGCCGAAGGTCGCCGAGGGCGTCGCGGCGTCGGAGGATCCGTCGCGGTCCTACGATCGCATGATCGAGATTAAGGTGTCATTCGACACCGACAAGGTGCGAGCGCTCGAGGACACGCGCCATTGGGCGGCGCTGGCGCTGACGCCAGAGGAAAAGATGACGGTAGAGGATCCCATCGAGATGCAGCGCCTCGCCGACGCGCTGCCGCTGGAGCGCGCCGCCAGTCGATGGATCGTGTCCAGCGATGCCGACGAGCAGGTCGAGCGGATCGGTTACTATGTCGGTCTCGGTTTCCGGAATCTGGTATTCCACGCGCCGGGACCAGACCAGGCGCGCTTTTTGAAACTCTACGGTGAGCACGTGCTGCCGCGGCTGCGCAAGCGTTTCGGCTGAGTGGGCGGGACCGGCCGATGATACGCAGCAACGCCGTCGAGATCCTCGCCGTCCCCGGCATTCCGCTGGTGCGCAAGGACGACGATCTCGTCGCCTTGATCAGCGAAGGGCTGGCGCGGGGTGGCATCGTGCCTCGTGGCGGCGACGTGTTTGTGATGACGCAGAAGATCGTGTCCAAGGCCGAAGGGCGCATGGTCGATCTCGCGACCGTCGAACCCTCGGCCGAAGCGATCGAACTCGCCCGTAACGTACAGAAAGATCCGCGCCTCGTCGAATTGATCCTGTCCGAATCGGTGCGCGTTGTGCGGGCAAGGCCGGGCATTCTGATCGTCGAGCACCGGCTGGGCTTCGTGATGGCCAATGCGGGCATCGACCAGTCCAACGTTGCCTCGCCGGATGACCCCCAGCGAGCATTACTACTGCCGGTCGATCCCGACGGCAGCGCGGCGATATTGAGGAGGCGCCTGTCGCTAAGGTTCGGCGTACCGGTGGCGGTGATCATTAACGACAGCTTCGGCCGCGCCTGGCGACGTGGTACCTGCAGCGTCGCGATTGGTGCCGCCGGCCTCCCGTCGCTGATGGATCTGCGTGGCTTGCCCGATCTGTTCGGCCGCGAGCTTCAGGTTAGTGTCACTGGCCATGCGGACGAGATTGCTGCTGCGGCGTCGCTCGTGATGGGGCAGGGTGCCGAAGGCCAGCCTGTCGCGGTCGTGCGCGGTCTGGCATGGCGCGGTCCCGACAATGGTGCGTCTGAGCTGGTGCGCCCTGCCGACGAGGACATGTTCCGATGAGCAAACGACTTGTCGTGGCGCTGTCCGGCGGGGTCGGCGGCGCTAAACTGGTGCTCGGCCTGAGCCTCGTCTTGCCGGCCAGCGAACTGCTCGTAGTCGCCAATACTGGCGACGATTTCGAGTATCTTGGACTGAGCATCTCGCCCGATATCGACACGCTGACCTACGTTCTTGCGGGCATCGACAATCCCGCTACCGGCTGGGGCCGGCGTGACGAGACGTGGTCGTTTATGGATAGCATTGGCGCGCTCGGCGGTGAGGACTGGTTTCGGCTCGGCGATCGCGATCTCGCGCTGCATGTCGAGCGCACCCGTCGCCTGCGCCTGGGGCAGACACTGTCCGAGGTGACCGCCGACATTTGCCGCCGCCTCGGCGTCGCTGCCCGCGTGGTCCCGATGAGCGACGACCGTGTACGTACCCGCCTGCGCGCCGACGCGGGCTGGATCGACTTTCAGGACTACTTCGTACGCCAGCAGTGCCGGCCGATCGTCCATGAGGTAGCTTTCGACGGCGTCACGCTCGCCCAACCGCAAGCCGACATCACGGCTGCGCTGCGCTCGGGCGACGTGCGGGCCGTGATCATCTGTCCGTCCAATCCGTTCATCAGCGTCGATCCGATCCTGTCGATCCCCGGCATGCGCAATGCGATCAAGGCGAGCGGCGCACCGGTCGTCGCGGTGTCGCCAATCATCGGCGGGCAGGCCGTCAAGGGCCCGACCGCGAAGATGATGCGCGAACTTGGCCTCGAGGCCAGTGCGGCCGGCGTCGCCGCACGCTACGGCGACCTGCTTGACGGCTATATTGTCGACCACGCCGACGCCGATAGGGTCGGCAATGTCGGTGCGCGGATCACGATCGTCAGAACCCTGATGAAGAGCCTGCGTGACCGGGAGATGCTGGCGCGCGTGACGCTCGACGCGGCGGACGCACTGGCCTCGCAGCGATGAGCGACATCTGGGCGGTCATTCCGGTCAAGGAGTTCAATGACGCCAAGCATCGGCTGTCGGGCCTGCTGTCGCTGCCGGAACGCCGTCTTCTTGCCGAGACCATGCTGACCGACATGCTCACTGCCGTTGCCGGCTCCCCCCTTCTGGCCGGCGTGATGATCGTCACGATCGATCCGCATGCGAGGGCTCTTGGAGAAAAGATCGGCGCGCGGATCGTGACCGATGGCGCGCGGGACGGACATACCGGCAGTGTGAATGCCTGCCGCCGCCTTCTCGCGGGCGAAGGGCGTGGCGGCATGATCACGATGCCCGGTGACATTCCAGCCACCCGCGCCGGCGAGATAGACGCGGTATTATCGGCGCATCTCGCGGCGCCTTCTTTCACGATCTCGCCGGCGCATGACGATCTCGGATCCAATGCCGTCGTCTGCTCGCCGCCGGAATCGGTGCCGCTTCGCTTCGGCGATAACAGCTATTTCCCGCACCTTGACGCCGCGCGCCTTCAGGGCATCGAGCCGACTGTGATCCGTCAGCCCGGAATCGCAATGGATATCGACCATCCGGTCGATTTGGCGCTCTTCCTGCGCATGCCCCAATCAGCCGGCACTCGTACCCGCACGCTGCTCGACGAACTTGGCGTGCCTGCGCTGCTGGCGAAGCAGGGGATCACCTAACCGACCGCCGCCTTCTTGCGCGGCGGTGTTAGCACGATCGGCTCCAGGTCGGCCGCGATCATGGATGCCGCCCGACGGTCTTCCGGCACCGGCCGATAGAGTGTGTCGCGTTGGATCGGTTTGCGGCCAATCGAGCGGATGAGCGCTTCCATGTCGTGAGGCGGAAATTCCTGGCCGTGCTGGGTGCCGGCGGCGCGCGAGATGCTCTCGTTCATCAGCGTGCCACCAAGATCGTTGGCGCCAGACTTAAGGCAGACCGCGGCGCCCGTCGGCCCCATCTTCACCCAGGACGTCTGGATGTTGGGGATCAGCGGATGCAGGGCTAGCCGACCGACTGAATGCATGATCACGGCTTCGCGGAACGTCGGGCCGGGGCGCGCCATGCCGAGGCGGTACATCGGCGCTTCCATGTGGACGAAGGGAAGCGGCACGAACTCGGTGAAGCCGCCGGTTTCGGCCTGCAAGTCGCGTAGCGCGAGGAGATGTTTCGCCCACGAACTCGAGGTCTCGACGTGCCCGTACATGATGGTCGAGGTGGTGCGCAATCCCGCCTGGTGGGCGGCGCGCTGCACGTCGAGCCACTGCCCGGTTTTGATCTTGTCGGGGCAGATGATGGCGCGTACGTCATCGTCGAGGATTTCAGCCGCCGTTCCGGGCAGAGTGCCGAGACCGGCCGCCTTCAGCTTCGCGAGGAACGCGTGGATCGGCAGTCCGAGGGTGGCCGCGCCTTGCATCACTTCCAGAGCCGAGAAGGCATGGATGTGCATCTCGGGGACGACCGCCTTGATCGCCTGACAGATCGCTTCGTAGGTGGCACCGGTATAGTCGGGATGGATGCCGCCTTGCAGGCACACTTCCGTCGCTCCGCGATCCCACGCTTCGATCGCGCGACGCGTAATTTCCTCGATGGCGAGATCATAAGGTGAGCCGCGCAGATCCTCGTGCGTGCGGCCTTTCGAGAAGGCGCAGAACTTGCACCGGAAGTAACAGATGTTTGTGTAATTGATGTTGCGGTTCACGACGTAACGCACGACGTCGCCACTGACCGCACGTCGCAGTGCGTCGGCGGCCTGCGTGATGTGCCGGTAGTCGGCGTCGCGCGCCGCGAACAGGCGTACGATGTCGTTCGAGGCGAGCCGTTCGCCTGATGTGGCACGCTCGACGATTCTCGCGATTCGGGCGTCGACGCCGCGGGCCAGCACCAGCGGCGCCGATGGCGGCTTGATGTTGCCCGGTGCCCAATCGTCGTCGCGCGCGAAGCCTTCGGTGTCGCTCATGCGCCGTACGCGGGTGGCGATGGCGGGAGCCAGCCACGTATCGGCGAGGCGCGCGTAGGCAGGGTAGACGGGCAGGCGGTTCACCAGCAGCTTACCGGCGTCCGCGCTCTTGCGGGCGAGTTCGGCAACGGCAGGCCACGGCGCTTCGGGGTTCACATGATCGGGCGTAACCGGCGAGATGCCACCCCAGTCGTTGAGCCCCGCGTCGATCAGCTTTTGATAGACTCCGGGCGACAGATTTGGCGGTGCCTGGATATTCATGTGGGGTCCGAGAATCAGACGTGCCGTCGCGATGGTCCACAGCAGGTCGTTGAGATCGGGTTCCTCCGAATTGGCGAGCTTGGTGTCGGACTTAGCCCGGAAGTTCTGAACGATGACTTCCTGGATATGACCATGGGCAACGTGCAGATCTCGAATCGCCTCCAGCGCGTCGATCCGCTCGTCGCGTGTCTCGCCGATGCCGATCAGGATGCCGGTCGTGAACGGAACCTTGAGTTCGCCGGCCAGGCGCAGGGTCTCCAGCCTGACTGCAGGATGTTTGTCGGGAGAACCGTAGTGAACCCCGCCCTGCCTGCAGAGCCGCTCGCTGGTGGACTCGAGCATGATGCCCTGGCTGGCCGTCACCTCGCGCAGGCCGGCGATCTCCTCGCGCGTCATCACGCCGGGATTAGCATGCGGCAGCAATCCGGTCTCGCGCAGCACAAGCGCGCACATCGCGGTCAGATAGGAGATCGTCGTCTCGTGGCCAAGCGCCTCCAATGCGCCGCGCGCGGCCTGATATCGCAGCTCGGGCTTGTCGCCCAGGGTGAACAGCGCTTCGGTACAACCTGCGGCCGCACCCGCGCGCGCGATGGCGAGCACCTCGTCGGGTGAGAGGTAGACGGGCTTGCCCGCGCGCGGAACCTCCGCGAACGTGCAGTAGTGACAGACGTCGCGGCAGAGTTTGGTGAGCGGAATGAAGACCTTGCGCGAGTAGGAGATCAGCCGGCCGTGCGCGGAATCGCGCGAGGCCGCGGCTTCCGCCATCACGTCGACCAGCGGCGCGTCGAACCGCTGCATCGTCGCCTGTCTACCGGCCGCCTTCATGATCCATATCGTCTCCGTCCGCAGAAGGGGCGCATTCGCAGGACGCACTTGCCGCCATCCGCTTGCGGCCGCATGGTGTCGCATCGACGCCAGTGATGCAATGCCAGGAAGGACGCAACAAATGCTGATTGGCTTCAACGCACCGACCGCCGGACCCCTATCGGCCGCGGATAACCTTGCGAAGATCGTGGTTGGCGGCGAGGCCCTGGGCTTCGATTACGCGACGTTCAGCGATCACGTCGTGATCCCCACCGCGATCGCGGCCGAATATCCCTACAGCGCCTCCGGGGAGTTCCCGAGCGGCACCCGCGGCGAGCGGCACGAACAGTTGACGGAGATCGCCTGGATCGCCGCGAAAACGACGCGCCTGCGTCTCGTGACCTCCGTCATGGTGGTGCCGCATCGACCAGCCGTGCTGACCGCCAAGATTCTCTCGACCATCGACGTTCTCTCGGGTGGCCGGCTGACGCTGGGTATCGGTGCGGGCTGGATGCGCGAGGAGTTCGAGGCCATCGACGCGCCGGACTTCGATGCGCGTGGAACAGTGACGGACGAATATGTGCGCGCCTTCGTTGAACTCTGGACGAGGGATGCGCCGAAGTTCGACGGTAAGCATGTCCGTTTCTCCAATATCGGTTTCGAGCCGAAGCCCGTGCAAAAGCCGCATCCGCCGATCTGGGTCGGAGGCGAGAGCGGTCCGGCGCTGCGACGTACTGCCCGCATCGGCAATGCGTGGTATCCGATCGGTACCAACCCGCAGAATCCGCTCGATAGCTTGACGCGTTATAAGATCCAGGTGGCGCGCCTGCGCAAGATGACCGCCGAAGCGGGTCGCGATCCTAAGGCGGTCGGCTTGAGCTTGCGCTGCACGGTGTTCGGCGAGACCGCGCCACCGCAGGCCGGTGATGGCGAACACCGCCTGCTCGCCGGGCCGCCGGCGCTCGTCGCCGCCGACATCAGGGCGCTGCGCGACATTGGTGTCGGCTGCATCGATTTCGGATTCGGCGGTTCGACAGCCGACGAAGTCCTCACGGGTATGCAGAAATTCAGGGCCGAGGTCTTGCCGCTCGTGTAGCCGTCTCAACCAAGTTGACGGATCAATTTCGCCCAGCGGTCGAGTTCCGGCAGGATCGTGTCGGGCTTGGCGGAATCGAGGCTGATGACCACGCGTGAGACGCCGTCATCGCGGTCGCGCTTGAGCAGGTCGAGGTTCTCCTTGGCGCCCCAGATCGTGATCGGCACCGACGCGAGATCGCGGCCGGCTTCGGCCGCCATCTCGCGGAACTTGGGCAGCAGGGCCTGTACGTCGGCATACTGGGTGCGAGTGCGATGAGGCATCCAG
>Ga0207862_1000581_pt1 | contig 11027 bp, 9 predicted proteins | sample LuqExpMetageno81_FD_187838 | JGI IMG/M metagenome (GOLD analysis project Ga0207862, IMG submission 187838) | Tropical forest soil microbial communities from Luquillo Experimental Forest, Puerto Rico - Sample 81 (SPAdes) | ecosystem: Environmental > Terrestrial > Soil > Tropical forest ... | reverse complement strand
CAAGATGCTGAACCTTGTCTTTCATTGGGTCGTGTAGATTTTGGGCTATCTTTGCGCAGAGCTATAGCGGCCGCCGGCTTGCGAGGTCAAACAAAGGTGTCACGTCCTACGACAAATGTCCACAAAGCAGACATTCAGCCGGAATTATGAGTACACGGCCAGGGCAATAGTCAGGCTGGCGCGAACATTCTAGCTAAGATGTTTTCCACCGGCCCCTCTGGTATCCCGCTTATGCATTCCGCTGGCGGTCAGCCTTCACGCTGTTTCGCGGGATAGAATTTCTGCACCAGTTGGTCGGGCGCTAAACCCTCGCGCCATGTGCGCACTATATAACCATCTTCCGGTCCACCAGGACGAAACACCGCCGTAATTTCACCGTCTCGGTTCGCTAACCATTGTGCGTCAAGCTTCATTTCTTCGAGGTTGAAATGCTTCGAGCGTCGATGCGCCACTGCGTAGTGTTTCACTGCTGGCCGATCGTCTAAGTAGCCGCACCTTTCCAGAGCCGTAAACAACAAATGGGCGAGCTCGTGAGCCTCCGGCGCAAGCAGCGTGAAGTGAAACTTTGCCTCGTGCATGTTTACTGACAGACCGATTTGAGACTCGCGGCCAGGCGCTTCTATGAGGCTGACCCTGATCTGCTTGGCGGCCGCGTCAACCGTCCCGACCTGATTTTCCATCGCAATCTCACACCTGCTTCTGTTCGAGCCGCTGCATGATACAACGATACACTTGACGAGCTGCGGGTCCCCCTAGTGCCCGCCAAATTCCTCACTTGGCGGGATTCTCCAATAATTCGTTCTTGCGATAAGCCGCAATGACCTTTTCGAATTCACCGTATTGAACCAATTTACCGTGATCGAGCCATATGGCTTTGTTACAAACTTTGCGGAGGATGTCATCAATATGCGAGGCAAGAAACAAAATTTGTGACCGCCGAATTATGCCTTGTAGCCGCCGAAATGCTTTTTCGAAAAAAGCTAAGTCGCCGACGCCAACGACTTCGTCCAGCAGGAGTATTTCTGGGTCGCGAACTGTGGCGATCGCGAAAGCGAGTCGCAGCATCATGCCGGTCGAGTAGGTGCGAACCGGAACGTTGAGATAGTCGCCAAGCTCTGTGAATTCGCTAATATCGTCGAGACTGTCTTTGATTTGGGTCTGCGATAGCCCCCAGAGGCGTCCGCAGATCCAAATATTCTCCATGCCGGTCGCGTCCATACTCATGCCGAGCATGGCATCGAACATCGGAGAGACTTCGCCAACCACTTGAACGGTCCCTGCGGTCGCCGGATAAACGTCTGATAAAACGCGCAAAAGAGTACTCTTGCCCGAGCCGTTGTTGCCGACAAGAGCGATGCGATCGCCGTCATGTGCTTCGAAGCTGACGTCTTTCAGTGCATCGACAACTAAATGCGAACCAGATCGCTCAAAGCGACCACCAACCGTTTTACTCAGAATTACCTTTCGTAATGACGAACCGCCAACGTCATAGATTGGTATTTGGACGCTCACATTCTTGAGAGCAACTGCAGCCACGTCGCAGATTCCCTATCGATCAGAGCCAAAAAACTAAACGGTAGGTCGCGCGGCGCAGAAGCAGAATTGCAATCGTCCACCCCAAGACCGCAAACCCAAATACAACGAGCCAAGACGCTACCGACGGAACCTCGCCGAGCATCGGTGCTCGAACCAACTCCAACAAATGATAGAGGGGATTAACGTAAGCGATAAATGCCGCAGAGCCGAGTGCGCTAACCGGCCACATTATTGGCGTCGTAAACAGCATTATTTGAATAGCAGTATTCACGATCTGATGCACATCGCGATAACGAGTGCAGACAATCGCCAATGCAAGCGTCACCCATGCCTGGTTGACATAAACTAGTGCTAATCCGGGTAGAGCCAGAAAACCAACAAAACCAGGGCGCACGTCGTAGAAAATTGCAATTGGAATGAAGACGACAATGGTGTGGAGAAATACAATGAAATTCCGCCATACGACGCGGAACGCGAAGATCGAATATGGTAATCTGATCTGCCGGATGATGCGTTCGCTCTCTTGAAAGGAGAGTGAACTTTCGCCGGTGGCCTGAGCAACAAACCCCCAAATAACATAGCCCAATGTAAGGAACGGCAGATACGTTCTAAGCTCTATTTTAAAAATGTGGCTGTAGATCACGCCGAGCAAAGAGATGAAGACCGCCACGCTGAGCGTGATCCAGAACGGCCCTAACACCGAACGACGATAGCGTTGGCGAATATCGTTCCAACCGAGCATGGTCCACATCGGCCACGCACGAATTCCCGACAGCAAATCGCGATCGATGTCAGAGGAAAAACCGCGGCTTCCGCGCAACGATGCGTCCAAACTCGTGGATTTCGTCGTACTCATAGGTCAGGATTTACAACCGTCAATACGCCATCGTTGGTCGAAAATTCGCCTAACTTGCTCGCGAACTTGGAGTTCGGCTCGTAATTAAAGACGATTTCCCAACCATCCCTTTCGAAGAGCTGAAACAAGGTATTGTGGACTTCCCGTCCGTGTGTCCCGATATGTACACGGCGGACTTTGCGTTTTACTAAAGTCATGAACGGCGGAAATACCAAAATTTCCGACTGTTGAATGTCAGACTCGAGATAATCGACGACATCGAATGGGCTGAGAATATCTTGTAACGTAATTGCACTAACAATCTTGATTTCAGCCGGAAAATTTTCGCCTGGAACGAGGTTCTTGGTAATACCGGTGTTGTTTGTTGTCATCAAGTTACGCAATACCTCTGCCGAGCGTCCGGCAGCGATAATCTCGTCAGCATAGATTTTGCGAGAACGATGCTCGTTTGTTGCAACACAATTTTGCGCGCCAGATCCCGGCGATCCGATTGGGAAAAGTACTGGCTCATTGCTGGCGCTGATCGCAGATTTCACAAGCCATTGGTCGTCAGGATCGATATTGTTGTCCCGCATGTGCCGCCGTGTCCACTCGTAATTATCGGGCTCTGGTTCGACAGCAACAAGTTTATACGGCATTGGATTTAAAGCTTGCAGTGCACGGCAGCTTCCGACCGCCTGCGCTCCATAACACGCTCCGAGCGTCACCATGACGAAACGACCCCGCGCGGCGCGCGCGGCCAAAATCCAATTGACCGCCTCAAACCAGCCTTCACCATCCTCGATAGTCGGCAACCGCGTCTGTACGGCATCTCCGCCGGTCGTTCCCGGATCAACACCAAACATAACGCGAAATTTCGCATCAGTGAGAATGCCGAGGAAATCCACCAAGTAACCCTTGGGAACCTTGCCGGCCCATGGCCTTATCCCGTCGAAGACGTTGGCATAGTCCTGCAAATTGTTCACATTCAACCCCTCTTAATTTGCTATGCATTGGTATCGATACGCAGACGGCGTCTACAGAGCCACGGCAATAAACGCCCGCCCTCCATTTAGGAGTGCGGGTATCATTTTGAAGGAAGCGGATCAAGCAGATCCAGAGTCAGGCCGCAACCGTATTCGCACAGTCCTTGAGCGTATCTTGAACCAAATCGTTGTCCAATATCTTGCCAGCGCTGTTGTTCCGAGACCGATCAGCGAGAACGGCCGAAGACGTAGCCAAAGCCAACCCAATGCAAACATACGAGCACTTTGTTGGCCGAATACTCTCAAGATGCAGTTTAGCACGGCGCGATCTATTGCCGTGTGCATAGCCATATCCATCAGTAGATCCCGATTGATCGGATCTTCCTGGACTGCCAAGCGTGCTGTTGCAAACCGCCAACGGCGTAGGAAGGTCTCTCGATACCAAGACGGAAAGGCTGGATCTGCGGCTAATTGCTCTTCTATTTTCGCGAGGAATTGCCGCGCGCGATCGCTTTCGGACGATGTCTTACGTGAAACGCTATTTGGAAACACGCACCATGTCAGCACTGGACTTGGCATATAACAGCACCCGTGGGTTAATGCGACTTTCCGAACGAGATAACCGTCCGCGAAAGATGAAAGTCCTTCGTCAAAGCCCCCGGCCGAAATCAGAGCATCGCGCCGAAACACGGCCGCGCCCGTCACGACAAAGTTGTCGTTCCGTCGCAATAGCCTTGCCACTTTCGCCGGGTCGATGAATCCCGCACAAAACTGTGGCCGCACCGGTGGGCGGACGCCGAGCATCCGCTTGGACTGCCCATCGACTAGAATGGCATCGCCGAAAAACAGACCCGCTCGCGAATTAGCCTCGAGCATCTTGATAGCGGCGGCGAAGAAGCCCGGCATCACGAAGTCGTCCGCTGCACCGAAATAAATATAATGCCCTCGTGCCTCGTTTAGCCCGCGCGAGAGCGTAGCGATAACTCCCATATTTCTTTCATTCGCAAGCAAACGGACCGACGCGAACTTTGCAGCATAGCGCGCGATAACATCCTTGCTGTCATCGGTAGAGCCATCATCTATCACAATTATCTCGTCCGCTGTGCGATCTTGCGACAGGAGCGCGTCGAGTGAACGCGGGAGATAAGATGCGTGATTGTAGTTTGGCAGCACTACAGAGAGGGATTGCTCCGTAACACGCATGGCCGCCCGCTCGCCCGAAGTGGTAAACCCTCAGTCTTCGCGTCGATGGCAGGCGACGCCGAGGAGATAGTGCGCCATGGGATAAAAGCCGGTGTGAACCACTTCATCATTCATCGAGAAAACGAACACAGTGTGAAAATAGCGTTCAAGAGTGGACTTCAACGCCTCGCCGCTTTTGCAATTGACATGGCCGGCTTTGCTTTGTGGTGAGGCGTAGGTCTGCGACTCGAGCGACGGCATTCCGAAAATTGCTATGCCGGTCGGATCCAAGGATGCAATCGTATTCTTAATGAAAACATCCTCATCTTTCTCCTGAATATGTTCGAGGACATCGAGGGCATACACCGCATCAAATCTGCCCGGCACCGGGCCCTTCAGCATGTCATGAACGAAAACCTCGAGCGGCCAATGCGGATTCATCCGCTCCCTGACGTCGTCGATAAATAATGGATCAAAATCTGTTGCGGTGATCTTGCCGACCGCCTGTTGTACGATACGGGTACCAAAAGCATCGGCACAACCAACCTCAAGCACGTGTTTGCGTCCACTGAGCATCCGCGCCACAAACTTATAACGTGCAAGCGTGAAAAGAGTGCGTTTCGGATCCTGATTCCAGGATTCGTTGATCATTAATCCGAGGCGCGCAACGCCATGCCGCTCCTTCACGTCATAGAGCAGCGAATATTGCGGTTCTTTCGTCGCCGGGGGCTGGCTCATAGAACGATCCTAATGCACTGGAGGCCTTTCGTTATGGCACCTTGGATGGGTGATTGACAACTGCTACAGCGAGGCCAGCGTTATATGCTAGCGCTCATTGTTAGTACGATCGCGACACCGTATGACTGATGATTTAGTCGCTTGGATGATGGAAGATTAGCTCATGCTTCGCGCGCTTAAAAATCGCATTCAGCGTCTGACAAACCTCTCGCGGACACAAGGAAGCGCCGCTTCAGGATTTGCAGCAAAAACGGCGCGGCCGAATCAAGAAGCAAATCAAGAGGTGATCGCCGCAGTCGATGCCTTTTTAAGAAGGGAGAGATCTTACGACAAGCGCGGCGAAATATTTGCTGCGCTGGTATCGCAATTCGCAGAAAATAATCCCGTCGAAACGCAGGTCGCGGTGATGTTTAACGCTGTTCTCGAAAAGATCTTGGCGCCAATGCACCATTCCCTGTTCTGGGGCGATAGAATGCTAAGCCTTGATAAGGCCGCCGGCTTTCTTGAAGACGATGTTTTCCGCCGCAGCTATGAAGCCGTCCGCGGTTCACACATCTATGACGCATACGCCTCACCACACACAATCGCATGGCGCCTTCACACGTTGGTCTGGGCTGCACGGAGCGCGATTGCACAAGAAGGTGATCTAGTGGAATGCGGTGTATTCAAAGGCGATATGTCCTGGGTAGTGGCGTCCGTTCTTGGAGATAAAATTGCGCACCGGACATTTTACCTTTACGACAGTTTCGAAGGCTTCTCGCCGAAACTTTCAAGCGCGGCGGACTTCCCGGACAATCCGGGCTTCCTGAAAATGGCAAACGATATTTATAGCGATCCGGAGATCTACCAGACCGTGCTGAAAAAATTTGCGAATATGCCGCACGTCAAGATTATTCGCGGCTTTGTCCCGGATTCTTTCAAGATTGCCCTTCCAGAACGCATTGCATTTCTCCACATCGATCTCAATTCACCTGCCGCCGAGATCGCAGCTCTGGAGCATCTATTCGACCGCGTCGTAAGCGGCGGATACATTGTGTTTGACGATTACGGCTGGAAGCAATTTCAAAAGCAGCGCGAGGCGGAGAATTGCTTCATGTCCGACCGTGGCCACTTCATTCTCGAGCTTCCGACCGGGCAAGGGCTGGTGATCAAGCAATAACGTCCGTGAAACCACTCGTACGCGCTGACCTTGAGATTTTTCCGCTTGGTTGGCTGGACGGCGCAATTTTTCTAAGATCGCCTTACTCGCAGCGTCAAACGAAATCCGCAGTGACCAGATCTTGTTGTAAATGGTCGGATACCCTTCCCACCCCCTGCGGTTGAATAGTGTGCCGTTTGAAATGGTCCCACGGACCAGATTCGGGCAGCCAAAAATGCTCAATCAAGCCGCCTGACATCGCCAGTTCATCGATTAAGTTATGCTCTGCGTTGCGTTCAGGCGAGCAACCGCTTCACTCTCTGATAGTCTCGCCGCACCCTCCCATTCAAAATCGTGCCACACCGCAGCCTGACCGAAAATCGGATCTCGAATGGTTTCAAGGAACTCCGCGTGAAGCGGGTGGGCAGAAAGATGTACAGCCTTAGCGCGAAATTCCTCCCAAGTATATGCACCAAGGTTCTGAAGACGCTCGAAAATCACAAAATCTACATTTAAACTTTTGCCAAATTCGACGAACTGTTTCATTTCCCGAAAATTGTCGATTTGATAAGTAAAAGACATTTTTAACTGTTTAATCCCCCCTCTAGCGCGCAACCCCGCAAGGAACCTCATATTTTTCAAAAAAACTTCCCATGAGGCCAAACGGCGTAACTTTTCAAAAGTGGCTTTCGTAGCCCCGTCCGTGGATATCCGAACGGCACGGACCATTCCTCTAAGATTCGGCAAATTTTGCCATTCCTTTTCGGTAAAGAGTGTTCCGTTGGAAATTATGTCGATGCAAAGATCTGGACACTTCTCTCGATTGACCATTTCGAGTATCCGCCTCGACGGCTTACTCGCGAACACTTCCCCTGCCGGATTTATATCCAACAATTTAATCCCAGAAAGAAGTGGCATCAATTTCTTGGTCACTACTTCTGTTTTCACGTCACGAATGGCAGGTTTTTCGATAATCGTTTTAACCCGGCATGACGGACAAGAAAGGTTGCACGACTGATCGAAGGCGAATAGCATCTGCTCTACCTTATCGACATTCAGTTTGCCATGATCGATCGCCCGTCTCAGCACAGGTTCCGTTACAGTCTCTTTCTTAGGTAAATATCCTTGGATCAATGCCGAGCATTCCAGGTGATTGCAATATTTGTAGCTACCATCCAGAACTGACGCGCGGATCTTGCGGGCGGCAGGTGAATTTAAAACATCTTCAACTTCCTGAGTCATAATATTTCCGATGGGCGTAGGCACCCAATGTCCGCAACAAACAAGCGTCTCACCCGATGGCCCGATATCAAATCTCTTAAACGGCTCTGGGCAAACTCTCCCGATGAGAGCTCCATTGTCGGCGCCGATAAACTTTACCAATCGATCGGGAACATCTTTGCCTGCGAGTTTGAGATCGAGCGCGTGCTGCGCGGCGCGAAGATGAATCGACTTAGGTGAATATCTGAGTGCGACCTCGACGTACCTGTGTGCAGTTGCGTATTCTTCGAGCGATCCATGGAATTTCGATAGGCCAAGCGCCAAACCTTCAATCAAGCTCCACCGGGCGACATCGTTCCCTGTAGTCTCGTGATACATCGTCAACATTTGGGTTAGCGCCGCCGCGCGCTTAGATGGTGTCGATACTTGCGTCGCGCGCGGGGGGTCAAAAATAGCAAATATTGGAAATTCTAGAGGAAGCCGCAGAGGGTGCGCTTTGTTCCAAAATGAAAAAATACCAACCGATATTCCTTCGTCACCATTTAGGCACCACTTGAAAAAAAGTTCGCCGGCGTCATAAAACTCTAAGGACAGCGCGGCGTGCATGCCTGAAAGAAAAGGAGATTTTGCTCGTTGTGGCAATATCCAGAGCGCATCCGCAAATTCAACCAGTTCTTCTTGGGTCGAGCAGATTAAGAAGTCCGTTTTTGAAATTGATTGAATTCCGATCTGAATGAATGGCTGATGGCCAATCGCCCTGATACGGTCAAAGAACGGCTGAGCTCGAAGCGTGTCTTTGGCCTCGACACTACGTCTCAAGACCTTCGGGATTGCCTTGGAAAAAATGGCCATAAATAATACCTTCCACCGAGTTGTTAGCCTCACGATCCTCGTCGATGAGTCCCGATCAGGCTCATCATTCCCAATCTTCGTCACCATCTGCATTAACTGGAGCTTTTTCTTGGCGTTGATCAACACAAATACGCTCTCTTGTATAGCGGAGGGACACCCCTAAGCAGCAAATAGCGCAATTGAAGTTGAGCTTTTGTTGCAACGTGCCAACGTGTTAGCGACGCAATTCTACTATTAACCCTCTGTTGGATCGCATGCGAGAGGTGTAACGCTTCCGAAGCCAGCCTCACCAGGTATTTCCATGAGCGAAGTTCGCGCGGGCCTCGGGAAAGCAAACCTAAAGCTTAGTCAGCGAGGTGATAAAATTTTTGCCAAGATGTAACTTATTGATTAGGCTAGCTATTATAAGAAAAAAAGCCCTTTGCATTTATGTTGCCTGTCGCTATAAGAAGCCGATTTCGGACAGCCCTTTGGGGCTATCTATGTCTCATAAATTCCGAGAGGGGGTTAATGCTTGACCTCGTGACGGGGGGCGCGGGGTTTATCGGGAGCCACCTCGTCGACCGCCTGATCGAAGAAGGCCATCGCGTTCGCGTGCTCGATAACTTTGTTGTTGGCCGGCGCGATAATCTGAAGCAGCATGAAAGCAATCCGCGTCTTGAGATCGTCGAGGCCGACATTGCCGACATGCGGGCAGTCGATGCGGCATGCGCGGGCGTTGAGCGAATTTTCCATCTCGCAGCACGCGCTGATATCGTTCCGTCGATTCAGCAGCCGGAGGCATATTTTCGCGCCAATGTCGATGGTACCTTTGCGGTACTAGAGGCCGCGCGCCGCCACGCCGCCAAGCGGCTTGTCTATGTTGCGTCCTCTTCGTGTTATGGAATTCCGACGATCTATCCGACTCCTGAAACCGCGCCCGCCGATTGCCGCTATCCTTACGCGTTGACTAAATACCTTGGCGAGCAAATGGTGATGCACTGGGCGGAGGTTTATCACCTGCCCGCCGTCTCTGTACGATTCTTCAACGTGTATGGCCCAAGGGCTCGAACGAGCGGTACTTATGGCGCGGTGTTTGGGGTTTTCCTTGCGCAACTGCTGGCTGGCCAGCCGTTGACCATTGTTGGAGACGGCAAGCAGATGCGTGATTTCACTTTTGTGGGTGATGTTGTACGTGCGTTGCTCACGGTCGCCACAAGCGATAAGATTGGCGAGATTTACAATGTAGGCAGCGGTAAGCCCGTAAGCGTCAATGAACTCGTCCGCTTACTCGGGTCGCCACCAACGGTAAATATCCCGAAACGTCCGGGGGAGCCAGATTGTACATGGGCCGATATTTCAAAAATCCGGGCAGAACTCGACTGGGAGCCGAAGGTCAGTTTCGCTGACGGCGTGCGGGTAATGCGAGACAATATCAACTATTGGCGCGATGCTCCGGTTTGGACGACGTCGCGCATCGCCGAAGCGACCGCCGATTGGTTTCGCTTCCTTGGCAAGGAAAAGGGCAGCAAAGGGGCAGCATCTTGGAATCCAATGTCGCAAAATTAAATCGTCAGTCGGCGATCCCGGCTATAGGCGGACCGCGCGACAAGGTGCGGACGCTGCATGAGGTTGCGTTGATCGCTGAACAGGCCCGCGCCAGCGGCAAGACCGTCGTTCAGGCCCACGGCGCGTTTGACCTTCTTCACTACGGTCATATTCGTCATTTGGAGGCAGCCCGTAAACTTGGCGACGTTCTAGTCGTAACAGTGACTGCCGACCGTTTTGTCAATAAAGGACCGGGCCGTCCGGTGTTTAGTGCCGAGATGCGTGCCGAAATGCTGGCGACGCTCGAATATGTCGATTGGGTTGCTATCAATGACGCGGCTGATGCCGTTAACACGCTCGAGCAAATTCGTCCCAGCATTTATATCAAAGGACAAGACTACCAAAATCCGGAAGGCGATGTTACGGGTAAGATTACGCTCGAACGCAACGCGGTCGAAGCGCACGGTGGCCGCATTCATTTCACCGATGAAGTGACCTTCAGTTCGACTGAACTGATCAACCGCCACCTCAACGTATTTGAGCCGCATATCCGCGAGCATCTTGCTACGCTGCGCCGGAATGGCGGACTCCGTGAATTTCTAAATCTGATCGACCGTATACGCGATTACCGCGTACTCGTGGTCGGTGACGCCATTATCGACGAGTATCAATACGTTTTACCAATGCACAAGTCTCCAAAGGAGAACATGATCGCGACCCGTTATCAGGACCGTGAATTGTTTGCTGGTGGGGTAATCGCTGCCGCCAATCATGTTGCGTCATTCTGCAAGCAGGTCGATATAGTCACTTGCCTCGGCGAAGTTGACAGTCATGAAGGATTAGTCCGCCAAAGTCTTCGGCCAAATGTGGGACTACATAGGTTCACGCGCACTGGTGCCCCAACGACACTTAAGCGCCGTTTCATCGACCCATCGTATATGCGCAAGCTGTTCGAAGTTTATTTCATGAACGACGAGCCGCTCACGTGGGATCTTCAGAAACGGGTGGATAG
>Ga0207862_1000580_pt1 | contig 11040 bp, 9 predicted proteins | sample LuqExpMetageno81_FD_187838 | JGI IMG/M metagenome (GOLD analysis project Ga0207862, IMG submission 187838) | Tropical forest soil microbial communities from Luquillo Experimental Forest, Puerto Rico - Sample 81 (SPAdes) | ecosystem: Environmental > Terrestrial > Soil > Tropical forest ... | reverse complement strand
CGGAATCATGCCGTATGCCGGGTATATTATTTGTTACATACCGGCGGTCCTGATTGCCTTCGCGCAATTTAATGACTGGATACATCCGTTATGGGTGACGATTATCTTCTTTTTGATCGTCGCTCAAATCGATGGATTGGTGACGACCCCCCGCATTGTCGGAAACTCGGTCGGTCTCCACCCAATGACGGTCATCATTTCCGTGTTCCTGTGGACGCTCGTCTTGGGGGGCTTGCTTGGAGCAGTTCTGGCGATTCCCTTAACTGCGATGCTCAAAGTGCTCCTCCATCGATACGTGTGGGATCGCCAGAGGAATATTTTCTTTCGGGACGATATTTCGACGAAAGACGAGATCGAGATCGCTACCTGAAGGAGTTTTGAGTTTTGAGTTTTGGGTTTTGAGTTTTGAGTCAGGGGTATTGCGAGCGGCCACGCAAAACTCAAAACTCCAAACTCAAACTGCTTATGCCATGTGCGCGATGATGTTGTCCCCAAACGCCGAGCATTTGATTTCGGTTGACCCATCCATTAGGCGTGCAAAATCATAGGTGACTTTCTTACTCGCGATAGCGCCGTCTAGGCCCTTAATCACCAGGTCCGCGGCTTCGGTCCAACCAAGGTGCCTCAACATCATTTCTCCGGACAGAACAACCGAGCCCGGATTGACCCTGTCGAGATTTGCATATTTAGGCGCCGTCCCATGTGTCGCCTCAAAGATGGCATGGCCGGTGTGATAGTTTATGTTACCACCGGGTGCTATCCCAATGCCTCCGACCTGAGCGGCCAAGGCGTCGGAAAGATAATCACCGTTCAAATTCAGCGTTGCAATTACGTCGAAATCTTCCGGCCGAGTCAGAACCTGTTGTAGCGTAATGTCGGCAATAGCGTCCTTGACGAGGATCTTGCCCGCGGCCAAGGCCGCTTTCATCTCCTCGTTTGCGCTGTTTTCCCCACGCTCTTTCTTCGTCCGCTCCCACTTTGCCCAAGAATATGTATCGTTACCAAAAAGGGTGTCGGCGAGTTCGTAACCCCAGTCCCTAAAACTTCCTTCGGTGAACTTCATGATGTTGCCCTTGTGCACGAAGGTCACCGATCTTCTCTTGTTGGTGATCGCATATCGGATCGCAGCAGCGACAAGCCGGCTGGATCCGAGATGGCTCACCGCCTTAATCCCGATTCCTACTTCAACTTGCGGGGTTCCGAGCGCCGCTTCGCCAGCCAAAAATGCTTTCGCGGCGTTCTCCGTCCCGAAACGAATCTTGCCAAATTCTTTAGGAAACTCTCGTTCGAAGAATTTCAAGAAACGCTGCGAGTCCGGAGTTCCAGCGCGAAATTCGATCCCGGCGTAAATGTCCTCCGTGTTTTCGCGGAAAATCACCATGTCGACCTTTTCCGGGTTGCGGACTGGCGATGGTACGCCGTGGAAATACTGAACCGGTCGCAGACAAACGTACAAGTCCAGGAGCTGTCGGAGGGCAACATTCAGAGACCGGATTCCGCCGCCGATCGGAGTCGTTAACGGGCCTTTGATCCCTACGAGATACTCTTTGAAAGCTGTGACAGTTTCCTCCGGTAACCACTCATCGAAACGGTTCTTTGCCGCCTCGCCTGCGTAAACTTCGAACCAGGCAATTTTCCTCGCACCCTTATAGGCCTTTTCGACCGCCGCGTTGAACACCCTTTCGCTAGCCGCCCAGATATCCGGACCGGTGCCATCTCCGCGGATGAAAGGGATGATTGGATTGTCCGGACACTGGATTTTGCCGTCGCGCGTCGTGATTTTGTCTCCGGCGGGCGGCTGAACATTTTGGTATGCCATAGTGCTGGGCTCAGAACGGTGAGTCTTAAAAGTTGGAAATTAACGTACCAGCCATTCGTCACCTAAAAAGGTACATCGCGCAAATGGCGTTTTAGGCGAACCGATCGGTAAGGAGGAGGTAAAAAGCTGGACATGCCAGTCGCAAACCTCAAAACTCAAAACGCAAAAATCGAAACCAAGAATCAAAGCTCAAAGTCAAAGTTAAAGCCAGCGCGAGGCGGGTTGCAAACCAGAGACGCTATGCTTAAATCATGGGCGAGAGAAAATTAACTCTGTTAACCTTTTAGATCGTCTATGTTTACGACCGAGCAACGCTTTACCGAGCAACGCTCTGATTCCGACCTGCAAGCCGCTGCGGAAGAACTTGCCGAAATCGTGATGCGAATGCAGCGAAAATTCCTTCTAAGCCTCTCAGAGGAACTCAGGCACGGAAGTGTTTCATTTCCGCAATATTTTTTGCTCGGCTACCTCGATAAACAGGAAGTAATAACGATGTCCGGTATCGCCTCGAAAATGGGTCACACCACCGCGGCGGCTACCGGTTTGGTCGATCGCCTCGAAAAGCTTGAATATGTTCAGCGCTCGCATGCATTGGATGATCGCCGGAAAGTCATGGTAAGAATCACCAAAAAGGGATCCGGGCTCGTCGCTGAAATCCGTCGTGACATGGTGGACAAGATAATGAAGCTTTTACGGGAACATCTCACGGCCGAGGAAGGGATAGCCTGGCTTCAGATCTACCGTAAGATCGCAGATTACTCCGATAAAGTACCTAAAAAATAATGAGACTTCCGCTGTTAGCCTTAGCCTTAGCAGGGATGTCCTGCACTTTAATCGCCGGCGAGTCGATTGTCGGTTCAAGCGGTCATGCCCTAACGATCAATGACGCCGTTGAACTCGCCCTCAAGCAGAATCCCTCCGTCCTTGGGCAAATCCAGCAGCTCAAGGTCCAGAGGGGTCTTGTTTTCCAGGCGCAAGCCAGGCTGCTGCCCCAGTTGACCGCCGCTGCCAATTATTTGCAGAACGATAACGCTCTTTCTCCGTCGGTTTCTTCCAGCCGTTCGAATTTTGACTTACTGGCTATCCCTAGTGGGCAGACCTTGATCGTCAACCCCAACGGAACGACCAATGCCGTTCCTCTTCCCGGCAGATCGCTTTCCGGAAGCGGTTCTGGCTTGTCGAATCAAACCTGGCAGGTCACGCTGACCGCATCGCAATTGATCTACGATGGTGGCGCTACGATTGCTTCGCGTCGAGCGGCGCGGATCAACGAAGACCAGGCCTATTACACACTTCGTGACACCATTGACACGGTTGTGCAGACCGTTCGTACCCAATTCTATCAGATCCTGCTGAATAAGGCTTTAGTCCAAGTTCAGGAAGAGTCGGTGAACCTCCTGCAAAGCCAACTCGAGGACCAGAAAAGCCGATATGAGGCGGGAACCGTCCCCCAATTTAACGTTCTCCAAGCCGAGGGGACTCTCGAGAACCAGATCCCGCAGTTGATCGCCGCCAGGAACAACTACTTCATCGCTCAAGTGACACTTGCGCGCACGCTCGGTATTCCTGCGACTCGTCAGTACACCACCGAGAATCCGCTGCCGATCCTAGGGGAGCTTAATTTTCAGCCGATCAAATACGATCTTGGCTCTGCACTGATTGCCGCTCGTGCCAACCGCCCGTTTCTCAAAGCGCAACGCTCCTCTATTCTCGCCAACGTTGAGAACATCACGGTTCAGGCGGCAGGTTACAAACCAACGTTCACTGCTGATGTCGGGTTGGAGCAACGGAGCGATCCTACGACCAACAATCTGAGTCGCACGCTGCAGGGCTGGTTCTTGGGTGTGCAAGGCTCGTGGAATGTTTTCGACGGCTTCTTGACTTATGGGAAAGTGAAACAAGCGCGAGCACAATTGGAACAGTCGAAGATCACATACGATGATTCGGTCCGGCAGGTCGAATTGGAAGTCGCCACCTCGGTTAGCAACCTGCGCCAAGCTGCCCTCACTGTCGATAGCGCCCAGACGGGTGTGAACGTCAACCTTGAGGCTCTTCGTCTGGCCGATGAGCGGCTCGCGGCCGGCACCGGCACTCAGCTTGACGTTTTGAATGCTCAGCAGCAGCTCACCACGGCTCGATCCAACCTGGTGTCGGCTGTGTTCTCTTACATATCGGCGGTTGCTTCATACCAACAGGCGACCGCGACCGAGACGAAATACAACGACATTTTTGATGATGGGCTGGCCCGTCCGTCGACTTTAACCGCGGGCGAGGCTGCGAAAGCTGCTCGAGCCAGATATAACTCGCCGCTCGACCCGGATATGCCCGCGACTCACAAGGCAAAACGTATATCCCTGAATCCGCCGGAGGGTAAAGTGGAAACAACGAATGACTAGTCCTCCCGTCGAACATTTTCCCGCCCTCGATGCGCTGGAAGACGTTTTGCATGGATTCATTCTCAGAGTGCCGGGCCTCGATGTTCGAACCGATCGGGAGACCGCCCTGCGGAGACTGGACGGGTTTCATGAAATAGCGCTACGCAGCTTTGGCCCGCGGCAACTTCGTCTCGCCGAGCAGATCCATAACAACTCAGTCGCCGTCGTCTCCGTCGATTCTTCCGTCAAAAGCGCAGGAGTCGATGCTCTGATCACTTGCGATCCAAAGATCTCGCTTGGAATTTATGTCGCCGATTGTTGTGCCGTATTCCTTGTCGAGCCGAAACAGCGAGCCATCGGGCTCGTTCATTCAGGAAGGAAGGGCACCGCGCTAAATATCGCAGGAGCTGCCGTGCGAAAGATGTCGACAGAGTTTGGGAGCGATCCTCTCAGCGTTCTAGCCCAGCTCAGCCCGTGCATCCGGCCGCCTGACTATGAAGTTGATTTTGCTGGCGATATCGTGCGGCAGCTCAAACAGTCCGGCGTGAAACAGGTGTTCGATTCCGGCGAGAATACCGCGGCAGATCTGAAAAAATTTTACTCGTACCGGATGGAAAAGGGCCGGACCGGCCGCATGCTTGCGTTGTTGGCATTGAAGTGAAGATGTGACATGGGCGTGACGTCCGCGATCTTGAAATTGAAAGCGTGCATTTGCGCAGGTGCAAGGAGGTCGAAGACGAAGTCCTGGTTATGGAAGCTGCAACGGCTCCGAGGCCGGATCCTGCGAAGGTTGACGTATCGTTGGCGGGCGCGTCGATTGGCCGGTAGGACGCGATCTCAACGGTACCGATCCGCGAAAAATCTCGCGCGACAAGAATCGACGCGCACATTGCGGGCTAGGAAGCCAGGCACTCAAGAAGAACCAACAGTCTCGCGCCGAGGTCCGCATCGCAGCGTTATTGCATTCTTGAGTACTTGAGTTCTTGAGTGCTTGGCTATGGTCTTTTGGTGTTTACGAATTTGCTCGCTCCCAAACGGACGTTCGATGGCACGATCACTGAATTGATGGATCGTCCTCAACTGGTTTCGGCGGAGTTGGAAATTGACCTCGAGAATCTTGAAAAACTGAATCGATACTTTGGGAGTTACGCGTTGGTTCGGTATTTCCTACGTCGTTGGCTTCGTCCGGGGCACTCGTTCACCGCGATCGATTTGTGTACAGGACTTGGTGATATTCCACGCTTCATCGTTAATTGGTGCCGAATGAACCACGTCGCGGTGCGGATCACGGCCGTCGACTTTCAACGGGCTACGCTCGAATTGGCGATGGAGCGCTCGAAGACCTATCCCGAGATCGCCTTTTTGGAATCCGATGTCTTCAAGTTCGTTCCCATCAGTCCAGCCGATTTCGTTTTTTGTTCGTTGGCGCTCCATCATTTTCCTGATGATACCGCGATCCGTCTTTTGCGGCACGCGCGGATCATGGCGCGGCGTAAAGTCTTGGTCGCCGATCTCGAACGGACTGATTTCGGGATCGCCGGCATCTATCTGTTGACAGCCTGCGTTTTTCGAGAGCCGATGACCCGCTTTGACGCGCGGCTCTCCATCAGGCGTGCATTTTCGTTTCAGGAAATGCGCCAGCTTGCCTCAGGCGCTGGTTGGAAACAATTCGGTCATCGCCGTTTCCCGGTTTGCCGCCAGGCGATTTGGCTCGAGAGTTGAATCCATGACGAATAACAGCCAGAATGCGACACAAATGAGACCGTTCGCGCTATTTCTGCTGGCCCTCCCTTTAATTTCCCTGCAATCCGCCTGCGGACAAGAGAACAAAATCGATGTCGATCAGTTTCATTTGGAAGTAATTGATGACGCAGAAGCCCATGCGAGCGTTAACACTGATTCGCCGGGCGGCCAAAAGGTGGTGATGGTTGTCGTCTCCAAAATCGGTTTAGAGTTCTGGAGCGTAGAACTGCGTGCTCCCGGGATTAAATTCGAACCGGGCAAAACGTACGAAGTGAAGTTTCAGGCGAAGAGTAGCCCGACCCAGTTCATTTACGTTGTTCCGGAAAAGACCGATGGCAACCAGGGCTCTATCGCAGAGGGTACGATGCTGCGAATTCCTGATAATTGGGCGGAATGTACCGTTGTCTTTCGTACAACGGACCAGGCGAATCCGGGACGCCTTACGCTTTCCAGCTTATCCGCGAACCCAGCCTCATATTGGTTCACCGATTTTAGTCTGAGCCAAAAGTAGTCTGGAATTCAAGAAGCCCAGAAGCCGCCGAGGCATTGAGATTAGATTAAAGAACTCAAGAACTCGAGAATTCAAGAAGAGCCAACTGTCTCACGCCGAGGTCCGGGTCGCAGCATTTCTTGAGCGCTTGTGTGCTTGAGCACTTGAGTACCTGAGTCCTTGAGTGCTTGGCTATCGATGGGATTCGACGTGCAGCTTTGATAGCTCGGAGCGATTGATTTTTCCGCGGCTATTGAATGGAAGTTCTCGCACGATTCGAATCTCGCGAGGAACCTGCCAGCTGCTTAAGCCCTCACGACAATGGCTTTCCAATAAGTGTCGCGACAGCCTTTTCGAACCGACGACATACGCGACCAAATCTTCGTTGCGGGTTGCCGACGGAATTCCGAAGACGATTGCATCGATAACGCCAGGCATTTTCCGGAGGTATTCTTCCACGACGGATGGGTGGACCTTGTTTCCGGCGACATTCACGAATTCTGTGACACGGCCAACGAGACGTATTCCCTCATTTGACCACTCGACTAGGTCTCCGGGAGCGAATTGTGTACCGTCGAGAATGTCCGCGTCTGAGGTCGGGAAATAACCATCGGCAACGTTCGGTCCGCGGACGGTGATTCGGCTAGTTTCGATTTTGACGACCTCAACTCCGGCCAGGGGGGCGCCGGCAAAGCCGTACGGCTTTGCCGGTACGTCGTCACGATCGTAAGCGATGCCGCCGCACTCCGAAGAACCGTAAAAACTGTGGATCTTAAGACCGAAACGGCGGTGGAATTCGCGCGCAATCTCGGGCGCCAAGGGCGCACCGGCCGAGATACAGAGGCGAAGGGCGAAAGGCTCTGCGGCGCCCGATAACGATGCGAGCGCCTGGAATAATGCAGGCGTTCCAGGAAAGACCGTCGCTCCAGAGTTCCGTAGATGATGATAGACCGCTCGTGGCATCCGATCCGTTGAGCAAATCAGGCTGGTTCCCTGAAAGAGCAGGGGCGTGATCAGGTTGCTGAACCCATACGAATGCGAGAATGGGATGACTCCGAAGTTCACATCTTCCGGTCGAATGCCCATCGTTTCGCAGATATTTCGACAATCAGCGAGAAGTTGTGGCTCACGAAATCGCACAGCTCTCGGAGTGCCCGTGGTACCAGAAGTGATCTTAAGCAGGTCGGGTTTGGGACCGTCCCAGGCAACTTGTGGACGATCGAAACATTCGATGGTGCTGGCCCGGACCAAGCCTCGCGCCCGGGTGAGTTCCAGAATTCTCTCAAGCTGGACTTCCGGTACGTCCGGCTCGATTGGCGTCATTACGAGCGCTCGATCCCAACTGGCCAGGAGAAATGCGGGCCAGGAGGGATCATTCCCCAATGCACCAAGAATACCGTCGCCTGCTGAAAACCCAGAGAACCGAGCTCTCCATTCGGCCCGTTCTTCTTCCACGTCCTGGAACGTCCGCAAAATTGCTCCATCTTCTGAAAGAAGTGCTGCCTCCTGGCTTTTTTCTCTTAATACCCGTTTCCAGAAACTGTCGAATACCCTGGGTTCCACTTGCGCCGCCTGAACTGTGTGATAGTTTTGACCTCTTTTTATAGACATGAAGGCTGACATCCATCCGAAATACTTCGAGACGACTATCGTCTGTGCATGTGGCGCCGTCTATCGCACTCGGTCGACTCGTCGCGATATCAAGATCGGCATTTGCGCCGCTTGCCACCCTTTCTTTACCGGTGAACAGAAGTTTGTCGACACGGCTGGCCGCGTCGAAAAATTCGCCCGCCGGTACGGTAAGACACTGATGGGCAAGGGCAAGTCGAAGTAGATTTTTGGAACTGGCTTTGAAACGGTGACAGTGCTTGTTGCGCTTTCACCGTTTTGGTTTTTATGGATTTTGGGCCCTTAATCGAGCAGAAGCGGAGGCGATTCCAAGAACTGGAGAATCAAGTCGCGTCGTCTTCACTTTTTGAGAATCCAAAACGGGCTCGGGAACTGATGCGTGAACATGCGGCGCTGAAATCTCTTGTTGAGGATTGGGAGATCCTGGAGAAAAGCGCGCGCGAGCTGGACGAGAATCGCGAAATGGCAGTCGGGCCAGACGCGGAACTGGCAGAACTAGCCCAAGGCGAAATCCCCGCTCTTGAGAAACGTGTGACTGAGCTCACCAGGTCGGTTCAGTACTCGCTGTTGCCTCCAGAGCCGCACGAAGATCGCGACGCCATCGTGGAGATTCGGGCGGGGACGGGTGGGAGTGAGGCCGCCTTGTTCGCAGCTGATTTGTATCGGATGTACAGTAAGTATGCCGAGCCTCACGGATTCAAGATCGAGGAGTTGGAAAGCAGCGCTTCGGAGCTGGGCGGGCTTAAGGAGATCATCTTCAAGGTTAGTGGCGCGTCCGTCTTTCGAGTGCTGCGCTACGAGAGCGGAGTTCATCGCGTGCAGCGGGTACCGATGACGGAAGCTCAAGGCCGAATTCACACCTCGACTGCAACTGTGGCCGTCTTACCTGAAGCTGAGGAGGTCGATATTGAAATCAAGCCCGAAGATATTCGCATCGAGGTGAGCCGGTCGGGAGGCCCGGGTGGTCAGGGAGTAAACACGACAGACTCTGCTGTACAGGTCCTGCATATTCCCACGGGTAAGATCGTTCGTTGTCAGGACGGTCGCAGCCAACAGAAGAATAAGGAGAAAGCTCTGGCTATCCTTCGTTCCAGATTACTCGAAGAGAAGCAGCTCGCGGAAGCCGAGAAATATTCGGCCCACAGGCGGAGCTTGATCGGATCTGGCGGCAGAGAGGAAAAAATTCGGACCTACAATTTTCCGCAGAACCGCGTTACTGACCATCGAATCGGTCTGACACTGTACAATCTGGACCTTTTTATGGAGGGGCAGCTTGACGAAATGGTGACGGCACTGCAGGTCAGTGACATGGAGCAACGGTTGAAAGAAGCGGGATTGGAACCGGCTTCGGCGTGAGTTTGTATCTTTCAACGTGACGGTTCTCGAAGTCCTCCAAAACACGGCGGCATACTTCGCCAAAAAGCAAGTTGAGCACCCGCGCCTAAACATCGAGCATCTTCTGGCGGACGCCCTCGGCAAGAAGCGGATCGAACTTTACCTCGAGTTTGATCGGCTACTGTCCGAGCGCGAGCTGGAACCCCTACGGGACAAGGTGCGAAGACGCGCTGAGGGCGAGCCGTTACAACATCTGTTGGGTTACTGGGACTTTTGGGGTCGCAGATTCAAAACGGATCGCCGAGCTCTGATCCCGCGGTCGGAAACAGAACTCCTTGCTGAGACGGTGTTGAAGAAGCTCGCGATTGGCGAGCCCAAGGCGAACCGATTGGTGGATGTCGGCACGGGTAGCGGCATTCTGGCAATTACCTTTGCGCTAGAACAACCGGAACTGGAGGTTGTCGCTGTTGATATCTCGGATGATGCGCTCGCCTTGGCTCGTGAGAACGCAGAGAGACATGGGGTGCCAGATCGAATTGCGTTCTGCCGTTCGGATCTGCTCGATCGGATCGATGGCCCTTTTCACTGGATAGTGGCGAATCTTCCGTACATCCCCAAGGCAGATATTCCAGGATTGCAGCGTGAGGTACAATTCGATCCCACCCTCGCTCTCGACGGGGGCGAAGATGGATTGACGATTATCAAAAGACTGATTGAATCGATTCCCGGCAAAATAGCGCCAAACGGTCTGCTTGCCCTTGAGCTCGGGCAGGGTCAGGCGGAAAGGATACGGAATTTTTTGGCTCGCCAAAACTACCAGGACATCTCCATTATAAAAGATTACCAAGGAGTCGAGCGGATTCTCATCGCTAGGTATGGATAAAATCATCGTTCATGGGGGGCATCCTTTGGCGGGAACGGTCAAGATCAGCGGGTCGAAGAACTCGGCTTTGCCGATTCTGGCCGCTACTCTGCTGACGAAGGATCCCTGTGTAATCCAGCGCGTGCCTGACCTGAGCGATGTGCACTATATGCTCCAGATTCTGGCGCATCTGGGAGCGGATGTGGAGCGAGCCAGTGGTACGGTGACGGTGAAGGCCGAGCAGGTCAACAGCGTGGCTCCTTATGAAATTGTCCGGAAGATGCGCGCGTCGATCTGTGTATTGGGACCGCTCCTTGGACGGGAAAAGGAAGCGACCGTTTCATTGCCGGGTGGCTGCGTGATTGGAGACCGTCCGATTGACCTGCATCTTCGGGGCTTTGAAGCGCTGGGCGCCGCGGTGCGTGTCCATGGCGGTAATGTCAAAGTTTTTGCTCCATCGCTTCACGGAGCGACGATTTCGCTGAAAGGCAAGTTTGGTACGACCGTTCTGGGCACGGATAACGTCGTTATGGCTGCGGTTCTAGCCGAAGGCACGACGATCATCGAAGATGCGGCGTGCGAGCCGGAGGTTGTTGATCTCGCAAATTTTCTCAACAAGATGGGCGCGAATATCAAAGGGGCTGGTAGTTCGCAAATTGTGATTGAGGGGGTAAAGGAATTGCACGGCGCAGAACACGAGGTCATCCCGGACAGGATTGAGGCAGGGACATTTCTCATTGCCGGTGCCATCGCAGGCAGGGAAGTCACCGTCAACCGCGTCAAATCG
>Ga0207862_1000579_pt1 | contig 11056 bp, 9 predicted proteins | sample LuqExpMetageno81_FD_187838 | JGI IMG/M metagenome (GOLD analysis project Ga0207862, IMG submission 187838) | Tropical forest soil microbial communities from Luquillo Experimental Forest, Puerto Rico - Sample 81 (SPAdes) | ecosystem: Environmental > Terrestrial > Soil > Tropical forest ... | reverse complement strand
CCTACTCCGGGGGCCTCGACACCTCGGTAATTCTCAAATGGCTCAAGGAAACCCATAATTGCCCGGTGGTGGCTTTTTGCGCCGACATCGGCCAGGGGGAGGAGGTGGCCGAGGTGGCCGACAAGGCCCGGGCCACCGGTGCAGACGAAGTTTTTGTGGAGGATTTGCAGGAGGAGTTCGCCCGGGACTTTGTCTTTCCCATGCTTCGGGCCAACGCCATCTATGAGGGTTCCTACCTCATGGGCACCAGCATCGCCCGGCCCTTGATCGCCCAGGGGCAGGTGGAGGTGGCCCGGAGAACCGGCGCTGATGCGGTAAGCCATGGCGCCACCGGCAAAGGCAACGACCAGGTGCGCTTCGAGGTCACCTACCAGGCCCTGGCCCCGGATCTGGCCATCATCGCCCCCTGGCGGGAGTGGGACATGGCCGGCCGGGAGGACCTGGTGGCCTACGCCCGGACCCACGGCATCCCGGTGCCGGTGACCGCGGCCAAGCCCTACTCCATGGACCGGAATCTCTTGCACCTGAGCTTCGAGGGCGGCATCCTCGAGGACCCCTGGGCCGAACCCCCGGCGGACATGTTCGTGCTCACCAAATCCCCGGAAGCGGCCCCGAACACCCCCCGGTACCTGGAAGTGGATTTCGAGGCCGGGGACGCGGTGGCGGTGGACGGCGAACGCCTCAGTGCCGCCCGACTTTTGGCCTACCTGAACAAGATCGGCGGCGAACACGGCATCGGCCGGGTGGACCTGGTGGAAAACCGCTACGTGGGCCTGAAATCCCGGGGGGTGTATGAGACGCCGGGGGGCACCATCCTGCGGGCCGCTCACATGGCGGTGGAGTCCCTGACCCTGGACCGGGAGGTGCTGCACTTGAGGGACAGTCTCAGCCCCCGCTATGCCGAGCTCGTTTATAACGGCTACTGGTTCGCGCCGGAGCGCCTGGCCCTCCAGAGCCTCATGGACGAAGCCCAGAAACCGGTGACGGGCACGGCCCGCCTGAAGCTCTACAAGGGAACCGTCACCGTGGCCGGGAGGAAAGCGCCTCAATCCCTGTACCGGCCCGACCTGGCCACCTTCGAGGCCGGCGGCACTTACCGCCAGGCGGACGCCACCGGCTTTATCCGCTTAAATGCCCTGCGCCTCAAGATCCGGGCCCAGTTGGAAGGGAAGTAAGAGTTAAGCAATATTGGGGAAGGGCCAGGGTTCGCAGACCCCTGCCCTCCCCCAAGCCCCATCCCAACCCCTTAACAAATATGAACCAGATGCCTCCGCTTGCCCGTTATATGTTGGCCGGGATATTTCTGGTCCTTGGGGGGCTCATGCTCGTCTGGCGGAAGGGCCCCAATTGTTGGATAGGAGTGCGCACTCCCTGGACCTTTGCAGATCGGGATATCTGGGACAAATCCTGGCTTATGGCCACATTCCTGCTGTTTGGTATGGGGCTGGGCGCCCTTTGGTCCATGCCCCTTTTCGTGGTCTCTCTCGTTGCCCTCATTGTCCTCGGGATCTTGTATCCCTTGTTTCTCTACTACCGCAAGTACGGCACCTGGCGCTATTGGAAAGACATCGGCTGGAGTGCTTATCGCCCGGCGGTCCGGTGTACCCGGTGCGGGCATATCCAACGGCTCAAAGACGCAGATGAACTGGCCATGGCGCACTGCCAGTCCTGCGGGGCTTCTTTGTGGCGCTAAGTCCGGATTAATTTTCGGGGCGGAAACGAAGGAAGAAGCAGCACAGGGGAAAAGGTAGGCATAGGGTAGAAAAACTCTGGTCGGGACGAGAGGATTTGAACCTCCGACCCCAGCGTCCCGAACGCTGTGCTCTACCAGGCTGAGCCACGTCCCGACCTGATATAACTGTATCCCACAGAAAAACCGGGGGCAAGTCAAATTTGGCTATACCCCAGGCGGAGCAGATGAGACTGAATATTACCTTTCGATCACCGGGGAGCCGCGGGCTCTGGCATCTCTTACTTCTGGCGCTGGTAATTTTCTCCGGGGCGGGTTGCGGCTCGCCGGAAAACGAAAAACACTATGGCGGCCCGGATACGGGACCTGCTTACGGAGACCTGCTCATCGACGCCTCCATCGGGGACGCCAGCACCCTGATCCCACCCCTGGCTTCGGACGCTTCCTCCCATGACGTGGCCGGCTACATTTACAACGGCCTGATCAAGTATGACGGCGACCTGAACCTGGTGGGAGACCTGGCCGAAAGCTGGGAGATTTCCCCGGACGGCCTCACCATCACCTTCAAGCTGCGGAAAGGGGTGAAGTGGCAGGACGGGGCGCCGTTTACCGCCCAGGACGTGATGTTCACCTACCAGTTGATGGTAGATCCCAAAACTCCCACGGCGTACGGCGAAGATTACAAGCAGGTGAAGAAGGCAGAAGTGCTGGACGACTATACTTTCCGGGTGACGTACCCCCAACCCTTTGCCCCGGCCCTGGGAAGTTGGACCCTGGCCATTCTTCCCAAGCACCTCCTGGAGGGCCAGGACATCACCAAATCCCCCCTGGCCCGTCATCCCATCGGCACCGGCCCGTTTAAATTCCGGGAGTGGCGGACCGGCGACAAAATTATCCTTTCTTATAATCCGGACTACTTTGAGGGGAGGCCATATTTAAACGGCTACATTTACCTGGTCAAGCCCGACCAAGCCACCATGTTCCTGGAACTGAAGGCCGGCAACATCGACCGCATGGGTCTGACGCCCCTGCAGGACAAGCGGCAGACCGAGTATGCCAAGTTTCAGGAGACCTTCAATAAATATAAATATGTGTCATTCGCTTACACGTATCTGGGATACAACCTGGAAGACCAGCGTTTCGCCGACCGCAGGGTGCGCCAGGCCCTCACTTACGCCATCAACAAAAAAGAAATCGTCGATGGGGTCCTCCTGGGTTTGGGGCAGGAGGCTACGGGTCCATACAAACCCGGGACCTGGTTCTCCAACCCCAACGTCTCCCGGTTCGATTACAATCCGGAAAAGGCCAAGGCGCTGTTGGCCGAGGCCGGATGGCATCCCAACTCCCAGGGGATTTTGGAAAAAGACGGCAAGCCCTTCGAGTTCACCATCCTCACCAACCAGGGAAACGACCTCAGGGTGCGCACCGGCGAGATCATTCAGAGGCGTCTTAGGGATGTGGGCATCCTGGTCAAGATCCGCACCGTGGAGTGGGCCGCTTTCCTCAAGGAATTCATCGACAAGGGGCGGTTCGAGGCGGTGCTCCTGGGATGGACCACAGGTCAGGACCCCGATGCCTTCGACGTCTGGCACTCCAGCAAGACCAAGCCAGGGGAGCTCAATTTCATCCATTACAATAACCCGGAGGTGGACCGGCTGCTGGAGGAGGGCCGCCACACCTTTGACCGGGAGAAACGCCGCCAGGCCTACTTTCGCTTCCAGGAAATCCTCGCCGAAGATCAGCCTTACACCTTCCTGTTCGTGCCGGATGCACTCCCGGCCGTCCACAAACGGTTCCATGGCATAAAGCCGGCCCCCGCGGGCATCAATTACAATTTCCCCAAATGGTACGTGCCCAAAGGAGAACAAAAATACACCATCTCGCCTTATTAGGCTCATGAGTAGATCTTGGGGAGAGGGGGCAGGAGTCCGCGACCCCTGGCGCCCTCTCCCAGCTACAATTCAGGTTTTCAAAACAAGGTCCTCAACCAGGCGGTCGACGAAGGCCAGGATAAAGTCCCGCTGCTGTCGGGTAGCGTAGTCGATGCAGGAACAGCGCATGGTGTTGCGGCTGCGGATGAGGAATTCGATGCGGAGGTATTCATCCCCCAACTCGATGGCGAAGCGGAAGGGCTGGCAGTCCAGGTGCTCGAACTGCTCGGAACTTAACAGGTCTGCCGGCAAATCCACCCACCAGACATCCTGCAGGCCGGAGGCCTGGGCACGCTCGGAGAGATAGTCCCGAATCCGGGAATAGTCAGAGCGGCTGATTTCGTCAAGTAAATACTGGCGCATGGTGTCTCCTTGGGGGGGGACAGGAGGGCAGGTTTTCCTAACCCCCCAAACTCCCCTACCCCGCCGTCATTCTCCCCCCTCACCCTCAGGACGGCTTGCTGCGCCGGGGGATAGGGAGATACTCCACTGCCTGGGTGGTCCGGGTGGGCTGCGGGAAATAGCCCATGAGTTCGATGATTTCCTTGGGCATCTCGGAGGAGACGGGTAGGCCCAGGGCCTTGGCCACCTCAAAGGTAATGGGAAAGTCATGGGTCCAGCGGCCTTCGGTGAGGATCGCCGCCAGTTCCTCGGCTTTTTCGGGGGGAAATTTATCCAACAAGAGTTCGTAAATGCTGTTTCTGACCTCCACGATGGCCATCTCAGCCTGGTCGGCCAGAACCAGGGTCCTGTCGTCCAGGCGTTCCACGGGTTTTTTGGCCACGGCCCGGAGAAGGGAGGCGGCTGGCAACTGGTCGATCTGGGGATCAACCGGCCCCAGGACCGCGTGTTCGCACATGACAATCTCATCAGCCGCCAGGGCGATGAGGGTGCCGCCGCTCATGGCGTAGTGGGGCACGAACACGGTGACCTTGCCCGGACGCTGGCTCATGGCCCGGGCAATTTGCAACGAAGCCAGGACCAGGCCTCCCGGGGTGTGGAGTACGAGATCGATGGGTATCTCCGGGTCGGTGAGGTGGATGGCTCGAATGACCTCCTCCGAGTCGTTGATATCGATGAACCGGAAGATGGGAAAACCCAGCAAGGCCATGGTTTCCTGGCGGTGGACCATGATGATTACCCGGGAGGAGCGCTTTTTTTCCAGTCGGATGAGGCAGCGGCGGCGGGCAAAATTCAGGGTTTTAAGGCGCAAGTATGGCTGCATGGTAATGATAATGAGGAAAATCCAGAACAGGTCGGTGGGGGTCATACGGTGTCCTTCGGGGGCGGGCCGGGGAAAAGGGCGGCGTCGACAGCCGCATAACCCCAGATAGCCAGGAATACCGAGGCGGGCACGTAGAACAACGGCCTTGAGACCAGCCGCACCAGCAAAACCCTGAGATTTTCGGCCGTGAGCGCTGCGGGGTAAACGGAGGCCATATATTCCTGAGACAGGACCATGACCCCCGCCAGGAGCAAGAAGGCCAGGAGGAGATTGGCCGCCAGCAGGAGGAGGACGCCTTTATGGCGGTCCTGTTTGTACAGCTGGCCGAGGCCGGGGAACAAGAAGGCGGAGAGCAGAAAGGCTTTGACGGCGGGACGCATATCTCATCTTATCTAAAGGGTCAAACCCGGTCAAGACCGGAGCCCTACCCAGGCAACGAAGGTTGAGCTGACAAGGAGGTGCACGCCGGTAGTTGCTTTTTTGGGGAGATGGGATATTGTAAATTGTTAAAGTTATTGGAGGCCTGCATGGATTATAAAGCGACCCTCAACCTTCCCAAAACCGAATTCCCCATGAAGGCGTCCCTCCCCCAACGGGAGCCGGAGATGCTCAGGCGCTGGGAGGCCATGGACCTGTACGGGCAGATCCGATGGCAAGGGCGGGAGCGCCCCCGCTTTATCCTCCATGATGGCCCCCCTTACGCCAACGGGCACATTCACCTGGGCCATGCCTTAAACAAGATCTTGAAGGACATCATCATCAAGTCCCGCCAGATGATGGGGTTCAGCAGCCCCTACATTCCGGGTTGGGATTGTCACGGGCTCCCCATTGAGCACCAGGTGGATAAAGAACTGAAGGCCAAGGGGCAGGCCCTCCCACAGGTGGAGGTGCGGGCCCGCTGCCGGGCTTACGCCGAACAATTCGTCAACATCCAGCGGGAGGAGTTCAAGCGCCTGGGGGTGCTGGGGGACTGGGAACATCCCTACCTCACTATGAAGCCGCACTACGTAGCCACTATCCTTGCCGAGTTCGGCAAATTTTTTTTGAGTGGGGCCATTTACCGGAGCAAGAAGCCCGTTCATTGGTGCGCCACCTGCCGCACCGCCCTGGCGGAGGCGGAGGTGGAGTACGAGGATCACAGCACCCCGTCTGTCTATGTAAAATTTCCCCTGGTGAGCCCGCCCCCCGAGGTGCCGGAGTTGGGGGCCGGGGGCCCGGTTTATCTGGTCATCTGGACAACCACCCCCTGGACGCTGCCTGCCAACCTGGCCATCGCGGTACACCCGGACCTGGAATATGCAGTCATGAAGGTGAACGGCGACAAACTGTTGGTGGCCGCGGAGTTGGCCGAAAGTTTGTTGTCGTCCTTCGGCCTCAAGGGACAAGAGGTGCTCAGGGTACGGGGCCACCGCCTCGAGGGGGCCGTGTGCCGGCACCCCTGGATCGACCGGACTTCCCAGGTCATTTTAGCCGATTATGTCACGGTGACAGCCGGCACCGGGTTGGTGCACATCGCCCCCGGGCACGGCCAGGAAGACTATGACAGCGGCCGCAAGTACAACCTCGCGCCTTATTCCCCGGTGGACGACGACGGCCGCTTTACCTCCGAAGTGCCCGAGTTTCAGGGACTGGGGGTCTGGGAGGCCAACCCGAAAGTCATCGAGCATCTGCAAAAGATGAGGGCCCTGCTGCTGGCCGAGGAGGCCCAGCACAGCTATCCCCACTGCTGGCGCTGCAAAAATCCTATTATCTTCCGGGCCACCGAGCAATGGTTTATCTCCATGGCGCAAAACGACCTCAGGCTAAAGGCTCTTGCCGCCATCGACCGGGTGACCTGGATACCCCGCTGGGGCCGGGAGCGCATTTATCAGATGGTGGAGCAACGGCCCGACTGGTGCATCTCCCGGCAGCGGGCCTGGGGCGTGCCCATTGTGGCCTTCCACTGTCAGGGCTGCGGCAAGGTGCTGCTTACCCAGGAAATTCTCGACAAGATCATTGCCCGGGTGCGTGAGGAGGGCGCGGACTTCTGGTTTGCCAGTCCGGCCGCCGACATCCTGCCCCCGGATACCAAGTGCCCGGAGTGCGGGAAAGACGCCTTTACCAAGGAAACCGACATCCTGGATGTCTGGTTCGACTCGGGGGTGAGCTTTGCCGCGGTGGCGGAGCCCAATCCCGAGTTGGGCTTCCCGGTAGACCTCTACCTGGAGGGCTCGGATCAGCACCGGGGCTGGTTCCACAGCAGCTTGCTGGCTTCCGTGGGCACCCGGGGGGAGGCGCCTTATAGGGGGGTCCTGACCCATGGCTTCGTGGTGGATGGCGACGGCCGCAAAATGTCCAAGTCCCTCGGCAACGTCATCGCCCCCCAGGAAGTCATGGCCGAGTACGGCGCCGAAATTCTGCGCCTGTGGGTGACCGCGGAGGATTACCGGGACGATGTGCGCCTGTCGGGCAACATCTTAAAGCAGTTAGGGGACGCTTACCGGCGTTTCCGCAACACCGCCCGCTTCATGCTGGGAAATCTCTATGACTTTGATCCGGAAAAGGATCTAGTCCCCCTCAAAGACCGGGAAGAACTGGATCTGGTGGCTCTTTCCTGGATGGCCCAGCTCATCCAGCGGGTTAAGCGGGCTTACCAGGAATACGAATTCCACCTGGTTTTTCACCGCCTGCACCAGTTTTGCGCGGTGGAGATGTCCGCCATTTACCTGGATATCCTGAAAGACCGGCTCTACGTTTCCGGAGCGGCTTCCCCGGCCCGGCGGAGCGCCCAGAGCACCCTCTATGAGCTTTTGCTTGACCTCACCTGGCTCATGGCCCCCATCCTCTCTTTTACCGCCGAGGAGGTCTGGGGCTACCTGCCGAAACCCCAGCGCGCAGCAAGCGTGCATCTGGCCAGCTTTCCGGAGCCTCGTCCGGGGCTACCCGATGAGGCCCTGCTGGCCAAGTATGAGTTCCTTTTGAAGGTTCGGGACGAAATTAACCGGGGGCTGGAGGAGGCCCGGAAGGGCAAGGTGTTGGCCAAGGCCCAGGAGGCCCGGGTGACACTGGTGGCCACAGATGCCGAACTCCTGGAGAAGCTGGCCCAAAGTGCCGAGGTCCTCAAGACCTTGGCCCAGGTGGCGGACTTGACCGTCATCGACGAGTCGGCCTCCCTCGGCCAATCCCTGGCGGCCCAGGAAATTACCGGACTCCTGGTGCAAGTGGACAAGGCCTCCGGGGAAAAGTGCGTGCGCTGCTGGTTTACCCTGGACAGCGTAGGGCAGTCCAGCCTGCACCCCAAAATCTGTCAGCGCTGCCTGCAGGTCCTGGAGGGTTGACATGTCCCGGAAATTCATCTTGTTTTTAGCGATCCTGGTGGTGGGCGTGTTCCTGGACCAGATCACCAAGTATCTGGTGGTGCGGGAGTTGGCCTTTGGGGACCAGATCCCCGTTATTCAGGGGTTTTTCAATGTGGTCCTCACTTACAACAAGGGGGCGGCGTTTGGGCTTTTTGCCGATATGTCCGTGAAATTCGCCTGGGTGTTCTTTATCATCTCCAGCTCCCTGGTTATGGGGGTAGTGGCGTACCTGTGGTGGCGTTTGCCGGAAGACCATGACCTGGCGACGGTGGGCTATAGCCTGATTTTTACCGGGGCCGTGGGGAACCTCATCGACCGGGTGCGTTTGGGGGAGGTCGTTGACTTCCTGGATTTTCATATAGGCCACCTTCATTGGCCGGCCTTCAATGTCGCCGACAGCCTGGTCTGTATCGGCGCCGGCCTGCTGCTGTGGTACATTTTTAAAGAGGAATATAGCGAAGATGTATCCCATTCTGTATAAGATCGGGCCCATCACCCTCTATACCTATGGCTTTTTCCTGGCCCTGGGTTTTTTTATCGCCATCCTGGTGGCCGGACGGGAGGCCAAGCGTTTGGGCCTATCGGAGGGGAATTTTTTTGACCTGTGCTTTTACCTACTCCTGGCCGCCATCGTCGGCTCCCGTTTGCTCTTTGTCATTGTGGACCCGGGCCCCTTCCTCCAGAATCCCCTGAAAATTTTCGCCATTTGGGAGGGGGGGTTGGTCTTCCATGGCGGCCTGATCGCCGCCCTGGCTACCGCGTTTTTTCTCATGCGGCGCTATAAGATGGCCTGGCGGCCTACCTTCGACGCCTTGGCGGTGGGCATGCCCTTGGGGGTGACCTTCGGGCGCATCGGCTGCTTTATGGCAGGCTGCTGCTTCGGCAGACCCTCCAGTCTTCCCTGGGCGGTGCGGTTTACCAACCCGGAATCCCTTTGCCCCATCCAGGAACCCATCCATCCCACCCAGCTTTACGAAGCCATCCTGTCGCTCATGGTCTTTGGGGTGGTCTTCTGGCTGAGAAAACGCAAGCGGTTCGATGGTCAGATACTCGCCACCTATTTACTCCTGGCGGGACTGGTCAGATTTACGGTGGAATTTTTCCGGGCTGATACTTTGTTAGACCCGCGGGGTCCGGAAATCATTTTCCACATGCCTGCCACCCAGGTTTTTGCCCTGGGGATTGCCATCATTAGCGGCATCTTCTTGTGCTGGGGTTTGCTGAAAAGCCAGCAAACTTAAGCAAGGACGGGGCATGCATCTGAACCGCTGGCTCACCGCCCTCGTGCTCATCCCTCTGATTATCCTGATAATTCTGAAAGGGGGGCGGCTGGGTGTCGTGCTGACTCTGTTGGCCATCAACGGCCTGGCCCAATGGGAATTTTTGGGTTTCTATCAACAAACTGCAGACCCGGCCCGGAAGGTCAAGGTCATCACCCTGGGTTTCTTGCTGGTTCTGAGTTTCTGCATGGCGGCCCGTCCGCAAGGTGAGGCCGTGCCCCTGTTGGTCCTGGTGGTTTGCCTGTTTGCCCTTTTCCTGTTTTATTTGATGAGCTACGGGCACATTGAGGAGCTGGCCTGGAATCTGGCCATCAACACCCTGGGGCTGCTTTACATTCCCTTTCTCCTGGGGCATTTCATCTGGCTCAGGTATCTGCCCCAGGGGGAATGGTGGATTCTATGGCTCCTGGCCGTGGTTTGCAGCGGTGATACCGGGGCTTACTACACCGGCAGGACCTTTGGGCGGAGAAAATTTTACCCCCAGGTGAGTCCCGGTAAGACCTGGGCTGGAACTTTCGGGGGCCTGGCGGCCAATCTGGCGGCAGGGGTTCTCGTGGGGCGCTGGTTGCTGCCGGCGGAAAAGACCTTCAGTCTGGGCCTAGTGGCCTTGATATTGGGGTGCATCGGCCTGTTGGGGGACCTCTTCGAATCCATGCTCAAGCGCCAGGCCCAGGTCAAAGACGCCAGTTCCCTGTTGCCGGGCCACGGCGGAGTGTTGGACCGCCTGGACAGCCTTCTTTTCACCGCGCCGGCCCTGGTTTATGCCCGACTTTTCCTCCTCAATATGTGAAAACGAGCAGGTGGGGAGGGGGAAAAGGACAGAGCTTATCTAAAGGCAGAAGAGAGACCGGCACCTTTCCCAGGGACAGGAAGGCAGGCGGTCCCGCCTCGGGTGGCGCTGACCGGACCCGGAATCAGGGTCCGGGGCCCTCAAGAAACCCTTCCGGTGATTCCCCCTTGACATCAGGGATTTCGCCGCCATAATTAAAGGCCAGTGGGGATGTAGCTCAGCTGGAAGAGCGCCTGCTTCGCATGCAGGAGGTCAGGGGTTCAAGTCCCCTCATCTCCACCAAATGATTTCGGCCACTTAGGTGGCCTTTTTCTTTTGGCATCAGGATTTTTTGCGCGTGTGCTTTGCGCGCATTTTGCTTTTCTCAGGCTTTACACCAGCGGACGCGGGCACGTGCCCCGCATCCGCCTTTCCCTATCTCTTTGAAATCATTGGCAACTCCTGGTGAACCGTCAGTAAAGTTATCCATCTCGCTGGGCCCCCCCTCAAGGCCCAGCGTCTTTTTTTGATCCTATATTGCTCCCTTTCCCGCTAGACAAAAGACGCCCTTTTGTCTACTTTCAACCGGGTAACACCCACGTTTTTCAGGCTTTTCGGCCTTTACCGCCGGCCATTTTCGGGTTATAACTAGACAAAAGTCATAGAGGTCTAGTTTATGCTGCCCATGAAGGCGGGTCTGCCCGGCCGGGCCCTGAGGCTAGTGCCCTACCTGACCCCGGAGGAGGTTAAGCACTTGTGCGGGGGCTGCCGGGGGCGGCACCGGGACCGGGACGCCCTCCTGATTCTCCTGCTCTTCCAGACC
>Ga0207862_1000578_pt1 | contig 11082 bp, 6 predicted proteins | sample LuqExpMetageno81_FD_187838 | JGI IMG/M metagenome (GOLD analysis project Ga0207862, IMG submission 187838) | Tropical forest soil microbial communities from Luquillo Experimental Forest, Puerto Rico - Sample 81 (SPAdes) | ecosystem: Environmental > Terrestrial > Soil > Tropical forest ... | reverse complement strand
CGGCCGCCCGGATGTAGTAGCCATTGGCCCCGAAACTCTCGGCAAATTTAACAAAGTCGGGATTGCCGAAGTCCACGTGGGAAAAGCGTTTGAGCTGCATCTCCATTTTCCACTTGACCAGGCCGTAGCTGCCGTCCACCCACACCAGGATGACAAAGGGGATTTTTTCCCGGAGCGCGGTTTCGATTTCCTGGGAATTCATCAGAAAGCCGCCGTCGCCGGTCACGGCCAGCACTTTTTGCCCGGGGGCGGCCAGCTTGACCCCCAGGGCCCCGGGGACGGCAAACCCCATGGTGGACAGGCCGTTGGACACCAGGCAGGTGTTAGGGAGATAGGTGGGATAAAGGCGCGCCATCCACATCTTCACGGCGCCGCTGTCCACCAGGACGAAGTCCTCCCGGCCCAGGGCGGCGCGGGTGTCGGCCACCAGGCGCTGGGGTTTCAGGGGATAGGAGGCGTCTCGCTGTCCGCGCTCCAGTTCCCCGCGCAGCAGGCAGCGAATCTGGCGCTCGGTGGCCACCAGCCCAGGCTTGGGGGAGACTTTGGCGGCCAGTGCGTTCAGGGCCGCAGGGATATCGCCGGTCACATCCACCGTGACATTGTAATGAGTGTCCACCACCGCGCCGAAGCGGTGCACATGAATGATTTGCTTGTCTTTCAGGGGGTTGATCCAGGCCGGCGCAAACTCCTGCAGTTCGTAACCCACGCAGACAATGACATCCGCCTCATCGAAGCCGAAGTTGACATAATCGTGGACCATGAAGCCCATGGTCCCCAAGGCGTAGGGGTGGTCGTCCGGAAAGACTCCCTTGCCGTGGAAGGTGGTGGCCACCGGGATACGGAGCTTTTCGGCAATGTGGATCAGGGCGTCCTGGGCCTGGTGGCGCGCCGCCCCATGTCCGGCCAGGATAATGGGGGTTTTGGCCGCCCCCAGGATCTCGGCCGCCTGGGCGATCTGGTCGGGGGAAGGGGCCTCCCCCGGAATGGGGTAAATCCGCAGGGGCTTGAGTGTTGCTTCGACCGGCATCATGGCCACATCCTGGGGGATGGCCAGATAGACCGAGCCGGGCCGCTCCCGCTGGGCGATGCTGAAGGCTTGGCGGATCATCTCCGGGGTGGCCGCCGGCGTGAGGAGCGTGTCGGACCACTTGGTCACCGGCTTGAACATACCCACCAGGTCCACCACCTGGTGAGTTTCCTTATAGATCCGGCCCAAGCCCACCTGGGCGCTGATGGCCACCAGGGGGGCGCTGTCGGTGTGGGCATCTGCAACGCCCAGGAGCAGATTGATAGCCCCGGGGCCAAGGGTGGCCAGGCACACCCCCGCCTTCCCGGTCACCCGGCCATACAGATCGGCCATGAACGCGGCCGCTTCTTCCGAGCGCGTCAGGATAAAACGGATGGAGGTCTGGTTTAGGGCATCCACCAGGGGGATGATCTCCTCCCCGGGGAGACCGAAAATATAGGCCACGCCCTCGTTTTCGAGGCAGCGGGCCATCAACTCAGCGACATTCATCTGTGCCATGATCAATATTTCATAAATTCAACGACGCATTTTTAACGGCAGGGACAAGGTGTTCATTTCCCCCTCACCCTGACCCTCTCCCCCATTGGGGAGAGGGGAAAAGAAAGAACTCCGCAATACCCCCTCGCCCCCGAAGGGGGAGAGGGCTGGGGTGAGGGGAGTAGAATCACCATCTTAATGAAACCGAACATTAAAAAAGTCCATGCTTTTTTTCATGTTAAGTGCATTTGTGCCCATTAACAAGCCAGGAAAACGCTGCCGCGCGCTCACTCGCCCAGGCGTTTCAGCCATACAGCGTCTGGATGGATTCATGCAGCTTCTGGGCCATGGGCGAGGCCGCCATCATATCCGTCATCACCTCGATGTAAGCCCCGCTGCCGCAGACGGCCGCCTTATCCATGGCCGCGTCCAGCTCGGCATTAGTGGCTACCCGGGCGCAAAACCAATCGCTGCATCCCATAACTCCCGGCAACTGCTGGTAATTCCAGGAAGCCAGGTCGTTGTAACTGGCCAGCGGCTTCTGGCAGAGCAGGCGCTCGATGAGGTAACCCTGGTTGTTGAGGCAGAAAATGATGGGTTTTACGTCATAGCGGCAGAACTGGCCGATTTCCTGCACCGTCATCTGGTGGGCGCCTTCACCGGTGATGAGGATGGTGCGCTGCTTAGGTGAGGCCAGCGCGGCGCCCAGGGCCGCGGGGGTGCCCCAGCCGATGGAAGACCAGAGGGTCTGGTTGAGAAAGGCCGACCCTTTGGGCATCAGGGCGAAGGCCAGGCCCATGGAGACGGTGCCGGTCTCGGCGATGATGAGATCACCCGGCCGGAAGAACCTCTCCCAGCGCGGGTACAGATAATCCGGCGTGATCTTATCCCCCGGGGCGCCCTGGGGCTCGCCCAAGCCGTGAACCCTCGGGGCAGGAACCTTTTTTTTGCCGACCTTCCCGGCCAGACTCACCAAGGCGTCCCGCATCTCGATATTGGGGAAAATGGCCCGGCCCACGCGCAGAAAGTGATGCTGCACCGAGATCATTTTCGCCTGGTCGATGTTGGCGGTAAAAGCGCCGGTGTTGAGGTCGCTCCACAGGGCCCCCAGGTTCAAGACGCAGTCGCAGCCCTCGATGAACTCCCGAATGTCCGGGTTCATGATCCGTCCGTCGTACATGCCGATATACTGCGGGTGGGTCTCGTCCAGGGCGGTTTTGTCCATGAACATGGTGGCGAAGGGCAGGCCCGTGGCCTCCACCAGGGCCAATGCCTCCGCCTCGCACCCCAGGCGGGGGATAAGATAACCCGCCAGGATGGCCGCGGTCTTGGCCCGGGCGAGCTTTTCGGCGACGGCTTCCACCGCTTCGCTGAGAGCTTCCCGATCGCTGGCGGGAGCAGCGGCCTGGCCCACGGCTGCTAGTCCTTCCGGCAGCGGGGCCGTGGCATAGTCGGCCGGAATCCCTAGATACACAGGCCGGCGGTGGCTGATGGCAGCGGCAACCAGGCGCTCCATCTCGGAAACGGTGTTTTCCGGCGTCAAAATGGCACTGGCGCACACGGCCGGCCGGGCCATCTTCAGGAAGACGTCGAATTCGCCCTTCCCCAGGGTGTGATGAACAAGGCGCCGTTCCCGCTGGGTTTTGGTATTGGGCATGCCGGCCAGATGAAACACGGGAAGGTGTTCGGTGTAAGAGCCGGCGATGCCGCACAAGGCGCTCAGTTCGCCCACGCCGAAGGCCGTGGACAGGGCGGCGAAGCCCCTGACCCGGGCGTAGCCATCCGCGGCATAGGCTGCGTTTAGCTCATTGCTGGCGCCGATCCAGCGAAGCTCCGGGTCATCGATGACGGCGTCGCTGATGCCAAAGGAGAAATCTCCGGGGACGCCGAAGACCTCCCGGATCCCCAACTGCTTGAGGCGGCTAAACACATGCTCGACCACGGTAGTGGCCATAAAGATTCCTCCATTACGGGTCAGGGCTTATCAGTTCGCCGCTCACCAGGAGCATTCATTTTGTTTGGCGCGTTGACGGCCAGGCTCGCCGTTTCTGAAAGACTAAACCTAACATAGGAATTTAATCAGGCGAACGCAAGGATGGATTATTCTCTCAGACGTGGGTAAGGTGCCTTTTCCCTTGGTCAATTCCTGCCTGCCCGCCGCATAATTGGCAAGAAAGGGCTTGAGGCTGCGGATCAGGGGATATATCTTTAATTGATTCGAACTTACTTCCTGAAGCCCAAAGGAGGCTCTTCATGGCCGACATTCTTCGCTTCGCAGACAAGTTGGGGCCGGCAAAGATCATTCAGGTGTATGAACCCACCATCGACTTGAAAGCGGTGCTGGTCATCGACAATATCGCCATGGGCCCGGCGGTCGGCGGCATCCGGATGGCGCTCGACGTTTCCATCGAAGAGTGCATGCGGCTGGCTAGAATCATGACCTTAAAGAACGCCGCCGCGGGCCTGTCCCACGGGGGCGGCAAGACCGTGGTCTTCGCCGACTCGAAGGTTCCCAAGCCGGAAAAGGAGCGTCTGATCCGGGCCCTGGCCGGGGCGTTGCGCAATTTCCCGGAATACGTCATGGGACCGGACATGGGCACCGACGAAGAGTGCATGGCCTGGATCAAAGATGAGATCAACAACCGCAATGTCACCGGGCTGCCTGCTGAAGCAGGCGGGATTCCCATTGACCAGATCGGCGCCACCGCCTGGGGCATCAGGCATGCCATAGAAGTGGCCCTGCCCTATTGCAACCTTCCGGAGGGCTTCACCCTGGCCAAGGCGCGCCTCGCCGTGCAGGGCTTCGGGGCGGTGGGCAAAAATGCCGCCCGTTTTCTGGTCGACCACGCCGCCGTCCTGGTGGGTGTCGCCGATTCCCAGGGCTCGCTATACGATGCCGATGGCCTGGATGTGAACAAGCTCATCAGGTTGAAAGATGCCGGCAAAAGCGTCATTGATTACCCAGGCGGCCAAAAGGCGGACCGGGACGCCATCGTCGGCTTCGACTGCGATATCTGGATTCCGGCCGCCCGGCCCGACGTGGTCAACGAAAGCAACATGCAGCTTCTGAAAGCAAAACTCGTGGTGGAAGGTGCTAATATCCCCATAACCGCCGGCGCGGAAAAATACCTGTATGAGCAAGGGGTTCTGTGCATTCCGGATTTCATTGCCAACGCCGGCGGCGTCATCTGCGCAGGCATGGAATACCGGGGCAAAATCGAAAGCGAAGCCCTTGAAGTTATTCAGGATAAAATCCGCACCAACACGCACCTGGTCCTGGAAGAGTCCAGGAATAAAAAAATCCTCCCCCGGGAAGCCGCCATGAGCCTGGCCGTGGCGCGGGTGGAAAAGGCCATGTCCTTCAAACGCTGGTCGATTTATTAACTTATTTGAAAGAGGGGGCCAGAGGTTCCACAGGCTGGAAAGCCTGTGCCACCGACCCCTGCCCCCTCGCTCAAGATCCCCCAACCCCTTGACGCTTTTTGGCCGGAAAGTCGGGCCACTGGCCCGCCTTACCGGCCCCCTCTGCGGGTTTGGAGGGGGGTCTGGGGGGAGGGCAGGGACCTCAGGTCCCTGGCCCTCCCCCCAAGAGCCTAGACATGCAGCGCCAGGAGGCGCAGTTCGGTGAGTTCCTCAATGGCGTAGCGCAGGCCCTCCCGGCCGAAGCCCGAGGCCTTGACGCCGCCGTAAGGCATGTTGTCCACCCGGAAGGCCGGGGAATCATTGATGATCACGCCGCCCACTTCCAGGGTTTCGAAGGCCTGCCAGGCGTGGGCCAGGTTCCGGGTAAAAACTCCGGCCTGGAGGCCGTAGGCCGTATCGTTGGCCATCTCCAGGGCCTGGGGGAAATCGGCAAAGGGAGCCAGGACCACCACCGGCCCGAAGACTTCTTCCCGCCATACTGCCATCTCCCAGGTAACGTTCTCCAGCACCGTGGGCGCCATGCGGTTGTCTTCTCCGAGGCCCCCGGCCGCAAGGCTCGCCCCCGCGTCCAGGGCTTCCTGAAGCCGCTGCCTGACCTTGGCCGCGGCCTCACGGTCAATCATCGGCCCCACCACGGTGTCCTCCCGACGGGGATCCCCGGCCACCACCTTTTCTTTCAAAATCCTTAGGAAGGTTTCTTTAAAAGTCTCGTAAATATCCCGGTGCACCAGGAGACGCTTGACCGCGATACACACCTGACCGGCGTGGTAGAAGGCGCCGGTGGCGGCCCGGGTGGCGGCCAGCTCCAGGTCGGCGTCGGCGTCCACGATTAAGGCGGCGTTTCCCCCCAGTTCCAGGATGACCTTTTTACGCCCCGCCAGACTCTTGAGGTGCCAGCCCACCGCGGCGCTGCCGGTGAAGGACAGAGCCTTGAGGCGGTCATCCGCCACATATTTTTCTGCCACTCGGGAGGAGCTGGGCAAGACCTGCAAGCCCCCGGGGGTGAGGCCGGCCTCCGCATAGATTTCCGCCAGCTTGAGCGCGGTCAGGGGGGTGGCCGAAGCAGGCTTGACGATGATGGGATTGCCAGCGGCCAGGGCCGGACCCACCTTGTGGGCCACCAAGTTGAAGGGGAAATTAAAGGGACTGATACCCAGGACCGGGCCCAGGGGGAAACGCCGGGTCAGCCCCCAGCGGCCCCCGGTGGTGGCGGTCAAATCGAGGGGGAGCACCTCTCCGCTTATTCGGGCGGCTTCCTCCGCAGCCAGGCTCAGGGTGAGCACTCCCCGCCCTATTTCCAGGCGGGCGTAGGTGACGGGTTTCCCCCCTTCCGCCACGATGATTTGGGCCAGCTCCTCCTGGCGGGCCTTGACCCCGGCCGCCAGTTTGGCCAGCATTTCCCGGCGCTCGAGGCTCGTGAGGGCCTTAAGGGTGATGGCCGCGTTTTGGGCCGCGGCCAGGGCCGCTTCCCATTCCCTGTCCGCGGCGAGGGTTACTTCGCCCACCACCTCCCCGGACCAGGGGGAGAGGACGGCCAGCTTCTCATCGGTTTCCACCCAGGCATTGTTGATGAAACAACCTTTGGTCATAGCAGCTTCCCCTCCCTACTATGCTCTAAAGCAAGCTCAGAGTCGCCGTTCATGAGCCTCGGCTCTCTCAAAGACAATGGAACGGTTGGTGGGGCGGGCGTTCCCGCCCGCCATTTTGGTGCCCAGAGCGCGCCTTACACATTCTTTGAATTTTTACACTTTTCCCAGCAGCGACGGCAGTTACCCCCGATGAGAAACCTTACCGCAATTTTTTCAGGAAGTCAGCCACTCGGGATGGTGCGCCGTGCCGTCAAACTGGTTCGTACTCTTATAGCGCTCATATTTGCCTCCCGCCGATGCCTCCCTGGTTTTGGCCAGCACGGCGGAGACCTCAGCAACGCTCATGGGCCTGAAGGTGCGGGCGGCCGTCAGGGCCTGCTCTAAAATGGCCATGGAGTCGCAACCGGTAATCACCACGGAGACCGGCAGGTTCATGGCGTAATGGAGGCACTCCAGGGGGGTGACGGTCTTGCTCTGCAAAATATAGGGCGAGCCCATGGGTTTCATCGCCAGTGGTCCGATGCCGTGGGACACGAGCACCGGCAGAACCTTCTTCTCGAAGCTGTCGTAGTGAGCGTCCATGACATTGAGCGGCATTTGCACGGTGGCCGGAGTAAAGTTATGGGTCCGGCAGGTTTCCAGCATCTTCAGGTGGATTTTTGGACTCTTGTGTCCGGTAAAGCCGATGTAGCGGATTTTTCCGGCCTTTCTCGCCGCCACCATCGCCTCGAAGGCACCCCCGGGGGCAAAGATCCTCTCCGGGTCAGACATGCGGATCACTTCGTGAAATTGCAGTAGGTCAATGTGGTCCGTCTGCAGGCGTTGCAGTGATTCCTCCAGTTGTCTGGCGGCCGCTGCCCCGATGTGGCCGTCTATTTTGGTCATGAGGAAAACCTTCTCACGGTAGCCGTCCCCGAGGCCTTTGCCCATGCGGATTTCGCTCAGACCATCGTGGTAATCCCAGCAGTTGTCCATAAAATTAATGCCGTTGTCGACGGCCGTGCGAATGATGCGGGTGCTTTCTTCCTCATTTGAAACGGCACCGATGTGCCAGCCGCCCAAGCCGACGATGGAGACTTTCTCCCCCGTTTTTCCCAGTTGACGGTAGGGGATTTGGCCTTTTTCCGCTGTGGCTCCGGCGCGGGTCACCAAGCCGGGCCCATGCCCCACGGCCGTTACCATACCGAGGGCTGTTAACCTCTGGATAAACTGCCGGCGATCCATCTTTCACTCCTTTCCCCCGGGGGGATTGACTGCGGCGTACCGGGGGTTACTGTGCCCCGATAGCTTTATGGCGAATTTTTAAAGCTCTACGCTCTCCTAGATTTTTTCCGCCACCGTCTTCATCTCCATGAAAAGCCGCACGTAATCCGGCCCGCCGGCTTTGGCATTAGTCCCCGACATTTTGAAACCGCCGAAGGGCTGCACCCCCACCCGTGCGCCGGTGATTCCCCGGTTGATGTAAAGGTTCCCCACGGCAAATTCGCACTTGGCCCGCTCGATGCGCTTCCGGTTCCGGGAAAAGAGCCCGCCGGTGAGTCCGTACTCGGTGCCGTTAAAGATGCGCACCGCCTCGTCAAAGTCCCGGGCCCGGATGACGGACAGCACCGGCCCAAAAATCTCGAACTGGCCCAGGCGGGAAAAAGGCGGCACTTCGGCAAAAATCGCCGGTTCGATGAAGTAGCCGCCATCGAGGTCCAGGGTGTTGCCGCCCCTCATAAGTTTCGCCTCGGTTTTACCACGCTCGATTTCGGCCAGGATTTTCCGGTGTTGCTCTTCCGAGATCACCGCGGCCACGGGAAAGTTCGCCTCCGCGGTCCCGACCTCGACAGCCTCAGTCGCGGCCACCAGCCTTTCCAAGAAGGTGTCGTAAATTTCGTCAATGACAATGAGACGGGAGGCCGCGGAGCATTTCTGCCCCTGGAAGCCAAAGGCGCTCTTCACCACCGCGGCGGTGGCGGCCTCCAGGTCCGCGGTCTCATCCACCACCATGGCATCCTTGCCACCCATTTCCAGGCAAACCCTTTTCAACCATGGCTGGCCCGGGTGGATCGCGGCTGCCCGGGCCCCGATTCTCAGCCCCACTTCCTTGGAGCCGGTGAAATTGATAAAGCGGCAGCGGGGATGATCCACCAGATAATCCCCCACACCACTCCCCGTCCCCGGCAGAAAATTAACCACGCCGCCGGGGATGCCGGCCGCAGCCACCGCCTCCAGGAAGGCGGCGGCAATCATGGGGGTTTGGGAGGAAGGCTTCAGCACCACGGTGTTCCCGGCGGCCACCGGTCCCACGGTCATGCCCACCAGGATCCCCAGGGGGAAATTCCAGGGACTGATGACCGCTCCCGCGCCCAAAGGCTGCAGCCAGGATTGGTTGATTTCCCCCGGCCAGGGATTGGTGGGGACCGGCCGGGCCAGCTCCAGGGCCTGCCGGGCATAATATTCACAGAAGTCTATGGCTTCGGCCACGTCCCCGTCAGCCTCAGCCCAGTTCTTCGAGGCCTCGAGCGTCTCCAGGGCCGCCAACTCCAACCGGTGACGGCGCAGTTCCGCGGCCAGCTTTACCATGGCCGTGGCCCGTTCCGTGGCGGGATAGTGGGCCCAGCCCGGGAAGGCTTGCCAGGCCGCGTCAAAGGCCCTGTCTATCTGGGCCGCCCCCGCCGCCGCCACGGTTCCCACCACTTCCGCGGGTTTGCAGGGATTAAGGCTCACGATCCTTTCCCTGGTGTCCACCTCCTGGCCGCCGATGATCAGTGGCTTATGGCACCCAAGGCCGCGGCGCACCCCGTCCAGGGCCTGGCGGTAAGCCGCGGCTCGATCCGGGTCCGAAAAATCGCTTAAAGGCTCATTCTGGAATGGCGCGAGCATTGTGGTGGCCTCCTGGTCCCAGCAGTGATCTTAAGATAAGTCGAGTAAGGCGGGGGTGCAACTTCTCGTGCCTTTAAGGGGTTGGAGGAGGGAACTTGAGGTAGGGGGCTAAGGGGGTCCCGACCCCTGGCCCCCTCACTCAAGATTACTTACTATCAAATCACAAACTCCTCCGGGGGCACGGTCCGCGGGGTAAGGCCCAGGTCAGCTACCCGGAAAGCTCTGCCATGACCCAGTTCCACGACCACAAGGCCTTGAAGCCGGCCGGCCACGATTCTTCCCAATGAATCCGCCTTCATGACCCCGCTGCCGCTGCTGCCGCCCACCACGAGCGCGCCTGCCAGGCGCTCCACAAAGGGGGTGTTGTCCGGCCCATGCTCGTCATAATGCCCGGCCCAGGCATGGGTCGGGGCCAGCCCCTCAAAGGCCGGGAAATATGGCGCTACCTGGGGCCGGATCCTGGTCTCGAAAAAACCGCGCTCTGCCTTCGCCGGCTCTTCCAGGCCCGGGGCTTGCTCGGGGTTGGCGTAGCCCAGGATAAAGGAAGCCCGCTCGGGCCGGAGATAGGCGCCCCCCGGAAGGATCGTCATGGGGAGCAGGGTATGAGGGGAGAAGGAGGAGTTATGCAGAAGCCGCAGGAGCGATTCTTTTCGGGCCGGCACGGAGAATAACTGTCTTTTTCGGGGAGCCACCGGGATTTCCACGCCGGCCTGGGCCAGGAGGCGCCCGTTCCAGGCTCCGGCGGCGATGATAACCGTCCCGGCAATTTCCTCTTCGCCCCACCGAATCCCGTTGATCCGCCCCTGGCGGTCCCGGCTGAAGCCGGCCACCTCCCTGCGGTAGCGCACCTGTCCTCCCAGTTTCAAGACCTCCTGCTCGTAAAATCTGGTGAGCTTCAGGGGCTCGAGGATGCCGCAATTTAACCCGAAAATTCCCTGTCTGAGGTCCCGGACCTCTAACTCCGGCAGGCGCGCCGCTAAATCGCCGAGCTCCAGGGTCTCGAACCTGACCCCGGCCTGGGCCATGGCAGCCAGGACTTGCCGGCGTTCTTGTACTTGCCTTACGGTCATGAGCCAGAGGTAGCCGATTTTTTTCAGGCCGATGCCGCCGGACTCCGTCTCGATCTTTTCATAAGAGGCAATGCTCCCCTGGCTGAGATCACGGTTCACCGGGGAGGAGAACATGTCCCGGAAGGCCGCCGCACTCCTGGCGGTGTCCCCCAAACCCGGGCCGGGGAGTCTTTCCAGCACCAGGAGATCGAGGCCGCGTCGGCTCTGAAGAATATGATAAGCGCTGGCCAGACCCAGGATGCCTGCCCCGACGATAATGACCTGGTGACTGGGGGTCATGGAGCGAACCCTTTCGGCAGTGACTTCTCTTATGACAATTAAGCATTCCGCCGGCCTTCCGCAACCGCGGAAGATTATCCTCAAATTGGCCAAAAATTCAGCTATGATGAGATGGTTAAATCTTGAACCTTGAACTTTTCGAAAAATTGGCCTGTGAGCCTTAGGCCATCCATAAATTAGGAAAGGCCTCTTCTGGTGTAGGGACAGCCGCCCCCAGCTGCCCACCGCGGGCAGGCGAGGGCGCCTGCCTCTACATCAGGCGATCTTTTCGTAAAAGTTGCTCGTAAACCGCTGGTTCACACATAAACCATGAAAAGCTTAACTCCCCCCTCACCCTAACCCTCTCCCC
>Ga0207862_1000577_pt1 | contig 11083 bp, 9 predicted proteins | sample LuqExpMetageno81_FD_187838 | JGI IMG/M metagenome (GOLD analysis project Ga0207862, IMG submission 187838) | Tropical forest soil microbial communities from Luquillo Experimental Forest, Puerto Rico - Sample 81 (SPAdes) | ecosystem: Environmental > Terrestrial > Soil > Tropical forest ... | reverse complement strand
CGCGGTGCTGGCCGTAACGGCCGTCCTCGTGAACGCGCAGCCGGCGAGAAGCGTGCTCGCGCCCGCGCTGTTCGCCACCGAGATCAAGGGCGGACAGGGCGACAGCGCGATGCTCATCGACGTCACGATCAAACCGGCGCGCACCGGCACGAACGAGGTCCACGTCTACACACTCACGCCGCAAGGCGAGAACCTCACCATCCGCAACATCTCCGCCACGATGCTGCTGCCCTCGAAGGGAATCGACCAGATCCCCCTGAACCTGCGCCGCGGCGGCGCCAACCACTTCCTCACGAACGACCTGGAGATCCCGATCGCGGGCAAGTGGACGCTCGTGATCCACGTGCTGCGCGGCGAGTTCGGCGACACCGCCGTGACCACGAAGGTGCCGATTCGGTGAGACCGCGGACCGGAGGACGCCATTCGGGCGCGCCCGCGCTCGTACTCGCGCTCACGCTCGGCGCGGCGCTGGCGGGCGCATGCAGCAGCTCGGGATCGCGCGCCGGGCCCGGCGCGGGTGCGACGGCCTCGCAGAATCCGGCCGCGAACACACTCGAGGCCGTCCTGGCGAGCTTCGACCTGGCGGCCGGCCCTCCGACGCGAGTGATGCTCGGGTTGCAGACCGGCGACGGCCGGCTCGTGGGGTTCGGGACGGTGCAGGTGCGCGTGCACCCGCTGGACGCGAGCACCGGGTCGTTCGTCACCGCGACGTTCGTGGCGGTGCCCGGGACACAGATGCCCCGGCCGGAACCGGCCGGCGCGGCCGTGGTGGACGCGGTCCACGGCCGGGGCGTTTACGCGTTTCGCGCCGGGTTCGACCAGCCGGGTGTGTGGACGGCCGACGTGCGCGCGACGGTGCAGGGGCTCGGCGCGGTCACCGCGTCGACGCAGTTCCAAGTGCTGCGGCGCCACGGCGTCGTGGCCGTCGGTGACCACGCGCCGGCCAGCTCCAACCCCACGATCGCGTCCCACTCCGGGGTTCCGCTGAGCGCCGTCGACTCACGCGCCCAGGGCGGAAACCCGGTGCCCGACCCCGCGCTGCACGCGACGACCGTCGCGGCCGCGCTCGCCGCCCACCGCCCCGTGGTCGTCGTCGTGTCGACGCCCGTCTACTGCACGAGCAGGTTCTGCGGCCCTACCACCGACATGGTGGACGCGCTCGCGAAGCAATACGCGAAGCGGGCGGCCTTCGTGCACATCGAGGTCTGGGAGAACTACCAGAACCAGCAGGTGAGCCCGGCCGCGGCGCAGTGGATCCTGCGCGGCCCGGGTGACGGCACCGAGCCCTGGGTGTTCGTCGTCGGGTCCGACGGGATCGTCAAGGCCCGCTTCGACAACGTCGTGACGCGCGCCGACCTCGTGGCCGCGCTCGACCAGTACGCGCCCTGACACCCTCCGGCGAAGCGGGGCTACTTCTCCTTCAGCGCCTTGACGATCGCTTCGGTCTGCTCGCGCTGCTCGTAGACGAGGCGGATGATCCAGTACCGCAGGTAGCGCGTGATCGAGTTGCGCACCCACATCGCGATCCCGACGATCGAGATGCCGACGCCGATGACCGCCCAGATCTGCGAACGGTTGATGTCGGCCATGTTGCCGGCACCGTTCGCGCTGAACCACGCGATGACGGCGACCACGAAGCCGACGATCGTCAGCCCGATACCCCACTTCGCGCCGAGGCGCTCGGGATTCACGCCGCCGCCGGTCACCTTCAACTTCGCGACCTCGTCCTCGAACTGCGCGAGCCGCTCCGACGACATCGCCGGGCCCTTGCCGTCCGCCGGAGCGGCGCCCGCGGGCGCGACGACCGGATCAGCGTCGCCGGTGGTCGTCTTGTTCATGACTCGGGTCTCCTTCATCGTTCACCGCCAAGATACGCCCCGGCGAGCTCGTCGGCGATAGAGCTCGGCGGACCGGAGTGCATCAGCCGGCCGTGGAGCATGATCCCGGCGCGGTCGGCAATGCCGAGGATCTCGTGGGCGAATTGCTCGACGATCAGGATCGAGAGTCCCGACGCCGCGATGGAGCGCACGTGCTCGTAGAGCTCCTCGACGATGATCGGCGCCAGACCCATCGACAGCTCGTCGATGAGTAACACGGCCGGATCGGTGGCGAGCGCCCGGGCCATCGCCAGCATCTGCTGCTCGCCGCCCGAGAGCGTGCCGGCCGTCTGCCGGCGCCGCTCGCCGAGGCGGGGGAACTGGGTGAACGCGCGGTCGACGACGTCGCGGTAGCGCGCGCCGGTGAACGTCGCCATGCGGAGGTTCTCGCCCACCGTGAGGTTCGGGAAGATGCCGCGCCCCTCGGGGATGAGGCACACCCCGGCCCGGGCGACCGCGTCGGTCGCACACCCGGTCACGTCGCGGCCGCACAGGAACAGGCTTCCCGAGCTGGGCACGATCGCGCCGCACGCGACGGCGAGCGTCGTCGACTTGCCCGCGCCGTTCGGGCCGAGCAGCGCGAACACCTCGCCGCCGTGCAGCGCGATGTCGATGCCGTGCAGCACGTCGATGCGGCCGTAGCCGGCGCGGATCGCCGACAGCTCGAGCACGGGGACCGTCACGGCGCGCTCCGCGCAGTGCCGAGGTAGGCGCGCTGCACCGACGGGTCGGCCTGGATCTGCGCGGGAGTTCCTTCCGCGATGACCCGGCCGAAGTCGAGCACGTTGATGTACGAGCACGTGTCCATCACCAAGGGCATGTCGTGCTCGACGAGCAACACACCCAATCCCTGCGCGGCCAGCTGTCGCACCAACGCTCCCAAGGCATCGGTCTCGGCCTCGTCGAGACCCGACGACGGCTCGTCGAGCAGCAACACCTTCGGCTCGGTCGCGAGCGCGCGTGCGAGCTCGACGAGGCGGGCGGTGCCCGTGGGCAGGGAATTGACCTGCGTCCCGGCCACGCCCGCGATTCCGACCCGCTCGAGCAACGAGTCGGCGACGGCAACCGGGTCGTACGACGCCGTCGCCCAGCGGCGCCGCATCTCGAGCGCGACCCTCACGTTGTCGCGCGCCGTCAGGCTGCCGAAGGCCTCCAGCCGCTGGAACGTGCGGGCGATACCGAGCCGCGCGCGCCGGTACGGCCGCTTGCGCGTGATGTCGGCGCCGCCGAGCAGCACCCGGCCGCGCGTCGGCGCCTGCAGCCCGGTGATGACGTTGAACAAGGTCGTCTTGCCGGCCCCGTTCGGGCCGATCAAGCCCGTCACCGCGCCGGCCTCCACGGAGAGCGACGCGCCGTCGACGGCCAGCAACCCGCCGAACTGGACCGCGACCTCGTCGACCGACAGCAGGCTCATCTCAGCTCACCGCCCGCGCCACGTCGTTGGTGATGCCGAGCTCGCGATCGATGAGGAGCACATCGGCGTCGGTGAACGCGTGCTCGAGGCCCAGTGATCCGACCTCTTGCTCCGAGGTCGCCTCGACGAGCTCTTCCCGCTCGCGCTTCGCGTCGTGGCGCCAGGGCAGGAGCCAGGCCATGCCTTCGCCGATCGCGTGCACCGCACCTTGGGGGTTCTGGATGATGCCGAGCGCGGCGAGGCCGGGCGCCAGATAGATGAGGCTCTTCCACAGCGAGATGTGCCAGGTCTGTTGGATGAGGATCGCACCGAGGCCGAACATCCCCGCGAACAGCGCGCCCGACACGTAGCCCGTCCCACCGATCACGAGCGCGAGCACGATCGGGAGGCCGCTTAGCATCTCGAAGTTCTTCGCCGCGCTGAGCTGCCCGTACTCCTGGGCGAGGAACGCGCCCGCGAACCCGGCGATGCCGGCCGAGAGCGAGAAGACGATCAGCTTGGTCTCGAGGATGTTCACGCCCACCGTCACCGACGCGGCCTCGCTGTCGCGCAGGGCGATCAGCCGGCGCCCGAACGCGCTGCGGCGCAGCGCGACGACCCCGACCGCGCACAGGCCGAAGACCGCGGTCACGAGGAGCAGGAACGAGCGCTCCGATGCGAACTGGAAGCCGAACAGCTTCATGCGCGACACATCGAGCTCGCCGACGCCGACGGCGAACGGCTGGGTGAAGAACAGGGACTCCACGACCGATGCGAACGCCATCGTCGCCAGCGCGAGGTACAACCCCTGGAGCCGCATCGCCGGGAACGCGAGCATCGCGCCCACCGGAACGCAGATGACGCCCGCGAGCACCGCGGATCCGGCGTTCAGATAGGCGACGAACCCGAACGCGCCCGCCAGCACCGCGATGAGTGCCGTCGTCGAGGCGCGCAGCATCAGCATGCGCGCCGACACGTATGCGCCGATGATCAAGCACGCGGCGGTCGCGATGACGAGCCCGCGGACATCGCTCTGGGCCCCGTCGAGCCGGCCGTAGGCAACGGCACCGATGCCCGCGAACGCGAGAGGTGCGAGAGACACCTGCCCGGCCCAGCCCGTCAAGGGCACCAGCGACAACGCGACGATGGCCGTGCACATCCCGACCGCGAAGCGGCTGAGATTCGTCTGGCTGAGGAACGCGCTGACGAACACCATCACACCGAACACGATCGTCATCCCGAGCGCGGTGTCGCGCACCGAGGAGATGCGCTCGGTGCGCCGGACCATGTTCAGCCGCGAGAACTCCAGCTGGGCGCGCGGGAGCAGCAGCAGGACGACGAACAACATGATCGTCGGGAAGACGTCGATGACGTTCGTCCAGCGATCCGAGAACGACAGGAACGTCTGCGAGAACTGCATCACCAGGGCCAGCACCAGCGCGCCGAAGTACGTCATCGGCAGGCTCCGCAACCGGCCGACGACCGCGGCCGCGAACGCGGTGATGATCAGCAGCGTGAGCGCCCCGCCCGTCGACATGTCGGCCGTCTCCGGTGCGAGCAGGATTCCCGCCAGCGCGGCGAGCGCGCACCCGAGCGCCCACGCGAACGACGACAGGCGTGCGGAGCGGGCGCCGGCCAGGGAGGCGAGACCGCGGTTGTCGACCACCGCACGCATCGCGATGCCGATCCGCGTACGGAACAGCAGGATGCGCAGCCCGATCGCCAGCAAGACGGCCAGCACGATCGTGATGAACCGGTGCCACGTGAGCAGCACGTCTTGGATGTGGAAGCCCTTGCCCTCGAACAGGTGCGGCAACGAGTGCGCGTCGGTTTGCGACCAGATCATGTTCGCGAGCGCGATGAACGCGAACATGAGGCCGATGGTCACCATCAGCTGCACGACGAGCGACTGCCCCTGCAAGTGCCGCATGATCGCCCGATCGAGCGCGATGCCGAACAGTGGCGCGACGACGAGCACGACGATCGGCGCCGCGGCCCACTGGGGCATGCCGTGGTTCACGACCAGCTCCCAGTCGACGTACGCCATCAGCATGCCGATCGCACCCTGGGCGAAGTTGAAGATGCCCGTCGTCGTGTACACGACAACAAGCCCGCTCGCCGACATCGCGTAGATGCCCGCGAACGGCAGCGCGACCGCGAGCATCGTGAGCACGTTCTCCCACGTGAACGGCACGCCGGCCCACGCGGCCTTGCCGATCGAGAGCGCGAGCGCGGACGTCACGGCGACGACGAACAGGGTGAGCCACGGTTGGCGGATCACGAAGAGATCGCGCAGCGAGGCGATGAACACGGTCGCGAACGGCAGGGCGAGCGCGACCATCAGCAGCAGCGCCGGAAGGTGCAGGTAGTACACGGTGCCCACGGACGTGCGCACCGATCGGGCACCGCCGTACACCGGCACGCACAACGCGAGCGCGAACACGGCCATGGTCGACCACGCCATCGCGTCCGACCACGGGGGGGACGTGACCGAGCGGCCCCGCGCCCGCGCCAGCCCCATGATCGCGAGCGGCACCGCCAGCACGAGGGCCAGGATCACGCTGAGCCCGTCGACGCCGTGCACGACGAGCCCTCCGATCCCGACGGCGAGCACAAGTGCGTTCGCCGCCGAGAGGAGGGCCGTCCACCGACGTGTCATTCGTCGCTCACTGCGCGGTGCCGCGTCGCGTCAGCTCGGCCGATCAGCCGTGGTACTCCTTGACGGGATCGATGGTGAGGGCAACGGTCTTGTTGCCGTCGCAGTCGAACTTGCCCGGCTCGGTCGGGTCGACGCGCACGAAGCTGGTGCCCTGCACCTGCAGGCCCACGAGGCAGGGGCTGCCCTTCTTGGCTCCGATGTCGATGGTCGGGGCCATGCCGTTGCCGGTGAAATCGTGGATGCCCTTGACCGCGGTGAGCAGGTTCGCCCGCGTGATCGAGTTCGGGTCGCCGCCGTGCGCCGCGAGGGTGTCGTTGACCGCGCGCGCGAACACCTCGCCGGCCAGCCACGCGACCTCACCGAACCCATCGGGCACGTTGCCGTTCTTGGCTTCGTACGTGAACAGGTTCTGCAGCTCCTGGTTCGCGGCGCGGTCCTCGAGCGGCAGGATGTTCAGCCACACGTATTGGCCCTCGGTCGCGCCCGCCGCGTCGGTGATGAGCCGCTTGTCGTAACACTGCACCGAGCAGTCCCAGACCTTCACGGTGGTGACTCCCTGGGCCTGCGCCTCCTTGCGCATGAGCAGGGTGCCCGAGTAGTCGGTGCCGTTGCGCGCGTACGTCGAGTTGTGCGCCTTCATCGCTTGCACGACCTGCGTGTAGGAGGGCTGCGTGGCCGTGCCGCTCTCGCCGAATTCCGCGTCCGAGACGATCCCGAGCTTGTTCTCGGCCCGGAAGATGGGCATCGTCGCCGCGATCGTCGACGGGAGGTCCTTCGGGATCACGAACACGCCGTGCAGCGCGCTCGCCCCGTACTTGTTCAGGTAGTAGTCGTACTGGGCGCGGCCCACGATGAACGTGCGGGGACCGGTGCCGGAGTACGGGCACGAACCGGTGCCGGGCAGCACCGGGAACGAGACGGGTGAGCACTGCTGCGCCGCCTCGGTCTGCAGCTCGGCGAGATCGGGGAGGCCCGTGGGCTGGCCGGCCTTGTCCTTGCACGTGTTCAGCGTGCTCGTGTCCTCGACGAACAGGGCCGTCGTCCCGACGAGCGCGAGCGAGTCGGTGCACGCCGCCGCGATCGCGTTCTTCGCCTCCGTGGCCGACAGCGCCGAGTTCGCCTGCTTGACCACGATCTTGCGGCACGCGAGCCCGCCGTTCGCGTTCATGTAGTCGCCCCACGCCTTCACCGCGTTCCACGAGCCGGTGAAGAGCCCGGGCTTGATCGGGTTGTCGGTGTCGGCGACGACGGTGACGGTGATCGTCGTGGGCGAGACGCCGACTTCGGGACTGGTCAGCGGCTTCGTGCAATCGGCCTTGGAGGCCGTCGCCGCCGTCGTCGGGGGCGTCGTGTTCGACGACTCCGTCTTCACCGTCTTGCCGCTACATGCCGTGACCACCACGAGCATCGCGGTACCGATCGCCAACCAGCGCAGTCGCATTCTCTCCCCCCGGACCTGTGTGCGGGGCCGAAGCGTAGGGACATTGTCGGCCCGTGTCGAAGTGAACGGTACGCCGCTGCGGTCGTTTCGAGGACGCGGCTGCGGGCACGGGGAATTTGCACAGCGTGAGCACGAACCCTGGTTCCCACACGACGACCCCTCCCCCACTCACGTACCTGCGTCGATGTTCCATGCGTCGTATGGAGAATCGACGCAGGTTCGCAAGGGTGTGGTGGGTCGGTGTGGTGGGTCGGCCGGTTCAGGAGGGCTCGACGAGCACGCAGCGTGTTCGCGTATAGATCGTGGGCATGCACTTGTTGCAGTGGATGCACAGCGACTCGCGGGACGCGTCCTTCTGCATCTCGGCCACGAACTCCGGCTCGCGCAGCAGCGCCCGGCCCAGCTGCACGAACGCGAAGCCCTCGCCGAGCGCCTCGACGATCGTCGGCAGCCGGTTGATCCCGCCGAGCAGCACGAGCGGCATCGACAGCGCCTCCCGGAACTGGCGTGCGTACGGCAGGAAGTACGCCTCCTCGAACGGATACTCCTTGAAGAAGCGACCGCCGAAGAGCTTCATGCCCGTCTTGAGCACGCCGGGGAACATTTCGGCCATCTCGGCGACGGGCGCCTCACCCCGGAACAGGTACATGGGGTTCTCGAAGGAGCTGCCCCCGGTGAGCGTGATGGCGTCGAGCGCGCCGTCGGCCTCGAGCATGCGGGCGAACCCGATGCTCTCGTCGAGCCAGAGCCCGCCGCGCACACCGTCCGCCATGTTCACCTTGGCGGTCACGGCGATGTCGCGCCCCGCGGCCTCGCGCACGGCGCTCACGACCTGGCGGGGGAAGCGGGCCCGGTTCTCCAAGCTGCCGCCCCACTCATCGGTGCGCTTGTTGAGTCGCGGCGACAAGAACGCGCTGAGCAGGTAGCCGTGACCGATGTGGACCTCGATCGCGTCGAACCCCGCGTCGCGCAGCACGCGTGCACCGTCGGCGTACAGGCTCGTGATGCGCGCGAGGTCGTCGGTCGTGACCGCCTGGGTCCGGCGCATGCCCAGCGGGCTGAACACGCGCGACGGCGCGACGCTCGGCGACTTGGTGCCCAGCGGGTTCGCGACCGGGCCGGCGTGGCCGATCTGGGCGGCGACGGCCGCGCCCTCCGCGTGCACCGCGTCGGTCAACATGCGCAGGCCGGGCGCGACCTCCGGATTGTCGAGCACGATCTGGTGGCCGTCGGTCGAGCCCGCGCGCGTGACCGCGCAGTACGCCACGGTCGTCATGCCCACACCTCCGGCCGCGAACCGCCGGTGGAACTCGACGAGCTCGGGCGTGACGACGCGCTTGGGCGTGCGGCCCTCGAACGTCGCGGCCTTGATGATGCGGTTCCGTAGCGTGATCGGTCCGAGCTGGGCCGGCGCGAACGGGTCGGGAGCGGTCATGCCGCCACGGTAGCTGCGGCCCGCACGCACGGCACCCTGCGCGGCGGGCACGGCGACGCGACAATGGGACCGGGCGCGCGAAGGGGAACCGCCGCACGAAGGCTCCGGGAAGGAACCGGGGCACACGGGAGGAACAGCGTGGACCTGCAGCAGTTCTATGACGAGGACCCGCGCCGCCGGCGCTCCGAGGAGCTCGAGTTCGGGCGCGACTGGAACGACGACGGCGGCCGCTACGAGGTCTCGTGGGTCGAGGACACCGGCGAGGTGTACGCGATGAGCGAGCCGAGCGGCGGCATCGTGACCGACCCGATCGGCGACAACATCGTCACCAACGTGTCGGAGCACCAGCTGATGGTCACGATCCTCGGGCTCGTACCGGGCCGCGACGCGATCGCCGCCGTCATGCACGGCTGGGAGGACGCAATGAGCGGCGGGACCGGCCTCGAGTGGGTGCGCGGGCGCATCGCCGCGGCCGAATCCTTGCGGGGCGAACCACCGGCGCACCCGTCGTACGACCTCCCGCCCGACTGACCTCCGTCAGGCATCGTCGCCGGGATCGGCCGCCGCCAGCTCCCGGCGCAACACCTTGCCGGCATCGTTGCGCGGCAACGCATCGAGGCGCCGGAACGCGACCGGCACCTTGTAGGGCGCCAGGTGCTCGCGGCACAACGCGATCAGCTCCTCGTCGCGCACGCCGGGTCCGGCGACGACGCACGCGACCGGAACCTCGCCGAGGCGGTCGTCGGTCACGCCGACGACCGCGGCGTCGGTGACACCCGGCGCGAGCCGCAGGACCTCCTCGACCTGCTCGGGAAAGATCTTGTTGCCCCCGCGATTGATGACGTCGCTCGCACGCCCTTCGATCCACACGAAGCCGTCGTCGTCGATGCGCGCCAGGTCGCCGGTGTCGACGAAGCCGTCGCGGTCGAGCCGTGACGCGTCGATGCCGGCCGCGGTCGCGGGCGGGCGTACGAGCAGCCGGCCGACGCCCGTGTCGGCATCGGCGCCGGCGATCTTCAGGGCGACACCCGCGTGCGGGCGCCCGGCGGCACCGAGCTTGTCGGGATGATCGCGGGCGTCGGCGGCGGTCCACCCGACGACCTCGCCGATCTCGGCCTGCCCGTAGCCGTTCAGCACGACCACGCCGAACTTGCCCGAGAACCGGCGCGCCTGGAGCGGCGACAGCGGCGCGGTGATGCTGCGCACGTAGCGCAGCGGCCGGAGATCGGTCACCGCGGGATCGTCGGCAAGCATCGTGATCGCGGCCGGCGGCAGCACCGTGGAGCGGATCCCGAAGCGGTGCACGAGCTCGGCGAACTCGGTGGTGGTGAAGGCGTCCATCACGACGACCTCGGCTCCGGCCCGCAGCCCGAACAGCACGTTGTAGATCCCGGCGTTGAGCGCGAGTGACACCGGCACGAGGTTCGGCGTGCTCGCGCGCCGCGGCCCGTCGGGCGCGCCCGCCCGCAACGAGCCGAGGACCCGGTCGAGCAGCTCCACGTAGCTCGCGTGGGTGTGGAGAACGGGCTTGGGAGTCCCGGTCGTGCCCGACGTCCAAGTCACGAACGCGACGCCGGGGTCGTAGCGCCGGGGATCGCGCAACGGCCGGAGGCCGGGCCCGGCGGCGGGCGCGCGGGGCGCGCCCCCCGACACCAGCGCCGCCGGCCGAGTGGCGTCGACGACGCGATCGACCTCGGCCGCGGGGTAGCGCGGGTTCACCGGCACGAACACCGCCCCCGCCAGCCACACGCCGAACATCGCGGTGATCGCGTGGGGACCGTTCGGCATCTGCACCGCAACACCCTGCGCAGCACCCACACCCGCGCGCTGCAGACGCGCGGCGAACGCGCGCGCTTCGGCGCGAGCAACACCTGCGGTCAGCGTCTCGCCGGCGCCGTGCAGCAGCGGCTCGCCGTCACGCGCCGGATGCTCGAGCAGGAGGTGCGCGAGGTTCGCGGCCATCGCCACACGGTATTCGGCGCATTCGATGCGCGAAATCCGTTCCGGTACCGTTTCGGTCGATGCCGGCGGAGTCGGGGGAACCCGGGGCGCGCGTGCCGTACCAACCGGCGCTCGACGGCGTGCGCGCCCTCGCGGTGGTCGCGGTGCTCCTGTACCACGACGGCGGCGGCTGGGCGCCGGGCGGCTTCCTCGGCGTCGACGCGTTCTTCGTGCTGTCGGGCTACCTGATCACGTCGCTACTCGTACGGGAGTGGCGCGGCGGCGGGCGCGTCGACGTGCTCGACTTCTGGGCGCGCCGCGCCCGGCGCCTGCTCCC
>Ga0207862_1000576_pt1 | contig 11084 bp, 9 predicted proteins | sample LuqExpMetageno81_FD_187838 | JGI IMG/M metagenome (GOLD analysis project Ga0207862, IMG submission 187838) | Tropical forest soil microbial communities from Luquillo Experimental Forest, Puerto Rico - Sample 81 (SPAdes) | ecosystem: Environmental > Terrestrial > Soil > Tropical forest ... | reverse complement strand
GGAAGTTACCGCGTTTCCGCCATGTCGGCTCGCGCCGGCACGACCTTCATATCGTTCAACCGGGCCCGCACTTCCGGCGTCAGGCCCGGAAACGACGCCACCGGCGCGAAATCTGGGGCCCGGTCGTTGCCGACCCGTATGCCGGAATAGGCGACGAGTCCGTCGGTGGTGGCGAGCACGTCGCCTGTGCGTAGCGAGCCGTCCAGCGCGAGATCGACTGGCGCAAGACCGGCGGGATTGTGGCCGTTGCAGGTGCAGTCGGCGCGCAGCGCCTTCCGATAGGCAAAGGCGTTTTCGCTATCGGCGTAGCGCTCGCCGCTTGCGGCATAGGCGCTGTCGATGCCGGAGCCGAAGAACACTTTGGTGGGGCTCGCCGGACAGAAGGCCTGGCACATCTGCGCCGGCGAGGCGGCGCCGCGCATCAGCGGAAAATATTTGCCGTCGCAGCTGCGTACGCAGAAGGCAGGTCCCGAGCTTGCGACAGCCGGTGCCGGCGGCGGCGGCGGTAGTTGCGGATTATTGTTGAAAACCTTGGCAAAGAAATCGAGCAAGCCTTGAGCCGAACTCATCTCGGGCGCCAGCGCCACGGGGCCAATGATAGCGGCAGCAACAAGCATGCGGCGCAGCTTGCGCTGAAAGGACAATTCGGTACGCAACGCTTGCTCCACCCAACGGAACGGACCTCCCTTGCAGCACGAGCGGCGCGCTGCAAAGTTCTCATTCACCATAATCGTGGGTGGTAAACGCGCTCTAAGCGGGGCGGAGAAGGGGAAAGAAATAGGCCAGTGGGCACGGCAAGCGCCACATTCTCCGCCCGTCATGCCCGGGCCCGAGCTGTCATTCGATCGGCGCTGGAGTCCCACTTCGGCCTGGACAATCCAGGATGGCTCGCGCTCGAGCGCGCCAGGCCACCGTCCAGGTCGCCGAGAAGGTCCATTTGCATTCCCACCGTGCACAACGGTCAGCTCCTCGAAGGCCCCGACGCGATCGAGGCGGCCGAGAGTTTCCGTCCTACGCCAACCACGACGAGGGCAAGGCGCGCTACGGCCAGATGCACGACTTATGGACAAGGACGCGCAGGCCCATTTCGCGGAGCGCCCAGGCCAGGGCCACCAGATGACGCCGCAGATCGGCAAAACTCGGTCGAGGCGACCGCACCACCGAGGGACACCGGCGGCAAACGGGTCGCGCCAGTGACGCCGCCCGTCGATGCATTGCCGGTGCGGCCGGCAGCGCCCCAGACGCCGATCGCGCCGGCGGCGCCTCCGGTGCAGACAACCGCAATCTCAGCTCACGCTACCGCAGGGCAACGCGCCGCCACAGCTCGTCGACGCGAGCCAGGGCAACATGACGATGCTGGGTTTTGCGCCGCAACCGGTCGGTCAGATGTCGAAGGCTAACGCAATCGATCGGCGCCGGCTCGCTGTCGCCGGTCCCCTGGCAGGAGGTGCCGGGCTGGGGCTGGTCGCCGTCAAGCGTCGACATGGGCGGCATGAACCTGAGCGGCGGCGGCGGCAAGCTTGGCGGCGTCGGCGGCGCTCCGCTCGACATCGGTCGACCCGCCAAAAAATCATTCGGTTGCAAATGTCGTTCACCAAAAAGTCGCATGTTTGGCTGTTCAATCTGGCTCCGATGGAGTCTTTGGAGGCTGCGATCGTGGACCCGCGGCGATTTGCGACAGTTGCAGCGTTAACAGTCGTTCTCGCGGGGTGTGTTGTCGCCTGGCTTGCTGGCTTCGGTTCGGCCGGCATCAAAAATACCGCTGCGGCGCCAATCGTCGACCGTCCCCCGCCATCTCTCACTGCCGACGCCGAAGTCGCGAACGCCCCGCCGAGCGCGATGGCCAACGCCGCTGTCAATCGCGCTGACATGGCGACGCTCACCACCACCACGGCGGCGGCCCCCGATGAGCCGGAATCGATTGCTAAGGCCGCGTTGAGCGATTCGTCGCACACGATGCGGCCGCAAACACCGCTCGCGCAGGTAGCGACGGCGAGCACGAGTGATCCGCTGCCCAATGACGACAAGAATGCAGTCAGCGCCATCGAAGTTCACGACGAGTGCCGCAAAGCGGAGGTCTGCATCGACCAATACTTGTGGGCGCTCTATCAACGGACGCCCAAGGAGGACACCATCAAGGTGAATGAGCAGAGGAAAGTGGAGGTCAAGAAGAAAGGCAAAACGGTAACTGTCACCAAGAATTTTACCAAGCTCGTCGATGAGGATTTCACCTGGAAGGATCCGAAGGCGGCAGAAAAAGCCGGCATGCCGATGATAGCCTACGTGATCGGAGGCATGGATCGGAGTTTCAAGCTGAAGCTCTTTCACGCACTTCGCGCGGCGGACAAGGCCGGGCTGTCGCCTGGCATAACCAGCGCGTTCCGTGATGACTACCGCCAATCGCTCGCAAGCGGCCTGAAAGCGGCGACAGACAGGTCGTACCATGGTGGGAGCTCTCGCGGCGGCTACGGCCACGGGCTTGCGGCCGATGTCGTGAGTGTCAAGGGCGAGACACGGGACCAGCGATATAGTTCCAGTGAGAATCTCTGGAAATGGATTGATGCACACGGGGCGGAGTTTGGAGTCGGGCGACCGTATCTTGATAAGGATCCGGCGCATGTGGCACCGATCGACGGCAAGGAATATGCCGCTCATCACCGCGGGACGGAAGCTCGACACGCCGGATCGGAGAAGCGCAGCCGGTCAGCTGTACGGGATAATCACAACGGCGGGAAACGCTCAAAAACCGCAAGATCGTCGAAGATCAGATCGATCTAACCCGGTTCAAACCTGATTGACATCGTTGGCCAGCGTTCGAAGTGGCTTCTCTCGGAGTGTCTGGCGCCGCAGCTTCTCCATGACACGGGCCGGAAAGCTGTTTCCGGTGCTTTGTACTGTGCTTTCGATCGAGACTTCGACTCATGTCCTTGATTCGGACTATCGACCGGACAGCAAGCAACGAATTTGAAGTCTGAGGGTCGGATGGCTGCTCCTCGAGTCAACGCTTTGGCTGCGGAGTTATAGCCTTTGCCGAAGCGGACATTTCACGTGGCACGCTCAGCGATCCGCAAAATCCGATCTATCAATAAATTCCGCGCAGACTTTCTTGTATCTTTTGAGCAATCGGGTCGGCAGTCCGATACGCCATGGTTCTCGTGTTCGGCCGGGTTCCACTCGCACTCGCGGAGATCTGGCGAGAGGGTAGTAGCGCGCCTGCTATGTGGGTCGAATCAACGCCAATTGGACAAGGAGAGTTTGGATCAAAATCACCTTGAACAGCAGGATTGAAAACATATCGTCGATCGCAAACAGCGACTCTCGGTGGTCGCTCCGTCGCCAAAAACGCGTCACTGCCCGCCTTAAGCATCTCCCAAAATGGCAGATTAGGATCACCCGCGTGGCCCGCGAGGTTCTGTGCTGTCATTCTAAATGGAAAGGCTTGTAACTGAACTTTTTCCTGCCCGCCCTTAAATGCTTCGTCAACCAGACCGTAGATCTCATCCATCGCGTAGTCTGTCATGGCATAACAACCAACGGATCGACAACCGCCATGCACCATAAGAAAACTGCCGGTTCGTCCAAGAGAGCGATCAAAGGCATTGGGGAAACCCGTATTGAACGCAAGATACTCACTCGAATTGGGGTTCATTTGAAATGGAGTGATGTCATAAAAACCCTCGGGTGCTTGACGGTCTCCTTGCATAAGTTTCGGCCCAAGATTTCCTGAAAATTTGCAGATAGGATAAGAGTTGAGCAGCGCGAACTTTCCGCTCCGGTCCTGTTTCCATATCTCCAGTGTTCCTTCCTCCTTATAGATGCGGATGAGTATCGGTGCCGCACGATCCATATTGAGTGCTTCCATTTGCTTGACGGTCGAGCTGCGAACCGTGCCGGTCCTCACCGCGGCCTTCGGCGCATATACCATGCTCGAACAGCCACTCAGACCCGCGACGACGAGGATAAAAAAGCAAGCTTTTGCAAAAACGCATGAGATTTGACTCAAACGCGATGTCTTACCCACCCTCTCGTCTAAGCGTCGCATCAACGGAGCCTCAATAGGTGCCAGGATGTGGTCCATATCGGTACGAGTCGGGAGGTTGTCCTTACGGCTGCGGCCGGGACCTGATCCGTAGTCGACACCAGCCGGTGGTCGATGGGCGTAGACAGCCTCCGGAGCCACAGAGTAGCGCGTACAAGATGAGACGGGAGTCGCAACTAACAGCCGGCAGCAACCCAGTCATTGAATTACCCCATTAGCTAAGTCGCCACTCCCATAACCAACCAGCGAGTCCCCACTAGAAAACTTTCTCAGAGGTGCAGAACTAAGACGGCGCCTTGCTGCGCAAACAAATCGATGAAGTCTTGGTTAATGGGGCATCTACGTGCACGCCGCCCGTTGGCCAGTTTGAGACACGCTGACTGCGTCGTGGCGCCGTCGCTCGGGCTTCAGGTGAACGACTGGCTTATCCAGATTGAGCTGGCGAAGCTTGTCCTCGCTTCGAGCGGCGTTCAGTCTACCGCCCCCACCGAAGTGCCAGCACCTCACGCTCGCGCGCGAGCTCAATCAATCCCTGCTCGATGGTCAGAGGCGGTCGTCGCAGCGGATGGCGAACGTCATCGCAACGGATAACCCCACCAGCCTTCATCAAGATCTTGGCGGTCGCGAAGCCGCATTGGCGGTTCTCGTAGTTGATGAGCGGTAACCACCTTTCATAAGCGGCGCGCGCAGCGGCGCGGTCCCCAGCCGCCCACGGGTCCATGATCTTCCGAATTCCGTCGGGATACCCTCCGCCCGTCATCGTCCCGGCGCAACCGGCGTCGAGATCGGCCATCAAGGTGATCGCCTCCTCGCCGTCCCACGGTCCTTCGATCGCATCGCCGCCAAGCGCAATGAGTTCGCGAAGCTTTGTGGCCGCGCCTGCTGTCTCGATCTTGAAGTAACGAATGTTGTCGATTGATTTCGCCATGTCGGCGAGAAACGCGGCCGACAGCGGCGTTCCGGCGATCGGCGCGTCCTGGATCATGATCGGAATGGAGATCGCCTTTGCTACGAATTGATAGAAATCGCGAATCTGCCCCTCGCCGATTCGCAACGTCGCGCCGTGATAGGGCGGCATGATCATTACCATCGCTGCGCCCATGTCTTCGGCCGCCTTCGAGCACGCTGCGCAGACATGCGAGGAGAAATGCGTGGTCGTCACGATCACGGGCACACGGCCCGCGACGTGTTCGAGGCACAATTTCGTCAGCACGTCACGCTCGGCGTCCGACAGGACGAACTGTTCTGAGAAATTGGCCAGGATGCACAGGCCGTGGGAACCGGCATCGATCATGAAATCGATGCAGCGTTTCTGCCCTTCGAGGTCGAGGCCGCCGCGCTCGTCGAAAATCGTCGGGACGACAGGAAAGACGCCGCGATACGGACGCATGTGCTTTGCCATGGCAATAGATCCCTTCAACGGTTGTCGCGCGGAACCGGTGGGCCACTTTTGCCGACAAGAAAGTCGTCGCGCACCTGTGCTCCATCCGCGGAGCCGAGCGTCTCGGCCCTCGCGCGCGTCCGGTTCCACGCGACGCTGTGGCCCGCGGCCAGAAGGTTCTTCGAAACCCTCCACCCCGCAAGCAGCGCTAGTCGCCACGTGGTTAACGATCGCTTACTGGCAGCGCGGCATCGCTTGAGATGAACGCATAGCTGCGGCGGGCGCGCGGCCAGCGAAGGGTCGCTTCGAGATTGAAGTCGTTTGCGCGAAAAGGCTGTGCCTGCTGTTGCCATCGACAGCCCCATCAGCCCTGTCCCAAGGAACGCGATCCTGGGCGCGCTCACGACTCTCTCACAGCCTTACGCGTGCGGGCCATACGCGCCGCGATCGCCATCGCGTTCGCCATGGCACCGGTGTCCGCCACGCCCTTGTAGGCGATGTCGTAGGCCGAACCGTGCGCGGGCGTCACGAGCGGAAACGGAAACCCGCCGAGCAACGTCACGCCGGCGTCGAAGCCGATCAGTTTCATCGCGATCTGGCCCTGATCGTGATACATGGTCAGGACTGCGTCGAACTCCCCCTTGCGCGCCCGCACGAAAACGGTGTCCGGCGGAAACGGGCCATCGCAGAAGATGCCCTCGTGCTTCGCTGCCGCGACTACCGGTTCCAGCACGTCGATTTCCTCGCGCCCGAAATTGCCGCCGTCGCCGGCGTGCGGATTAAGACCAGAGACCGCAATGCGCGGCGCCTCATAGCCGCTCTCGCGCATCGCTTGGTCGGTGAGTTTCAAGCTTTTCATCACGCGATCGAACGTAATGAGGGCCGCGACGCCTGAGAGCGGCACATGTGACGTGACGCGTGCGTTCCACAATTTCGGCAGGACGTTGAACTCGCTCGCCGTGCCACGGAAGTCGAGGCGTTCGGCCGTATAAACGATCTCGTCTTCATAGGAAGGATGAGCGAGCCGCATCGCCGCCTTGTTGAACGGCGTCCAGGCTACGACGTCGGCCACACCGCGGGCGCCCATATCGATGGCGGCCGAAAATGTGTCGACGCCGAATTTGCCGGCGTCGAGCGAAATCTGTCCGACAGATATCGTGGCCGGATCGAGATTGCCGAGGTTGACAAAGTATCTGCCGGGCTCGGTGGGGATCTGTTCGTTGCGCCCGAGGATCTGCGCGGCCGGAGTGCAGCCGCGTGCGACCGCGCCTCTGTCGAGCACCCGCGCGTCGCCGATCGCGATCAGCCGGACATCTTCCGGAATTTGGTTCGAGGCAAGCGTGTCGGCGAGCAATTCAGGCCCGATACCGGCGGGACAGCCAGTCGCGAGCGCGATCGTTGGATGAGGGGAATGGGACATGGAAGGTTTTCTCCTTGGGGTGGCGTGATCGACGCGGCGGCGCCGGTGCTCAAACGGCTTGCGCCAATATCCGCGAGCTCTCGTTCGTGCGATAGACTTCACGCGCGGTTTCGCAGAAGAGCCGCGCCTGATCGGCTGTCGAATAGCGTGCGGTGATCCGCTTGAAGCCCGAAAAGATCGTGTCGAACGATCCGCACAGGCTGTCGACCGGGAAATTGCTGGCGAACATCGCGCGATCCGCGCCGAACATGGCGACGATCTGCTCGACGATCCAGCGATTGTCTTCTGCACGCCACGGACGGCCGCGCAAGCCGATGCCGGAAATTTTGACGCGGACGTTCGGCTCCTCGGCAAAGCTGGCCATCGCAGCGCGCCAGCCCGCGAGCCCTTCCGGACTGCGATCAGCTGGCAGGCCTGCGTGGTTGAGGATGATCAGCACGCGTGGAAAGTCGCGCGCCAACGTGATCGCTTCATCAAGATTCCACCACGACGTCTGTAAGTCGAAATGCAAGCCGTACTTATCCAGAAGCGCGAAGCCTCGCCGCCATTTGTCATCGGACATCAGCGTGCGCGTACGACCGACCTCGTCCGGCGACGCCGGCCCCTCCGGTTTGTGCCGGATGCTGCGCACTAGCGGAAATGCCGCCTGCCCAGCGATGATCGCAGCCGCATCGTCGCGATCGAGCCAGGCCTGCGCTACGATGACGCTGGGCAGGCCGTAACGAGCGCTAAGTCCGGAAGCGTAACGCGTCTCGTCGAGTGGCGTATTCGGATCCCACTCGGTCTCGACATAAACCGTCTCGCAGACGGCGTGACCGGCGGCGTCCCGTCGATAGTCGTCGGGCAGATAGGGTCGCTTGATTGCGGAATAGTCGCCGTAACGAAACGGGATCATGGAGTCCGGGCGCAGCCAGGGATGATCGTTGGCGATCGGATCCCAGAAGTGGTGGTGGGCGTCGATGACGGGACCTGTCCAGATATTCTCGTCGCTCATCAGCGCACCTCCGCCTGTCGGAAATCAATCAGCAGCGAGCCGACGACATAGAGCGCAGCACACCCGGCGAAGAAGTAGAGCACCATGAGATAGGTGCCGGTTGCCTGTAGTATCAGCCCGGTGATGATCGGCACGGCGATGCCGCTCGAGCTGCCGGCAAAATTCATCACGCCGCCGACGACGCCAACCTTGTCTTTCGATGCGAGGATCGCAGGAAGGCTCCAGTAGAGACTACCGAAATAGAGCAGGAACAGTGTAGCCGACAGTAACGCCACGGCGGCGATGGGATCCGCGACCTGCGGCAACGCGAGAAAGGCGAGCATAACGCCAAGACCGGTGACGCCGAGCGCGCCCTTGTAGACGGCCGCCCGCGAGTAACCGAGGTCCTGCAGCTTGTCGGCGAGGAAGCCGCTGGCGAGCGAACCAAACATGCCGCCGAAGAAGATGACGAAGGTTGCGCCGCCCATCTGCTTCAGGTCAAAGCCTCGCGCTTGCGCCAGATAGCTCGGGCCCCAGGTCAGCAGGCCGAAATTGATCATCGCCCAGCTTATGCGGCCGAGCACGATCGCAGCCATTGACCGAGTTGACACACTTCGGCTCCGGTCGTCGGACACGGCCTTGTCGGATGCGGATGAAGCTTGAATTGCGGCGAGTTCGGCCGCGTTGACGCCCGAATGTTTGGCTGGATGGTCGCGCAGATACCACCAAGCAAGCGCGCCGAGCGCCATGGTCGCGACGCCAGCGACGACAAAGGCGGTGCGCCAGGAACCGAGCGACAATATCAGCGAGGAGATGATGACGCCGCCGAACGCAGCGCCGAGCGGCGCGCCGCTGTCGACGAGCACAGCTCCACGGGCGCGCTCGCGAGGCGATAGCCAGAGCGAATTGAGTTTGGCGCCGGCTGGAAACAGCGGCGCCTCTGCGGCGCCGAGTCCGACGCGGCTGAGGAGCAGCGTTACACCGCCGGTCGCGATCCCAGCGATCGCCTGGAAGAAGCCCCAACCGACCGCCGCGCCGGTGATCAGCGCACGCGGCCCAAAGCGATCGATCAGCCAACCGCCGGGAATCTGTAAGAGCGCATAGCTCCAGAAGAAGGCGCTGAGGATCAGGCCCTGAAACGCCGGTTCGAGCGCAAATTCCTTGGCGATCGTCGGCATCGCGATCGACAGCGTTACGCGGTCGATGAGATTAATCACGACCAGCACGAAGATGATTGCGAATATCCGCCAGCGAACCGTGCTGGCTTTGCCAGTGTCAGCTCGCCAGCGAACCGTGCTGGCCCTACCAATGTCAGTCATTGGACGTCTCCCTAATTTTTTTGATGTCCCCGCCGGCGGCGAGAGCAGCGATACATATCGCCGCTGGACCAAATCCGTCGGCTCTACCCTAGTCGATTGAGATATTCCTGAATAATCCAAAGATATGATATAGTGATACGTTTTCTGGTATATAGGAGGCGATTGTTCATGCACCCGAGCGAACCGCTCGACGGCGAGTTGGACCGGAGCCTTGCCCTTCTCAGGAGGATCAAGACCCGTCAGATGGCGTTGCTGCTCGCGCTAGCGAAGGAGAGGAGCGTTAGGAAAGCGGCGGTGGCGCTCGGCATGACACAGCCCAGCGCTACAAAGTCATTGCAAGACCTTGAGCACGCCATAGGGTTCCCGCTGTTTGTGCGCGGCCGTCGCGGGATGCAGCCTACGAATTACGGCGAAGCGCTCATTCGGCACGCCCATCTCGTCGTTTCGGACTTGAACCGTACGCGGCTCGAACTCGCCTCGCTTGCATCTGGCGGGATGGGTCAAGTGCGGGTCGGCGCCGTCATCAGCGCCATTCCATTCCTGCTGGCGCGCGCGGTTGCGCGGCTCAAAGAGCAGCATCCGCGCCTGTCCGTCGCCATCGAGGTCGGCACAAGCGACGCGCTTATTCCCCTGCTTGCATCGGGAGAGCTCGACGTTCTGCTCGCACGTCCACTGGTGCTCGCCGACAGGCCGGAATTCAATTACGAGGAGTTGACGAGCGAGCCTCTCCATATCGTAGGGCGCCGTAGACATCCGCTCGTGAAGCGCGCGAGCCTCGCTCTACATGACCTCGCCGGTTATCCTTGGGCGTTGCTGCCGACCGGTGCCCCAATGCGAAAAGTGCTCGAACCGGTATTCGCTACAATCGGGCCGGGCGAGCCGCACAACGTGGTCGAAACCTCGTCTATGATGAGCATGATCGCACTCATGCAGGAGAGCAATATGCTCGCAGTTATGCCAGCCGACGTGACGAGTTTCGGCACGCGTCACGGTCTGCTACAGCGGTTGTCGATCGACCTTCCGCCGATCATGGGGTCTTATGGAATAGTGACGCGGAGAGATCGCGCAGAATCTCCCGGTACAGCCACCTTCCTGCGCCACCTCAGGGCGACAATGAGCGTCGAGCATCCGTCGGCGGGGGGACTCCCGACCGTCCGTTGAGAGCAGGCGCCGAGCATCCGAACTCCGCAGCATCCGGTTTCCGGCGCTGCCTCAAGGTCGGCTCGTGGCCCGAAGCGGACATGACCGTGCGTGACTCTGATGTCCGCTTGCGGCGGCAGAGGTGTTGCGCTGACCGGTTGAATTCGCCAGGCTAGACCGGACATCGCAAATGCCGATCATCATTTCCGCTTTTGGACCCAACTGAGACATTGGTCGCTAAATTTTGCTGTGCGGCAAAGTGCGTTGTTTCCCATCAGGTGTGATAGGCTGGTGTTGAGGGCAGCACATTAGACGGCGGGAGTTCATCACGTTTCTCGGCAGCGCGGCGGCTTCTTTGGTCTCCGATGCGCATACGCAGCAGCAATCAGGCAGGGTCTGGCACGTCGGGGTCCTCGGGGTCGTACCGCCGACCGCCGACATGTTGAGCATCTTCCGTGACGGTTTGCGCGAGCGCGGCTATGTTGAAGGACAAAACCTTTCCATTGATGTCCGCTGGCCGCAACGATCATCCTTTGAGCGAAATCCTGGCGTTGCAACGGAGCTTGTTCGCAGCAATGTCGACGCAATCGTGACATGGGCAACCGAGGCGACCATGGCTGCCGGCCGCGCAACGTTGACGATCCCTATCGTAATGGTGGGTCCCGGAGATCCGCTGGGTATGCTCACCCGATCTCGCCGGCAAGCTCATTGAACTCTTCGTTGAAATTGCGCCCGGAATGAAACGCGTCGGTGTGGTGACTAACCCCCGAAATCCGATCACGACGACTGTACTCCAACAGACCGAGGTAGCG
>Ga0207862_1000574_pt1 | contig 11097 bp, 9 predicted proteins | sample LuqExpMetageno81_FD_187838 | JGI IMG/M metagenome (GOLD analysis project Ga0207862, IMG submission 187838) | Tropical forest soil microbial communities from Luquillo Experimental Forest, Puerto Rico - Sample 81 (SPAdes) | ecosystem: Environmental > Terrestrial > Soil > Tropical forest ... | reverse complement strand
TTTTGAGCGTCTCGGCGAGGGCAAGATGGCGCGTCTGGAAGGCGGGAACCAACCCAACCGCAAGCGTAACGACGAGGCAAACGGCCGCGCTCAGCCCGAGCACGCGGCCGTCGATTTCTCCGGGCAGATACAGCACATCTCCACCACGGACCGGGAAAAGCAGACCAAGCGCGTGACGGCACCAGTAGGCCACGAGCATGCCGCCCGCTGCGCCGCAGGTTGACAGCAGCAAGCCTTCCGTCACGAGTTGCCTCAACAAGCGGCCGCGGCTCGCACCCATGGCCAGGCGAACCGTCATCTCGTGCCGCCGCGCGAAGGATCGCACGAGAAGCAAGTTGCCGACGTTGGCGCAGACGATGAGCAGAACAAACATTGCGACAACAACCATGATCTCGAAGACCGGCAGCAGTTCACCGGCGTGATTGAAAGGCGTTTGCCACAGCGGCCAAACCTTGATCCCGCGGCCGCGGTTGGTGGCGGGATAGGCAACTTCGAGCCGCGCGGCAATGGCGGAAATTTCTTGCTGAGCTTGATTGCGGGTTACGCCAGGCTTGAGTCGTACGTATGCCTCCGCCCATCGCGCGCCGCGATCCTCCAGTTTGTTGTTGCCGGCGTTGTAAACTTCCAGCATCGAGACAGGCACCCAGAACTCCATCACTCGGCCGACGAAAGTTCCGTAGAACCTCTCGGGCGCGACTCCGATGATGGTGTGCACGACATTATCCAGGCGCTGCGTCTTGCCGATGATTTCCGGGTCGCCCCTGAAGCGGGTCTGCCAAAGGTGGTAGCTGATCACCACGACCGGATGCGCGTTGCGGCCGATGTCTTCGCCGGGCTCAAAACCGCGGCCCAACATGGGTTGGACCCCGATCGCGTCAAAATAGTTTGCGGAGACGATGCTTCCGGTCGTGACCTCGGCGCGCTCGCCAATGCTGAGGGTCGCGCCGGTGATTGAGGTGACAAAGACGGTTTCACACAGGGTGCAGCTTCTTTGCAGGTCCAGGAGATCGGGCCACGACGTTTGCTCTCTCTCGTCACCCGCCGTTCCGGACAGGGCGACCAAGCGCTCCTGGTGAGAAACGCGCGGATAGGGGCGGAAAAGAATGCCTTCGACCCAGCTGAACACGGCGGCGTTGGCGCCGATCCCGAGCGTAAGGCACAGAATAGCTAAAACGGTAAATCCCGGATTGCGGCGCAGCATGCGCGCCCCCAAGTGCATGTCCCGCACGAAATTCTCGACAAGATTCATCTTACGTGCCTCCCGGCATTCCTCTTTCACTTGCTCGACCCCTCCGAGCGACCGAAAAGCCGCATGACGGGCTTCTTGCGCGTCCATTCCCCCGGCTATGTATTCATCGATCTGATTTTCGAGATGAAACTGAAGCTCCTCGCTGAGGTCCAGCTCCGCTTTCTCTCTGTGAAAGAGCGAACGCAGACGGTGCGACACTTTGTAATGCCAACGCATGGTTCTGTTCCTAGGGCGTCTCGAGAACGTGGTTAATCGCCAGCGAGAGACGCTTCCACTGTGCTTGTTCTTGGCGCAGGTATCTCGCGCCGTCCGGAGTCAGCGAATAAAATTTGGCGCGGCGATTGTTTTCCGACTCTCCCCATTTGGCCTGAATCCATCCTTGTTGCTCCAGGCGATGCAGCGCGGGATACAGCGCCCCTTGGTTCACCTGCAAGACCTCCTTGGAGACTTGCCGGATGCGTTGGGCGATTCCCCAACCGTGCATGGGCTGGAGCGCAAGGGTTCTCAAGATCAGGAGGTCCAGCGTGCCTTGCACCAGATCGGTAGGTTTGGCCATAAACCCTCTCCTGTCGATAAATGACAGGGCAATAGTTTAGACTCCTGTAAACGAATTAGGGAAGCAAATTTTCCGCCGGAAGTCGTTTGCGGTGCTCCCTTCGTTTCTGCGATAACCTGCTTCTTCAGGTGGCCGCGGCGGTTCCTCGAGAAACGGCTGCCGGAGCTGCCGTAAGAATTTCTGAAAGGGATGTCGAAATAGACGGGCGCCGCGCGACTAACTTGTGAGGATGCCTCAGGCTGTTCAGAATACCTACAAGGGGAGAAAAACCGTGAAATACATGTGCCTAGGTTACTTGGACGAAAAGAAGTTCGAAGCGATGACGGAAGCGCAACGCAATACGTTCCTGGACGCCTGTTTCGCCTATGACGATGTGCTGCGCGCCAAGGGCCACTTTCTGAGCGGGGAGGGGCTGGAGAGCGCACAGACCGCGACGACGGTGCGCCTGAAAAACGGCAAGCCCTTCGTGACCGACGGGCCTTTCATGGAGACGAAGGAGCAGCTTGGCGGAGTGCTCATCTTGGAAGCAAAGGACCTCGACGAGGCCCTTCAGCTCATCTCCCATCATCCCGGGATTGCGGCGGCGGGATTTGAAATTCGTCCGATTGCAGATATGTCGGCCGTATTGCAGGCGAGCGAAAAGCGCCGGCGGGTTGCAGCCAAAGCGTGAGCGAAGGCAGCCAGCCGCAGAACTGTGTCGGAAATGTGCTCGGCGCATGGCGGCAGGCCCCGGCGACGGAGGCTCTCGCTCTCAGGTCGCGACAGGCCGTTGTCCGGTGGAGTTCACATTCCGTGGATCGTCCTTCGAGTTGACGTATTCAAGGCCGAGCGGGCCGATGGCCGTCACCTGCGTGACGTAGTCGTCGGACCTCGCCCAGTGGAAGTCCGGCTCTGCAGCGGTCCGCGTTGACCGCGAAATTTGCACGTGCTACAGTGCGCCACAATCTCAACTCGTGGCCGGGTTTACAGCACCTAAAGCGAACTTGGAGGGAAAAATGAAAAGAATTCTGCCAGCCTTTGGTGTTTTGGTCCTGCTGCTCGGCGCCATGCCTGCCTTTGCCCAGAACCCAAACTACGATGTCGGGCCCGTCTGGCGCGTCACCTATTATCACCTCAAGCCCGGGATGGGCGACGCCTTCTGGAAGGATTTTCGCGAGCACATCAAACCGGTGCTCGATGAAGATAAGAAGCAGGGCCTGATTTCCGACTACAAAACCTTCAACAACGCCACCAGCAACGGACCGAACGATTGGGACGTGGCCCTCGCCATTCTCTATCCCAATTGGGCCGCCATCGACCAGCTTGAGGCCAAAGGCGCTTCCATCGTCGTGAAGCACTATGGCTCCCGCGAAGCGGCGTTCGAAGCCGCCAAAAAGCGCGCGGAAATACGCGAAGTCGTCGGAAGCCACCTCGCCCGCGAAGTCACACCCAAGTAGCGGCGAACCCGAAACTCCGTTTAGTGAGCGCAGCGAAACGAGACTTAGCGTTCGCAGGTCATCGTTCGCTAAGTCTTCGCGCTGCGCCTCTTCGCAAAGCCTGCACTTCTTCAGCTTCTCGCCCGGCGGCAAGCCCCAGGCGGTGTTGCGTTCCTCCGCCCTGGTCATTGGTCGAGGCGCCCTATTCTGATCCACTTGGCCCGACTCTACTTTGGCTCGGCGATGACGAGCGCGAGCGCGAATCCGTCGTACCCCTTGCTGCCCACCGTCTGTATCTCCGTCGCGCTCACCCGGGGTTCGGCGGCGAGCCGTGCGTTGAACCGCCGCACTCCCACGATGTCCGGATCCTCGCTGGTCGTGTCGATCACCTTGCCGTCGCGAATCACGTTATCCGCCACGATCACGCTGCCGCGTCGCGAAAGCCTCAGCGCCCAGCCGAAATATTCCGCCATCGACGACTTGTTCGCATCGATGAAGACCAGGTCAAACGGCTCCCGGCCCTCGGCGGCGATTTTCGGCAACGTTTCAAGCGCCGGTCCGAAGCGCAGCGCGATGGTGGTGCCCAGGCCTGCGCGGTCAAAATTCGTTCTTGCCACCTGGGCATGCTTCTTGTCGGCCTCGAGCGTCAGCACGTGCCCGCCGGGTGGCAAGGCGCGAGCCATCCAGATGGTGCTGTACCCTCCAAGCGTTCCGATTTCCAGGATGCTTCGCGCGCCCACCATGCGCGCCAGAACGTGCAGGAGTTTGCCTTGGGGGGGCGACACCTGAATCGCCGGCAAACCTGCCGCCGCGCTGGCTTCGAGCGCATCGTTCAGCAACGCGTCGTGTGGCGCCAGCAGTCCCCCGATGTAGCAATCAACCGCGCTCCAGAGTTCCTGACTCATCTCCGCCCATCCTTTGCCGCCAATATCTCAAAATCGCCATCCGTATCCAACCATCATCTCAATCGAATGCTGCAGCTTCCCGCCGCCCACCTGTGTCGACATGCCGTTCACGTTCACATCTTTGGTCCCGAAAAACAAATGTGTGTCTCCAACCTCCAGCCGCACCGTACCTTTTTCGCTCGGATAAAACTCGAGGATACCGCCAAGATCGAGAACCAGATTTGTCGACCGCGCATAGGTCAAAACCGGCGCGCCTCCCGAAGAAGAAGCCCCGGTCAGCGCCTGCGAGTAGCTGTTAAAACCCGGCCGTACCTTTCCAAAGAAGCCGAAGTGATTTCGCCGGATTCCTCCTTTCACTCCGGCCAGGCCCTCGAGGATCGTGCCGCCATCGTGCGGGCCGGACCCGCCGGGATTTTGCGGGAAATACAGCAGGTCGCCGTCGGCGTAGAGCAAGCCGTAGAACCGGTAGGAAAAATAACCGCCAAAGCCTGGTTCGGTCCGCACGTTATCGGGGACACCTTCGCGCGCGATCACCAGCGTACTGAACAGCGGTCCAAACTCCCACTTTCCGGGCACCTTGACTTCGTGTTCGTTTTCGACGAGAGCGCCGACGCGGTAGCCAACGCCAAAACTCAGCCGCGTTGTGTCATTGATTTTTCCCGGCAGAATTTCGGTCCCGCCACCGGACGGGATGGGCTGGGCAGCGACGCGGTAAGGATTGCCCTCGATGTCGAAACGAAGCAGCCATCGCGGCGAGAGATAATATTCGACCCCACCGCCAAGATTCAAGACAAAGTGGGTGATGGGTTCTGTGATCAGAGTGGGATTCGGCGAACCGGAAAGCGTGCCCGCGGCGCTGAAGTGCAGCAAACCCGGCCGCACCAAACCGAAGACGGAGAGACGTTTTGTCTGAACAACCTTGGCGCGGACGCCGAAGACAGCTTCGAGGGTCTGACCGCCCTGGATGAGAAGCAAAGGCGCGCCGTCTTCCGGGAAAAAATCCACTTGCGACTCAATCGCCAGGCGCCGGTTCAAGTTCCAATCAAAGCGCCCGCCAAATCCCGAATAGGTAACGCCCGAATGATTGGCCTGGGTCTGTTCGATCGTGGAGTATTCGGCGCCCAACTCGAAGCGCGTGCGGGTGTCCTGCGCGGAAACACGCAGTGCGGTCGGCAGCAGTAAGAACAGAGTCAGCAGCCAACTTTGTCTGTGAAGCGCGAGAAACATGGTTTCGCCGCAAAACTGCTTCGCTAGAAACGAAAAGATATAGATGCAGCGAGCCCGTAAAGGTAATGCAAAACGAACCGGATATTCGCAAGTTCGGAACTGCCGCTAGGCCGGGTGGGTCTCGCGGTATTCGTCGCAGGCGTCGAGAAACCGGTCGACATCCTTTTTCCGCAGATAATACGGGGTCGACAAACGAACCTTCGATGGCAGTCCGCCTCGAATGCGAATCTTCTTCTGCTTCCACATCCACATTTCCGGCTCTGGCATCTGGTAAGGCGCGATCGTAACCGTTGCGATCGCGCAACGCATCGCCGCGTCCGGCGAAGTCCACGATTTTGCGCCGCGCTGCACGATCTGATCGTGGATATAATCCGCCATTTTCCGGTGACGTTTCTCGATACGATCCATCCCAATTTGATTGGCGAATTCGATCGAGGCCCTCAGGCCGCAAAGGGCAGGAACGTTGGAACTGCCGATGCGCTGAAAACGCTCGGCGCGAATCTTGGTGTCGTCCCAGCCCTCGGTCGCAATGGTGTTCCACAAGCGATCGATCACTTCGTCGCGAACATAAAGAAACCCGGTGCCCTTCGGGGCTTGCATCCACTTGTGTGGGCTCGCGGAGTACATGTCGCAGCCGAGCTCTTGCACGTTCAGCCTCATCATGCCCGGAACATGCGCGCCATCAACGGCGGACAGAATGCCTTTTGAACGCGCGAGAGCCCCGAGTTCTTTTGCCGGTAGAACCACGCCGGTAACCGTGGTGATGTGGCTAAAGAAGATTACGCGCGTGCGCGGCGTGATTGCTTCGTTGAAAAGATTCAGCACCGTGGCGGTGTCGGGCACAGGGCGTGGCAGCGTGACTTTCTTCACCACGATTCCATAGCGTTTGGCGCGGAGATTCCACGGATGTTCGCCTCCTGGATGCTCCTGGTCGGTCATGAGCACTTCGTCGCCGGCCTTCAGGTCAATGCCATTCGCAATGTAACTGTTGGCCTCGGTAGCGTTGCGCAGCAGGGCGAGTTCCTCGCGCTTACAACCGATAAATCCGGCCAGTGGGTCGCGAAATTCATTCCATGCGGCGTACCCCCAGATCGGGTAATCCTCCGGATCGGCCTGGGCAAGACGTTCGGAGTCGCGATAGCCCTCGAAGACCGCCTTGAGTACGGGAGTGGGAGACGACCCGACGGTTCCGTTGTTCAGATAGATTTCATCCTCGGGAATCAAAAACAGCTTGCGGACCTCGGTCCAGTAAGTCTCTTCGTTCGCGTCATAAAGGCTGCGGTCAGGCAACTGGTCCGGAGCCTGGCCGAGGATTTCATTGCAAACCTCGGGAGAAGGGACCGAACCAAGGGTGGCCATTCCGGCAAACCAAGAAAGAAACGATCGGCGGTGAAACATGAAGTCTCCTCAACTCTTGCGGGCAGATTCTAACTCGAATTTCGCCGGGTATGCACGGGAAACGGCGGGAAGGTTGCGAATAGTAAAGGCAAGAAATAACGTGGCTTGCGCAAACAACGGCGGTTTCGGAGGCCCACGATGAACTGCTTTCGCAAAATCCTTGCGGCGTTCGCTGGAGTTGCCTTCTGTTTTGGCCCGGCGTTCGGGCAGGAGCCCTCGAATCCCGATGCCGGTACGCCGAAAACCGCGCGTTCAAAGGCTGCGGAAAATCCGTTTCGAGCCCTGTTTCTTGTTCAAACATACCAGCAGGTTGCGGTTTCTCCGGACGAAGGTTGCCTGGGTGGAAACGCAGATCGACAAGAATGGTGCCCGAATACGAACGCGACGTCATCGACCGAGCTGCCGCCTGGTTCGATAAGCACCTGAAGTGAGCCGTTCAATCGTTACTTGACGGAGTCGCCTTTCGCGGTTGATTTCTGCGGGTTATACTTTGCCTTGGCCGTACGGTCGCCCGCGATTGGAACAAGGCAAAGCAATGTTTCCCAGCAACATTCCTCTGAGGAGCGTGCTCGCGTCCGGGGCGTTGTGCTTCGGCCTTGCGGCGTGCCTGGCTCTGCGAGCGCAGAACCCCCTCGCGGCTCTCCGCGGCATCGTGCAGGATTCGAGCGGTGCACGAGTCCTCTCGGCGACAGTAGCCGTCGACGATTCGGAGCAGTCTTTCTCTCGGGAAACACACACGGATATGCGGGGTGAGTTCCGCTTTGAGGATTTGCCCCCGGGCCAATACAAGGTGCGAATCAGTGCCACGGGCTTTGCCGACGCGCGCTCCGAGGTGACCGTAGCACTGAGCTCGGTCCGGCAGATCCAGGCGACGTTAGCGCCTAAAGGGATCGCAGAAAAAGTGGTAGTAAATGCGGCAACGCGCTCGATCACGACCGAGCCGATCGATGCGGCAAGCGCGGTTCATCAGGCGATCATCTACCAGGCGGATTTGCAGAGCATTCCGCTCGCGGCCCGCAGTTTCGCAAACATCGCTTATCTAGCGCCGGGGACCGAGCCTGTCGAACCTTCCGATCCGACAAAGGCGCGCATTACGGCTGTCTCGACCGGAGGCAGCTCCGGCCTGAACAACGAAATTTCCGTTGACGGGGGTGACAACTCCGACGACTACATTGGCGGCTTCCTGCAGAATTTCTCCCCGGACGCTATACAGGAGTTCGCTTTTCGAACGGCGCTCGCCGAGGCCGACACCGGGCGCACCACGGCCGGTTCGGTAGTCATCACGACCCGCAGCGGCTCGAACGCGTGGCACGGTGAGGCGACCTTCTACGAGCGAGCCGCTCTGTTAAATGCACGATTCCCGATCGAAAATCCTGCCCCAAACCCGAAACAGCCATTTTCGCGGCAGAACTACGTTGGGACGCTCGGCGGCCCGATTGTTCGCGACAAACTCTGGTTCTTCTCTTCGATCGAATACGTCCACGAAAATGCCAGCATCGCTTATAGTCCCGCGAGCACGGAGCAGTTCAATGCGCTCGGGCAACTTGCGGCGGTGGGGCTGATACCCGGAGTAAGCTCGATCGCCGTGCCGAGTAATGTGCTCGTTCCGTTTCGCGATTACCTCGGCACCTTCCGCCTGGACTGGGCGCAGTCGGAGCGCTCTCGCTGGTTTTTGCGCGCGGCGACGGATTCTTACACGACGCACAACGCCCTCTTACAGCAGGGAGCGCTGCCTTCTACGGGGGCGACCCAGCACAACAACTACTTCAGCTTCGTGCTCGGCCAGCAGACCACGTTTTCTCCGGAATCGTTCGCCTCCCTGGTCCTGAACGCCAGCTTGTTGCACCTGACTCAGACGCGAAACGACACTCTCGGATTTGCGCTGGCTTTTCCATTCACGACGACCTCAAGCGCGGTCAGTGGCTTTGAAACATATGGCGACAACCAGTTTGTCACGGCGATTGCTGCGTTTCCCGTGCTACGCAACCAGGAGAAGTATCAGATTCGCTACGACGTGAGCCACGTGAGCGGCCGGCACGCGCTTCGTTTCGGCGTCAACTTCATCCACGAGCCGGTGTTGAGCGGCGCGCTCACGGCGAACCAGGAAAATCTGGTTACTTTCCCGCAAAACCCAACCTACTACCTGGCGAACCCCGGCCAATTCGCGACCGATTACGCCAACGGAAGCAACGTCACTCCCGCCGGCGACGGGAGCTTCTCGCAAAACGTGCAGCGGCTGGGTCTCTACGCGGAGGATTCCTGGCGGGTGACGTCGCGCCTCACCCTAAGCTACGGGCTCCGCTACGACACGACCTTTGGATTGTTCATCGCGTCCGGGCGCGACCAGAGCTTCAATCCCGCGCTCCGTTCAGGCCTCGTGAACGGGATTCCCCACGACTACCGGAAAGCGTTCGCCCCCCGGTTGGGCATTGTCCAGGCACTTGGCAGTTCGCAAAGAACCGTGATCCGAGCGGGCGTGGGACTCTATTTCAACGATCTAGCTCAGAACGGATGGGTGACAGCGTTTCAATCCGTCAATGACGGTAGTCTGCAGAATGGCCCGCCGCAACCCGCTCTCATCGACCCGCATTACCGCACGCCGTACGCCTTGCACGCCACGGCCGGAATTCAGCACGCGCTCACCAGCAATTGGACGATTGGCGCCGACTTTACGCGCGAAACCGGCATGCATGGCTACCGAAGTTACGCCTATCCGCAAGCATCGGTTTTTCGCTCCGACAACCGTTCCGCGTACGATGCGCTGTCCCTGCGCGTGCAGGGTCATGTCTCGCGCCGCTTCAATGTCACCGCGCATTACACACTGTCGTCCGCGAAGACGTGGGGTTGCGTACTCGGCGAGCTTTTTGATTATGTAAACGGCGTGTGCGACCCGAACAATGCATTTGCCCCTGGCGATTACGGCCCTTCGGGCGAAGACGTGTTCGAACGGTTCGTTGTCGCGGGGACATTTCAGATACCGGGCGGTTTCGAGCTCTCTCTTCTCGGTCAAGCCGAAAGCGCTCGGCCGTTTACCCTGACAACTCCGGTGGGTAACCGTGCGGTGGTGAATGGCGTGGAAACGACGCTCGACGAGTTGCGCGGCTCGCCCTACGTGCAGTTTGACTTGCGCGTGAGCCGCCCGTTCACCCGCGAGCGCTGGGCGATTACGCCCTTTGCGGAATTCTTCAACCTATTTAACCGCTACAATCCGGGAGCCAACTATGTAACCGATATTTCCGCGCTGCCCACCCCGGTAAATAATCTTGCCAATGCCACGGCGTTCTGCCTGAACCAAGCGTGCACCCAGACGCAACCGATTACGAGTCTTAACCAGTTGCGCGTGCCCGCAGGAGCGCTTGGGGACTTTTTCGGTCCCGGCACGACGGTCGGCATCCCTTTCGCGGCACAACTGGGTATCAAACTCACCTTTTAGATACCGAATCCACTTCGAGGAGCCGTCTCCGCATGTTGACACGACCGCGCTGGCTGCTGCAGACAGAGGGCGCTTCTTACTTTGCGCTGAGTCTGGTTCTTTACCGTGCCGGCCATTTTCCATGGTGGCTGTTTGCGGTGCTGTTTCTTTCGCCGGATGTATTCATGTTGGGCTATCTCGTGAATACCAAAACCGGCTCGACGCTTTACAACCTGGCACATACCCTGGTGTGGCCAATCGCGCTTCTGCTGCTTTCCGCGGTTTTTCCGGCCCCTCAACTAGCTCCCTACGGCCTCATTTGGCTTTCGCATCTAGGCTTCGACCGCATGATGGGCTATGGACTGAAGTACCCCACGGTTTTCCGCGATACCCACCTGCAGCGTGTTTGATCCGCAGGGTGTACTCCATCTTCCGAAGCTGCGGCGGGTGGTTGGCCCCTGTACAATAGATATAGATAAGGATGGAAGAGGCCCCTTCGATCTATGTTTGAGAACCTAACCGAAAGGCTGCAACGAACCTTCAAGAACCTGCGCGGGCAAGGCAAGCTCAGCGAAGAACACCTCGACCTAGCGTTGGCGGAAATCCGCGAAGCATTGCTCGAAGGCGACGTGAACGTAACTGTTGCCGACGAACTGCTCGGCAACATTCGCAAGAAAGCCCTGGGAACCGAAGTGGGATGAAGATTTCGGTTTTGCGGCAGGGCGCTACCCGGTAGTGGCGACTGAATTCGGGTTCTGGGCGGGGACAGACGCTGATCCAAAAATCGCCGACTATGGACCGACCATTATCAGGTATCTGGAAAGCCGGGGCATCAGCTGGTTCGCGTGGGTATACGATCCGGAGTGGGAGCCGTCGCTGATCAGTTCGTGGGACACGTACGCGCCGACGGAAAGCGGGAAATTCTTCAACGATGC
>Ga0207862_1000572_pt1 | contig 11135 bp, 7 predicted proteins | sample LuqExpMetageno81_FD_187838 | JGI IMG/M metagenome (GOLD analysis project Ga0207862, IMG submission 187838) | Tropical forest soil microbial communities from Luquillo Experimental Forest, Puerto Rico - Sample 81 (SPAdes) | ecosystem: Environmental > Terrestrial > Soil > Tropical forest ... | reverse complement strand
GACGCCGGGCTATGATGCCGAGGCGACCATAACGCGCGACGGCAAGAAGATCGTGTTTACGTCGATGCGCAACGGCGACCTCGACATCTACACGATGGACGCCGACGGCAGCAACGTGAAGCAGCTCACGAACGAGCTGGGCTACGATGGCGGGCCGTTCTGGTCGGCTGACGGAAAGAAGATCGTGTACCGCGCTGAGCATCCTAAGACGCCGGAGGAGATTGCCGATTATAAGGCCCTGCTGACGAAGGGGCTGATTCGTCCTGGGAACCTGGAAATCTGGGTAATGAACGCCGATGGAAGCAACAAGCACCAGGTAACGCACAATGGTGCGGCAAATTTCGCACCGTTCTTTCACCCGGATGGAAAGCGGATTATCTTCGCGTCGAACATGGCCGACCCAAAGAACGGGCGCGACTTCGACCTGTACATCATCAATGAAGACGGCAGCGGGCTGGACCGGGTGACGTATCATCCGGATTTTGACGGCTTTCCGATGTTCACGTCGGATGGCAAGCGGCTGGTTTGGGCGTCAAACCGAAACGGCAAGGCGCCGCACGAGACGAACGTGTTTATAGCGGAGTGGGCGGAGTAGAGAGTAAATTCCTGCAGACTGAATGAAAAGAGCCGGCCGCGACGGGCCGGCTCTGATTTTTCAGCGAGTGCGAAGCCTACTTCAGGGTCTTAACGTAGGCAGCCACAGCGGTAGCCTGGTCAGCGGTGAGGCCTGCGATCGGCTTGGCGTGCGGGGCCTTCTTGCCCTCAGCGCCCTTGGTGAGAGCGGCCACAATCTGATCAGCGGTCAGTGAGGTGCCCTTCAGAGCCGGGCCGTTCTTGCCAGCACCGTCGGGGCCGTGACACAGAGCACACTTCGCCTTGTAAATGGCAGCGCCGTCTTCGGCCGTTAGAGCCATACCTGAAAGCAGTCCAACCACAAATAGCAGAACGATGAAACGCTTCATGGAATCTCAGTCTCCTTGTAAGTATTAAAGTGCCGCAACGCCTGACATTCTATGCATCGTCAGGTTTTCGTTCAATGGCAAAACTCGTGGCGTCCAGGCGCCTTTGTTACGGAGCGTCTAACGACACCGTGTACCAATGTAGCGATGCGATGGGCGGGCCCACAGTGACCGCCGTCACGTAAGTGTGGGAATTTGAACTTGGCACCACAAGGGCGCATTTTGGGAAACGCCGGCAGGTTACAGTTGCTGACTCAATTGACTCTGTAAATCGCCACAGACAGGGAAACGAGCTGCAGTTGTAACTTACCGCTCTGCACTACAGCAGGACTGGCCGAATTCAAGGCAACGAATCCGTGAGCGTTGGCAATTGTAGTGTCCGCCAGGTCGACTTCGATGCTCTTCGGTTGATCTCCCTTGTAGAACACAACGAGTAGTCGTTCGCCGGGCGTTTCGCGGGTGAAGACGTAGTAGTCGTCGGCGACCACGACGTGTTTCTGTTCGCCGAGACGAAGGGCGGGATGGTCGCGGCGCAATTGCAGCAAGCCCTGCACGTGGGCGTAGACGTTCTGTTCCTCCGGCGTCCGGCCCGCTGGGGTGAAGGCGCTGTGCGTGTCGCCGGGGAATCCGCCGGGAAAATCGCGACGGTTGTCGGGATCTTCTCCGCCGGGCATGGCGATCTCGTCGCCGGAATAAAGCTGGGGGATCCCGCGTAGCGTGGCCAGCAAGGAAAAACCCAGCTTCAGCCTGGCGGTCGAACCCTTCGCGTCGGTGAGAAAGCGAGGCATGTCATGGTTGCCGATGAAGGTGACCAGTTGCTCGGGGTGAGGATAGAGGCGATCCTGCCGGAGTACGTCGACGATCTTCTTGGCCGAAGCACCGTGGTTGACGACCTGGCGAATGGCAGAATTCATGGGAAAGTCGAACGTCGTGGTGAGGTGGGTGTCGATGCCGTCGAAGCCCGTCTGGCCGCCGGCGAAGTAGGAGACGACAGGCGGCTCGAAGTTATACACCTCTCCGACGGCGAAGAAGTTCGAGTAGGTGGCCTGCAGGCTCTGCAGGTAGGCTTTCCAGAACGTGCGTGGAACGTAGGGGAATGTATCGATGCGGAAGCCGTCGACGCCGCCGGTCTCCATCCACCAATAGGCGTTTTGCAGAAGGTACTGTGCCACGAGCGGGTTCTCTTGCGCGAGGTCAGGCAGGATGTTCGCAAACCAGCCGTCGAGTGCGCTGCGGTAGTTCTTTTCAACGGCGTGCGGGTCAGTGACGGGCGGATAGTCGTAGTCGGTGTTGATGTGGTCGGCGGTGGTACCGTGCAGCCATCCGGGGGCAGGCTGTGATGTAGCCCACGGATGCTTGGGGCCGACATGGTTGGGAACCATGTCGAGGAGGACCTTGATTCCCTGCTTGTGGGCCGCGGCGACTAATTGCTGGAATTCGGACACGGTACCAAAATGGTCCTCGACGGCGTAGAGGTCAGACCCGCTGTAGCCGTGGTAACCCTCGCTGGTGTTGTCGTTGTCGAAGATGGGATTCAGCCAGAGCGTAGTGACGCCGAGGTCCTTCAGGTAGGGCAGGTGATCTTGAATCCCCTTGAGGTCACCGCCGTGGTAGGCCTTGGGCGCGGTGCGGTCGTAGGTGCCCGGTGCGGCGCCTTTGGGCAAGTTGTTGGAGGGGTCACCGTCAGCGAAGCGGTCGGGCATGATGAGGTAAATGACGTCGTCGCGGGTGACGCCCTGGAAACGGCCTTGCTGCGGAGCACGGGCAAGCAGTTGCAACGAGGCGGAGGTATTGCCGCTTGCGTTTTTGATGGCAATGGAAACGCTGCCGGGTTTGGCAGTGTGCGAAATGCCGAGCCAGAGGAATGCGTGCTTGCCGTCGGGTTGGAGTTGCGTCTTCTCAATGTGCACGCCGGGGTAAGCGATGGAGATGCTCGCATCGTTCAGATTTTCGCCGTAGAGAAGGACCATTACGGGGGAGACGAAGCCGGTCCACCAGTTGGGTGGCTCGACCTTCGTGACCTGAGGCGCAGCCGCAGAGCAGTTGAGACACAGGGCGACGGCAATGGCAAACACGAGCAGGCGGCGAGCATGGGTCACGGCGAGACCTCGATAGGAATTTCCGCGGGAGAGGCTTCCTCCCAACCTGCGATGGTATGGTCGCAACCCCTGAATTGCCAAGAGAGCAAAGGGGCGAATGATTGATTTTGGAGGTTGGGCATCCGACGGAGTAAAGTGTCGGATGGTTCCTTCGCCAAAGAGACGCAGCAGGCGCCGGGGATAGCTGGAACATGCAAAAACCTCGAAAAAGTTACTGGCAAATCTGGAACATGAGCTTTGGCTTCCTCGGCATTCAGTTCGGCTGGGGCCTGCAGATGGCCAATATGAGCGCCATCTACGAGTACCTGGGGGCAACGGCCGACAAGATCCCGATACTGTGGCTGGCAGCGCCGCTGACTGGACTGATCGTGCAACCGATTATCGGACATGCCAGCGACAACACCTGGACGCGATTGGGACGGCGGCGGCCATATTTCCTGGTGGGCGCCATCCTGAGTTCGATGGCGTTGATCATGATGCCGCGATCATCGATGCTGTGGATGGCGGCCGGGCTGCTGTGGATTTTGGACTCGTCGATCAACATCAGCATGGAGCCGTTCCGCGCGTTTGTCGTGGATCTGCTGCCGGAAGAGCAACGCACCGAAGGCTTTGCCATGCAGAGCCTCTTTATTGGGGTCGGAGCCGTGGTGGCGTCGGCGCTGCCATGGCTGCTGACCAACGTCTTTCGCGTTGGGGCGGGTGTAGGCCATCACGCGATACCGTGGTCAACTCGGCTCTCGTTTTACCTCGGCGCGGCGGCGTTCTTCGGTGCCGTGATCTGGACGATCGTCAGCACACCAGAGTATCCGCCCGACGACTTGGAGGCATTTCGAAAGCGAAAGACGAAGAGCGGCGGGCTCGGAGAGAATGTGACGGAGATTTTTCGGGCCATCGGACACATGCCTAAAACCATGCGTCAGTTGGCCCCGGTACAGTTTCTGACCTGGCTGGGCTTGTTCTGCATGTGGCTGTATTTCTCGGTGGCCGTCGCGCGAAACGTATTTGGCGCGCCTGACCAAAGTTCTCCGATTTATAAGAATGGGGTGGAATGGGCGGGCGTCTGCTTTGGGGCGTACTCGGCCATATGCGCTGTGTTTGCTCCGGCGCTAGCCGGAATTGCCGACAGAATAGGGCGCAAGCACACGCATAGCCTGTGCCTGCTTTGCGGCTCGCTGGGCTTGCTGTCAGTGGGAGTGATTCACAACAAGTACCTGCTGCTGCTCTCGATGGTGGGCGTCGGTATCGCATGGGCAAGCACGCTCGCCATGCCGTACTCGATTCTTGCGGGATCGCTGCCGCCGGAGAAGACCGGCGTCTATATGGGTATCTTCAACTTCTTCATCACGCTTCCGGAGATTGTCGCATCAACGTGCTTCGGATGGATCATGAATCACCTGCTGAAAAACAATCGGTTGGCCGCGGTGCTTGCCGGGGGCGTGTTCATGGCGCTGGCAGCGCTGCTCATGCAGCGGGTGGTGGATCCTGGGGCCGAGGTACTGGTGGAAGCAGCTCCACTGCCGGCGGACGCGGAGGTCATCGCATCGCTGAAGACCAGCAGGCCGGCGCATTGACTCACAAACGACTTTGGGTGGTTTCGGCAGGTAGCAGAGCATGAGCTTTCCACGTTCGAGCGGCATTCTTTTGCATCCCACTTCGCTTCCCGGATCGCATGGGATTGGCGAGTTGGGCGGCGAGGCGCATCGCTTCGCCGAGTTCCTGAAGAACGCAGGGCAGACCATCTGGCAGATATTGCCGCTGGGGCCGACGGGTTACGGCGATTCTCCGTACCAGTGCTTTTCAGCGTTTGCCGGCAATCCATTGCTCATCAATGTGGACACCCTGGTGAAGCGTGGATACCTGGCTGCGGACGAGTTGAATCCGCAGCCGAAGTTTCCAAGAGAGAGCGTGGACTTCGGGACACTGATCGAGTGGAAGCTGCCGCTGCTGCGGAAGGCAGCCAAGGGCTTCCTGGAGAAGGCTGACAGCGCCGAGCGCGCGGCATACGACGCGTTTTGCCAACGTCACGGTTCTTGGTTGGAGGAGTTCGCGCTGTTCATGGCGCTGAAGGAAGTCCACGGCTTCGTGATGTGGACACTCTGGGAGCCGGAGGTGGCGCTGCGCGAGCCGGCAGCGCTGGATCGAGCGCGGCGCGAGCTGCATGAGCTGATCGAGGCTAACAAGTTTATCCAGTTTGAATTTGACTGCGAGTGGGCCGACCTGAAGGCGCATTGCACGCGCAATGGCATTCGCGTGATGGGCGATGTGCCGATCTACGTAGCGCAGGACAGCTCGGATGTGTGGGCCGAGCCGAACCTCTTTGACCTGAACCCTGACGGCACACCGCGGGTAATTGCGGGCGTTCCGCCGGACTACTTCAGTGCGACGGGACAGTGCTGGGGCAATCCAATTTATCGCTGGGACGTACACGCGAAATCGGGATACAAGTGGTGGATCGGGCGCTTGCGGCGGGCGTTCGAGCTGGTGGACATGATTCGCCTCGACCACTTCCGCGGGTTCGCAGGGTACTACGAGATCCCAGGTACGGAATCGACGGCGGTCAATGGCCAGTGGGTGCAAGGTGCGGGCGCCCCGCTGTTCGAGGCGGTCGAGGGCGCGCTGGGCAAGCTGCCCATTCTGGCGGAAAACCTGGGCGTGATCACGCCGGAGGTTGAAGGCCTGCGTAACCAGTTTGGCTTCCCGGGGATGGCGATTTTGCAGTTTGCCTTCGGCAACGACCCACAGGCACCTGACTTCAAGCCGCACAACTACCCGACCCATCGTGTGGCCTACACGGGCACGCATGACAACGACACGGTGGTCGGGTGGTGGAACAGCACCGGCGCCGGCGACAGCGTACGTACTCCCGAGGACGTCGAGAAAGAGATGGAGTTTGCGCGGCGCTATCTGGACACTGACGGCAGCGACATCCACTGGGTCATGATTCGCGCGCTGATGGCATCGGTGGCCGACACCGTGATTTTCCCGCTGCAGGACGTGCTGGGCGTTGGCTCCGAGGGCCGCATGAACCTGCCGGGGACGTCGGCTGGCAATTGGCGGTGGCGGTACCGGGCGGAGGAACTGACGCTTGGGATTGGGGCACGGCTGCGACAGATGGTCGAGACCTACGACCGGCTTTCATGAAACAAACGATTCAGCCGGGAAAGCAATGTGAAACATAACCATCACTAAGGTGTTCTGCGTCACAGACATCTGTCCGCGCATCAGAAAAGAATGAGATGTAACTGGGGGTGTACTTATGGCTGCGCCCTGGGCCCATCGCTACGCACAGCGGACCAAGACGGCAAAAAGCTCCATCATCCGCGAACTTCTCAAGCTCACAACTAAACCAGAGGTGATTTCCTTCGCCGGGGGATTGCCCGCGCCGGACATATTTCCCGTGGAGCGCTTTCGCCAGGCCTGCGAGCGCGTGCTGGCGACACAGGCCACGACGGCGCTGCAATACGGGCCATCGGAAGGCTACATGCCGTTGCGCGAGCTGATCGTGGCACAGATGCTCAAATACGGCATCGTAGCCACGGTAGACAACGTGCTGATTACCTCCGGATCGCAGCAGGCGCTTGACCTCATCGCGAAGCTGCTGATCAACCGGGGCGACCGCGTCCTCGTCGAATCTCCTACGTATCTTGGCGCACTGCAGGCGTTCGACCTGATGGGCGCGGAGTATGTAACCGTGCCGGTGGACGGCCAGGGACTGCAGACACGCTTGTTAGAGGTCGCGCTGCGCTCGGGGCCGAAGTTTATGTACATTCTGCCGAACTTCCAGAACCCGGGGGGCGTGACGCTATCAGAGGACCGGCGACGGCAGCTGGTGTGGTTGTCTGACAAATACGGCATTCCAATCATTGAAGACGATCCGTACGGGCAGTTGCGCTATGAAGGGGAGCACATCAAGCCGTTGGTGGTGCTGGACCGCATGAACGTGCTGCGCGACAACGGCTACAACCTGGGCAACGTCATCTACCTGAGCACCTTTTCGAAGGTCTTAGCGCCGGGGTTGCGGCTGGGGTGGATTGTGGCGCCGCCCGAGGTCATCACCAAGCTGGTGCAATTGAAGCAGTCGGCAGACCTGCACACCAGCACGTTTGCGCAGATGGTGATATACGAAGTGGCGCGAGACGGCTTCCTCGACGAGCACGTGAAGATCATACGCAAGTGTTACAAAGAGCGGCGCGACGCCATGCTGGCGGCGCTGAACGAGTTCTTCCCACCCGAGGTGAAGTGGACGCACCCGCAAGGAGGGCTGTTCCTCTGGGTCACGTTACCCAAGGGCGTCGATTGCATGCGGTTGTTTGACGACGCCATTCGGCACAACGTGGCCTTCGTTCCCGGGCAGCCCTTCTTCGCCGAGGGCGACGCAGGCTCGCATATGCGGCTGAACTTCTCCAACGCCACGCCGGAGATGATCCGCGAAGGCATCCGTCGGCTTTCGATCGCGGTGGCGCACGAAGTGGAGCACACGGCCGGCGCCGAGCCGGTGGCGACCGTGTAAGAATCTCAGGACTTGCCGTTGTACGAAGCGCCCCATATCTGCCCGAACCAGAATGGGGCGCTGTCGTGTCATGGGGTTGTATCTGGCGAGTTCGGCGAATATCGTGATGGGTTGTTTTACTCCGAGGAGGTCGTCTTGCTTCGCGCACTTGTCAGCGGTTTGACTCTGATGGCTGTTCTGATTTGCGTTGGCGCCGCCCAGATACAGTCGCTTCCCTACACGCCGGGACTCGACGTGACCGCGATGGATCGGACGGCCGATCCGTGCGTGGATTTCTACGCGTACGCCTGCGGAAGCTGGCAGAAGAACAATCCGATTCCGCCGGACCAGAGCTCGTGGAGCGTGTACTCGAAAATGCAGGACGAAAACCGCGTTCTACTGCGCCGCATTTTGGAGAACGCAGCGGTCAACGATCCGCATCGCGGCCCCATCAACCAGAAGATAGGCGACTACTATGCGGCATGCATCGACGAGACGGCGATCAACAAGGCAGGGGTTGCCGTACTCAAACCGGATTTGGACCGCATCGCTGCGATGAAGTCGAAGGCCGACCTGGCGCCCGTGCTGGCGTATCTGCATCCACGTGACATTGGTGTTTCGCTGGGCAACTCGTCGCTATTTCGCTTTGGTTCGGAGCAGGATGCGAAGAACTCCGCCGAGGTGATTGCAGCAGTGGACCAAGGCGGACTGGGACTGCCAGACCGCGACTACTACCTCAAGGACGATGCGAGATCGCAAGGCAATCGGACGAAATACGTAGCGCATGTGCAGAAGATGTTTGAGCTGGCTGGCGATTCGCCGGTAGCTGCGGCGACAAACGCACAGACGGTAATGCGCATCGAGACTGCACTGGCCAAGGGGTCGATGACGCGGGTGCAGCGGCGCGATCCCAACAACGTGTACCACCGAATGACGGTGAAGGAGCTTGAAGCCATCAGCCCGTCATTCCCGTGGACGGTGTACTTTGGCAAATTCGGGTTGAGCGGCCTGCAGTCGCTGAACGTCGCCGCTCCGGACTACCTGAAGGCGATGGATGCCACCATCGCCGCTGAAGACGTGTCTGCATGGCAGGGCTATCTGCGCTGGCACCTGCTGCATGCGCAGGCCCGCTGGCTGCCTACGCAGTTTGTCGAGGAGGACTTCAACTTCTATGGCCGCACGATGACTGGACAGCAGGAGTTGCAGCCCCGCTGGAAGCGCTGCGTACGCTACTCCGATCGCGCACTAGGTGAGGCGTTGGGACAGGCATTCGTGGAGATTACGTTCACTCCGGCGGCCAAGCAGCGCACGCTCACCATGGTGCAGCAGGTGGAAGCGGCCATGCAGCGGGACATCAACCAATTAACTTGGATGAGTCCGGCGACCAAACAACAGGCGCTGCAGAAACTCCGTGCTGTGCTGAACAAAGTTGGGTATCCCGACCACTGGCGCGATTACACGTCACTCAACATTGTGCGCGGGGATGCCATTGGTAATGGCCAGCGGGCGAATCAGTTCGAGTTCCAGCGTCAGCTGAACAAGATCGGTAAGCCCGTCGATCGGGGCGAGTGGTACTTGAGCCCGGCCACGGTAAACGCGAATTACGGTCCGCAGAACAACGATGTCAACTTCCCGGCGGGCGTGTTACAGCCTCCGGCTTTTGACATGAAGATGGACGACGCTCCCAACTACGGCGACACTGGCGGAACGATCGGCCACGAGCTGACGCATGGGTTCGACGACGAGGGCCGGCAATTCGATGCCCAGGGGAACCTGCGCGACTGGTGGCAGCCGCAGGACGAAAAGGAGTTCACCGCTCGCGCCCAATGTATTGAAGACCAGTATGCGCAATACGTCGTGGTGGACGACGTGAAGATCAACAGTAAGCTGACGTTGGGTGAAGACGTGGCCGATCTGGGAGGTCTGATGCTGGCATACATAGCGTGGCGCGACGAAACAGAGAACAAGAAGCTTCGGGCGATTGATGGGCTCACACCCGAGCAACGATTCTTCGTCGGCTATGCACAGAGCTGGTGCAGTAATGAGCGTCCGGAAAATCAGCGCATGCGGGCGAAGACAGACCCGCACTCTCCAACGAAGTACCGGACGAACGGCGTGGTGTCGAACTTGCAGGAGTTTCAGCAGGCGTTTAGCTGCAGGACGGGACAACCCATGGCGCCGGAGAAGCGGTGCCGGGTGTGGTAACCATGCTTTCTGGGAAGTAGAACAGAGGCTCCGGGATCTCCGGGGCCTCTCGTTTTTTAATCGATTGGCTTAGTAGCCGTGTCCGCTGGCGCCCTCCTCCACCCGCACCTTGCCGCGGAACATGCGGTACACAAAAACGAAGTAGATGGTCGCCAGCACCATGCCCATTCCCCACCACACTAAGCCGACCGCCATACCATGTGCTCCAGTGGCGGTGTTGTAGATGGTGAGGCTGTAGTTGGGATCGGTGCTGGCCGGCAACACGACGGGGTACAGAGCAAATGCCGCACCTACCAACATGCCAACGATGTAGCCGCATGAGGCGAGGAACGCGCCCTTGTCGTTCTTGCCGCGCTCGGCGATGAAGAGATAAAGCAGACTGGCGACGACCACCACGGGGATCAGGTAGCCGACGGGCCACTTCATGAAGTTGTCGATTGCGCCGTGCCGGATATACATGGTCGCAACCAAGCTGACGCCGGTCACCAAGACCTGTACCGGCCACAACACGCGGGCCATCTGACGGGCCCGCGCGTTGAGGTCGCCCTCGGTCTTGGTAGCGATATAAAGCGAGCCGTGCACGACAAGCGTGACCAGCGCCACCACGCCGGCGAGCACGGTGTACCAGTCGAGCACGCCGTTAATCGTGCCCACAGTGAAGTCGGTCCACAACGGCTCGAAGAAGTAGCCATCGGCATTAAGCGGCACGCCGCGAACGACGTTGCCGAGCGCCGCGCCCAAAAAGATCGCCAGCAGAGCACTCGCGATGGAGAAGATTACGTCGAACGCCGAAGTCCACATGCCTTCATGGATGTAGTTGCGGAATTCGATGCCGATGCCGCGCAACATCAACAGCCATAGCACCATGATCAACGGCAGATAGAAGCCGCTGAAGCTGGAGGCGTAAAGCAGCGGGAAAGCAAAGTAGAGCGTGCCTCCGGCGGCGAGCAGCCAGACCTCGTTGCCGTCCCAGACAGGACCGATGGCGCGCAGGATGGTGCGGCGTTCGGTGTCATTCCTGGCGATGAGGAGATGAACGGCGCCGGCGCCGATGTCAAAGCCGTCAAGCAATACGTACATGGCAACCATTACGGCTACGATCATGAACCAAAGTGTCGGCATGGCTATCGCACCTCCACGGGGGTAAACCGGCCGGACACGGGCACTGGCGGGACCGGGTCGGGGCCGTGCTCAATTTCACGGCGCACCAGGAAGAGGAAGAGCATCCCCAGGACGGTGTACATTCCAGCAAAGCCGAGGAAAGTAAACCAACCGTTCCCGGCCGAGACCAGCTTGGAGAAGCCTTCTTCGGTGCGAAGCAGGCCATAGACCAGCCAGGGTTGGCGTCCCATTTCGGCGGTCATCCAACCCGCTGTATTCGCA
>Ga0207862_1000567_pt1 | contig 11171 bp, 9 predicted proteins | sample LuqExpMetageno81_FD_187838 | JGI IMG/M metagenome (GOLD analysis project Ga0207862, IMG submission 187838) | Tropical forest soil microbial communities from Luquillo Experimental Forest, Puerto Rico - Sample 81 (SPAdes) | ecosystem: Environmental > Terrestrial > Soil > Tropical forest ... | reverse complement strand
TGAACACGCAAAACGTGACTCAGAAGTGGCGATGAGGCAATCTTGCCACGCGGACTTCCGTTTGGAAAGGGGGGCTGTGGACGGTTACGAGTTCGCCGTGGAAGGCTCGTCTTCCTCAGCGCGCATTAGGCCGAATTTCTTTAGCTTGTAGCGCAGCGCATCGCGGCTGATGTCGAGCAGGCGCGCGGCGTGGGTCTGGTTGCCCTCGGCCTGGGTCATGGCCAGTTCCACCAAAGCACGCTCGACTTCTTCTAAGGAAGTTCCGCCCTCGGGGATGGAGAGCTTAGGCAAGCTGCGGCCGTCGGGAAGCTGCAAGGTGCTGCCGCCGTTACTGCCGCCCGAGGTCATCTCAAAGGCGGTGTAGGCGGCCTGCTGCTGGGCGACGGCAAACGGCAGGTAATCGGGGCGAAGCACGTTGCTGTCTTCCAGTATCATGGAGCGCTCGATGGCGTTCTTCAGTTCGCGCACATTGCCGGGCCAGTCGTACTTCATCAGCAGCTTGCGGGTCTCTTCGGTAATGCCCTCCACCTGCTTGCGGAACTTCCGGCCGTAGCGGTCAATGAAGTACTCCACCAGGGGAAGAATGTCTTCTTTGCGGTCGCGCAGGGGCGGTAGAAAGATGGAGATGATGGCCAGGCGATAATACAAGTCCTGGCGGAAGGTATTCTCCTTCACGGCGCGCTCCAGATCACGATTGGAGGCGGCGATCACGCGCACGTCCACCTGCATGTCTCGCACGCCGCCTACGCGGCGGATCACCTGATCTTCCAGCACGCGCAGCAGCTTGGCCTGCAGCAGCGGCGAGAGCTCGCCAATTTCGTCGAGAAAGAGCGTGCCGCCATCGGCCATTTCGAAGAGGCCCTTCTTCATGGTCTTGGCGTCGGTGAAGGCGCCGCGCTCGTGGCCGAACAGTTCGGCTTCCATCAATGTCTCGGGAATCGCCGAGCAGTTAATGGCCACGAAGGGCTTGTCCTGACGGCGGCTTTGGTAGTGGATAGCTTTTGCGATCAGGTCCTTGCCGGTTCCGCTCTCCCCCTGGACGAGGATGGTGGTGGCTTCGCTGGCAGCGACTTTGTTCACGAAGCCCAGCAACTCGGCCATCTTGGCCGACACGCCGATGACATTGTGGTACCCCGCGCGGCGGCGAACTTCTCCTCGCAGCGACTCGACCTCGGTGCGCAGGCGGGTAGTTTCCAGCGCGTTCTTGACCGCGACCGCAAGTTCGTCGAAATCGAGTGGCTTGCCTACGAAGTCATAGGCGCCCAGCTTGAGGGCGGTCTTGACGTCCTCCAACTGCGGGTCAGCCGTGATCATGATGATGGCGCGGGCGTCGCCGGCTTTCTTGATCTGCTCCAGTATGTCGATGCCGCTGGCATCGGGCAGGCGGACGTCTAGCAGGACGAGGTTAGGAGACTCGTTGTGCGCCACTTTGAGCGCAGCCGCACCGTTGTCAGCCTCCAGAACGCGATATCCCCACTCTTCGCACTTTTGCCGGAGCGACCAACGGACCAGCTTCTCGTCATCGACGATGAGAACCTTTTCCGAGGGCATTGCTTAGTACTAGCTTACTACGGTGGCTCCACAGGGGGATAATCGGCAGCGGGCGACTCCGCGGTTAGTGCGGGGAGTGTTAGCGGAAGCCTGGAATCGGCGCATGATCGATCAATCACACCGGCACCAATGGCAGCCCGAGGTCCTTGCGCCCTTTCCATGAGGGGGCGTCGCCCTACCCCAGCCTTTCATGTGCGGCGAACTGCACCGTTATCAGCGTGATTCCAATTCGGGAACTGGAAACACGTTTTTTCGTGAATCCTGCTCCATTGGCCTTCGCCAGAACTAAACTATTGCTGTCGTTTGCTCAATCGTGTATATTTTTCGCTACCGCCGGGAGGTTTAACCGAATCTCAATCAACCGGGGAGGGATAAGATGAAGGACCGTCACTTCCGTCTAAGTTCAATATTGCTTTGCCTAACGTTGTTATTGCTGTTAAGCGCGTTGGGCAACGCCACTCCGCAGGCCGCCTTTACCAATATGGGACCAACGGTATGGCCCAACTCCGACAACCAGGACTGGAGTCTCGGTTTTCAGTTTTCGGTGAGTTCGCCGGTCACGGTCACTGCGCTCGGCTACAACTACTTTGGCGTACCGCTTAACCTCTCGCACGATGTCGGTATCTACACTTCCGGAGGAACGCTGCTTACCTCCGCTACCGTGACGAACGCCTCGACTGTGTTCAATGGTTATCTGTACACGCCGGTCACCCCCATTGTTCTCGGTGCCGGGGACTATGTCATCGCTGGAACCACGCTGGGTTTGAACGATGGCTGGATCTCCCAAGCCACCAGCAGTGTGGGCGCGTCCGGCCTTGCATTTGTGGATTCCTGGTACACCAACGGGAATGGCGGCGTATTGAGTTTTCCGCCTGCATACGCCAGCGGCCAGCAGTACATGGAGGTCAATTTCCAGACTACTCCGGAACCGGGCACGCTCGTGCTTTTGGGTACGGGTCTCCTCGGAGCTGTGGGCGCAATCCGTCGCAAGATCAATCTGTAGTCGGTTCGATGTTGAATCGATGAAGCCGGGGAATACTCCCCGGCTTTCTTTCGTTAGCCAAGGATGCAACCCCCCCCGGGACGCGCGCTGCGCTCACACCGTCCCGGAAGGAGAGCCTGCGAAAGTCGCAAGCAGGGCTTCACGCCTCACGGGCTGAGCCTGTCGCCGTGCAGGCATGGTTCTGCGCGATTTTTCATGCAATTCATCACATTTTGGCAGTCGCTGTCCGATCGGCGATTGGGAGATGCGATAGAATCTCCGAGCGTATTGAGTCCTTGTTTCTACCGCTTCAGTTCCATTAATTGCACCTTCGTCGCCGGCTCAAATCTTCCAAGGAGGCACTATGAGTGCTACGGTCTCGCCCATACCGCCCGGATATCACACCCTGACTCCTCACATCTTCGTGAGCGACGCGAAGAAAGCCGCCGAGTTTTATCGGAAGGCGTTTGGCGCCGAGGTCCGCGGCATAGCCCAGGCGCCCGATGGCAAAGTGATCCACGCCGAAGTCAAGATCGGCGACTCCATTTTGATGTTCAACGATGAGGTTCCACAGGCGGGGGTGTTGGCGCCGACGACCACCAAGGCCAACACCTGCGTTACGTTGCACATGTACGTGCAAGACGCGGACAAGACTTTCGCATCTGCGGTCGCTGCCGGAGCGAAAGTCATCATGCCGTTGCAGGACCAGTTCTGGGGCGACCGTTACGGTTCCCTGGAGGACCCGTTCGGCCACCGCTGGTCGATTGCAACCCACATCAAGGACCAGACTCCCGAAGAGATGAAGGCCGCGATGGACGAGGCCATGGCTAGCATGGCGACCAAGTCCTAGCGCCCTCCATCAGCAACCAGGACAAAAACCCCGGGACGGGCTCTGCGCGGACACCGTCCCGGGGGGAGCGAATGCGAAGGCCGGAGCCAGGGCTCCAAACCTCACGAAGCTTAGCCTTTTGTAGCGCCGGCTCCGTGCATCTTCGCGCGCTCAATCAACATCTGCACCTGGTCTTTTTGCTCGTAGTTGGGATTGGTCTTCAGCAGTTGTTCCCAAACCACGACCGCACCCGCGGGATCTTTCTTGCCCTGCCACATCACGATGCCCAGGTTGAACATCGTGCCCGGGTGGTTCGGACGGATCGCCAGCGACTTCTTGAACTCCTCAATCGCTTTGTCGGGATTGCCGCTATACCAGTAGGCTGTGCCGTAATCGGTGATCACATCCGGGTTCTTGGAGTCGATCTGCAGTGCCTTGCCGTAATACTCGATCGCCTGCGGATAGGCTTGCCCGTCGTAGTACAGGTTGCCGAGCTGGCGCAGGGTCTCGAAGTCTTTGGGGCTGGACTTCAGCTTCTCTAGCAGGGGCGCTGCCGCCTGGGCCAGCATTTCGGGGGACGTACCACCCTGCTGCTGCGAGCCGATGCCCGGAAGCTGTCCGGCGCCCATGCCCTGTCCGCCGCCCATTCCCGCGGGGGCGGCTGGGGCTGACTGCGCTACCTGCGGTGAGGCCGACGGGCTGGCAGAACCGCGGGCAAAATAGCCCACCGCAATTCCGATGACGAGTGTGATGACTGCCAGCGTATAAGCCTGCACGCTGGTGAAGCCAAGGCCCTGAGTTGTGTTTCTGTCTTGCGCAGATTGCGTCATGTACTGCTCCTCGTTTCGATTTGTGTCTTGTCAGTTTTCTCGTCCGGCGTCTATTGCCAGATCGGAATTCTCCAGGTTGAACAGGCGATGAATGGCCACGGTCAGCAAGTCCTGCCCGGTGCGGTCGGGTGGCTCACGCAACTCGCGCGCCAGCGATCCGGCAATCCTTTGGGTGATATGCGCCGCCAGCGTGGTGAGCACCTGGTCCTGGTCTTCGGTGAAAGGACCGAACTCCCGGCGCAGGAACTCCACTTCCTGCTGGCAGAGCTCTTCGAGCCGCTGCCGCAGCGCCAAAATGGTGGGTACCACGCGCTCCGCCATCATGCGGCGCCGAAAGCCCTGCACTTCGTCAGCAACGATCTTGTTGGCAGCTTCGCTTGCGCTGCGTCGGTCCCTGGAGTCGCGCTTCACCACATCTTCCAGACTGTCGATGTTAAACAAATATATGCCGTCAACCTCGCCCACGCGATGGTCCACGTTGCGCGGCACAGCAAAATCAATAATTACCAGCGGCTTGTTATTTCTCGCCCGGGCAGTGGTGCGCGCATCCTCCAGCGTAATCAGACTGTGCGGGCAAGACGTCGTGCAGACCACGATGTCGGCCGTCTGCAGGTGCGTCAGGTGGTCGTGGCACGTGACCGCTTCGGCTCCAAGTTTCTGTGCCAGCTCTTCGGCCCTGGCGTGGGTGCGGTTCATGACCTTCAGCCGGTTTGCTCCGGCACTACGAAGGCACTTAGCGGCGAGTTCGCTCATCCGTCCTGCGCCCATCACGAGGACTTCGCGTCCCGCCAGGTCGCCCAGCACTCCGATGGCCAATTCCGCGGCGGCGTACGGGAAGTTTAGAGTGGAATCGCCCAGGGCGGTTTCGCTGCGCACCTTGGCCGAAACTGTCATCGCCTTCTGTACGGCGGCGTCGAGGAAGCGCCCCGTGGCCCCGGCGTTGCGCGCCTGCTGCCAGGCGTCGCGCAATTGGCCTGACACTTCCGGTTCGCCCAGCACCGCCGAATCCAGCCCAGCCGCTACCTGGAACAGGTGGGTGAACGCTACATCGTCCATGAGCCGGTAGAAGTGCGCCCAGTCGCACAGTCGCAGATGGTAATCCTTGGTGAGAAAACGCAACACCGAGTTGGCGGCGGCCGGTACATCATTGGCCCAGAGGATAAACTCAGTCCGGTTGCACGTGGCCAGGACGATGACTTCTTCGATCCCCTCGGAGCGCAATAGCTTGTGCAGCGCCTCATAGCGGTTGGGCTCGTCAATCCAAAACTGCTCGCGAACCGCTACCGGCGAAGTGCGATAGTTCAGGCCGATAACTGCCAGTGTGGGTTCCAACGCACGAGCCTCCAGGGAATGAGTACAGCTAGGAGGTTGCATTGCGAGTGCCAAATTGCGACTGCACTCGCGGCGCTCTTAAACGATTGGAAACAACAGGGTTAGTAACCCTGCGAGGTGATGGTTCAAGACTTGTTGCAGAGTGCCTTGCGGCATATCCCGCTATCTGCGTGTTTTTTCCGCGCAGTTTGCCACCTTGGTGGGTGAGTCGACCCAGCCAAAAGTCCGGCCGCTACCGCCAGAGCGCCAACGTACGTGGCGCCGATTCGCCATGTCTTTAGACAAGGCACATTAGGCTACCCGCAACTTCAATGCCCGCGAGGTAAGTGACCTCGCGGTCGGCAATTCGGTTTATCGCCGGCAGCGCCTTTGTCCTTCGAAGGAACGGGAGTTATACTCGCCGTCATTGGCCGCCGTAGCGAAGAGCCAAACCAAGCATGTCCGCTGAATCAAACGCTGAAACCTGCAACCGCATCCCCGGCCGCTAGCCGAGCCGGGCCGAAATGGTTCCTCTCGTTTGGAGGCGAAATGAAAGACGACGACGTGCGCCAGCCCGATACCTCTTCGGGCGTTTCACGGCGCGACTTCATGAAGATTTCCGCGGTCACTGCCGCCGTCCCGCTGGTCATCGGGACCAACGTAGTGCAAGCCGCCGGCGAGGAAGTCCCCATACACGGGCCTGGCAAAGTGCCGGTGACGCTTAACGTCAACGGCAAGAAGCTCGGCGCTGAACTCGAGCCGCGCGTGACCCTCCTGGACGCGCTGCGCGGGCCATTCGACATCACCGGCGCGAAGCGCGTGTGCGACCGTGGCGCCTGTGGTGCTTGTACCGTCCTGATGGACGGCAAGCCGGTGTACGCCTGCTCGGTGCTGGCAATTGACGCGCAGGGCGCGAAGATCACCACCATCGAAGCTTTGACGGAGGACGGCAAACTCAGTCCGGTCATGGCGGCCTTCGTGGCCCACGATGCGCAGCAGTGCGGCTTCTGCACTCCGGGCTTCGTGGTCGCGACCACCAGCTTCCTGCAGAAGCATCCCAAGCCGACGGCCGAAGACGTTCGCCGTGGCCTGAGCGGCAACTACTGTCGCTGCGGCACCTACAACGGAATTCGCGCCGTAGCGCTGGCGCAGGCGGGAGGCGAACAGTCATGAGCCAATACAGTTGGCCCGATCCGTCAACTCGTCCGCTGCTGGGTAAGCGCATCAGCCGCGTGGACGGCCCCGCCAAGTCCTCCGGCCGAGCGAAATATACCTACGACTACAACCCGCAGGGGTTGCTGGCGGGCAAAATCCTGCGCTGCCCCTATGCGCACGCCAGGATCGTCAGCATCGACACCAGCGCCGCCGAGAAGATGCCCGGAGTGAAGGCCGTCGAGGTCATTCAGAAGCCGGGCGCCGAAATCTTCTGGGCTGGCGACGAAATTGTTGGCGTCGCTGCGGTTGACGAAGGCACAGTCGATGACGCCATCCGCGCCATCAAGGTGGAGTACGAGGTCCTGCCGCATTTCGTCAGCGATGCCGAACCGCCCAAGAACGTCGCCACCGACAGCGGGCCGATCAGCGAAGACGACCTCCAGGACATGGAAGAAAACCAGGTGCCCGACGATGAAGTCATCGCCGCCATTCAGAAGCGCGGCATCAGCTTCAAGCCGACCGACAAGGATTACGAGTCGATGAAAGGCATGGGCGTCGAGCCGCCGGTAATTGCGGCGCTGCGCAACGCAAAGTATGTGGAAGCGCCGGCCAAGCCCAAATCCCCTTACAAGAAGACCGCGCTGCAAACCCAGGGCGAGCCCGACAAGGCGTTCGCCGCCGCGGCGACCGTCTCCGAGGGCGTTTACGGGATCCCGTGCATCGTGCACTGCTGCATGGAATCGCACGGCTCGGCCAGCGAGTGGCCTTCCGACAACGAGATGGTGGTCCACATTTCCACCCAAAACGTTTCCGGCATCGCCCCGCAGATGGCGGAGCCTCTGAAGATTCCTGCGGGCAACATCAACGTGCTGCAGCAGAATGTCGGCGGCGGTTTCGGTAGCAAGTTCTCCGCCGACCGCTGGGACATCAACACCGCCAACCTCTCGAAGAAGGCCGGCGGCAAACCGGTAAAGAACATGCTCGACCGCAGGGCCGAGTTCGAAGTAGCGGGCATGCGGCCTTCGGCTTATGCCCGAGTGAAAATCGCCGCCGACAAAGACGGCAAGATCGTCGCGTGGGATTCGCGCTCGTGGGGCACCGGCGGTGTCGGTGGCGGCGGAACGCCTCCGCTGCCGTACATCCTGGAGATTCCCAACCAGCGCAAGCAGAACACGGCGATTTCGACCAACCAGGGCAGCGCCCGCGCCTGGCGTGCTCCCAACCATCCCCAGGCGGCGGCCATTACCATGGGCGCCGTCGAGGACCTTGCTGCCAAGCTGAAGATGGATCCGCTGGAGCTGATTCAGGTCAACCTCGCCATCGCCGGCCCGCGCAAAGACACCTACAAGGAAGAGTTCGCCATCGCCGACGAGTTGATGGGCTGGAAGAAGCGCTGGCATCAGCGCGGCGACACGACCGCGGGCAACATCAAGCGAGGGCTTGGCCTTTCGATGCACACCTGGGGAGGCCGCGGCCACAACAGCACGCAGGACTTCAGCATCAATCCCGACGGCTCCGTCGTCATCAAGCTGGGCACGCAAGACCTCGGCACCGGCGCTCTGACCATCATCACCATCGTCGCCGCCGACACGCTCGGCATTCCGGTGGACCAGGTAAAGGTGATGTACGGCAACAATCACTACCCCGTGTCGGGCGGCAGCGGCGGCAGCACGACCTCGGGGGGCGTGACTTCTTCTACGCGTCGCGCGGCGGTGAACGCACGCGATGCGCTGTTCGAGAAAGTTGCTGCCACATTGAAGGCCAAGCCGGAGGAACTCGAAGCCATCGGCGGCCAGGTGCAGGTGAAGGGCGATACCAATCGCAGTCTCGCATGGAAAGACGCCTGCGCCAAAATCGGAGCGGTGCCGCTTACCGTCCAGGGCAAGAACCCGAACAAGGACGAACCTCCCGACCTCACCAACAGCGGCGTCGGCGGCGTGCAGATGGCTGACGTCTCGGTCGACGTCGAGACCGGCATCGTGCGCGTCAACAAGATGGTTGCGGTGCAGGACTGCGGCCTCGTCGTGGACGTGAAGACCGCCGAGAGCCAGGTGTACGGCGCGCTCATCATGGGCATCAGCTACGCGCTCTACGAGGAGAAGATCCTCGATCCCGTCACTGGCCGCGTGCTAAATCCAAACTTCGAGTTCTACCGCCTCGCGGGCCTCAGCGATATCGGCGAGCTCAAGGTCCACATGATGACCGGCAAAGGTTACGACGAGCGCGGCGTCATCGGACTGGCCGAGCCTCCGGTGGTCTCACCGGGTGCGGCGATCTCGAACGCGGTCGCCAACGCCATCGGAGTGCGCGTGCCGTTCCTGCCGCTGACGCCCCAGAATGTGCTCAACGCCCTGGACGCCGCAGGAGGTTCCCATGCGTAGCGAGCCTTTGAAGGGGCACGGCTTCAGCCGCGCCGTTCGGGACGCAAGTGGTTCGTATCAGGGCACGACTTCAGTCGTGCCGAATGCCGAGTTCTTTTCAATTCCCCGAGCGGGCTTCAGCCCGCGAGGAGGCGCACATGCAACCGTTTGAGTACGCGAACGCCACCAAGAAAGAACAAGTTGCCACGCTCCTCACCGAACAATCCGCCATCCTCGCTGGCGGTACCGACCTGCTGGCATTGATGAAGGACGACGTAGTCGCCCCCAACCGTCTCGTCAACATAAAGCAACTCGACCCACTGCGCGGCATCGCCTACCAGCCGGGCAACGGGCTGCGCCTCGGCGCGCTCACCACGCTTGCCGAAATCGCCGACGACGCCAGCGTGCGGCAACACTATCCCGTGCTCGCCGAGGCGTCGATCGAAGCAGCCAGCCCGCAGATTCGCAACCTGGCGACCCTTGGCGGCAACATGTGTCAGCGCCCGCGCGATTGGTACTTCCGCAACGGCATGGGACTGCTCGCCATGAAAGACGGCAAGTCGCTCATCCGCGAAGGTGACAACCGTTACGCCGCGATTCTGGGCAACGACGGCCCGGCGCTGTTCGTCAGCCCCTCGACTATGGCTCCCGTTCTGATCGCCCTCGGCGCGAAGATCCGTATCTACTCGGCCAAGGCATCGGGCACAGGCGTGCGCGAGTTGGCGCTGGAGAAGTTCTTCGTCACCCCTACCAAAGACGGCGAGCGCGAGCACGACCTCAAGCCCGGCGAAATGGTGATTGGGCTGATCGTGCCTCCACCGTCGAAGTCGCTGAAGGCCTCGAGCTATGAGGTGCGCCAGCGCGCTGTCTTCGACTGGCCGCTCGCCCACGCCGCCGTTGCGCTCGAAATGGACGGCAACACCGTGAAGAGCGCCCGCATCGTGCTCGGACAGGTGGCGCCGGTGCCGTGGATCTCCAGCGAAGCCGCTGCGGCGTTGGTGGGCAAGCAAGTCAACAACGATACCGCGATGGCGGCGGCCAACGCGGCCTTGGCCAAGGCCACGCCGCTCAGCCACAACAAGTACAAAGTCACGCTGGCCAAGGCGGCCGTCAAGCGTGCCGTCATCAACGCCGCCGCCGGACGTGTGGGAGGTGTGGCATGAGGCCCTTGGCCGATTGGGTAGTGCCGGCCTTCAGGCCGGCGGACCTGCGTGCGCGTGTACACGGCTTTAGCCGTGGAGATTACCGCGCTTCGTATCAGGGCACGACTTTAGTCGTGCCGAACAGCAGCCTTGTTTCTTTGAAGGGGCACGGCTTTTGCCGTGCCATCCCGGCCCTTTTTTCTTTTTCCCGAGCGGGCTTTAGCCCGCGACACATCGACGTGGGAGGTGCGGCATGATGTGGCTCGATCAGGAACGCTTCGACACCAGTTGCGAGACGCTCTGCACCTCGCTCCGCTGGAAGCAGCAGTTCATCAGCGCCGAACACGATCCCACGATGCCGCCGTCGAACGACGGACTGTTCTGGTGCATGCACACCCAGACCTGCATCGGCCCCGACGGCGAGGTGGCCGAACCCGGCAACTGCTCGTCACCCGACAGAAAGTGCCACGGTACGGGAAAGTGCGGGTGAGGAACGCAAGGGGTACCCCTCCCCCGCCTTTTTCAGCTGCTTAGCAGCGGATTTTGGCGAAGTTGGCATGAGCAATCTTGACCTGCAGAATTCCCGAATTGGGCCATAACTTCAGAATCCCGGCGTTTTTTGCTGCAATTCAGACCTGACTCACTACCATGATGATGCATGGCTCCCGCAAGGTCTGCCGTGTTTCGCAAGCTGCGTTCCACCGCAGCTCACGCGTCAGAGCGAAGACTGCGTTCGCCTGCGCTCCCGCGGGGCGGGTGGGTGCTTCGTTCTGTTGTGACTCGCAAGAGGAGGCCCTTCGTGAAACTTCGCATCTTCTTAAGTATTTTGGTGCTCACGGCCTGGGCGAGCGCGACCCAGCTCACCGTGTCGACTTATAGCATGTACAACGGCGGTACCGGCAGCTACGACTACCGCGACTTTACCTACGTGCCGTGTAACGGGGTCTGCGATGTAACGTCTGCGCCGCTCTCGGGCGGGACGGGAAAGTTAACCGACGGGGTCACTCCGGC
>Ga0207862_1000566_pt1 | contig 11174 bp, 14 predicted proteins | sample LuqExpMetageno81_FD_187838 | JGI IMG/M metagenome (GOLD analysis project Ga0207862, IMG submission 187838) | Tropical forest soil microbial communities from Luquillo Experimental Forest, Puerto Rico - Sample 81 (SPAdes) | ecosystem: Environmental > Terrestrial > Soil > Tropical forest ... | reverse complement strand
CCTCTGCGGGTTGGGAGGGGGGTGTGGGGGGAGGGCAGGGACCTCAGGTCCCTGGCCCTCCCCCATATTTCATCATCTCATCCCATCAGCTCGTGGAAGCTCTCGATGGTAGGGAAATCCGGGGGGTGGTTGGGCGGGAGTTGGGAGCTGGATTTGGCCTTGAAAAAGAGATAGCGGATGCCGTAATTTTGGGCGGAGGCCAGGACGTCGGCGTTGTCGTCCACCAGGAGGGCGTATTGGGGATCATAGCTGAGGCGCGTTCTCAAGATCTCCCAGAAACGCACTTCTTCTTTAGGAGTGCCCAGGTCAAAGGAGGAGATCACCTCATCAAAGTACTCCAAAAGCCCTACATGGTTCATCTTCAGGTTCAGGGTCTTCCAATGGGCATTGGTGACCAGGGCCACTTTTTTCTTCATTTTCTGTAAGAACTTCAAAAAAGCCTCGGTGTCCGGGTGCACCTCGATGAGGTGCCGGATGGAGGCCTTCAAGGCCGGGATGTCCAGTTCCAGTTCCCGGGACCAGAAGTCGATGTCGGTCCAGTTGAGGGTACCCTCCTCCCGCTGGTAGCGGGCAAACACCTCTTGTTTCGCCGCGGCCGGATCGAGTCCCCGCCGGCGGGCGTATTCGTCGGGCACCAGGGTCTCCCAAAAATAATCGTCAAAATATTTATCCAGGATGGTGCCGTCCATGTCCAGAAGCACCCAGGTGACTTTCTCCCAGGGAAAATCCATGTCAATCTCCTGACCACCGAATTTATAACTTTAAACTTTATTCAGTTTTCCATTTTTTTCCAAGGCTCCATCTTGACCGGGGCCGGAGCGCTGCTTAACTTGAAAAAGAGAGCTGCATAACTTCCTGATATATGGAGGATAATATATGCCTATTTTCTTTGAACGCGATCCCTATCAGGAATTGGACCGCATCCAGCGCCAGATGGACGCCCTTTTTCAAAACGTCTCTGGCAGGGAACGCCCTTACCGGCGGGAAGGGGTCTATCCCCTGGTCAACATCTCCGAAGATGCTGACCATATCTATGTGCAGGCGGAGCTGCCAGGGGTGAAGCCTGAGGACCTGGAAATCACTCTGAAGGAGCAAAACCTGGTTCTGCGGGGAGAACGCAAGATTCCTGCCGAAGAGAAAGACGTCAATTATCATCGCCGGGAACGGGAGTCCGGCTTTTTCCGCCGGGCGTTGAGATTACCCGCCCAGGTGGATCCCAATAAAGTGGAGGCCTCCTGTCAGGATGGAGTCCTCACCATCACCCTGGCCAAGCCGGAGGAAGTCAAGCCCCGGCAGATCTCAGTAAAAGGCGCTTAAAGGAGGGCGGGACATGACAGAACAGGAACTCAAGCCCAAAGTGAAAGAGGAGGCGCCGGCCAAGGGCGAGCGGGTGCGCCCGGGCCGCGTTTTTATCCCGGCGGTGGATATCTTTGAGACTGCCCAGGCTCTGGTGTTGGTGGCTGACATGCCCGGCGTTTCGAGTGACCGGGTGACCATCGACCTGAAAGAAAATCTGCTCACGATCTTGGGGCAGGTAAGCCCGCCTGCCGAGAAGCACGTCATCCTGGCCCAGGAATACGCCATCGGCGACTATTACCGGGAGTTCCAGGTGGGGGAACTGGTCGACAAGGACAAGATCGAGGCCAGCGTCAAAAACGGCGTCCTTACCCTGACGCTCCCCAAGGCTGAAAAAGCCAAGCCCCGGCGCATCGAGGTAAAGAGCGACTAGGGCGCTCGGGGCATCCACATAGAAAAAGGGCCAGGGGACTTCCCTCTGGCCCCTTTTTATGATTTTCGATTATGTCCTTTGCTCCGCAAAAAGACATAATCGAAGCTTAGCGGGTGAGGGGGCTAAGGGCCGGTGGGCACACCCCCTCCCCCAATCCCTTGATGGGAGAGTTCTACCGGGAAAGTCAGGGCCATCGGCCCCGCCTTTCCCGGACCCTTTGCAGGTTGGGAGGGGGGCTTGGGGGGATGGCAGGGACCTCAGGTCCCTGGCCCTCCCCCTGCTTGAAGTGCATTATTCTCTTTGCGGAGCTAAGGGAACAATTGCTTATGATTTTTGGCGGGAGAGCCAGGGGTCCGCTCCCCCTGGCCCCCTCCGCTATTCTAATCCTGGGGTTTTACGGCCTGGAAAAAGCCGGTGGCGGTGGCGAGGTCCTCGTCTGAAAGCCCCTGAAATCGGGGAGCCAACTGCTGGCGGGAGATCCCCGAGGTATCGGTGGTTTTGAGTTCGCCGACGATCCTGAAGCCGCACCTTCTCATGGCCGCGGCATGAAAGGAATGGGGGTGGCGGTTGATGAAGTAGGGCCGCTTGCTCCGCATCAATCCCCACAGCGCTTCGGCATAGGTCCAGTGACCGTTCCACATCCAGGACAGGTTGTGGCACCGGTAGTCAATCATGTGGGACATACAGCCGCCGGGCTTGAGCCAGCGGTAGAGGATGCGGTAGACGGCCTCGGGGTCGTCCACATGCTCCATGACCGCATGGGACAGGATGAAATCCACTGAGTTTTCCTCCATGGTGGCCGGATTGTCCCAGGGGACCATATAGCCCAGGTACATGTCCTGAACGGGGTGATTTATCTGCAGGATGCATTGCTTGATGCGGTCCAGCCGCTGGGGCGAAAGGGTTCGGGCCAGGCGTTCGTCGGTAAGGATATGGCCAGGAAACTTGGACTCGGAGAATTGGTCCTGCTCTTTCCCTTTCAGCATATCGACAATTTCGTGAAATATTTGCAGATTTCTGGACGTGTTGGAATAGGTCTCGATATCAAAGGCATAATAGACCCGCGCCCCCGTCAATAAGGCACACAGGCCCACTCCTAAAGAATTGCCGGGCCCGATTTCCGCCACCACCGCGGGTTCGGTGGACAGCCCGTGTTGATGGGCCAGTTCCAGGTGCCGCAGCCAGACGGAATAACAGTATTCCGCCGTAATGGTACCCCCGGGACAGGAAAACCCGAGCTTGTCCAGGAGCCGTTGATACCCGGGAACATAGGTGGCCAGACCCTTGACCAGTACTTCCAACGCCTTGAGATCCACTTCCCTGACTTCTCCAGTCGGTGGGCTCCCGGCAGTTCGAAGCCCAAACTGAGCTACTAGATCTGCTGTTCTTCCGGTTCGAAGGAGTCAAACCTGGTGTACAGACCCCGGAAGGCCAGGCGAAATTCCCCGGTGGGGCCGTTCCGCTGCTTCTTGAGAAGAATGCGGGCCTGGCCCTTTTCCGGTGAGCTTTCGTTATACACTTCGTCCCGGTAGATGAAAAGGATGACGTCCGCATCCTGCTCGATGGCCCCCGACTCCCTGAGATCCGCAAGCTGTGGTTCTTTTCTGGGCCGGTCCTCCACCTTGCGGCTCAGCTGGGACAGGGCAATAACCGGGATACTCAATTCCTTGGCCAGGGCCTTCAAGGAGCGGGAAATATCCGAAATTTCCTGCTCACGGCTGGGGGCATCACTGCGGCCCCGCATGAGTTGCAAATAATCCACGATGAGCAGCCCCAGCTTGTCTTCGGCCTTGAGGCGGCGGGCCTTGCTGCGCACTTCCAGCACTGCCGCGGCCGGGCTGTCATCGATGTAAATGGGGCACTCCAACAGGAAACTGGCGGCCTCCTGGAGTTTTTTCCACTCATCGTTGGTCAAAAAGGCCCGGCGCAGGTGGGAGGCGTCGATTTCGCCCACGGTGCTCAACAGGCGCCGCACCAATTGTTCTTTGGACATTTCCAGCGAGAAAAAGGCCACCGGCACCTGGGCCTGATAGGCCGCGTTAAAGGCAATGTTTAAGGCCAGGGCGGTTTTGCCCATGCTGGGGCGGGCGGCGATGATGATGAGATCCCCCGGCTGAAAACCGGCGGTGAGGCTGTCCAGATCGGGAAAGCCGCTGGGAATCCCGGTGATGCGGCCCTGATCCCGGTGCCAGATGGCCTCCAGGGTGGCCACTTCGGTCTCCACCAGGCTGCTCAGGGGCTGAAAGCCAAAGCGGATCTTGCTTTCCGCCACCGTGAAGATATCGGCTTCGGCCTTGTCAAGGAACTGCTCCACGTCCTCCACGGGGGAGAGGCAGGCCTGGGTGATGTTCTGGGAGCAGGCCAGCAGCCGCCGCAGCACGGACTTTTCGTGGACCAGCTTGGCATAATAGGCGGCGTTGGCGGCGGTGCCCACGTGTTCGCTCAAGGCCGCCAGGAAGACCGGCCCCCCCACTTCCTCCAGCCGTCTCCGTTCTTTCAGGAGGGCGGTCACCGTCACCAGGTCCACCGGCTCACCCCGGCCCCAGAGATCCAGCATGGCCTGGAAGATGTGGCCATGGCCGGAGCGGTAAAAGTCATCCGGGGTCAGAAGATCAGCCACCAGGTCCATGGCCTGGGCCCGCAGCAGTATGGCCCCCAATACGGATTGCTCGGCCTCGAGATTGGCGGGTGGAGTGAGCCCGGCCGGCGGCGTGTCCGGTGCAACAGCAACGGCGCGTTTCGGTGCTCTCGCCATATGGCCTCCAGGAAGGCCGGCGCCTCAAGCGCCGGAAAAAGAACTCACAGGGTTCGGGTCGAAAGTGGCCTGAGGCTCAGTGATTTTCGGGGACGACTTCCACCTGGATCTGGGCCTTGACCTCCGGAGCCAGGCGTACGGCGACCTGATAAGTCCCGAGCTGCTTGATGGGCTCCTCCAGTTCCACCTGCCTGCGGTCCACCTCAAACCCTTTTTTCTCCAACTCCTGGGCGATGACGGCATTGGTCACTGAACCGTACAGGCGCTCTGATTCCCCCACCCGCTGGGCGATGGTCAGGCTCACTGCCGACAGGCGGGCGGCCAACTCCGCCGCGGCCTCTTTCTCCCGCTCAACCTCCTGCATGATCCGGGACCGTTGGGTTTCAAAGCGCGCCAGGTTGCCGGGGTTGGCCTCCATGGCCTTGCCCTGGGGAATGAGAAAATTTCGGGCATAGCCCCGGGCAACTTCCACCACCGCGCCGGGGGCTCCCAGTGAGGGAACATTCGAAGTCAAAATAACTTTCACCGCGTTCTCCTTATGTCTCCCGGGGCGGCTGCAGCGTGCGAAAGTCCAGCCAGAGATCCGTCAACCCCAGGATCATCACGACCAACAGCAAGGGATTCATGAAAGCCAGGATATACACCAAACCGCGCAGGACCCAGGGTAAGTGATACCGTTGCAGAAGGGCGGAAATTACCGCCAGGCCCTGGCAGAAATAGACGAACCCCATTACCAGAAGCAGGTTCAGGCCGGCCTGCCGCACCCAGAGCAAGGGGGCCAGCAAGGCAAAACCAGCCGCCACCAGGAAAAAAACCAGCCACTCCGGACTGGCCCATTGGGAGAGGGGGGCCCCCAGGTCATCCCAACCCCAGATAGTTCCCAACCTCTGCACCACCAGGATGTTGACCCAGGCCACGAGAGATAGGTTGATGAGCGCCAGGGCAGGCAGGACCTGGATCAACAGCTTCTCGACATCCACCCGGGGCAAGCCCATCAGCCGTAAATCCGAGAAGCTCATGCCGGCTTCCTGGAACATCCTGGCCAGGGCCTCGGTCAATTCCCGGGATTTTTGCTCCCACAACGCCGCCGGGCTCAGGCCCTCAAAAAAGGCCTGACCCAGAAAGAAGACCAGGCCCAAAAGACCGAGAGCCGCCACCGTCATGATGATGCCCGAGCCCTCGGGCCAGCCCCGGTGGTGGCAGAAGGTCAGGATCAGGGCCATGAGGAGAATCATCCACAGGCCCAGGTTGTCCTGAAAAACGGCCACTCCGGGGTTAAGGGCAAAAACCAACAGCGCCGCGGCCAGGGCCAACAGCGCGGCCGCCCAGGTTCCCAGGCGCCAGCCCACCAGGAGCAGGGGCAGCGGCAGCCAGGTGCCCAATAACAGGGTGGCCATGGGGTTTCCCCGGCCGAACAGGATGAGCACGAAGAGGGCCACCAGGCCGTAGGACCAGATGAGCCACCGGCTGCCTGCCAAAAAAATCTCCTCCCTGTAATGACTTACGAGGGCGGCGGGGATGGCACATAAGGCATCAACGCCAGGAGCCGGGCCTGCTTGATGGCCCGGGTGAGGTGGCGCTGATGACGGGCGCAATTCCCGGAAATGCGCCGGGGGATGATCTTCCCCCGCTCCGTGATAAACTGCCGGAGGGTAGTGGTGTCCTTGTAGTTGATGAGCAGCTTGGAGTCCACACAAAAACGGCAGACTTTGCGCCGCACGTAAAACTGTTTACGTCTGCGTCGAGGCACAGCCGGCATAATCAGGCCTCCTTGCCCGGTTCAACGGCGGGCTCGGCTGGGGCCTCTTCGGTCGCCGGTGCGGTGGTGGATTGAGCTTCTGGGGGTGCCGCCGCCGGTGCATTGGCCGCGGCCGCTTCAGCTGCAGCCGCCGCAGCAGCAGCTTCGGCAGCTCTGGCCGCTTCGGCCTTTTGCCTGGCCGCCGCTTCCTGGGCCTTGGCAGCTTTTTCTGCTTCCAGGGCCGCCAGGTCTACCTGGTCGGACTTTTTGATGGTGAGATAGCGGATCACCCGGTCATCAATCCGGAAATTCCGCTCCAGTTCCTTGACCGCGGGGGGCTGGCCGGCAAAATCGGCGAGGACATAGTAACCCCTGAAGGTCCCCTCGATTTTGTAGGCCAGCTTGCGGCGGCCCCATTCCTCGACCCCCACCATGGTGCCACCCTGAGCGGTGATGATCTTGGTGAACTTGTCGATGGTGGCCTTGACTTCTTCGTCGGGCAGGTCGCCATTGACCACCCAGACGGTCTCATACCTTCGCATTGATCCTCCTCACGGATTATTAGCTCCGGAACCTTGCGCCCGGAGCAAGGAGAATAAAAGGTTTATTTACACAAAAAACTCATTGTTGTCAATGGCAGCAGTGGGATCTTCCCGGGTTCCCGGTCGGAAACCCGCTCAAGCCGTTGTAAACTCTGCTTTTTTGTCATCCTGAACGAAGTGCAGGTTCTATGGACTGGGCTGTAAGCTACGAGCTATGAGCTATGAGCTGTGATCAAACAGGCTTAAGCTCACTGCTCAAAGCCCAAAGCTCTTTTCCAGATTCTTCGCTGCGCTCAGAATGACACTTTGCGAGTAATGAAAGTTTTGCCATGATTTCTCAGGTCTTGTCCTTGGTCCTTTTCAGGAGATGCTGCAGATAGCCCATCCGGTCCCCGAATTGTTGGGGGTTGGCCCGGATAAACTCATCACTGGGCCAAATTTTTCCCCTGATGAGGCCGGGCCACTCCTTTACCGGCAGATAACACCACACCGCGGCCAGAAAACCCACCAGGAGACTTCCCTTGGTGCGGCGCAGGATCAGTCGATCGCACCAGTCAGGAGTATAGGGGACAATTGTCGCTGAACCGAAGCGGCACCACTCCGGGGCGCAGTTGTTCCATCCTCTGGAGTATCCACCCCTCGAGCAGCGGCACCTCCCCCACCTCTTCCCAGCTGAACTGGGTGAGGGTTGGTAAACCAGGGCAGTTAGCCGGTGCCTGCGGAGGGCCTCAAGAAAGCCGGGGGTAGATAGCTGCAGGGCGATCTGCTGCACGGCCCGGAGCCGGACCTGGGGGTCGCCCGACTCCAGGTCCAGTACCAGGGGAATGAGGGATGGGCAAAAATCATGAAGTGCGGCCGGCTACTGCACGGTGAAGGAGGAAGTCCGCTCCGCACTGCCGTAGCCACTCAGCACCCGGTTGCTGACGGTATAGAGTCCTGGCGTGGCATTCGGCGGAACCGTGAAAGCTATCTGATCCTGGAAGGTGCCGTTCTGGTTCATCACCTGAATGGCGCTGGGCTGCCCCATCGTTTGCCCGTTCAAGCGCACTTCCCGGTACAAGGTAACCTGGGTGGGAGCGCTATTCGGAGTGAGAATGGTATAAGTCATACCCATATTCACAGTTTGACCCGGTCGCGCCGTGCTGGGCGTGGCCGTGGCCTGGCTTACATCCACCAGCACCCCCTGGGAGGGGTTGTAGTTATATTGCTGGACCGCCACATTGCGGTTCTTCATCTGCTGATTCATATGCTGGGCATACATGGCTCCGCCCACGCCGCCGGCAATCGCCCCGGTGGCCGCCCCGACCCAGGCCCCGGTGCCGGGAGAGCCGGTAGCCGCCCCGATGATGGAGCCTATGGCCGCCCCGGCGGCGGCGCCGCCCAGGGCTCCGGCCCCAGCGGACTGCCCCGTGTCATAGGTGCCGCTGGGGGTAGCGCAACCAAGCATTGATATACTCAGGAGAAACACCAGGGCTAAAGCCATAATCTTTTTTTTCGACATTATCTTGCCTCCTGTTGACCTCAGACCTCCCGGCCGACTTCCTGCCGGACGCGATCTAAAATCCCGTTAATAAAAGAGCCGGACTCTTCGCTGCCGTATTTTTTGGCCAGTTCCACGGCCTCGTTGATCACCACCTTGGCCGGAACCTCCGGCACGTGCAGGAGCTCATAAAGGGCCAGGCGGAGGAGGTTGCGGTCCACTGCCGCCATGCGCTCCAGGCGCCAGTGCTCGGAGTGTTGCCGGATGAGTTTGTCCAGTTCCTCCTGGTGGGCCACCACACCCTCCACCAGCTTCACCAGGTAGGCCGGAGTCTGGCCATGTTCCTGAAAATGCCGGTAGAAGCGAATGATCTCCCCCTGCCGATGGCCTACATATTCGGCTTGATAGAGGACCTGCAGGGCCCATTCCCGGCAGCGGCTGCGGGAAATAGCCGCCACAAAGGTCAGCCCCCCATGTCCTTCAAGAGGTTGACCATCTCCAGGGCCGACTCCGCCGCGGCATAGCCCTTGTTGCCGGCTTTGCTGCCGGCCCGTTCCACCGCCTGCTCCAGGGTGTCCGTGGTGAGCACCCCGAAGAGGATGGGGACGCCGCTCTCCAGCGACACGTTAGCAATGCCCTTGCTCACTTCGGCCGCCACATAATCAAAGTGGGGGGTGGAGCCCCTGATCACTGCGCCCAGACAGATGACCGCGTCGTGGGCTTTGCCCTGGGCCAGCTTTTTGGCCACCAGCGGGATCTCCCAGGCCCCGGGGACCCGCACCATGGTGAGGCCGCTGTCCGCCACCCCGTGGCGCCGCAGGCAGTCCAGGGCCCCCTCCAGCAGGCGTTCGGTAATGAAGGAGTTGAAGCGGCTGACCACCAGGGCGATCTTGAGGCCCTCGCCTGTTAACTTGCCTTCCAGGACGTTCATCGGCTCCACCTCACACTAATTTGAGCATGTGGCCCAGCTTCAGGCACTTGGTCTTGAGATAGTTGCGGTTCATGCGGTTGGGCGGAATCTCCAGGGGAACCCTTTCCACCACCTGGAGGCCGTAGCCTTCGAGGCCGATGATTTTCTTGGGGTTGTTGGTCATGAGGCGCATCCGGCGGACTCCCAAGTCCCTGAGAATCTGGGCGCCGATGCCGTAATCCCTCAGATCCGCCTTAAAACCCAGGGCCTCGTTGGCCTCCACCGTGTCGGCGCCCTGGTCCTGCAGCGCATAAGCCCTGATCTTGTTCAAAAGCCCGATGCCCCGGCCTTCCTGGTTCATGTAGAGGATGACCCCCCTGCCCTCCTCCTCCACCATGGCCATGGCGCTCTCCAGCTGGTCGCCGCAGTCACAGCGCAGGGAGTGGAAGACGTCCCCGGTGAGGCACTCGGAATGGACCCGGACCAATATGGGCTCGTCCGGGTTGATCTCCCCTTTTACCAGGGCCACGTGCTGGTTGTCATCGACGTCGTTGTCGTAGCCGTAGACCATGAAATCGCCGTAATAGGTGGGGAGCTGGGCCCCGGCCTGGCGGTGCACGAAGGATTCGTTTTTCAGGCGGTAGGCCACGAGATCGGCGATGGTGGCGATCTTAAGATCATGCGCCACGGCAAACTTCTTCAGGTCCGGCATGCGGGCCATGGTGCCGTCATCGTTCATGATTTCGCAGATCACCCCGGCGGCCTTGAGCCCGGCCATCCGGGCCAGGTCCATGGACCCCTCGGTCTGCCCGGTGCGCACCAGCACCCCGCCCTTCCTGGCCCGGAGAGGGAACACGTGCCCCGGGCTCACCAGGTCATCGGGCTGGGCTTCGTCGGCCACCGCCGCCAGGATAGTGGTGGCCCGGTCCGCCGCGGAAATGCCAGTGGTCACGCCCCGGCGGGCCTCCACGGACACCAGGAAAGCCGTCTGATAGGGGGACTGGTTGTCCCGCACCATGGGTCTAAGCTGCAGCTTGTCGACAAAATCCGGGGCCAGGGCCAGGCAAATCAGACCTCGGCCGTAGCGGGCCATGAAATTGATGGCCTCGGGGGTCACCAGCTCGGCCGCCATAGCCAGATCGCCTTCGTTTTCCCGGTCTTCGTCATCCACCAGGATGACCATCTTGCCCCGGCGGATATCTTCGACAACGTCTTCTATGCGTGCTAACGCCATGGAATCAAGCGCCTCCAGATTGACACGATCTCGGGCCTCTCCGGAAGTTCAGAGGATTTCACGAGAAAAAGGAGCCAGGCGCGGTCCTGGCAGGTGTACCAGGATTCCCGCCACGGCTCGGCCTCTGCCTCTGCCGGTGGACTTCCGGACAGTCAATTCTATAATTCTATATCTGTTTATAATATCTTACCCTGCCCTCGTCAGCCAGGGTATTTTTTACCGAAAGCCGTGGCGCTCGAGCAGCTCTTCGGTCACGCCCGCCTTGGGCAGATGCGGCGAAAGGAGCCTGGCTACATACTTGCCGATGATGTCCGTCTCCAGGTTGACCCGGTCTCCCACCGCCAGCCCCGCCAGGGTGGTGTCTTTGGCGGTAAGGGGGATGATATTCACCGTAAAAGTGTGGCCTTGGACCGCATTCACCGTCAGGGAGACCCCGTCCACGGCAATGGAACCCTTCTCGATGACCAGGGGAGCGAGGGTGGCGGGCAGCTCAAAGGTGAGTTCCAAGTGCTCCGGGCCGGCCCTTCGTCCCCGGAGTGCTCCCAGGCCGTCCACGTGGCCGGTGACCAAGTGCCCGCCCAAGCGGTCTCCCAGGCGCAGGGCCCGCTCCAGGTTGACCCGCTCTCCCGCTTTTTTCAGGGACAGGGTGCTGCGGGCCAGGGTTTCCGGGGAAACATCCACCTGGAAGGCCCGGCCCTCCATGGCCACTACCGTGAGGCAGGCCCCGGACACGGCCACCGACTCCCCGAGGGTCAGTTCTGCCACCGGGAAGGGCGGCACCACGGC
>Ga0207862_1000564_pt1 | contig 11184 bp, 7 predicted proteins | sample LuqExpMetageno81_FD_187838 | JGI IMG/M metagenome (GOLD analysis project Ga0207862, IMG submission 187838) | Tropical forest soil microbial communities from Luquillo Experimental Forest, Puerto Rico - Sample 81 (SPAdes) | ecosystem: Environmental > Terrestrial > Soil > Tropical forest ... | reverse complement strand
CTGCTTCTCTGGGTTTCTCACCTTTCAGATACACCATGAACCACGCGATGACGCGGTTCTGAACGTCAACGCGGTGCTTGGCCTCCTGAAAGCCGTGTGGTTCGCGAGGGTACAAGACATATTCGGTAGGGACGTTGTAGCGTTTCAGTCCGCGATAGAGCTCCAAGCTTTGTCCCGGGGGGGCGACGACGTCGGATTCGCCCTGGAGAATGAGAGTAGGAGTTTTCGCGTTTTTGACATAGAGAAATGCGGAGCCATTCAAGAAGCCTTCCGGCTTTTCATAAGGGACGCCCCAAAACCATTCGTCGTATTCGGGATTTTTCTCGGTGCCGTATTCGGAAATCAGGTCGGACATTCCTGCGCCGGTGACCGCAGCGTTGAAGCGGGTCGTTTGCGTAATGGCCCATTCGGCCATATAGCCGCCGTAAGACCAGCCACCGATACCCAGCGAACCAGGGTCGGCAATTCCTTTGGCGATCAGATCGTCAATGCCAGCCATAACATCTTTGAAGTCGCCGCCTCCCCAATCTCCCTTATTGAGTTCGGTGAATTTTTCACCGTATCCAGTCGAACCGCGGACATTGGGATAGAAAACGGCGAAGCCCCGCGCGACCAGAAGTTGGCCCCAGACATCGACGCTGTCGCTCCAGTTGCCAGTGGGCCCGCCATGCGCGAGGACGACGGTGGGAAGCTTGGACTTGCCATTGTAGGCTGCGGGCTTCAGCAGAGCGGCTTCGATCTCGCGACCATCGAAAGATTTGTATTTGTAGATTTCAGGGGCGACGAGGCCGTAGCCTTTCCAGGCGTCGTTGAAATGCGTCACCTGCCAGGCGTTGCCCTTTGGGTCGCGTAGCCAGAGTTCCTGCATCTGGGTTGTCGTCTGACCGACGAATGCAATTTCGCCGGAGGGTGCGACTGAGATTCCTCCCGGATTCACGGGAAGCGCGGCGCCCAGGTCTTTCTTCTCGCCTTCGCTGGTGTAACCGACGAGACTAGTGCGAAAACCATCGGAGTAGACAGCGGCGACCCAACCATCTTTCGCCCAGCGGTAGTCGGCGACCCGGCGGTCGAGACTTGCGCCGGTCAGGTTACGAGCAGCGCCGCCGGCGGCCGGCAGCAGCCAGAGATCATGTGGTCCAGGGCCATCTTCGCGGCAGCCGACGAAACTGATCGTGCGTCCTGTGGGGGAAGAGCGCAAGCTCGAAAAAGGTCCACGAGGTGCGAGCAGTTCTTCCTTCGAGCCATCTTTAGCGCTGATCGAGTAGATGCGGTCGGTGAATTGGTCGGCTGCAGGACGAGTGGTTGCGCGGATGATGATGTTTTGGCTATCGGGGAGCCAGTCGAGTTCCTTGACCTCCCACGACGGGTCTGTGAGGGCGCGGTTTTCGAGCTTGGCAAGACCTACGAGGCGCAAGCGCGGGTGTTTGTCGTCCTTATCGACCACGCGGGCATCGTCCTTGTCCTTTTCTTTCTTTTCTTCCGCTTCGGTTTTTTCGTCAGATGCGAGGTAGGCGATGGCTGTCGCGTCAGACGACCAGGAAAAGGCACTGACGCCGGCTTTGCCCTTGGTCAGTGCCGAGGCTTCACCTCCTTCCATCCGCAACAGGTAGATTTGTTGGTGGTCTCCCTCGCGGTCGGAAAGAAACGCAAGGCTCTTGCCGTCGGGTGACCAACGGGGGGAGGATTCGGACTTCTGCGAGAAAGTAAGCTGGTGGAGTTGCTTCCCCGTTACGTCGTAGAGCCAGATATGGCGGGTTTGCTTCTCGGTTTTCCACGGGTCGCTGACGGTAAATGCAACGCGAGTTCCATCTGGCGAGAATTGGGGGTCTTGCACAGTGCGCAATTCGAGAAACGTCTCCGCACTTAGCGGTTTCGGCTGCGTCGATGGGGGTGCTGATTCCTGGGCCCGGGCGGGAAATGTTTTCGCGGCCCACAAGACGGCCAACGTCGCACACAGGGCAGCCACAAATTTGCGCATGAACTGTCTCCTCGCCAGTCGCGATTTAGGGTTGCAGGGCAATATCATCCACGTAAAGCCAGCAAAACGCACCAAAATTCACCAAAATTTGGGTTGAAGTCGCAAGTGCTCGCGGACTTGCGCTATGCGCTCGCTTTGGATTGTTTCGGTTCGGCTTTGTCCTCACGCAAATCGCCGGTCAGAGGAACACGTACCCGGATTCGTGTACCGCACGAAGGCCTTGACTCGACCGCGAAGTCTCCACCAATCAGGCGCAGCCGTTCGCGCATGCTGACCAGACCGAGGCCGCCTTGGCTTTGAGCGCCCTCAGGGTTGAATCCTGCGCCGGGGTCGGAGACACAAAGACTGATCCCGTCGCCCTGACCGGAGAGCTCGACAGTAGCCTCCGAAGTTTTGCCATGCTTCACAACGTTGCGCAAGGCCTCCTGGACGATTCGAAACAGGCACAAAGCCACATCCATGGGGATCTGCGCCGGAACTTCATGATGAACGAAGTTGATTCGCAATTCGTGCTGGTTGTTGAGTTCCCTGCACAAGCTTCCCATCGCGGCCACAAGACCTTGCAGGTCGAGTCGCGCGGGATGAAGTTGGCGAGATATGCCATGGAGGTCGCTCGAAACTTCCGAGGCTACTTTCGCAAGATTGTGCAGTTCCTTTCGGTTCGTCGCGGTCAGCGCAGGAACACCCTGCTCGAATTGCTCAAGGCCTATTTGCAGAAAGGCCATTCGCTGGCTGATGTCGTCGTGTAACTCGCGGGCGATGCGCGCACGCTCCTGCTCCTGAGCGTGAATAAGACGGCCTGTCAATTCCCTTAGAGACATTTCGGACAGCTTGCGCTCGGTAATGTCGACGCACGAGCCAATGTAGCCGCAAAAAGTGCCGTTAGATCCAAACCGGGGCACACCGTAGTCGACAATCCACCGATACTCCCCATCGTAACGGCGTAACCGATATTCCGTCTCGAACTTTGAGCGCGAATCAAAAGCTTCGTAGTAGACACCGATGCACCGTTTCAAATCGTCCGGATGCACGCCGGAAGCCCAACCATCGCCTAATTCTTCTTCCATGCGCCGCCCCGTAAAGTTCAGCCAACCGCGATTGAAAAAGGTGCACAATTTGTTCGTTGCGGACATCCAGATTAGTGTCGGGGCCGTGTCGGCCATCAGCCGAAAGCGTTCTTCGCTCTCGCGCAACTCGGCTTCTTGGCCCTTTCGTTCTTCAGCTAGAACAGCCAAGACCATGAAAGGTACGGTCGTGAACAACAGGAACATCTGCAATGAGGAAACCCGGCTGACCGGATCGGTTTCGGTAAAGGGGCCGTGGCCGTGAAGCGCACCCCAGATCGACAAAAGAGCCACGATGCTCGCCGAAGTGGCAGCTCCCGTTGCGCCGAAACGCAAGGCGGACCAGAGTAGGAGCGGCACCAAAGAATAGAGCAGCGCAGGAGGGACGTGGGTTTGGCGAGCCACAAACATGCCGTAACTCAAGGCGATGAGCGCGAAAATGAGCGCCGTCGCTTCCAGCCTGAAGAAGCGAGAAGCGCGAAGCCAGGCGCGCCCTTGTCCGGCCCAACCCAGAACCGCGGGCGTCAGTGTGAGAAAGGCCAGGCCCTCGGAAAGGAAGTTAATCCTCCAGCTGATCCATTTGTCGCCGTTCAAGGCTTGAATGCCGATGGTGGATGCGAGGAGCGGTCCCACGAACACAGTAAAAAAACAATACTTCGCGAAGGCTTTCAAGCTGTCCAAACGGGGCTGGTTCAAGAAATAGCTAACACCCCAGGCAGTGACGAAGATTTCGGCGTTATCGGCCAAGATGAGCCAAGCAAGAGAACGAATCGATACGCCGACCTGTACGTCATAGAGAACAAAACCAGCCAGACCCGCTGGGATTAGAATGGGCCAGATTTCCCGCGGAGAGACTAGCAGGACGGCGACTAATACGGCGCACCCTGGCCAAAGAGGCCAGAGCGTCTGCGGAACCTCTATGATTAAAGCTCCTCCCAATTGGGCTGCGACATAGCAAATCACGGCCACTAGGCACGCTTGCAAAACTATGCTTTGTTGGGGCTTCAGCTTCACGATCGTCCGTAATTTCCTCAACTCGTGTCCCTTCTCTTAAGTGAGTCAATATGCTGCATTTGGCGGCTAGCGGCAATCAGATTTTTGGGAAGGGACCAGTAGGCAGGCTTTGCTCAGGGCGAAGGCTCGCTGCCCTGGCAAGCGCGACCTGACCTCGAAGCGAGGCCAACCGAAGGACAATGCCCAATCGGGTTGGTGACGATGGCAGCGGACTACACGGCTGGCGTCATTGCGGGGCTGTGGCGCGTCCGCTACAATCGGTGGTTTGTTTGTAGGTCCGAAAGGGCTAACTGACACTCGATGCACGAAATCCGGGTCCACAACACCCTATCGAATAAGGTTGAGCCGCTGGTACCCCTGAAAGCCGGGGAGATTCATATGTACACCTGCGGCCCAACGGTGTACGACTTCGCGCATATCGGAAATTTTCGCACGTTCATCTTCCAGGACATTCTCCGCCGCTTTCTGAAGCTGCGAGGCTACAAGCTAACGCACGTAATGAACCTGACCGATGTCGACGATCGCATCATTGCCAATGCGGCTGCGGCGAAAGTGGGGATCCGCGAGTACACGGAAAAATATGTACAGGCATTCTTCGCCGATTGCCGCGCGTTGAGTGTGGAATCGCCGGAATACTGGATCCGCGCCACAGACAACATCGATTCGATGGTGGCACTGATTCAAAAGCTGCAGCAGAAAACCTACACGTATAACTCCGAGGGCTCGATCTACTACCGCATCGGCAAGTTCAAGGACTATGGAAACCTTTCGAAGATCGATTTGAGCGGGATCCAGGCGGGGGCGCGAGTGGATAATGACCGCTACGAAAAAGAGAGTGCGCGCGATTTCGCTTTGTGGAAAGCCCCGAAACCCGGCGAGCACTTCTGGGAAACAGCGATCGGCCCGGGGCGGCCGGGGTGGCACATCGAATGTTCGGCGATGGCCATGAAGTACCTGGGCGAGACGATCGACATTCATACGGGCGGGATCGATTTGGCGTTTCCGCACCACGAAAACGAGATCGCGCAGAGCGAAGCCGCGACGGGCAAGCCGTTCGTCCGCAATTGGATGCATGCGGAACATCTGTTGGTGGAAGGCGAGAAGATGTCCAAGTCGCTCGGCAACTTCTACACGCTGCGCGATCTGTTTGCGAAAGGATATAAACCATCGGCCCTGCGTTTCGCGCTGACCAGCGTGCCTTACCGCCGCCAACTGAATTTTACGTTTGACGGCTTACAGCAGGCGGCCAGTTCAGTTGAGCGGTTGCGCAACTTTGCGGGCCGCTTAAGGAATGAAAACTTCCCCGCTGGGAAGAACAGCAAAATGGCGGAGCGCATTGGCAAAGCCGTGGATGATTTTGACGCCGGCCTATCCGATGATTTGAATACTGCGCGGGCGCTGGCAGCGGTATTCGATTTCGTGCGCGAAGCCAATATCGCGATGGACAAGAAAGAATTTCGTCAAGGAGAGGTTAAGGCGGCGCAGGAATTTCTGGCCACATTCGACAAAGTGTTTGCCGTGCTCGAAGACAACGACGCCGAAAAGCTAAAGGAACTGGGGTTTGGCGGCGACACAGGTGGAGCCGACGATGCCGAGATCGAGAAACTGGTGGCTGAGCGCGAGGCGGCGCGCAAACGGCGCGATTTCCAGACGGCAGACCGCATCCGAAAAGAGCTCGCCTCCCGTGGTATAATTTTGGAAGACACAAAGGACGGTTCTGTCCGCTGGAAACGGAAATGACTTACTTTCACATTTTGAAGCGCGGCCGTGAAGCAGTCGGTCCTCGTGTCCCGCGGAAGTTTCGACCGGCGGTCCTCCGCCCAAGTCTATACAGCGTCGACTAACTACTTTAGTTTCAGCAGGCTGTAGCGGGATTCGATGCGCGTTCGCCTGCTCTCACCCGTCCTCTCTCGCCACGTCAACTCGCTACCCGATTCTTAGGAGGAATCATGATTACCGCATCGGAGACCAAGCTCCCCCGGATCAGCACGGCGCTGCCGGGACCGAAATCCCAGCTGGTGATTGATTACGACAAGAAGTACATGTCGCCGTCGTACATGCGCGATTACCCGTTCGTCGCCGAGCGCGGCTATGGGGCAATTGTGGAAGACCCGGACGGCAACGCGTTTCTCGATTTTGCCGCAGGAATCGCGGTCTGCTCGACGGGGCACTGCCATCCGAAAGTTGTGGAGGCGATTCAGAAGCAGGCCGCCGAATTGATTCACATCGCCGGGAATGATTTTTATCACCGGCACATGCCGCAGTTGGCGGAACGGCTAGTGAAAACGATGCCGAAGCCGCAGGACTACCGTGTATTCTTCGGCAATTCTGGCACCGAGGCGGTCGAAGGCGCGATTAAATTGGCGCGCTATGCCACGAGGCGCGACAAGCTGATCGCATTCTATGGCTGCTTTCACGGTCGAACACTGGGTTCGCTGTCGCTGACCGCTTCGAAGAACACGCAGCGCAAGGGATTTGGAACGCTGCTCGGAGGAGTTGAGCACATCCCTTATCCCTACGCGTACCGCTGCGCGCTCGGGCACACGAAGGAAACATGCGGTGGCGAGATCATTGAATTGCTCGAGCAACAGATCTTCAAGCGACTGTTTGCCCCGGAAGAAGTGGCCGCGATCATCGTGGAACCGATCCAGGGCGAAGGTGGATTCATCCCCGCACCGTTGTTCTTCCTCCAGGAATTGCAGCGCGTCTGCAACCGGCACGGAATCGTGTTGATTGTTGACGAGGTGCAGGCCGGAATGGGCCGCACGGGGAAGTGGTGGGCGTACGATCACGCTGGAATCACGCCGGACATCGTGCTCACTGCCAAGGGAATTGCCAGCGGGATGCCGATCAGCGCCTTCATTGCGAAAGAGAGCATCATGCAGTGGAAGCCCGGCGCGCACGGAACAACGTACGGAGGGAATCCGGTGTGTATTGCTTCGGCGCTCGCCACCATGGAGCTGATTGAAGGTGGGCTGATGGCCAATGCCCAGAAGGTAGGCGACTACGTCTTCGGCAAGGTCAATGACTGGCCGCAGCGCTTCAGGATTGTCGGCGACGTGCGCGGCAAAGGGTTGATGATCGGCGTGGAGTTCGTCCGCGACCAAAAAACTAAGGAAAAAGCGGCCGACCTGCGCGACCGCGTGATCGACAACGCCTTCCATCGCGGCTTGCTCACGCTTGGCTCGGGCGAAAATTCGATCCGTCTTTCGCCGCCGCTCATCATTGACGAAGAGCAGGCGGACTGCGCTATTCGGATCATGGAAGAGTGCATCCGAGAAGCGGAAAAGAACCTGTAACTACAAAGAATCGGGCGGAATTCGAGAGACCCTTGGCGTGAGAAAAACTGACAGCCACGGGTCTCTTTGGTTGTGGCCATCGACGATGTACCTGGGCAAACGGCAGTCGTTCGTCCGCAAGCGTCGCTCAGCCCACGTGCCTGACACCGCGTTCGAAAATCGCCCAAGTCTCCGCTGCGTTACAATATGAGGTTTACATGGCACGCGGCTGCGGAGTAGTGTGAATGTATTAGCTTGGAGGGTGTCCCTTGCCGGAGTTACGTAAAGACCCGATCACCGGGCGCTGGGTGATCATTTCGACCGAGCGCGGAAAGCGCCCGATGGATTTCCTTCGCGAGAGCGTTTTTCCCGGACCGCCGCGCAATTGCCCGTTCTGCCCGGGAAATGAAGGTAAAACGCCGCCGGAGATTCTCGCTTACGGGCGCAATGGCACGGGGGCAAACACTGCCGGGTGGAGCATTCGGGTGGTGCCAAATCGGTTTCCTGCCCTGGGGATCGAAGGCGAGTTGGACCGGGAGGGCGAAGGCCTGTTCGACAAGATGAACGGCATCGGCGCGCACGAGGTGATCATCGAAACTCCGCAGCACCAAACAACTCTTGCGCAATTGCCGCAGCGCTCGGTGGAAGATGTCTTGTGGGCCTACCGCGATCGAATGCTGGACTTGAAGAACGACAAGCGTTTTCGGTACGTGCTGATTTTCAAGAACCATGGTGAAGGAGCCGGCGCCTCCGTTGACCATCCGCACTCGCAATTGATCGCGTTGCCGATTGTGCCGCGGCGGGTGCGCGAGGAAGTGGACAACTGCTGGCATTATTACGACGAAAAAGAACGATGTATTTTCTGCGACATTGTCCGCCAGGAACGCGACACCGGTGAGCGCGTCATTGGAGAGAACGACCACTTTATCACGTTGGCCCCCTATGCCCCGCGCTTTCCCTTTGAAATGTGGTTGCTGCCGAAGGTCCACGGATCTTCTTACGAAAACAACCAGAGCACCATGTACGCCGCCCTCGCCCAGATGCTGAAGGACACCCTTATGCGCATGGACGCGGTGCTCGACCGGCCGGCGTTCAATTTCATGATTCACACCTCTCCCGTCGGGGAAGAGATCAACGATCATTACCACTGGCACATCGAAATCATTCCGAAGCTGACCAAGGTTGCAGGCTTCGAGTGGGGAACCGGTTTCTACATCAACCCGACGCCCCCTGAAGAGTCCGCCCGGTTTCTGCGCGAGGCGCAGATCGAAGAGCCGATACGAAAGTGAGCGCTTTTTGGCCAGCACCTGACCGGTCTTGCCCCTCGAAACAAGAAAATGAGCTAGCATCTCACCCTGAGGTTGGCGGGTACGTTTCCGTCGGGACGCGTCCGGCGGACTTACGGCGGACTGGACGCACGCCCGAAAAGCGCTTGTACCACCAGGTTAACGAACTGAGTTGAGAACACGGCGCTGACAGAGCCCGAAAGATTTCGCTATACTAGGAAGGTTGAGGCGCGGTACCCAAGTGGTAAGGGAGAGGTCTGCAAAACCTTTATGCGTGGGTTCGATTCCCACCCGCGCCTCCATAAAATCCCCAATAAAAATGCGGCTTTTGAGGGGTATTCAGTCGGTTGTGCCAAGATTGTGCCAGCACTCAATTCGAGCGAGCTGCAAAAGCTTCCCTTTCGAGGGTCTCCTGCCCCGTTTTGACCCACGGGCTGCAGTGCTTCTCCGTGATCTTTATGCGCGGGTGGCCGACCAAGGCGAACGTACCGCGGAAGAGGTGTGGTGCCCGTCCGCAATCCTGGCGGTTTTGAATACCTCGCCCGATGAGTCTGTCGGGTCGTCGAGTTATCTGGCCTTTGTACGCATTTGCTCCATCATCTGACGCATGGCCGCACTCGAGCCCGGAGCGCGCCTTTCGCGCCAGGCTTCCAAACGCTTGCAGGTTTCCTCAATCCCGGAAAAGAGAGAAGGATTCTTGAAGGCTGCCCGCCACGTGGGAACAATGGAATGCATGCGGTCCCACACGACCCAGATTTCTCCGTTACTTTCGAAAAACAGTTCGTCATTGATCATGCCGCGATTCACGATACTAGCCACCATATCCCAGTAACTGATCACCATGCGGATATAGGTATTCTCCTGGCTGCCCTGGGGATACTTCTGCATCACTTCTTCCGGGGTGCCTGCGTGGAAGTGCTCGACAAACCACGCGCGGGCCTCGCGTAACCGGGGTTCACGCCGAAGTTCGTATAAGCGAAGCATCAAATTCACTTCATCGTACGTGATCTGAGCCATGATGCGATCTCCTTCAGCGAATCAAGCGGTACGGGTCGGCGGATTCGCGTCAACCGATGTGGGACGACGCACCAATTCCACGCGCTGCACGTCGGACAAGGGAATACCTTGCCTCTGAAATTCGAGTTGAATCCGACGCCGCAACTCGCGGGCAACGTCTTCCTGGCGTGCCGGCGCGGTGCGGACTTGGAGACGAATAGTCGAGGCCATGTGGTCGAACGACTGCAGCCCGAGTATCCGCGGACCGTCCACGAGGGCCTGAGACCACGATGGATCACTGCGTAATTCAGCAGCAGCGGAGTCGAGCGTCTGCAGCGCTTGCTCCTGCGGCACCTGCGGCGAAACCGCAACATCGACAAAAGCCTGGGACCAGTCGCGGCTCAGATTCCCGACCGTGCGTATGTCTCCGTTCGAAAGCGTCACAAGGGCTCCGCGCGGGTCGCGAACCACAGTTCGCCGCAACGTTAGATGCTCGACGCGCCCCAAGGTGTCACCGACCTGAATCGTGTCGCCGATCCCGTATTGATCCTCGAGGATGATGTAAAATCCGGCGATGACGTCGCGCACCAGATTCTGCGCTCCGAAGCCAACCGCGAGGCTTGCGAGTCCAGCGATCGCCGCAACCGGTGTGACGTTGACGCCGAACTCCTGAACCGCAGTGATCAAAGCGACGGCCCAGACCACTTTGTTCCCGGCGCTGTAAACCACCCCCGCAAGCGTGCGGGTTTGTTGTTCCCGAGCCTGCGCTGCACGAGTTTGCGAAGAGGCGGGCTGGATGATGAGGTTGGTGACGAAGTGCAGGAGCCGATTCAGAATAATCGCAACGAGAAAGATGCCGACGAGGTGGAGCAGATTGGAAACGGTGAAATTGGGCACATAGGCTAGGAGGCTAGACATAAACATGTCGCGGGGCGAGTATAGCATTGGTGGCGACTTGCTGTAGAGGGAGAGGGCTTGCGCAAGTGGCCGGAGCAGGGAGAATCGCCATGAACACGAGACGAAACTTTCTCATGGGACTTGCGTTGGCCGGTGGAACGGTGGCGGCTTGGAATGATGTTTTGAAGAGCCAGAACCCGCCGCTGCCACCTTTGCCTCAAACCCAGGATCGCCGGCCTCAGGAGGCAGCACCGGACACTCCGCCAATGCCTGGCGCGGAAAAAAAGATTCTTGAAGAGAACGACAAGGACATGAAGAAAAAGGTGGACCGTCTCTATGAACTGGCGACGCAACTAAAAAATGAAGTCGACAAGACGGATTCCAGCAAAGTGTTGAGCCTCAACCTGATGAAAAAAGCGGAGGAAATTGAAAAGCTGGCGCGCGATATCAAGAACCGTTCGAAGGGTTAAGCCGCTGGCGTGACGTCTGCATTCGCCGGGATAAAGAGTTCGCTGGCGAAGGCCAGTCAGAAACGCTAAACTGTGTTGGTAGTTGCATCATCCTCTGCGCGCCCGTAGCTCAGCTGGATAGAGCGTGTGCCTCCGGAGCACAAGGTCGGGCGTTCGAATCGCCCCGGGCGCGCCATTACGACTTCAAAATCCAAATAGGCT
>Ga0207862_1000563_pt1 | contig 11192 bp, 8 predicted proteins | sample LuqExpMetageno81_FD_187838 | JGI IMG/M metagenome (GOLD analysis project Ga0207862, IMG submission 187838) | Tropical forest soil microbial communities from Luquillo Experimental Forest, Puerto Rico - Sample 81 (SPAdes) | ecosystem: Environmental > Terrestrial > Soil > Tropical forest ... | reverse complement strand
TGCCGATTTGCCTTTGCCCGCATTGATGGACTTCAGTTTACAGCACGGTCACGTGGTTCAGAATGGGCATGAAACTAACACTTACGGCCCGCGTCGTCCTCCCATGAAATACATAGCAGAACACCGCTGGGCTGCCGCATCGTGGCCCCGGCTGGCAAGTGGAAGCAGCAAAAGCCGCCGCGGAGATCGCGTGGTTGCCAAAAGGGCAATAATAGAACCCGAAGGGATTGTATTTGGATCAAAATTCCCCATTCGCGCCCTAAAGTGCACTCAGCGCGTTCGGCGCTAAGCTATACAGTCCGGAAAATATCAGCCGATCGATGCTGCCGAAGGTCGGCCGTAGAGATCCTGATGCTTCGCCATGAGCTCAATGTCCTGCGGCGGAAGTCACCCAAAGCGGAAGAAATCGAGCAAATCCACAACACCTATATCGATGTTCTTCACGACCGCAGCACACCGGCGCAGATCGACGGCTTGCGTGAAGTTGCGCGCACCCTCGTCGCGCGCGATGGCGCCGAGGTCGTGCTGCTGGCCGGGACTGACTTATCGATGGTGCTCAATGAAGACGACGCCGGCTTTCCGTGATTTATCACCAATTCCAATATTGTCGGCTGCTCAACCGGCAGGTCTGCGGGTCTGGTGCCCTTGAGTATCTTATCGCCGTATTCGGCGGTCCCACTTCGACGACGATCGTCGATAAGCTGTTCAGACAACCGGGGCCACTTCTGAGAATTGACCTAGATCAGAGTTGGTGCGAAGATACATTATAACAATAACATGGTCTCTTCGGCGGTCCTCGATTGTTAAAATCCTGGCGCCAGGAGGCGCCCGATTATGCGCACCATTGATCCGATTCATGCCATCGCCGCAAAGCGTTGGGGGATCGCTCTCACGCTCTCAGCCCTTATGCTGGTGATCTATCTAGGCTTCATCCTGCTCGTGGCGTTCGGCAAGCCCTTGCTTTCGATCCTGCTGAGCCCGGGGCTCAGCCTCGGCATCCTATTGGGCGCGCTTACGATCGTCTGCTGCTGGATCCTCTCCATCGTCTACGTGCTGTGGGCAAACCGGGGCTATGACGAGGCCGTCGCCCAGGCTATCGCCGCAGCTACAACGGGTTCGGGGAAGAAATCATGAGCGCCGGTTCAAACCTTCTGGCCATCCTGTTCTTTTTCGTATTCATCGCGCTCACCCTGGGCATCACCTATTGGGCGGCGCGGCGAACCAAGACCACCGAACATTTCTATGCCGCCGGGCATGGGGTCACCGGTTTCCAGAACGGTCTCGCGCTCGCAGGCGACTATATGAGCGCCGCGAGCTTCCTCGGCATCGCCGGACTGGTCGCGCTCAACGGCTTCGACGGCCTGATCTATTCCACCGGATGGCTGGTCGGCTGGCCGATCATCCTGTTCCTGATCGCGGAGCCTCTGCGCAATCTCGGCAAGTACACGTTCAGCGACGTGGTGGCTTATCGGCTGCAGCAGCGGCCGGTCCGGATCGCGGCGGTGATCGGCACCATGGCGGTCGTGCTCACCTATCTGATCGCCCAGATGGTCGGTGCCGGCACGCTGATCAAGCTGCTGTTCGATCTGAACTACACGCTGGCCGTTGTCATCGTCGGCGTCGTCATGATGACGTACGTGCTGTTCGGCGGCATGTTGGCCACGACCTGGGTGCAGATCATCAAGGCCTGCCTGCTGCTCGGCGGGGCCGTGGTTCTGGCAATTCTGGTGCTGGCTCAGTTCGGCTTTAGCCCGACGGCGCTGTTCGCCAAGGCCGCCGAGCTCAACGGCAAGCAGGTCCTCGAGCCGGGCACGAAGGTGGTGACCGGCGCGTGGGACGCGATTTCCCTCGGCCTGGCTCTGATGTTCGGGACCGCCGGCCTGCCGCACATCCTGATGCGCTTCTACACGGTCCCGGATGCTAAGCAGGCGCGAATCTCCGTCGTGTGGGCGACGATCTGGATCGGTGGATTCTATCTGATCACCTTCATTCTCGGCTTCGGCGCCATGGTGCTGGTCGGGACGAAGCAGATCATCGGTGTCGGGGGCGGCGGCAACATGGCAGCCCCGCTGCTCGCCAACGCGGTGGGCGGTGCGGCCTTCTTCGGCTTCATCTGTGCGGTCGCCTTTGCCACCATCCTGGCGGTCGTGGCCGGGCTCACGTTGTCGGGTGCCGCCGCGCTCTCGCATGACATATGGGTCAATGTGGTCAAGCGCGGGCATGCATCGGAACGCGAGCAGCTCCGGGTCGCACGGATCGCGGCGGTCATTCTCGGGATCTGCGCAATCGCGCTGGGGATCATCTTCCAAGGCCAGAACATCGCCTACATGGTCGGCCTCACGTTCTCGATCGCGGCGTCGGCGAACTTCCCCGCACTGGTGATGGCCATCTTCTGGCGCCGCTTTACCACTTGGGGCGCGGTGACCGCGATCGTTCTCGGCGCCGTCTCGACGCTGGTTCTGCTCTATTGCGGCCCCACGATCCAGGTCGACATCCTCAAGCACGACCTGGCAGAGATTTCGAAGCAGTGGTGGTACTTCCCCCTCAAGAACCCCTGCCTGATCACCATGACCTTGTCCTTCCTGTCGGGGATCGTGGTCTCGCTGCTCAAGCCGGAACCGGCCGCGGAAGCGGGCTTCGCCGAGGTGGAGCGCCGCGCCATTCTGGGAGCGATACCCGATCTCGGACCGGCGGCGGCCAAAGCTGCTCCGGCGCAGTAACCGAGGGGTTCCCATTTGCTGCCCGGGCCGAGCATCGTTTGGCCCGGGCAGCAGCGTTTTCCGCGATCAGCCGCGCCGTCTTCGCCGTGCTAGGCCGGCGCTTCTGGCTCCATCATTCTCTCGGGGCGGGCATGCATGAGCGAGTGGCTGCGGCGTTTGAGTCGCTCCATCGGCGAGCTGGTCGAGCGGCGAGCCGTCACCGGCTCCGAAGCCGAGCCGCTGCTCGGTCTCGTGGCACGCATACGTGAGGCAGGCGAGGCAGCGGCGCTGATCACGGACGCGTCCGGCCGGGTCGCGGGAGTGCTCACCGCGGAGGATCTCCTCGAGCGCGCAATCTTCATGCTCGAACCGCACCAGCCGGTGAGCGCGGCATTGCACCGCCGCGTGCCGGCGCTGCACGAGCACGATCGCCTCTACCGGGCGCTCGCCGAGATGCGGCGGCAGCGGCGCAATTGCCTGCCCGTCGTGGATGCAGCGGGCAGGCCGATCGGTCTCATTCGCCTGAATACCGCGCTCGGCGCGGGATTTGCCGAACTGCTGGGTGAGCTCGATCCCGCGGTGATGAGCGAGAGCCGGCCGCCGTCGCCGGACGCGAAAGCCGCCCAGGCGAGCCTGGCCGCGGCGCTGTTGGCAGCGGGCGAACCTGTGATGGAGGTGATCGCGCTCGTCAACGCGCTCAACGACGACATCACGGCGGCGGTCCTGCGTCAGGCACTTGCGAGCATGGCGGAAGCGGGCTGGGGCGAACCGCCGGTATCCTTCGCCGCCCTGGTGATGGGCTCGGCGGGCCGCGGCGAGAGCCTGCTTCACCCGGACCAAGATAACGGTTTCATCCTCGCCGATCACGGCGATTCCGAGCACGAAAGCCTCGATCGGTTCTTCGTCGAGCTGGCGCAGAGGTTCACACGCGGGCTCGGGCAGGCGGGCTTTCCCCTGTGCGAGGGGGACGTCATGGCGACTAACCCGCTTTGGCGCAAGCCGCTGGCGCAATGGCACGCGCAGGTGACCGGTTGGGTGCGCGCGCGGGGTAACCAGGAAATCATGTTTACCGATATCTTCTTTGATTTCCGCGCCATCTCGGGTCCGCCCGAGCTTGCGGCCGCGCTGCGCCGCCACGTAACGATGGCGGCGCGCGACAACCTGCCGTTCCTGGCGCAGATTTCCTGGCTGCAAAAAGATCACGCCAGCAGCGTCGACTTGTTCGGGCAATTGATCGCAAGGGACGGCGCCGAGAAGGATGCCATCGATCTCAAGCTGCGCGGGGCCAAACCGCTGGTCGAGATCGTGCGCCTGCTGGCGCTCAAGAACGGAGTTGAGGCGACGGGAACCCCCGCGCGCCTCACCGCCCTTGCCGACGCAGGCGTGCTGACGGGCGAGGATGCCGGCAGGCTGATCGAGGACGTGGCTTTTCTGCTGGAGCTGCTGCTGCGCCACCAGATCACGCGAATCTCGGCGCGCCGCGCCCCGGACAATTACGTCAAGCCGGCATCTCTCGGCCGACCGGAGTGCGAGCGTCTCGTGCAAGTATTCCGGGACATCGATCGCTGGCGTCAGCGCCTAGTCGCCGATTATTTCCCGGGCCTCAGCTGAGCATCAGGCCGCGGATGCCGCGGCGGGTTCGCGCGGCAGCCACACCCGGAAGATCGCGCCGCCGCCGGGCGCCTCCTCGACCCAGGCGCGACCGCCGAAATGCTCGATGATCATACGCGAGATCGCGAGGCCGAGGCCGCTCCCCTCCGGCTTCGCGGTGAGCGTGTCGCCCACCTGGCGGAAGCGCTCGAAAATCGCCTCGCGATCCTTCGGCGCGATCCCAGGCCCGTTGTCGGCGACGGAGAGGTTGACGCCGTCCGTGTCGGTTTTGACGGTGAGCGTCACCAGCCCGGCGTCTCGCGGCGAGAACTTGACAGCATTGGACAGCAGATTGACCACGACCTGGAACAGCCGGTCGCGATCGGCGATGGTGGCCGGTACGCTCTCCGGCAACTCGATTTTCAGCTCGACACTCCTGTCGCGGAACAATTGGCCGAGCGCGGTCGCCGCTTCGCGCGCCACTTCGCTCGCGTGCACCCGTTCCATGTGCCACTCGAGCTTGCCCGCCTCGATCTTGGCGAGGTCGAGCATGTCGTTGATCAGCCGCGTGAGCCGCTCGCTCTCAGTGACGATGATCCGTAGGAACTCCTGCCGCTGGTGCTGCTCGAGGGCCGGGTTGTCCAGCAGAATCTCGGAGAACGAGCGAATCGAGGTGAGCGGCGTGCGCAACTCGTGGCTCACCGTGGAAACAAAATCGTCCTTGAGCCGATCGAGCTCGCGAAGCCGCTCGTTCGCGCGCCGCAGTTCCGCGGTTGTGGCCTCGAGCGTGCGCGACTGCTGCTCGAGACGGCGGCTGTATTCGATCGCTTGCGACGTCTCGTCGAGAATGCGCATCACTTCCTCAGTGCCGATCGGTTCCTCGTGCACGACCGAGGCGACCATGACGCGCGCCGATGCGCTGCCGATGGCGCCGGCGAGCAGCCGCTCCGCAAGCCTCACGGTCTCGGCATCGGCGGCGAGCGCCGCGGGATCCCGGCCGCGCCCTCGCGCCCCCGCCGCGAAGGCTTCGCGTGTCTGTGCTTCGCCGAGGAAACGGCCGACCAGCTGGACGAGGTCGGCGACTTGCGCGGTGCCGCGCCAGAGCCGGCCTTCCTCGTGTCCCGCGCCGCGCCAATAGTCGACGAAAAGCGCGGCCTGGCTGCGCTCGAGCGCCGATTGGTCGACGAACAGCGATACGCCGACGACGCCGGCAATGTTCGACAGCATCGACCAGAACAGGCCATGCGTGACCGGGTCGAGCCCGTCGAGCCCGAATAGCGCCGAAGGACGCAGCAGGGAAAAGCCAAGCGCGCCTTGCTCGAACAGCTCGCGCGGAAGCCAGCCCGCCGACGCGAACGAGGGAAGCAGCAGCGTATAGGCCCAGATCAGGAAGCCCGCGCTGATCCCCGTCAGCACGCCGAGTCGGCTCGCGCGCTTCCAGAACAGCCCCAGCACGATGGCGGGGAAGAATTGCGCGACCGCCGCAAAGGAGACGAGCCCGATCGACACCAGGCCGTAGCTCTCGCGCACGATCCGCACATAGGCGAAGCCGAGCAGGACGACGAGCGCGATGGCGGCGCGCCGAATGCCGAGCAGGACCGGACGCGTATCCGGGCCGAGCCACCCGAGGCGAAGCAGCATGGGAACCGCGAGGTCGTTGCAGATCATAGTGCTGAGCGCCACGGTCTCGACGATGACCATGCTGGCCGCGGCGGAAAGCCCGCCGAGAAACGCCAGCAGCGCGAGGCCGCCGTATCCGGAGCCGAGCGGCAGCGCCAGCATGAGCGTGTCCGGATCGGTGCCCGCCGGCACGCTCAGCAGCCCGGCCAGCGCGATCGGCACCACGAACAAATTGATGGCGATGAGATAGGCCGGGAACAGCCACAGCGCCCGGTCCAGGTGCCGCGGGTCGACGTTCTCGACGACCATGACCTGGAATTGCCGCGGCAGGCAGACGATCGCCGCCATGGCCAGGAAGGTCAGGGCGATCCAGTCGATGCCAGCGGACGGCCCCCCGAAGTCGAACAGCTGCGAGAGCTCCGGCCGGGCCGCGGCGCGGGCAAAAATCTCGCCGAAGCCGTCGAACAGCACGAGGCCGGCGAACAGACCCACGGCCACGAAGCTGACGAGCTTCACGATCGACTCGAAGGCGATGGCGGCCACAATGCCTTCATGCCGCTCGCTCGCGTCGATCTTGCGGGTGCCGAACAGAATGGCGAACAGCGCGAGCACGCCCGCGACCCACAGCTCGGTGTTGCGCAAGACGCTCGTTCCATCGACAGCCTCGACGCCGAAGCTCCCCTGGTGCTCGAGCAGCACTTTCAGGCTCGTCGACACGGCTTTGAGCTGCAGCGCGATGTACGGAACGCTGCCGATCACCGCGATGATGGTGACGAGCCCGGCCACTGCGCCGCTCTTTCCGAACCGGGAAGCGAGCAGGTCCGCGATCGAAGTGATGCGATGCGCTTTCGAGACCCGCAGGATCCGGCGCAGCAGCACCCAGCCCAGGCAAAACACCAAGGTGGGTCCGAGATAGATCGGCAGGAAGTCGAGACCGCGGCTCGCGGCGCGGCCGACGCTGCCGTAGAAGGTCCAGGAGGTGCAGTAGACCGCGAGCGAGAGCGCGTAGACCACGCTTGAGTCGATCAGGCTGCGCCCCGCGGCGGCGCGGCGGTCGCCGAAGCTGGCGATGGCAAACAGCAGCACCATGTAGGCGGCCGCGGTCAGGAGCAGGAGGACGCTGCCGGACAGCATGGCTCAGTCCTCCTTGAACGGGGATCGCATTCTCCGGCGTTCCACGGTGAGCGCGACCATCCCAGTGAGCGCCGCCCAGGCACAGAACAAATATATGAAAAGCAGCGGCCAGCCGAACAGCGTCGCGCCCGCGAACAGCCACAGCACCGGCGGATTGAACAGGACCAGGCCGAGAGCAAAGAGCCCAACGAGCCGGTCCCTACGACGCGCTTCCCGCGGCATGACGTTCAAACCCGTGTTGATGCGCTCGCAGTCGCCCCGCCATGTCGGTTGCGGCGATGAGCTGGCCGAGGCGGGTGATGCCGAGTTCCTCGCAGCGATCCAGCAAGCGTAGCAGGATCGCCGCCGTAAGTAAGGAATCGCGGACCGCGCTGTGCCGATCGACGACGTCCAGTCCCAGCCGCGCGGCGATGGCGTCCAGCGAATGATCCGCCTCGGTCGGGTAGAGGTGGGCCGAAAGCAGCAGCGTATCCACGACCGGCTGGTCGAAGGACAGGGCGCCGGCGGCGCGCTTTAGAAACGTGATGTCGAACGCGGCGTTGTGGGCGACCAGCACCGCGTCGGCCGCGAAGCGGTGGAACGCGGGCAGCACCATGGCGAACGGCGGCTTGTCGCTCACCATCTCGTCGGTGATGCCGTGGAAACGAATCGAGTCTTCAGGAATCGGCCGGCCCGGATTGACCACGCGCTCGAACGTCTCCGTCGTGAGGATGCGGCCGTTCACGATGCGCACCCCGGCGATCGACACCGCTTCGTCGCCGTCCGCCGGCCTGAGCCCGGTGGTCTCCAGATCGAAGACCACGTAGGTGAGCTGCTTCAGCGGGCGCTCGGCGAAGCGGCCGGTCGGCACCGGATGGCTCAACAGATCGAAGTCATAGAATTCCGGCCGCTGCGGTCGGAGCGGACGTTCGCGCAGCGCTCCGGCCTGGGCCGACGCCAACGGGATCCGCAGCCTGGCCATGCCGGACCCAGCCGGCTGGCTCCAGGCGTCGCTGCCGTGGCGGCGCAGCACGGCCTGTCCTGTGAGCGGCCCGAGCCCGCCGATGAGCGGCCGGTTGAGCCAGGACTCCAGCTGTGGCGCGGGGATCGGCTCACCCCGCCAGATCAGATCCAGATAGATGCGGTTCTCGCTACGGGAAACCGCGACGTCGAACGCCTCGGCGCCGATCGTGGCATGCAGCTGCCGGAGCAGCAGCTCGAGAAGCACCAGTAGCGACAGGCTGTCGCCATAGAGCCAGTCCGGAAGTCCCGTCGCAGTGAGTTGCAGCGGTGCGCCCACCAGGCGGCGGATCAGCGAGGCAATCAAGTCGTTCGAATGGATTTCGGCCATCATCCAGTGGCCGCCGCCGAGCTCGCGATAGCCGCGGGCGAGCGCCTCCAGCTGATTGCTGAGCGCCATGCTTTCATCCAGCACTACTTTCTGGAATGTGACGCGCTGGGCGTCCGGCAGATCGGGATTCTGCGAAAGCGTCTCCGCCGCGGCGCGCAGGTTCGCGATCGGGGCGCGCAGCCCTTGCGTCGCCAGCTCGAGGAGATCGTCGCGTTTGGCCAGCGCCGTCGCCTCCTCGCCGAGCTCGGTGAAGCTCAGCACATAGCCGTTCGGCGCGCCCTTGGCGTCGAGCACGATGCCGAGCCGAGCGCCGAGCAGGCGTTCGCCGCCGGCCGCACCGCACATGAAACGCGGGCCCGGCTCCGCCCAGCCGCTCTCGAGACGCTGCATTTGCCGCTCGAGCGCATGCAGCACCGGTTCGCGTGCCAGAAGCGGGAAGAGCGATCGGCCCAGCCCGAAGCTCTGGGTGCCGCCCAGCAAGTCGGCCGCAGCCTGATTGTAGAGCAGCACCTGGTGCTGCAAATTGCAAACGACGATGCCTTCGGTGAGATCAAGCAGGATGGCTTCGAGCCAGCGTTTCTGCTCCGCTCCCTGGTTTTGCGCCTCGGCCAATACCTGCGCGCCGTGTGCCTCGGCGCCCGTCAGCCGGGCCCGCATCGCCTCAATGCTCTCGGCTATTCTCCCCAGCCAGTGACGCGGGACGAGTCTGAGCCGGTGGTCCGGGTTCTCGCGGGCGATGATCCCCACGTCGAGCGCAAGGCGATCGAGCGGCCGCGCCACGCGCTGTAGCAGCAGCCAGGCAATCGCCAGGAAGAGCGCCAGCAGCGCGCCGCCCGCAATGGCGATGGGGGTGACCGCGGACTCGCCCAGCGCGAGCCCAAGCGCCGCAAAACCGGCCGCGAGCAATATTGCAAAGCCAATGAATAGAGATCTGACGAATCCGGTGAGGGTACCGGTTTGCGCGCGCGCCACGTTCAACCCCGAGGGCCAAGCATGCGGCGGATCCGCTCGACAAGCTCGCGCGTCGAGAACGGCTTTGTCACATACTCGTCCGCCCCGAGCGAAAGCCCCTTCTCCCGCTGAATCTCGCCGCCTTTCGCGGTAAGCATGATGATATGCATGCCCCGCCAAGCTGGATTGCCCCGTATCTCCTGGCAAACGGCGTAACCGTCGCGACCGGGAATCATGACGTCAAGCAGCACGAGATCCGGCGGCTCTTGAGCGATCGCGGCGAGTGCCGCCTCGCCGTCCGAAACAGTACGCACGCGAAAACCGGCTTGCCTTAGCAGAAACTCAAGTGAAAGCACGATGTTGGGTTCGTCATCGGCAACGAGGATGGATGCGCTCACGGCCCGGCCTCACGCGTCCGAGGGTCACGCGTAGCATACCCCCAATGTCAATTGGATCACCAGCGGCACCTGGTATCACCGATGTCCGCTAGTGACTACTTTGGGACGCATCAAGTGAAAGGTGACAGCAAACGAGGCGCGATGGCTTACCTGTAGCGCCGCTTAGCTGCAAAATCGCAATAGTGGCTCCCGCTGCCACCCTTTCGTCTTCCACGTTAATATAATAACGTGACAGCAACCACTGCGTGAGCGCGTGTCACCGTTTTACCGTTGCACCTTTTTCTTGCGCCCGTGAAAAAGTAGGCCGCTTTGTAAGACGGCCTAACACAGATGATCCGCTCCCGAATCTTCAGCTTGCGTAGGCAATACGTTTCTGGGCATCTGCCTGAGTCGCGCTCGCTGGTTGTGCGGGCAGCTGAAGGACCGTTGCTTCCTGACCCGACGATAGGTGTGTCAGAAGAACCATGCGTCCGTCGGGAAATTCGAGCGCATCATGATGTTGTCGTGGTTCGTTCTTATTCACTTGTCGAAAGATTGCTGTCGAGTGAGTTAGCGTTTGAGCCTTCCAACCGATGATGAGGTAGCGATCTTCACCCTTCACCGGGCCGGAAAACGCAAGCTCAGTTCCCGGAAGAACGCACACCGCCACTGTATCATCTTCTGCCGCAGCGAACCCACGTGTGCCGGTACCGAAGTCACGTGTGGTGAGTTTGTCGCCGACCTTTGCTGGCCGTGACCTAACGTTTTGCAGGCTGTAGTCACACATCGCCGGAACTCCCTTGGTGGAAAGCCCCTTCAGCCCCTCGAAATATTAGCGCGTTCGCACTCTTGGCGCATTAACAAACTCGAAGTCTTCGCGGGACGGGGGCCTCAGCGTTTTCGGCTTCCGTCGTGAGTACGAGCTTCAGGTATAAATAAGCAACCCAATCAATTTACAGGCGGCGAAGGTCCTGCGACCGGTCAGGAAGTGAGCATCACAGGCGACCTTCCTGACGGCGGTTACTCTGCTTGCGGATCACTACTTCTTCCGCCTCGAAGCTTCATTGTTGTCCGGCAACTTACGCGTCGCACTCAGGACCTTTAGGGTAAGATACCTGTCGAAAACGACATGCCTGAGGACGCAGTCTCGTTACGAAAATTGCTCACCTGTTAGCCTTCAGAATCTCACAAAGCAATGTCGATAGCATTCACATCTATTACGATCATTTGGCGAATGCCCGGTAAAAGCCGCGGGGCAGCGATTTTCTGCGGTTTATTGATACCCGTAGTCCCTGAAGTATAGGCTTCCAAAAAAAGAGCTTCGTAATAGAGAGGATCCCCATGAAGTGCGTCGTCACCGCTGCGTTGGCGGTACTTGGCCTTGTTGCCGGCGGTGCCCCTGTTTTGGCACAGCCCTATCCCAACCGCACCGTCACTATCATCGTGCCCTACTCGGCCGGTGGGCCGGTCGACCAGCTTGCCCGCGTGGCT
>Ga0207862_1000560_pt1 | contig 11205 bp, 10 predicted proteins | sample LuqExpMetageno81_FD_187838 | JGI IMG/M metagenome (GOLD analysis project Ga0207862, IMG submission 187838) | Tropical forest soil microbial communities from Luquillo Experimental Forest, Puerto Rico - Sample 81 (SPAdes) | ecosystem: Environmental > Terrestrial > Soil > Tropical forest ... | reverse complement strand
GGGATTGGAAGTGGGGGTGTGGGGGAGGGGGGTAAGGGCCCAGTGGCCCTTAGCCCCCTCCCCCAATTACCACCTGCACCACCCCCAGCATCAACCTGGCCAGGACGCCGGCGGCCACGTCATCCAGAACCACTGCCAGGCCGCTCTGGCCCAGGTTCAGCCGGCTGATGGGCCAGGGTTTGAGGATATCCAGGGCCCGGAAGGCCAGAAAGCCGGACAGTATCCAGCACAAATCCAGGCCCACCCCGGCCAGGGCGATGAGCAGTCCCACGACTTCGTCGATGACGATGGCCGGGTGGTCCTTCTGGCCAAGGAGAGCCTGGGCCGGCCCGGCTACGAGCACGCCCACCATCAGGAGCGTGGCCAGGGCCAGGAGGTAACCGGGATTTCCCAGGCAGGTCAGCAGCCACCACAGGGGCAGCGCGGCGACGGTGCCCCAGGTGCCCGGGGCCCCGGGAAGGAATCCCACCCCGCCCCAGGTGGCCAGGGCCAGGATCAGGCGGTTGACAAAAAGGGATTGACCGGCCGAGGCCTTCTCCTTTCCAGACAGTTCAGAATTAAACGGACTTACGGCATTTGTCAACACTCTCGACGGAACCCGCCAATTTTCCCAAAGACACGAGGATAAGGGGCCGTCTCCCGGGTTTTCCTGGAAAAACACCTGCCGGACTTGCCCTGGAGTGCTCAAAATGGCTATACAATATAGGAATTTCTCTTATAATGAAAAATATGCACCCTGAGGCCGCCGATATAGCTCTACCCCAGCCCCGTATTGTTCCCCGGCCTGAGCACACCCTGTCCCGGAAAAATGTTTCTCTGGAGGCCCTGAAGGTCCTCTACCGCCTCCACCATGCGGGCTTCAAGGCCTATCTCGTGGGGGGGAGCGTGCGCGACCTGCTGCTGGACAAGCGCCCCCATGATTTTGATCTGGCCACGGACGCCCGCCCCGGGGAAATACGCAAGCTGTTCCGGAACAGCCGCATTATCGGCCGGCGCTTCAGGTTGGTGCAGGTCTTTTTCCGGGGCGGCAAAATCATCGAGGTGTCCACCTTCCGCTGCCGGTCGGAGTTTGACGACAGCCCCGAGGAGACCCTGGCCCGGAACAACACCTTCGGGAGTCCGGCCGAAGACGCTCAGCGACGGGACCTGACCATCAACGGCTTGTTCTACAACATTGCCGACTTTTCCCTGGTGGACTTCGTGGGGGGCCTGGAGGACCTGCAGAACGGCTACATCCGGGTGGTCGGGGACCCGGGAGTGCGCTTTGTGCGGGACCCGGTGCGCATGATCCGGGTGCTGCGCCATGCCGCCCGCACCGGTTTCGTCATCGACTCGACCGCCTGGGAGGAAATTCTCGCCAAAAGAAACCTCATCCTGGCCTGCCCCCCGGCGCGCTTGAGGGATGAGCTGCTCCGGGATTTCAAGAGCGGCGCCGCCCGGCCCTTCATTGACTTGATGTTGCAAAGCGGCCTGTTTTACGCGGTATTCCCCACCTGGCAAGACCACCTGGGGGAAGCCGGCAGGCTGGAACTCCTCGATCACATGGAGCGCCTGGACGAGATCTACCGGGCCGACCTGCCTTTTTCCGAGAACCTCCTGTGGGCTTTGTTCCTGACCCCTTACCTGCACCAGGAGGATCTTCCCGACAACCTGGCGGAACTCCGGGAAGCCCTGCCGGCTCACGCCCGCCAGGCCCTGGGAACCGTAGACTTTCCCCGGCAGCGCCAGGAGGAGGTTACCCAGATTCTGGCCCTGGCGGAAATGATCAAACCTTCTTTAGCGCAGGGCCAGCCTATCCCGGGTCGCTTGAGCCGGCTGGCGGCCTATCCCGAGGCCTGGCTTTTCAACCGGTTATGCACCGTGCCTCTCGCGGAAATCGTCCCCATGCTCACCCAAACCGAGTTTCCCGCGCCGCCGCCTCCCCGCCGGCGCCGGCCGCGGCGCCGCCGGTCCCGGGGAGTCCCCCGCCGCCCGGTGAAGGTCTGATTAGCGGCTAGAAAACATCAATTGAGGAAGGCGCCGGGGAGTGCGGCTTTATGTCTCATTCCCCCAAAATATGGGGGGTTCTGCTTGCGCACTCGCGCATTTCGTAGTAAAATATTGGTGTTTTCAGGGAGAGATCATGATGTGGACGATGACCAATACCGGTCAGTGCCGGGGGCGCATTTTGGTAGTGGACCAAGACGATTGGTGCCGGGAGTTTCTCTCTCAAGTGATCAAGCTCTGGGATTTCGGGGAATACCGCCTGGCCACCTCCGTGGAAGAAGCCAACGCCTTTTTAGAGCAGCTTTCTTTTGATGTCCTCATCACCGACCTGAACCTGCCTCAATATCACCAGATGATCGAGGACATCCGGCAGCGCTTTCCAGGCATGCGCCTGATCGGCATGCTGCACCAGCGCAGCCAGCTCCGCAATGTCCTCCACCTGGAACAGATGGAAATCGTCATCAAGCCCCTGAGCCTGGACGAAATGGCCCGGAAGATCCGGGAAGCTATCCTCTCCAAGCAGCGCCACAAGGTGGAAGAAGATATTCAGCGCTTAAAGCACGATGGCTTTCGGTTTTAGATCCTGGCTCTGGTCTCCGAACCTAGTTTTATCCTGAATTATCCTCAACTTAGAAGCACTTCCCAAGCCATGCCGGGCCCTGGTCTCATCAGAGTCCCGGGCACCAGTCTCTGTTCGGTCCCGGTTAGCCGTGTCTCCACGGATTTTTGGAGGAAGGCCAGGGATCTGAGGGCGTAAGCCTGCCCTTTGGCCCACCTCCCTCAAACTTCCCCTTCCCTCACCTCTCCTGGGCTGCGAAAATGAGCCCCAGGCTCATCCAGAAGGCTTCCCTGAGCCTCCTGATGATGCTGAAGGCGGCCCCCAGGGTGGCTCCCAGGTTGAAACCCAGGGCCAGGAGAATATTACCGCCGTCCTGTACCCCCAAAGAGACCGGAATAAAAAATCCCATGGCCGTAAAGAGCATGGCCAGGGCGTCCAGGCAGACCGCCAGGCCCGGGCTGACGGGGTGGCCCAGAAGCCAGAAGATCAGGTACACTTCGACGGCGTGGGTCATCCAGGCGAGCAGGAAGAGGGCCAGGGAGAGGAGACCCCGGCCGGGGTGCTCCCGGTAAAAGGCGGCCATCTGCGCGTCCAGGCTCGAAAGGTCCTGTTCTTTTTCCTTGAGGCGGCGGGGACATAGGCCAAATTTTTCCAGAAGCCGGATGCCCTGGACGCAGGGGTCCCGTCCCTGCAAAATGATGAAAATCACCGCCCCGAGGGTCAAAAGCATTGCGCCCGCCACTAACATCCACACCAGCGAGGTGGACAGGGCCAGGAGAAAGGGCACGAGCGCCAGTCCCAGGAAGATATAGAGGGCCAGGCTCATAACGGTAATGCCCTTGTGAATGACCACCGAGGCGGTGGCCTCCTGCCAGGATACCCCTGCTTTCGCCAGGCGGGCGGCCTTGAAGGGCTCGCCCCCCAGACCGGCGGTGGGGGTCAGGGTATTCAGGGCCTCCCCTCCCAACCGCAGCCAGAAAAGCCGGGGGAGGGAAGGACGCTGGGGGGAAAGGAGCAGGAGGTTCCAGGAGATGGCCTCAATCCAGTTCACCAGGCCGTACGGTAACAGGACCACGGGCCACCACCAGCCAACTTTCAGGAGGTGCTGCCAAATAGTGGGCCAGCCCACCTGGTGGAGCATCCAGATGAGCAGGATGAAGGCCAGGCCCAGAAGCACCAAATTAATTTTGCGCATGTTGCGAAAGTCTCTTGAGGGGAGGGACGGGGGAGCCACCGGCCCTTAGCCCTCTCCCCCACTTTTATCCCCTTTAATGCCCCAGGCCCGGTCCTTCTGCTGCTTTAGGGGCCCGGCGCATGAGGAAGACCAGGGGCAGCAGGGACAGGAAGACCAGGGTGAAAAACCAGTAGTCGTCACCGAAGGCCAGCATCTGGGCCTGGCGCTGCACCTCCAGGTACAGGGCGCCCATCGGCTGATGAGCTTGCCACCAGTGCCAGTTCGGCGGCAGCCCTTGAAGGAGTCCCCCGATCCGATGCTGCCAGGTCTGGAAAGGCAGATCAAGAGGGCTCAGATGCTCCACCAGGCGGCTTTGATGCAACTGGCCCCGCCGGGCCAAAAGGGTGGTGGCGGTGGCGATGCCGAAGCTCCCCCCCAGGTTGCGCATCAGGTTAAAAATGCCGGTGGCATTGCCCATTTTTTCCTGGCTGATGCGGGCCATGGTGAGGGTGGTCAGGGAGACAAAGGTGGTCCCCAGGCCGAAACCCTGGATGAAGCGGGGAAACCAGGCGGTAAAAAAGTCGATCTGAGTGTTGTAATTACTCATCATGTAAACGGCCAGGGCGTTAAGCAGCAATCCCACCCCCACCAGCCAGCGCCCGTCCATAACCTGGGTCAGGCGGCCCACGATGGGCAAGACCATGAGGGAGCCGATGCCGCCGAAGGCCAGGGCCCAGCCCGCCAGGGTGGCATCATAACCCATGAGGGTCTGGAGGTAAAGAGGGAGGAGCATGATGCTGCCGTAGAGGACAAACCCGAAAAAGAAAAAGATGGTGACCCCGGCCGCATAGTTGCGCTCCTTGAAGAGGCGCAGGTCCACCACCGGGTGCCTGGTTTTCAATTCCCAATAGATGAGGAGAATCAGGGAGGTGATGGACATGATGGCCAGGCGCAGAATGAAGGCCGAAGAGAACCAGTCCTCCCGCTCCCCCTTGTCCAGCACCACCTGAAGGCAGCCCAGGCCCACCACCAGAAAGGACAGGCCGACGTAATCGATACTCCCGGCTTTTTGCTTTTTGATGTAGTCCGGATCGAAGATGAACAGGGCAGTCATGATCAGGGAGAAGATGCCGATGGGAAAATTGATGTAAAAGGCCCAGCGCCAACTCAGGTTGTCGGTGATCCAGCCACCCAGCAGGGGCCCGATGATGGGGGCAAAAATCACCCCGATGCCCCAGACAGCCATGGCCATGCCCCGTTCTTGAACCGGAAAGCTCTCGAGCAGGATCGCCTGGGAAATGGGCTGTAGCGCTCCTCCGCCGATCCCTTGAAAAATCCGGAAGACGATGAGGCTTTCGAGATTGGGGGCGGAGCCGCAAAGCATGGAGGAGACGGTGAAGAGCACCAGGCAGATCATCAGGAAGCGCTTGCGGCCGAAGAGGGCCGAGAGCCAGCCGGTGATGGGCAGCACGATGGCGTTGCTGACCAGGTAGGCGGTGAGGACCCAGGTAGCTTCATCCACCCCGGCGGAGAGGCTGCCCGCCATGTGGGGCAGGGCCACGTTCACCACCGTGGTGTCGATGATCTCCATGAAGGTGCCGGCCATTACCGCGATGGTGACCAGCCACTTGTTGACCTCCGGGCGGCCGTTGTTGGGGTTGAGGTTCATCGAGGCTTCGGTCCCGGCCCCTTAAGGTTTCAGGGGAGGAGGCGAGGGGGAGGCTCCGGCCGTTCCCAGCCCTTGACTTCCCTCCTTTAAAGAGCCGGTTCTGGCGCTCCCCAGGAGTTTCGGCCCCGAGCGGTCCCGGGTGTCGATGGTGACGGTGGCGGACATGCCCAGGCGCAGGGGCTTGTCCTCCGGAAAGGGAGGCAAAAGGATTATTTTCACCGGCACCCGCTGCACCACCTTGACCCAGTTGCCGGTGGCGTTTTCCGGGGGGAGCAGGGTAAAGGCGGCTCCGGTGCCGGCCATGATGGAGTCCACCTTGCCTTTGAATTTGACCTTCGGATAGGTGTCCACCTCAACTTCGGCGGGCTGGCCGATGCAGACGTGGGCAAGCTGGGTCTCCTTATAGTTGGCCTCGATCCACAGGTCGATGATCGTCAGGGGAACTATGGCCATGAGGGGCTGGCCGGGCTGGACCCAGTTGCCTACCTCCACCTGCCGTTTGGTGATGTAGCCGTTCACATGGGCCTTGATGTCGGTGTAGCCCAGGTTCAGACGGGCCTGCTCCAGGCGGGCCCTGGCCTCCTTGAGGGCCGGTTGCTGGTCCAGGGGGATGGACGTGGAGCCGCCGATGGCGGCCTGGGCCTCCCGTTCTTCCTCCTGGGCCTGCTCCACCGACGCCTTGGCCACCTTGTAGCGGGTGTTCGCCTGGTCCAAGGTTTGTTTGGCCACGGTGTTGCGCTCATAAAGATTGCTATAACGGCTCTGGTCGGTGCTGGCCTGTTTCAGGTGGGCCTGGGCCTCGGCGATTTTGGCACTGGCCTTGCCCACCTTGGCGTACTTGCTGGCCAGGTCTTGACGCAGGCGGTTCACGGCGGCCTCCGCCTGGGCCACCGCCACCTCGTAATCCTTGGGGTCCAGGGTCACCAGGGTTTGCCCTTTTTTGACGAAATCGTTGTTATCCACCAGCACCTTGGCGGCCCGGCCCGCTACCTGGGAGGAAACCATGCCCACATAGCCCGACACGTAGGCATCATCGGTGGAGACATAGATGGAGAGGTAATGCCAATAGTAAATGCCACCCCCGATAGAGGCGAGCAAAAGCAGGACGAGAACGAGGCCCAGCAGCAGCTTACGGAACATGCCGGGATTCTCCCTGGGGTAACAGATCGTTGATGGCCCCCACCGCCCATAATAACTGGGCCTTGGCCAACTGGTGGTCGTAGCGGGCGTTGAAGAAGTTCACCCGGGTTTTGGTGAGGAGAGTGACGGCATCGATGACGTTGGTGGCGGTGCCCACCTGCTCGCGGTAGCGCTCCCGGTTCAGGCGCAGGTTTTCTTCTCCCTGCTTTACAGCCTTTTCGGTAACCCGGATGCGATCCGCGGTCTCGTTGACAGCAAGGTAAGCGGTTTGCACATCCAGGCGCACCTGCTCGCCCAGGTCCTGGTGCTTCACCTTGAGCTGCTCAACCTTGTCCCTGGCCTGTTGCACCTGGGCCCGGGTGTCCAGGCCGTTAAACAGGCTCCACTGCAGCCCGAAGATGGCGAACCACTGGGAGTTGTTGACATAAAAAAAATTGGGTTGCCACAAGTGCCCGGCCTGGGCGTACAATCGGGGAAAATGCTGGGCCTGGGCCTGGGTGACATTTTGTACCCCCTGGTCGATGCGGCTGTTGGCGGCCTTCAGGTCGCTGCGCTGCTTGACGGCCAGGTCCGAGGCCTCGTCCATTTTTAGGGGCGGCGTCGCCAACTCCTTTTCTTCGGCCAGGGACAGGGGCGTGGGGATGGGGAGACCGATGAGCTTGTTTAAGGCGGACTTGTCGTTAGTCACGTCATTTTTGGCGGTGATCAGGCGCTGCTGGGAATCCGCCAGGGCCACTTCGGCCTGGAGCACGTCGTTGTACGTGGCGATGCCAAACTCGTAGAGATTCTTGGCATCTTTCAGCTGGTCACCGAACTGGACCACTTCCTGCTGGGCCACGTCTATGAGTTTTTCCCCCCGGAGCACCCGGAAATATCCCTGGCACACCAAAAGAAAAATATTGTCCCGTACCTGGGCAGTGTCGAGACGGGTGGCGCCTTGACCCAGGATGGCCGCCTGATAGCGGGAGGGAGTGGCCCAGAAATCGAAGATGGTCTGGTCCGCGGCCAACCTGGAATACCAGAAATTGTTGTTGGTGAGGGGAAAAGCAACGCTGGTGCGAGCAGCTGGGACCCTGATTTTGGTGGCCTGGTCATAAACAGTCTGGTTGAAATCGCTCTTCACCTTGGGGAGGAATCCGGACCGCGCCCGGACCACATCTTGTCCGGCGATGAGCTCCTCCAGGCGGCTCACCTGCAAGGAGGGGTTGGCCTTCCAGGCCAGGCTCAGGGCCTCTTTCAGGTTCAGGGAACGGGGCGCCTCGGCCGCCTGCCCGGAATGGGGCCACAATCCCCATAGAACAAGGAAGACCAGGGCCCCGCAGGTGAGTGGGATACGCCTCATAGGGTGGGCTCCTCCACGCTAGGTTCAGGGTTCAGGACCATTCCAGAAAAGACCAGGGTCAACACCACCGGCAAGGCGTCCTGGATAACGTCCTTGTCGTCAAGGGTCATCTGGTAGTAGCCCGCTGCCCGGACCAGGCCCTTGAGCAAAAACGTCAGGAGGCGGGGGTCGGCAAGGATGAATTGTTTTTGGGCAATGCCTTCGGCGAAAACCTGGGTGATGAGAGCCACAATGCGCTCTTCCAGTTCCTGCAGGGTGGTGAGGACAGTTCCCCGTCCCGGCTTGGACCGGACCTGCTCCCTCAGATACACCGGAAAGAGCGTACTCTCCCGGTCCACGTAATTGAGCAGCATAACCACTACCTGCTGCAGCTTATCGGGAGGTGGAGCGGGTTTGGCCAGGATCGCTTCCAGGTCCCGGGCCATGGCTTCCCCCACCTGGGAGAGGAGGGCCTGGATGAGCTCATCTTTGCTCCCAAAGTAAAGGTAAAGAGTTCCCTTGGCCACCCCGGCGGCCTGGGCGATCTCGTCCATGGTGAGGGCGTCCACCCCCTTCTGGTCCATCAGGCGGCGGGCCGCGGCCAGAATTTCACCGGTCCTGAAGGCCGCGACTACTTCTTTTTTGGTAGCTGGAGTTTGCTTCATTGACTTCCCGGTCATAAAAATGACTCTAACGTCAATAAAGAAACACGAGGGTTTTGTCAAGAAAAACTTGCAAACTCCTCAACCCCTGGTCAAAATAATGGCTAGATGGGGAGGGACCCACCGGCCCCCGGTCCTCCCCTCAAAATAAAAATTTCGTAAGACCTAAGGATGAAAACCAAAACTTCTGAACAAAGCCGCCGGGCGCGGTGGTATCTCCGGCGCGGCAGCCAGATAGTCTTTTTTCTCCTGTTCCTGTTCCTTTTCCTCAAGGCGGAATATGGCGGCCAGGATATCTTAGCCTGGCCAGTGGACCTTTTTTTCCGGTTCGACCCTTTGATCCTGCTCACTAATCTCCTGACCCTAAGCCCCCTGGTGAAGGGTCTCTTGTGGTCCCTGGTCTTTGTAGGGCTGACGGTGGTGTGGGGCCGGTTCTTCTGCGGCTGGGTCTGCCCCTTGGGAACCACCCTGGACGGCTGCCGCCGCCTTCTTTTTGTGCCCTGTGCCGACTCCGGCGTGGCCGACCGCTGCCGCCGGGTCAAGTATTATCTGCTTTTTGGTCTCCTGGCCGGAACGGTCTTTTCTCTCAACCTGGTGGGCCTTTTCGACCCGTTGTCCCTTCTTTTCCGCAGCCTGGCCATCGTTTTTTTTCCGGCTTTCGGGTATGGGGTGGAAAAGCTGAGCATCGCTGTGTATCACTGGGGAAAGCCCTTTACCTATGTGAGCGAACCCGCCTATCAGTTTTTGAAGGCCACCGTCCTCCCTGTCAAGCCTTTAGTCTACCTCCTGCCTTTTTTGACTCTGGCCATCTTTATTCTGGCGGTGGCCGCGGAAAGGCTGGACCGGCGCTTCTGGTGCCGGGCCCTGTGCCCCCTGGGGGCCCTCTATGGCCTTATCGCCCGCTTTTCCCTGATTCGGCGGCGGCCCACGGTCTTGTGCAAGGATTGTCAGGATTGTGCCGAGGTCTGCAAAATGGGCGCCCTCGGGGTCAGGCAGGAAATCGGGACCTCCAACCCTTTTGCCAGCCAAATGCCCAGGCACCAGACCGCAGAGTGTCAGCTCTGTCTGCGCTGCCAGGAATCCTGTGAGAAGGGCCGGATTTCTTTTGGCTTCGGAGTCAAGGCACCCCGGACACCCCTGGACCTGGGACGGCGTCAGGTAATCACCGCCATGGCGGCCGGTGTGGCCATGGTGCCCCTGGTGCACCTGGGTTCTCTGGCCCGGCGGCCGCAGGAATTCCTGATCCGGCCCCCGGGGGCCCAGGACGAGGGCGAATTTCTCAGCCGCTGCATCCGCTGCGGCGAGTGCAGGAAGGTCTGCCTCACTAATGGCCTGCAGCCCGTACTCTGGGAAGCGGGCCTGGAAGGCTTCTACACCTCGAGGCTCGTGCCCCGCCTGGGCTACTGCGCCTATAGCTGCACCCTGTGCGGCCAGGTCTGCCCCGCCGGCGCCATCCCCAGGCTGGACCTCGAGGTCAAACAGGCCACCGTCCTGGGCATCGCCCACGTCAACCACAGCCGCTGCATCCCTTACAGCGAAGGCACCAACTGCCTGGTGTGCGGGGAACATTGCCCGGTTTCCCCCAAAGCCATTACCTATAATGCGATCGAGGTCCTGGATCAGCAAGGCAAGAAAGTGCAGGTGAAAGCCCCGGTGGTGCAACCCGATCGCTGCACCGGCTGCGGTAACTGCGAATTCGTCTGCCCCGTGGGCGGCGACGCGGCCATCCGGGTGAAAAGATCATTGCGGGTGGAGAGCTGAGATTGGGGGAGGGGGCTAAGTGTCTAAGACTCTTACCCCCTCCCCCAAAAACCCCACCCCCAATCCCTTGAGGGGAAGAAAATTGCTGGAAAGTCGAGGCCATCGGCTTCGACTTTCCAGACCCCTCTGCGGGTTGGGAGGGGGGTGTGGGGGAGGGCAGGGACCTCAGGTCCCTGGCCCTTCCCCCACAATCACACGGCAATCATGAAACGACATTATCCTGACAGGCCGGTGGTGGGGGTGGGGGCGGTGATATTTCGGGGGGAGGAGGTGCTCCTGGTGCGCCGGGGTCAGGAGCCGGCCAAGGGCTCCTGGAGTTTGCCGGGAGGGGTGGTGGAGCTGGGGGAGACCCTGGAGGCGGCCATAGTGCGGGAGGTGCGGGAAGAAACAGGCCTCGCGGTCGAGGTCCTGGGCATCACTGCGGTCCTGGAGCGCATATTTCGGGATGATAACGACAACATCCCGTATCATTACGTCCTCGTGGATTTCGCCTGTAAGTATCTTTCGGGAGAATTAACCCCGGCCTCGGATATCACTGCCGCCCGGTTTGTTCCCCTGGAAAGGCTGGAAGACTTCACCTCAGTCAGCCTTACCCATGAAGTTATCCTCAGGGCCAGGGAACAGAAGGAAAAAGGGGCTTTTTTGCCGATCATCGCTTAGCGAAGTCTTTGGCGCCTTGCCACAAAAAAAGCAGGCTGACCCAAGGGGCAGCCTGCTTTTTTGCTCAGGAGCGGGATCAGCTCCGGAGGTCAGGAACGCCGGTTCACGAGGTTATTTCTTTGGTGCCGGGGCTTTTCCTGCTTCTTTAACGTCCACCTTGGTGGCCAACATCCGATACTCGATGGTCACCTTGGACCCCACCTTGAGGTCGCCCGTCACCTTGGTGTCGGGGGTGCGGGCGATCTCCCAGCGGTCCGCGCCTTTCTTAACCGC
>Ga0207862_1000559_pt1 | contig 11235 bp, 7 predicted proteins | sample LuqExpMetageno81_FD_187838 | JGI IMG/M metagenome (GOLD analysis project Ga0207862, IMG submission 187838) | Tropical forest soil microbial communities from Luquillo Experimental Forest, Puerto Rico - Sample 81 (SPAdes) | ecosystem: Environmental > Terrestrial > Soil > Tropical forest ... | reverse complement strand
GGTCAATTCAAATCCGGCCACCATCATGACGGATCCGGGCATGGCCGACGTCACGTATATCGAACCGCTGAATGTACGGTCGATCGAGAAGATCATAGCCAACGAGCGGCCGGATGCCCTGTTGCCGAACCTGGGCGGCCAGACCGGCCGCCTCGGCCGCGGGAATGAAGTCGTTCGGGCTGACCAGGCCGTAGCCCGGACGATTCCAGCGCACGAGGGCCTCGAAACCCGAGATCTGTATGGTTCCGAGGTCGATGATGGGCTGATAGTGCACCTCGAGCTCGTCGCGATCGATGCCGCGCCGGAGCGCGGACTCGAACTCGAGCCGGGCGGCGACCTCGTCGTGCATGTGCGCGTCGAACAGCTCCAGCTGCGAGCGCCCACGAGCCTTGGCCCGGTACATCGCGGTGTCGGCGCTGCGCAGCAGGTCGAGCGGCGTCTCTCCTTCCTGCCAGATGGCCACACCGATCGAGGCGCTGACGAACATGCCCGCACCGCCGACGTCGAAGCAGGGCTCGAGGGTCTCGGCGATGTACTTCGCGCGCGCGCTGATCTCCTCGATCGAGCCCGCGTCCTCGCAGAGCACCACGAACTCGTCGGCCCCCATGCGAGCGACGAGATCGCTGCGCCGGGTCGCCGCCGAGATCCGCTCGGCGACGAGAACCAGCACCTCGTCACCGACGTCGTGACCCAGCGCGTCGTTGACCAGCTTGAAGCGATCGAGGTCGATGAACAGGAGGGCGAGGTTGCACGGTTCACCCGTACCCGCGACGCGGCCGATCGCGGCCTCGACATGGTCGAGCAACATGCGGCGGTTGGGGAGGCCGGTGAGCTCGTCGAACAGCGCCGCGGTGCGGAGCCTCTGCTCCAGCTCGTACTGGTGCGTGACGTCGCGGACCATGGCGGTGAACAGCGGGAGGCCGTCGATCATCATGCGCGACAGTGCGACCTGAGCGAAGAACTCCTCGCCCGAAGCTCGCCGCGCCACGACCTCGATCTGCGTGCCCGGCCGGGAGGACGTCATCGCAGTACGCAGAGTCTCGAGCGACCCGTCCGTGAGGAACTGCGCGTACGAACCGCCCACGATCTCGTCGGCCCGTAGGCCGAAGATTCGTTCCGCCGATCGGTTGAACGTCTGCACGATCCCGGCGTGATCGACGGTCACGATCGCGTCGGCGGCCGCTTCGACGATCGCGCGATTGCGCAGCTCGGACGCGCGCAGGGCTTCGTCGGCCGCGCGGCGCTCCGCGATGTCGCGCAGGCAGACGACGACGCCGTTCAGCACGGGCTCGTCCAGCTTGTTGGTGCCGTCGACCTCGAACCAGCGGTGGCTCCCATCGGCGTGGCGGAGCCGGAGCTGGACGAGCGGCCCGTCCTCGTTCGGATCGGCAACCACCTCCGCGAGTCGCGTCGCCACGTGGTCGCGGTCGTCGGGATGCATGAGGGCAAACGCGTTCGATCCGGCGATCTCCTCGGGCTCGTATCCCAATGCGGCGCGCACCGCGCCGGAGATCCAGGTGACCTCGCCATCGGGCGCGCAGATCGCGACGATGTCGCTCATGTTCTCGGCCAGCGCGGCCAGGCGCGTCTCCGCGGCGACCAGGTCCGAGATCTCGTGCACGTTCAGGACGATGCCGGCGACGTGAGGGTCGTTCCGGCAGTCGAGCGCGCTGAGATCACACGTGCGCAGCGTTCCGTCGCTCGCCCGCAGGCACAGCGTGATCGAAACGGACCGTTCGCCGGGCGTGAGCGCGCGCACCGAGTCGAACCAGGCCTCGGCGCGGGCCCGATCCCGATCGGCGACGATCCCCAATGGAGCGGGCAGGTCGTCGATCGAATATCCGAGGAACGTCGTGCCCCACGGCGGGCGGAAGATGATGCTGCCGGCGTCGTCGACGACGCACGCGAGGGCGGCCGATCCGGCAAGGAGGCTCGCGAATCGCGCTCGCTCACCCGAGAGCGCGTCTCGCTGCGCCTTCTGTTCCCTGATGTCGCGCACGACCACTGCCACGACGTCGGGCTCCACCGGGACGACGACCACACTCGTCCAGACCGGTGCTGCTCGCACCCGGTGGATCTCCATCTCCTTCTCGACGGGCTTACCCGTCGAGCACGCCTGGAGGTACACCTCGGTGAGCGCCCCGTTGGGCGCAAATCGCTGGAGCGCGGAGAACCGCAATCCGACGATGTCACCGCACGCGTCCTCATACTCGTTCCGGAGCAGCGCGTTCGCTTCGAGGATCTCCCAATCGATGATGGCATCGTCCTGCCGGACGGCGCGCAACACGCTGAAGCTCCCGCGGAGACCGTCCATGGCCGCGCGATAGTGCGCGAGCCCGCGCGACATCAACACGGGGACCGTCGCATCGGAGCGCATACCGTGCTTGCGTGCGTACATGGCCTGATCGGCCTCTCGCAGGAGGTCGTCGGGCGTCCGCGTGCCGCTGCGATCCTCGACGATCCCGATGCTCGCCGTGATCATGCTGGGCGCAATCGCCGGCCAGGGCGCCTCCAGAACACTCTGAATGCGCTCGACGAGGGTCGCGCCCTCCATCGGCTTCTCGGGCCGAACGAGGACCACGAACTCGTCGCCCCCGATGCGCGCCGCGACATCGAACGGCCGCGCGATGCTGCGGAGTCGACGACCGACCTCGACGAGCATCTCGTCACCGACGTGATGACCGAACGTGTCGTTGATGTCCTTGAAATCGTTGAGGTCGACGAAGGCCAGGACGAGGGGAAGGCCGCGCTGCGCCGCCTCCTCGAGCTCGGCGGTGAAGGCCGAGCGGTTCGCGAGCGTGGTGAGCGGGTCGGTTGCGGCCTCGGCCGCGAGCTCCGCCTCGACCGCGTCGCGCGCCGCGAATGCGCCGCTCACGATCCACAGCGTCGCCCCGAGGATCCCGAGACCCGTCAACGCGACGGCGTGCGCAAGCGGCAGTGCGATCATGCTCGGCGCGACACCACGGGCGACGGCGATCTCGCCCACGGCGACGCCCAACAGGCACCAGCCGTACGCGGCCCGCCAGTCGACCCGCCGCAGCTGGGCGAGGAGTTGCACCGCGCACAACGCGTAGCCGATGGCGAACATCGAACCCCAGCCGACCGTGTAGAGCACGGCCGTCGTCGTCAGGGCCGCGCTGCAGAGCCGCACCTGCTCACGCGCGCGCGAGGCGGGACGGCGCGCGTGATAGACGCGGGCCAGACCGTCGACGAGGATTGCCAGCCCGACGAGCCCGACGAGGATCGGAAACGGGGCGCGCGGCGACACGACGTGCCACTCCCGGAGGAACCACAGCGCGACGGCGGCGAGCCCGGCCGCCACGTTCGCGCCGGCGACGGTCGACACGCTGACCCACCGAGGCACGGCGCGCGGTGGCCGCGTCGGGCGCGCGCGCGGCTCGTAGTACACGTCTTGCGATCGGCGCGCCGGGGCTCCTGGTGGAGTGCCGGAGGCGAAGTGCCTCGACCGTCACAGCGGCGGCTCGGGTCGCACATGCCGTTTTGCACTCTTTGTCACATCACGTCCGGCCCGGTGGGAGTCGGCGGCGCCCCGGTCGGGTGGCGCGATCAGGCCCGGTCGTGCACGCTTACGACGCGTTCGGGCCCGATCGGTTGGAGGCGAGGCGACATGCAATCTTCCCGCAGTCGATGGACGCGCCGGTTCGCGGTCGGAGGCGTGCTCGCCGCCCTCGCCCTGGCGGCGCTGTCCGGACCGGCGGTCGCGCAGGAGCCGACGCTCACGAGCGCCACCGCCGCGCCCGGCGGCGGCGAAGACGTGAGCGGCAGCGGCTGCGTCGCGCGGGCCACGGTGCAGATCCAGTTCGACGGCGTTGTCGTCTTGACGACACGCGCCACTGCAACGGGCAGCTTCCGCGCGCACATCGTCATTCCGGTGAGCGTGGTTCCGGGATCGCACCGGGTCACGGTGGTGTGCGCACGCTTGAGCGGCGGCACGACCGCCGAGTCGAGCGACGTGACCGTGACTCTCGCGACGACGGGATCGGCGTCGAGCCGCGACGCGACGGTGGCGTCGATCTTGCTCGTTCTCGGCGCGGGATTGATCCTCGCCGCGGGCGTCCGCCGCCGCGAGGTCGTACCCGTGGTCGCGCGCCGCTGGTGATCCGAACACGCCGCGGTGGCCCCCGAACGCGATCCGCGATTGCTCAGAAATGAGCGATCGCGGATTGTGCTGGGTCAGTGCATTCGCCGCGGACGCGCGAGTCGACGCAGCCGAGGATACGCGAACGTCGAACGGCGCGCGGCACAGGCGCTCCAGCACCTGGAGTAACAGAATGGTTCCGGGCGTCCTTCCGTGCCTCCGACCGCGCCTTCACGGGCGCAATCACACGACGCGGCGCGGCGCGGTGAGCCGGCTCGGGGTGTCGCCTGTGTTGATCGTGGCGCTTGGTTCGAAGAGCAGGATCGTCGTGTTCGTCGCGGCGTGTGGCTGGTGAAGACGGCCTTTCGGCACAACGTACGTGTCGCCGGGCCGCAACACGACGTCGCCCTCGTCCATCCGGATCGTTAATTCGCCCCCGAGCACCATGAAGAACTCGTCGGTTTCAGGAGGCTGATGCCGGGTGAACTGGCCCTGGACACGCGCGACGCGCACGTCATAGTCGTTGACAACGGCAATGGTGCGGGGAGACCAAGGCTCGTCGATCGCTTCGAGGACAGCATCGACGTTGCGGATCGATGTCATGCAGGCAGCCTAGGTCGGCACAAGGCTCCGAGGTGCTTTCGAACATCGTGGCGGTAACACGAACGATCGCGTCATGAACACTTGGCTCCCGGGACGGTTGGTCGTACCGTGTTCACTGTGGCGGCACAAGTTCCCTCGGGGACGGTGACGTTCCTGTTCACGGATATCGAGGGTTCGACGCGCCGGTGGCAGGTCGACCCTGAGGCGATGCGGTCGTTGCTGGCCGAGCACGACGACGCCTTGCGCCGGCTGATCGAAAAGCATCGCGGCCATGTGTTCAAGCACACGGGCGATGGCGTCGCGGCCGCGTTCGGTTCGGCCTCCGATGCCGTGGCTGCCGCGGTGGAGGCGCAGGAGCAGCTCCGGGACGTCGTACCGGTTCGGATGGGTTTGCACACTGGTGAGGCCGACTTTCGTGACGGCGACTATTTCGGTTCGACGTTGAACCGGTGTGCCCGACTGATGGGTGTGGCGCACGGCGGCCAGGTGGTGGTCTCGGAGGCGGTGGAGAGTGTTGTGCGAGGGGCGCTGCCGGCGGACGTGACGCTGGTGTCGCTAGGTGAACATCGTCTGCGGGACCTCGCGCGTGCTGTCGGAGTGTTCCAGGTGACCCATCCGGGGTTAACGCGCGAGTTCCCGCCCTTGCGGTCGTTGAACGCGTTGCCGGGGAACCTGCCGGTGCAGCTGACGGCGTTCGTCGGTCGTGACGACGACCTCACGCGGGTCGCCGCCGAGTTGCGCGACGCGCGTCTGGTGACGTTGACCGGCGTCGGTGGTGTCGGCAAGACCCGTTTGGCGTTGGAGGTCGCAGCCGAGGTGCTCCCCGGGTATCGGGACGGGGCGTGGCTCGCCGAGCTTGCCGGCGTGCGCGATCCGGAGGCGGTCCCGGACGCGCTGGTGGCGATGTTCGGGTTGCGGCCCTCGACCGGGTTACCGGCGACGACGACGCTCGTGGAGTTCCTGCGGGGCAAGGACCTGCTGTTGCTGTTGGACAACTGCGAGCACTTGCTCCGCGCCGTTGCAGAGCTCGTCGCCGAGGTGGTGCGCTCGTGTCCGGGTGTGCGGGTTCTGGCGACGAGCAGGGAAGGTCTGAACGTTGCCGGCGAACGGATGCTCGGCGTCGCGTCCCTCGATGTGCCGCCGGTCGCGGCAGACCTCGGGACGATGGAGCGGTGCGACGCGGTCGTGTTGTTCGTGGAACGGGCCCGGGCCGTGAAGGCAACGTTCACTTTGGACACCACGAACGCCGATGGCGTTGCGCAGGTGTGCCGCCGTCTGGACGGGATCGCGCTCGCGATCGAACTCGCGGCGGCGCGGGTCGCAATGTTGACGGTGCCCGAGTTGGCACGCCGGCTCGACTCTCGGTTCCGACTTCTGGCCGGTGGGCAGCGCACCGCGGTGGAACGCCACCAAACGTTGCGGGCTGCGATCGATTGGTCCTACGAGTTGTTGAGCGAGACCGAGCAGCTCCTGTTGGCTCGCTTGAGCGTCTTCGCGGGCGGGTTCAGCCTCGAGGCCGCCGAGGCCGTCACGGTCGGCGACGTGGTCGAGCCGAACGACGTATTCGACTTGCTCGCGGCATTGGTGGCCCGCTCGATGGTCGTTGCCGACACCGAAGGCATCGAGGCGCGGTACCGGTTGTTGGAGACGATCCGTCAATACGCCCAGGAATGCCTCGATGACAGCGGCGACGGGGACCGGCTGCGCACCAAGCATGCCGCCTACTACGCCGGTTTCGCCGAGGTCGCGATCGCGGGCGCGGTGGGCTCCGACGGGATCGCATGGGAGCGCCGCCTGGAGCGAGAGTTCGACAACTTCCGCGCCGCGATCACCTGGGCGACCGACACCCGCGACGTCGACACTGCTTTGCGGCTGATCGGCCTGTGGGACGCCGCGACCCAGGTGCTGGACGCCGGTCTCTCCGCCACGTCGCGTTGGGCGTGCGACACCATCTTGGCCATGCCCGGGGCGTCCGAGCATCCGAAGTACCCCTCGGTGCTCGCTACCGCCGCGATACACGCCTGGGAGCAGGGCGACCAGGAGCGGGCCCGCCGCCGCTCCGACGAGGCCCTCGCCGCCGAAGCGCGCCTCGGCACCGACCCGAGCATCGGCCTGCGGTTGGTCCGAGCCACGATCGCCCAATCGCAGGGTCGGACCGACGAAGCCGTCGAGTTTGCACACCACGCGGTCGCGTTGGCGCGTGCGCGCGGGGACTCCGCACGACTGCTGCAAGCCCTCGCGTGGTCGGCGTTCGTCTACGCCATCGCCGGCGACGCCGCCGCCGCGCTCCCCGACGCCGACGAGGCCGTCGCCCTGATCCACCGGCTCCCAAACCCGCACGCCGTCCAGGTTCCCCTCACCCTCGCCGCCTTTGCCCTGGGCGATTCGGCACCCGAGCGGGCCCTGGCCCTCGCGCGTGAAGCGATCGAGCTCGCCGGTGCGCCCGACCACAACTTGGCCTGGTCCATCGCCGGCGACCTCGCCGCTCGCCACGGCGACCGACGCGACGCACTCGTGTACATGGGCAGAGCCATAGAGACTCACCACTGGCTCGGTCAGCGGCTCCCGCTCGGCACCGTGATCGGACGTGTCGGGAGCCTGATCGCCGACAACGATCCCGAGGCCGCCGCGGTCCTCCAAGGCGCCGGTGACGCCCGCGCTTCCGGTTTCGCCCACGCCCCCCACACGGTCGAAGCCGAAAAACGCGCGATCGCAATCATCGACGCCGCGCTCGGGGAACCGCGCCGACACGAGTTGTACGCACAAGGTGCGGCCATGACCGACGCCGACGCCATCGCTTATGCAAAGTCCGCGATCACTCGCAGCCTTGCCCGCGACACCGCCTGAGCGTGTTCACGCCGGCATCGCCGCGTGCGCGACATCGCCGCGCGTCTGATCGCCGCGCTATCCGACCGCGCGGCCACCGCTCGCGTCGCCGCGATCTTGGGACATCACCCCTGAAGTCGACAACGATCCCCCAGTCATGTTCCGTCTACGGACTATCGGGCGGTCATGCCGCCGTCGACAACGATGGCCTGACCGCTGATGAAGGAGGCGTCGTCGGAAGCGAGAAAGGCGGCGACGCTGCCGATCTCCCCGGGTTTTCCCCATCGCTCCAAAGGTACGCGGAGCTTGTCGCGGACGTAGGCGCCGTCGGTATCGGCTTCGTAGATGTGCTTGGTGGCTTGCGTGACGATGTAGCCGGGGCAGATCGCGTTCACGCGCACGCCCTTCGGGCCGTAGTGCAAGGCGAGGGTCTTCGTCAGGCCGATGACGCCGTGCTTGGCGGTCGGGTAGGCCGTCGTGTCGACGTCGCCGATCAGCGAGCCGCGGATCCCGGCGATCGAGGCGATGTGGATCACCGAACCGTTGCCGCTCTCGATGATCGCCGGCAGCGCCTGGCGGCTGGCGAAGTAGGTCCCGGTCTGGAACAGGTCGACCATGTGCTTCCAGGCGTCGGCCCCGGTGACGCCTTCCGGTGGCCGACCGGCGACGCTCGTCACCAGGATGTTGAGGCCGCCGAACGCCTCGACGGCGAAGCGCACGCTGTCCGCGACGGACTCCTCCTCGAGGACCGTCGTGTGGACGAACGCAGCTCTTCCGCCGGCCGCGGTGACGTCGGCGACGGCCTGCTCGCCGCCGGCATCGTCGACGTCGGCGACGACCACGGCGGCGCCTTCCGCGGCGAGCGCGTCGACGCACGCCCGTCCGATGCCTGAGGATCCGCCGATCACGAGCGCGACGCGACCGTTCAGCTTCACCGGGATCTCCTCTGTCGGAGGGGCAGGACGACCGTCACGGTGAACCGGCGCCCGGCACCGCGACCTCTACGGCCTCGATTCGGCAGCGGGAGTCGCCGGTGGCGATCCCCTCGAAGGTGGTGTCGTTGATCACCAGGTAGAGCGTGCGCATGTCGGGCCCGCCCAGCGCGGGTGCGACGGCCCAGCTCTCGCCGGTCGCCACGCGGTCGGTGATCTCGCCGCCCTCGAGCACGCGCAGGAACTCGCAGGAGAGGAAGCACCCGACCCACACACCGCCCTCGACGTCGACGCAGAGCCCGTCGGGTGACCGCGGCCCGAGATCGGCGAACACGCGCTGGTCGCCGAGCGTGCCGTCGGCCCGGATCGTCCACGCGTGGAGCTTGTTCCCGAACGTCTCGGCCGCGATCAGCGTCGTCTCGTCGGGTGTGACCGCCATACCGTTCGGGGTGACCAAGCCGCTCGCAACCATCCGAGCCTCGCCGTCGGGTGTGACGAGCGCGATGCCGCCGCGCGGAGCGCCACCACCTCGTTCGGTGTAGACGTCGACGTAGACCCGCCCGTCCGGCGTGGCGACCATGTCGTTCAGCGACAGCCCGAGCCCGCTGAGGTCGCAGTACTCCTCGGAACCACCAGACGTCACGCGTGATAGCACCGGGGTCTCCAGCGTGGTCACGAGCAGGTCGTCATCGGGGGTCCAGCCGAGACCGGACGGGTGGTGGGCGTGGGCACCGAGGCCGAGCACGCCGTCGGCATCAAGGGTGCGGACCGCATCGGCGTGCATGTCGGAGAACCAGAGGGACCCGTCGTGCCAGCGGGGCCCCTCCCCGTAGGTGAGCCCTTCCGCCACGACGGTGGACGTCAGCGTCCTCACGGTCGGCTCGTCTCCTTCGTGACCATGACGAGACCGGGCATGCCGTCGTCGTCCCGCCACTTCCTGAGGATCTCCCGGAACTCGAGGATCGATCCGCCGAAGCTCCCGTTGCGCAGCACGCGCGCGTCGGCGGTCCCCTCCTGGTTGAAGTAGCTCGGGGTGCATTCCTGCCAGCGCTTGAATCCCCGCTCGCCCAGCATCTCGTGGTAGCGGACCCAGTCGGCCTCCGCCTGCGCGGTCACCTCGACGGTGTCGGCTCCGGCGTCCATCGCCCGCCGAATGAGCTTCGCTAGGTGGGTGGCGACGATCTCCTGGGGGAACGGGAAGTTGTTGTCCCACGAGGCCTGGCGGGTGGTCGACAGCATGAAGTTCGGAAAGCCGTGCACGTGCTGGCCGTGCAGGGTGGTCGCGCCGTCCTTCCACTTCTCCGCCAGCGTCTGCCCGTTCCGGCCGGTGACCGGGATCGGCGTGCCGTCTTCGAGCGGGGACAGCTCGAACCCGGTCGCGAAGATCAGCAGGTCGAGCTTGAACTCCTGCCCGTTGGCGAAGACGGCGTCCTCCGTCACCCGCTCCATGCCGCGACCGTCGGTGTCGACGAGGGTGACGTTGTCCTGGTTGAACACGTCGAGGTACTCATCGTGGAAGCAGGGGCGCTTGCACAGCCAGTTGTACCAAGGCTTGAGCGACTCGCTGGTCTGCCGGTCGTTCACCACGGTCTCGGCGCGCCTGCGGACGTTCTCCATCATCTCGTAGTCGACGAGCTGGGCCAGGTCCATGAAGTCGTCCATGGTCATATCGGGCGTCGCTCGGCTGCGGACGATGGCCATCATCTGGGTCCAACCGTCCTGGATCTGGTCGTCCTCGGTGAGGCCACGGAACGCCTCGACGAAGTTCTGCATCCGCTTTTGCTGCCAGCCCGGCTCCAGGGATCCAAACCACTCGAGATCGGTCGGCCGGTTGTCTCGGACGTCGACCGAGGACGGTGTGCGCTGGAAGACGTAGAGGTGCTTGGCCCACTTCGCCAGCCGGGGGATGCACTGGATCGCCGTGGCGCCGGTACCGATGATCCCGACCACCTTGTCGCGGAGGCCATCCATCGGCTCCTCCGGCGCACCGCCCGTGTAGCCGTAGTCCCAGCGGCTGGTGTGGAAGCTGTGACCGGCGAACGTCTCGATGCCCGGGATGCCCGGCAGCTTCGGCTCGCGGTAGTGACCGGAGGCCAGGATGACGAAGCGCGCCCGGAGCTCGTCGCCGCGGTCGGTGCTGACGATCCAGCGCGACGTCGCATCGTCGAAGCTCGCGTCGGTGACGCGGGTGTGCATCAGCGCCCGGCGATAGAGGTCGAACTTCCGGCCGAGGGCCTGCGCGTGCGCCAGGATCTCCGGCTGCAGCACGTACTTCATGGAGGGGACGGTGCCGACCTCCTCGAGGAGCGGCAGGTAGATGTACGATTCCACGTCGCATGCCGCCCCGGGGTAGCGGTTCCAGTACCACGTGCCCCCGAAGTCGCCGCCGCGCTCGAGGATGACGAAGTCGTCGACGCCCTCATCGATCAGGCGCACCGCGGCGAGCATGCCCGCGAAGCCGCCGCCGACGATGACAACATCGGCCGCGGCGTGCTTCGGATCGCGCGCCTCGACCGGCATGTACGGATCCTCGGCATAGTGCTCCAGCTCGCCCGTCATCTGGCGGTACTGCGCCAAGCCCTCGGGACGCATGGCCAATCGCTTGTCCCGCTCCCGGTCGTACTTCTCCTTCAGAGCGACCGGGTCGAAGTCGAATCCGTTGACGTTGGGCATCGGCGCCTCGAAATGGCGGGGACGGCGGGGGTTGCCGCGGACGAACGTGACAGTACACTGTCACGTCACTGAGTGGCTTGCCGGCGCGGCAATCGCTTCCCC
>Ga0207862_1000558_pt1 | contig 11242 bp, 14 predicted proteins | sample LuqExpMetageno81_FD_187838 | JGI IMG/M metagenome (GOLD analysis project Ga0207862, IMG submission 187838) | Tropical forest soil microbial communities from Luquillo Experimental Forest, Puerto Rico - Sample 81 (SPAdes) | ecosystem: Environmental > Terrestrial > Soil > Tropical forest ... | reverse complement strand
ACCATGATGATTTGGCAAAAGTGATGAAACCTTACTATGGTAACGTTTTAAGTGCAGCGCAAATTAGGAGAATTGTCGAAAACTCTGAATTACAAGCAAACTCGCAATGGGTTTTCCCATCTGACCATTGTGTAAATCATAATAACGAAGGAGCGTGTTATTGTGCACAAACAGAAAGAGCAATCTTTGAGCGACGTGAGCGCGGCTCTTATTATGTTCGAGAAATGGCCTGACACCTATAACGTCTAACTCAAGTCTACATAAACGTTGGGGCGGGGTCTCCCCGCCCCTGGCTTAACCACCCGGTTTAATTGGCGGAGAAACCCCGCCTCCCCTCTATGTCCAGTTAGCCCTTTGCAGCAAAACCTTCGTGAAACAGCACAACGCCATGAGTCTTATTCTCTTCAAACGTCAAGGCAAAAAAATTTTCTTGTGGAACACCATCAAGAATCAGATCCGGAAGGTTTCTGAAGCCGAACTTTTTATAATATTTGGGGTCACCCACAAGAACACAGCCTTTGGCACCTAAGGTTTTCAGTAAGGATATACCCTTATAGATGAGGGACTTCCCGATACCTTGTTTCTGGAATTCAGGCAATACAGAAACAGGGCCAACACCATACCAATTTTGACTACCATCAGAAATGCTGACAGGTGAGAAGGCTATGTGGCCTACCACCTTTCCCTCAATCTCCGCAACCAGTGAAACAGTTAGGGCATTGGCAGCTCGCAGTGCAGTAACTATAAATTGCTCTGTCTGGTTGCTATGTGGATGATTCTCGAAAGCCGCTTTGATGACCGCGGATATTGCTTTAAAATCTGACTCCAACTCATTACGTATGAGCATATCCAACCTCAATCTGTCCCACCGGAGGAAGGTTTGAAAAGCAAGAGTAAAAATGGTGCACCCTGCACAGCCAAGGTCAAGCCTGGAAACGAGGCCAAAGACAGGGGCGGGTTAACCCCGCCCCCACTGCACTCATTATCGCCCCAGCAATTGCTTCCCTTATTTTATCTCCCCCTTCACCAGGCGCTCATAGAGCTTGAGATAAGCCTTGGCGGAGGCGCTCCAGGAAAAGTCCTCGCTCATGCCATTCAGCATGATTTTTTTCCAGAGTTTTTTATCCTGGTAGGCCTTGATGGCCTGAGTGAGGGCCTTCAGGAAGGCGGCGGCGGAATATTCGGTAAACAGGAAGCCGGTGCCGGTGCCTTTGCTCTTGTCCACCGGGGTGACGGTGTCCATGAGGCCGCCGGTGGCCCGCACCACCGGCACGGTGCCGTATTTCACGGAATATAACTGGTTTAAGCCGCAGGGCTCGTAGCAGGAAGGCATGAGAAACATGTCGGACCCGGCCTCGATGAGATGGGCAAGCCCGTTGTCGAAGGCGATCTTCACTCCCAACTGACCGGGATATTTCTTGGCCTCCTGGGTCAGCAACTCGTGGTATTTTTCATCCCCGGTGCCGAGGACCACCAGCATGGCCTGTTGGTCCATGAGCTGCGGCAGCACCTCGGCCACCAGATCAAAACCCTTCTGGTCGGCCAACCGGGAAATGATGCCCAAAAGAGGCGCCTTGGCCAGTTTTTTGTCAAGGTTGTAGGCCTCCATCAAGGCAGCCTTGTTTTTGGCCTTGCCCTTCAGGTCCTTGGGGCCGTAGGTGGCGGTGATGAGCTGGTCGGCCTCGGGGTTCCAGTCGTCATAGTCGACGCCGTTGACGATGCCGAAGAGCGCCTCGCTGCGGTCACGCAGCACCCCTTCCAGGCCGCAGCCGAACTCCGGCGTCTGGATCTCCTTGCTGTAGCCCCGGCTCACGGTGCTGATGGCGTCGGCAAAAATGATGCCCCCCTTGAGAAGGTTGATCTGGTCGTAAAATTCCAGGCCGTTTATGGAAAAAGCCGACCAGTCCAGCCCTAGCAGGGGAAACTTTTTCTTGGGGAAAAGGCCCTGATACGCCAGATTATGGATGGTGAGCAAGCTCCTGGTCTTGGCAAAGGTGGCTTCTGCCTGCCAGCGATATTTCAAGTAGACCGGCACCAGGGACGCCTGCCAGTCGTGACAGTGGATGATGTCAGGCTCGAATCCCTGGGCCTGGCAGAACGGCAGCACCGCCGAGCAAAAAAAGCTGAAACGCTCCAGGTTGTCGAAGTAGTCTCCCTTGGGGGTGCCATAGAGCTGGCCGCGCCCGAAAAACTCGTCCCGGGCGACAAAATAGAAGGGCGCGTCACCCTCAGCCGGGGTCATGACGTCGAAGGTCAGGGCGTCGTCACCCAACCGGCCTTCCAGGTCTTCGAAGGCGGCCTTCATGGGGATTTTTTTCTGCTGCACCTGCGCATAATAGGGCATGAGGACCTTGACCCCGGCCCCCAACTCTTTGAGGGCGGAGGGCAGCGTGCCCGCTACATCGGCCAGGCCGCCGGTCTTGGCGTAGGGGACCGCTTCCGAGACCACAAAGAGAACTTTCAGCTTTTTTGCCACGTTTCTTCCTTTCTTGGGTGTTGCGGTTTGATATTCCGAAAATCAATTCATCAATAGAATATGAATAGTTGCAGAATCTATTTGTTGTACCCTGACAACACCCATGTAGGGCCGGCGCTCCCGCCGGCGTCGAAACCGCCGAGGGCGGCGGTTCTACGTTTTCTATCCCACGGTTTATCATCCTAAGTGAGCCTCAGGTTACCGGAATGTTTCTTTTTCGTCATTTCTACGCAAAACTTGAGGTTAATATTTATAGACCAGTTCGATGTCGGTGGCCACCAAGCCCTTTTCCCCTTCGGCCAGGGTAAATTCCATGATGTAATCCCGGCTGGGGAGGTTCTCCGGGTGGACGCCATTGGGCAAATCCTTTTCCAGGAAGAACACCGAGGCATAGGGCGACTCTTCCTGGCGGGTGTCAGTGATCCAGAGTTTGCCGTAGGTGTTGAGGAAGCGCAGGAAACCGTAGGCCCGGTCCAGGAAGTAGGCGGTGCAGATGCCTCGCACCCGGCTGCCTACTTCCCCCCAGTTGGGGGCCCCGGCGGAGCGGGTGGCGGTGGGCAAAAGCCCCGGAATCAGGTAGCCGGGGATGAACAGGTCCACCTCCCGCCGCAGCCTGGACGACACGTTGGCAAAGGCTACCAGTTCCACCCGGCAGCCCTTGTTCTGCACCTTGGTCACCACGCTGACAAAATCACCATCCCCCGTGAACAGGTAGATCAGGTCCAGTTTTTCCGACTGGGAAATGATATCCAGGGCCATTTCCATGTCCAGGTTGGCCTTGCCGTAGGTGCGCCCGGAGTCGTCAGTGTACCAGCGGATGGGTTTTTCCACCACCTTGAACCCCAGGTCCCTGAGGGTGAGAATAAAGTTCAAGGTATTCTTGTAGGCCGGGTCGGAAATGGCCCGTTCCTCATCGATGGCTACATAAGCATTCAGGCGGGCCGCCTCGTCGGTGTTGAACCCGGCCAGGCGGCGGATGACTTCATAGCGCATGCCATAACCACCGCTGCGCATGATGTTCATGGAATCTACATACACTCCTACTCTGCGACCAGTCATACTAATAACCATATCCTCCCAAGAAAAATTTTCAGCTATGACATGCTGACGAAAAAACTCTCAGACCTGACAACAAGCTTACTGAGGCTAAAAACTCAGCCGCCCCCCTTGAGGCGTCTCATAAGGAAGGGCGTCGGTCAGGACCCTCCCCTCTCGGGCCAGACGTTCCTTGAGGTAGCGGGGCAGACAGGGGAGACCGGCGGCGCATTCAGGTTCGTACCAGCGCAAATCCGTGATGCCCCGGTCCCTGAGAGAGGTCTCCACCTGGAAGGCGTTGGGCCAGAAAAAATCTTCCCCCCCGGCCACATGAAAGCCATAGAGATCCATGAAACCGGTGACAAAGGCGGTGTAGGCGGACACCTTATGAAAAACGGCCCTCAAGGTGCGGTTGATGTCGGCCATCAGGCGCCCGAACATATTCCCGGAGCCGGACTGGACCGCCACCAGTCCCCCGGGGCCGAGCTTCTGGCATATGAGTTGGTACATCTCCCGGGTGAACAAGAGGCTCGCCGGCCCCTCTTCCAGGGGCTCGGGAAGGTCCACAATAATCACCTCAAAGGAGCCGTCCGGCTGGTCCGCCAGCCAGGCCCGCCCGTCCGCAAAGACGAGAGTAGCACGGGGATCAGCGAAGGCGCCGCCATGAAAGGTGGGGAGCCACCGGCGGCAGACCTCCACCAGTTCCCCGTCGATGTCCACCATGACCGCCTGGGACACCTGCGGGTGGCGCAAAACCTCTCTTAAGGTGGCCCCTTCGCCGCCCCCCAGGATCAGGACCCGGCGGGGGTCCGGGTGGGCCACCATGGCGGGGTGGACCAGGGCTTCATGGTAGACGAACTCGTCTAATTCCGCGGACTGAAGTCGGCCGTCAAGCATCAAGACCTTGCCCCACTGGGGGTTTTCAAAGATCTCGTATTCCTGGAAGGGGGTCTTCCCGGCGGCCAGCACCCGCTCTTTTTTCACCGCGATGAAATCAACCGGGCTGTCCTGGTCCAGCAGCCAGTCTCCGGCAGGCCAGTCAGTGAAGGTATGGTGACGTTCTTCTCCCGTTGCCATAAGCGCTCTGTCGGTCGGGGTCGTAAGGGAGTGTAAAGAAAAATGGGGAAATCCGCAACCCTTCCCCCTGTCAGGACCGGGGAGTGTTATTTTTGCAACCTTCGGCCGGTTCTCAGGCTCCCGGGAAAAAATCCTGCACCGCGGCCACCACCTCATCCTGCTGCTCCCCGGCCATGGTGGGAAAAAGCAGCAGGGTCACCAGCCTGGGCGCGACTGCCTCGGTTTGGGGGAGATTGTGGTCGGAGTCGGCAGGCCACAAGCGCCGGTAAAAGGAGAATCGATGGATAGGAGGGTAGTGAATACTGGTTTTGGATGCCCTGCGCAGCCAGGGCGGCCATGAAAGCGACCCGGTCGGTTCCCGGGGGCAGGACCAGGGGGAAAAGATGGCAGGCGGAAGCCTCTACCAGCAGGGCAAAAGGCAGGGTGATGCCAGGAACGTTCCTCAGCTGTTCCCGGTAGCGGCGGGTGAGCTCCCGGCGCTGGAAATTGGCCTCGGGCAGCCTGGCGAGCTGGACCAGCCCCAGGGCTGCCCTCATTTCGTCGATCCGGTAGTTGTAGCCCAGCCTGGTGACATCATAGCTCAGACTGTGGCCCCGGTGGCGGTCCCAGGTGAGGGAACTCATGCCATGGGAGCGGGCCAGCCGCATGGCTCCGCCACTTCCGGATCGTGGGTCACCACTAGGCTGCCCTTGCCGGTGGTCAGGTTTTTGTTGGCAAAAAAGCTGAAGCAGCCGACATCACCCAGGGTGCCCAACATCCTGGTGCCTTTGGCCGCGGGGTAGCTGCCGCCCGGGGCATATGCCGCATCCGCGTAGCGCCTATCTTGCTGGCTGCGTAGGGGGACTGCCCCTTAAGCGGGTGCTTCTTGTCCATGGGGGTGTGCTGAGCTGTGCCGTAGGTTTCACTGGCGGAGGTGTGGATGAAGCGCTCCACCCCACTGCTGCGGGCTGCCTCCAGGAGGTTCAGGGTGCCGGTGCAATTCACCGCCAGGAATTGTTGCGGGGCGATGTAGGAATAAGGGATGGCGATGAGCGCGGCCAGGTGGAAGATAACCTCTGTGCCTGCCACCGTGCGTAACGTCCAGAAGGGGTCGACTAGGTCGCCGGCCCACACCTCTATCCTGGACTTTATGGAGTGAGGGAGAATTTCCAGCAAGCCCAGTCGTTGCGGGAATTGTAGCGGACAACGGCCTTAAACTGCGCGCCGAGCTCCACCAGGCGCGCCGCCAGGTGGCTGCCGATGAAGCCACCGGCGCCGGTTACCAGGCCGCGCTTGTTGCTCCAATTCATCATACCGAAATCGATGTCGAGATGTAAAACCTTCCCTACCTTAGCATGTTTCCAAGCTTAGCATGACGGCAAAAAAGCGCCGGAGGTGGTCAGGGCAAAAAAAACCGGCAGGAGGGAGGGGAGATGGGGGAGGTTTCCTGCCGGCGAGGGGGAGGAAAATCGAGTATTCGAGTTTTCCCTTTTAGTCAGCTTTTTACAGTACTATATAACAATTTTCTCCCTTAATCAAGTCTTTATATAAAAAATTCTGATTTTTCTTCAGCTCCATGATGTGCATGCCCCCCAGGGGCACCAGGGGCTTCGGTATCACGTCGGTTAAGGGGGCCAGCCGCACCCCCCCTTGCCGCCTGCCAGAATTATTACCCGCATGTTTTCTACCCGCTGTCTTAATTAACAATCAGAATGCCAACCCGATACCTCATTAACATAATAATGAAATCTCAAAAGTACAGGGTCTTCCCGTTTCTTTTCTGAAACAAACCAGGCCGCTTCGGGTCCAAAATTTTTATCCTAATGGCGGAGCAGGGGTTTGTGCCGGAGAGGCAACAATTTTTGCATGGACCAACCCCGGGGCACCAGGGGCAATTCCTTGAGGGTGCGCACCCAGAAGTACACGGCCACGAAGGTAAACAGAAAGTCGGCGAGGTACGGGGCCAGGGACGGGTTCAGGGTGCCGCTGAAGGCCAGGCGCCAGGAGGCGGTGAAGACAATATAATAGATGAGGAAGGTGAGCAGCCCCACGACGAGCCCCCAGGTGCGTCCGTGGACCCGGGGGCTAAGCCCCAGGGGGATGGCGAGCAGGCAGAGCAAAAACGCCCCCAGGGGCAAAGCCAGGCGCTGGTGCAACTCCACCACCAGGCGCACGTAGCGCTTGGAGCCGGGAGGCTCGGTCTTAATACCCTCCTCAAGTTGCCTCATGGACAACTCCCGCTCGGACACCTGCTCCTGGGAGCCGAAGAGCTGCAACGGCAGCTCATAGGTCTTGAATTCCACGGTCTGCAGATTCCCCAACTCGGGCCCCCACCTGATCACCAGCCCTTCGGAGAGGCGCAGAATCATGGACCCTTGGGCCGGGTCGTAACGGATCTGGCCGTTTTTGGCATAAATGGTCTGGGGATTGTCCGCTTCCCGCAAGTCGTTGATAAAAACGCCCTGCAACTTGCCCCCCTGGGGCAGAACCCGATTCACGAAGAGCATCAGGTCCTTAAAGTCAGTATTGAAGGTCTGTTCCTGCAATCCCAGGTCGGCCCTTTTCTTGACCACCTCGGTTAACAATTCCCGGGTGGACTTCTGCCCCCAGGGGCTGCCGTAGGTGGTGAGGAAAAGGGTCAGGAGGGCCACTGCCAGGGAAAAAGCCAGGATAGGAGCCAGGAGGCGGCTGTAGCTCAGGCCTGCGGTCTTCAGGGCCGTCATCTCGTGGTCCACGGAGAGTCGCATGAAGGCCAGGATGATGCCCACCGTGGCCGCCATAGGCAGCGTGAACACCAGGAGATAGGGGAACAGAAACAGCGCCGACTCGAGAATTTCCTTGAAGCCGATCCCCTTGACCAAAATCATCCGGGTGATGAGCAGAAGCCGCCCGGAGAAGACAATGGTGGTGAAGGCCAAAAGGCCCAGCACAAAGGGGGAGAGAACTTCGTTTATCAGGTAGCGATCGATGATGCGGGGCATAGTGGTTTGCCAGGTAGCACGGTTGGAGGGCAGACTACAACCTCATGGCTATTGTCTTTGAGATGACACCAAAAAACAATCATTCTGTCGGACCAAAACTTCATATTCCCGGGGAAGCTTCCGCTTGAGCCACAAAAAGTCTTTGGATTTCAAATAGAAAAACACCAGGGGCCGATTGGCGCTGAAGGTCTGGAATGCCTCGAAATTTTTAAAGAACAGGCCGCTGTCGGGGGCCAGCTTTTCCCCGAAGTTCAGTTCGTTGCGGAATCTCAGCAGGTGAAAAACCTGACCGCTATAAAAGCTCAAGCCCTGGGAATAGAGGTTGAAGCCCACCAGCGCGGCGCCGGGCTGCCAACGCTCTCTCAGGGTCAGCCCCATCTCTTTGGGGGAACGCTGCACAGCCAGGCGTTCTATCCCCAGGGGCAGGAGGGCTCCGAAGAGGAGCGCCCCCACCAGCAGGACCTCCAGGCGCCAAAGCAACCAGGTCACGGTGGGAACCAGGGCGAGGAGGACCAGGCAAAGGAGCAGGTAGGGCGAAAGGAAGGCGGCTTGTTGGACAAAGGGAGCCAGGGCCTCCGGAGGCCAAAAATACAGGGCCACCAGCAACCAGCCCAGCAAGGCCCAGATTAAGAGGCTCACCCAGAAGCCCGGAGCGCCGCGCCGGCCGGCGCTTCCCAGCTGAAGTTCGGCCAGCCCCTTTCCCACCAGCAGGGCCAGGGGCAAAAGGGCCGGCAGGATGTAGGTGGCCAGCTTTCCCCGGGACAAGGAAAAAAAGGCCAGGACCACTCCGGCCCAGATCATCAGGAATAATCGGTCGCCGGGGTCAGCGGCGGCCCGGCGGCCCAGGGCCCAGGGGACGAGCCCCGTCCAGGGGAGAAGAAGCCCCAGAAGAACCGGCCCGAAGTACCACCAAGGCTCGGCATGAAAGTCCACTCCGCTGACATAGCGCGCCACGTGGTGTTCCCAGAGAAAAAAGCGGGGAAATTCCGGGAACCTCCAGGCCACCAGGAGAAACCAGGGCAGGACCACCACCGCCAGGAGGGCCCAACTTTGCGGGCGCACCAGGGCCCGGACCGCCTGCCTGCCTTTGAGCAAGGCCACCGGGCCCCAGACGAGGCCCGCTAAGACCAGGGCCACCGGTCCCTTCACCAGGACCGCCAGGGCCAGGGCCAAATAAGCCAGGAGCCACAGGCGGGGCCGCTCACGGCTCAGGGCCAGGTACCCCAGGGCGATGCCCAGGTTCAGGAAGAAGCTGAAAACCATGTCCAGGGTGAGCAGCCGGGCCAGGACCATGTAGCCCCCGCAGGTGGCCAGCACCATGGCCCCCCAGAAACCCTCCCGCTCCCCCCACAGAGCCCGGCCCAGCCTATAAGCCAGATACAACCCGGCCAGGGCCGCCAGGGCCGAGGGCAGCCGCGCAGCCCACTCGGTAAGGCCAAAGGCGGCAAAGCTCAGCGAGGTGAGCCAGTACACCAGGGGCGGCTTTTCGAGATAGGGAACCAGGTTCAGGTGCGGGATGAGCCAGTCTTTCAGGAGGAGCATCTCCCGGGCGATCTCGGCATAGCGGCCCTCATCCGGGTCCATGAGGCCCGGCACTCCCAAACCCGGGAAAAACAGTCCCAAGCCGGCAAGCGTCATCAGGGCCCAGGGGAGCCAGGGACGCACAGCGCTTGGCAGGGAGAAAGGGCGCGCCATGATGGCCGATAAGAATAGAATTGCCGGGAATTTTTTGCCAGGTTCAGGCTGGCCATCTGATAGATTCCTAAAAATACAAGTATTTGTCAATAGATATAGCTTGGCCCGATCCTTGCTTAAGAATTTTTGAGATTTTCAGGGGGGAATAGTTTCGGGCCATGCAGTGCTGCCCACACCATTTCTCCCAAACCAGGCAGGCCGGGAATCGAGGGGATAACCATGCAGATCGGCCGTAATTCATCTATCTCGCCTCAGGCCATTATCGAACAGCCTGAAAACATTACCGTGGGCGATAACGTGCAGATCAAGGCGGGGGTGGTCTTGCGTCCGGAAACGGGCTGTATCGCCATCGGCAGCAACGTGGTCATCAATCACTACACTGTCATCCATGCCAAAGGTGGCGTGGAGATCGGCGACTGGTCGGTGATCGCGCCCCACTGCGGCCTTTTTTGCCCAGAACCACTCCTTCGATTCCTTTGATATGCCCCATCACCAAATAGCCTAATGTCGGGCGGGGCATCACCCTCATGGGGACAACTGGCTGGGCGCTGGCGCCATCATCTTGGACGGCGTGACCCTGGGCAAAGGCACGGTGGTAGGCGCCGGCGCGGTGGTGACCAGGGCCTTCCCCATGGCCAAAATAATCGCCGGCAATCCGGCCAGGGTTATTAAGGATCGCGCCCCCCAGGGAACCTGGGACTTTCAGAAAGTGGAGCGCTGCTCCGTTACTGCCACGCCGGATAAATATTGGCCTTATATCAACCAGCGCGCCGAGTTTGGCAAAAAATATTTACAACCCGCCGACATCGTCTTGGATATCGGCGCGGGAGAGGGGTATTTGACCAACATCTTTAAGGATACTTGCCAACATATTATCGGCATTGATTATTCCGAAGAAGCCGTGCAACTCGCCCGGCAGCATTACGGTCTTGATTGCCATCAAATGATCTGTACCGATCTGACCTTCGAACCGGAATCCTTCGACAAAGTCACCTGTTTTGAATTGCTGGAACATATAACCATACTCCAGGCGAAAAAAACCGTCTCCGAAATTAATAGGGTATTAAAACCGGGTGGGTTGTTAATCGGGTCAACCCCGGTAAGAACAAAACCTGACCCCGCCCCTTCCACCTACTCCCATATCTATGAATATACCGCCCCGGAATTGCGAGCCTTGCTCAGGGCCTTTCAGCGCGTTGAGATTTCCGGGGGTTATTTTCTGGCCGCCAAGGCCTGACGAGGGCTCACCATGAATGTGTTTTGACAACCTCCGCAGCACCCCGGCAGTCTCCCTTTTTCCACCACGGAAAAACGGCCTCCCATCGGCATCGGGTTTTTCATTGCGGTCTTGAGAAATGCCGGCCATAAGGTTTTTTTATCGATATAACTTGAGTCCCAGCAACTTTCTGGAGACTGATTATCTAGAGCGCCACCATATCGATTTCGTGGGTATCTACGCCAATACCATCTGTTTCCGGGATACCCGCCGCATGCTGCACAGGCTGGACTACTTGCGGCAAACCGGGCGCTGGCAGGGAAAAATTATGGTGGGGGGGGCCCCATACCAGCGTCGCCCTGGAGACCATTCCGGCTTTCGTGGATTTTGTGGTGCAGGGTGAGGGGGAGCAGGCCATCCTGGACATCGTGGAGGGCCGTGCCCAGGAGCGCGTCCTCCGATGCCGCCGCCTCGACAACCTTGATGACCTCCCCATGCCGGCCTGGGATTATTTTATCCACCAGCCCTACAACTGGGGAGGCGATTGGTTCCCGGGGACCCCGGTTTTCACCATGAATACCAGCCGGGGCTGTCCTTTTCACTGTACCTTTTGCTCCGTGGGCTCCATCTGGGGCAGAAAATATAACTGCTTCAGCGCCGAGCACATCGTGGCCGACACCGACTACCTCATGCAGCACTACGGCGCCCGAGGCATTTATTTTCGGGAGGACAATTTTACCATCCACCGCGAGCGCACGGAATAATTCTGCCATCTGCTCCTGG
>Ga0207862_1000557_pt1 | contig 11244 bp, 10 predicted proteins | sample LuqExpMetageno81_FD_187838 | JGI IMG/M metagenome (GOLD analysis project Ga0207862, IMG submission 187838) | Tropical forest soil microbial communities from Luquillo Experimental Forest, Puerto Rico - Sample 81 (SPAdes) | ecosystem: Environmental > Terrestrial > Soil > Tropical forest ... | reverse complement strand
ATTGCCATAAACGCCTGACGGAATCCCTCGTCATCGAGCGACACAGCTGGAAAATAAAGACCCACAAGTTTTCGATCCCAGATTGCCGCTGCCGTCGTATGGTCCTCTGGCGTCGCGAAGTGATATTCATAGAGCAGCGCACGGACGAATTTGGGCGGCGCACCAGGGAACGGGTTGTAACGCAGAAGGCCCAATACCGGCTTATCTCCCTTCAAAAGCTTCCCCATAAAGCTTATAAACCACGGATCTTCTCCGTAAGGCATAGCCACGCCTTTCGGTGTGACTGTTGCGCGAAACGGCAGAAACCACATTAGCCAATCAAGACGTAGGTGATAGGGCGCAACCTGCGGAGGTGTATGGTGTACGTCGCCTGGTTTGCCGATAAATTCGTATTCACGCCAGCGAGTGGATGGAGTAATCGCGTTATCGTCTGTCCCTTCGACAATCACTTCATATCTCGGCCGGGTGATCGTTCCAAAGGCGCCATAAGTATTCACGAGGTGAATCGGATCGAAAGAAGCATTCATCGCTTGGCGTGATGAAAGCATATTGCGCACTGGATAGTAACTCAGAGCGGCTATTATTGCTGTAAAGCCTACAATGATTGACGAATGAAAAACGGTTGGCGAGGCGTGGGTGGGGGGATGGAGCGGAATTATACGTCTCAGCCACGAATCGCTGAATGTGCTCAAGGCCAGAACCATTGTTAGAAATCCCAGGAAAGCGAAGTTTCCGCTCGCAAAAAGCCAACCGTGAAAAAATAAAGTTATGAGTCCGGCAAAGCCAGCTATGGAAGCTGGTGCGAAGTAGGCAAAGGGTACTACGAGTTCCGTAAAATGGTTGAAGAGCACGCCGAACTTGCCTGTCCATTCTGGCAATAAGTGAAAATACCAGCTGAAAGGATTCGGCATCGGTTGGGTTTCGTAGTGGTATTTGAGGCAGGTAAGATCGCGCCAGCAGCTATCACCCCTGATTTTTATCAGTCCCGCGCCGAACATCAACCGAAAAAGGAGCCATTGGAAAAGCAGAATGACCAAAAACGGAGGCGTCGTTTTTTCTGAGCCCAGAAAGATGGCGAGAAATCCGGCTTCGAGAAGGAGGGTTTCCCAGCCGAAGCCGTAGAACGTTTGCCCAACATTAACGTAAGAAAGATAGATGACCCACAGCGCGCTCCACGTTCCCGCGGAAGCCAAGTTACCGAATTTTTCTGAAAACCCCGAAAGGGCGAAAAGGGCAAGCGTAATGCCGATCCAACCGAAGAGCTCAAAAGCGAAATTCTTGGGGAACCAATAAAAAATACTCGGCGATTCAGCAAAAGGTACTTGTTCTATGAATAGCGGCACGGGGAGCAGGCCGTGCTCGCCGAGAAGCGGTTTGAATTGGTGAACGACTGCGATAAAAGCGATGAGGTAAACGAGGGCTAAGCTTCGCTGCAGAACGAACCGCGTGAGCCAATAATTCTTTCCGAGCTCTGTTAGTGTTTTTACGACGGAGGTGAAACTTATGCTGCTCATGTCATAGGATGGTCGCATTCTGGGCCGCAGATCAATTTGTCGCCGCTTAGGGGGCGCCGCAACGCCGCCCATCGACACATCAATACCCGCACAGCGACCACCGGATTTTTCTCCTTGCCGTTAGCACGATAAACCAAACTCCGATGCCCGACTACATCCAATGGGATTCAGCATTGATCTTCGCTCTGAGGTTCGGCTGGGTCGGATTTGTACGCGTTACCGATTCTGTGTCACGGATTGCGCTTGAGAGGCCGAGGCCTGTGTCTGTCCTTTTCGGCTGACGACCATGAACACCAACAGCCCAAGAAAAAGCGCAAGGATAACTGCAGGCAGTACCGGGCTCTGTTTCCTTGATGCCATCTATCACCCCGCCGGAGTGGAATTGGATGACCATCATCCAGGAACCAAGCCAAACCCGATAGCTGGCCGTGAGTACAATTTCCGGACAGGTCATTGAGCGAAGGGTGAGGTGGCACTGCCGAGCGGCCTTGCGCAAGTCAAAAATTCTCCGCCCAAGAATTTTTGTTTATACAACCCTGCGCACGGCTACACGGTGGTGCATACTTGAGTCGTTTCCCATCTTTCACTGGCACCAATCCTTCTGCCGTCCCACCAGTAACATCGGACCGACTAGGGGGTTTGAGGGTTCTGCTTCTTGTTACCACCAAAGAACTTGCGGTGAATTTCCGGCCAGAACTCGACGGCAAGATTACCAAGCATCTGATAGCTCAAACTGATCGCCACCCGACTTAGAGTCAAAGACGCTCCGCGGTCTTCTGGTGGATAGTATAGGTTTGACAATCCTGCACCGGCGAATTTTCCGAGGACATTGGACCAGTTCGGCTGAATCTTTCCAGAATCGCTCCGGGTTACGAATCCACGAGATACCGAATAACCAGCGCGCGACCAACCGGTTCCTTCGCCCTTACGGAAATACCGAGGATCCTGGTGAAGAAGCGAAGGGAACGCATAAGTCGAGAAGAATCGCGCCGAAGTTCCATCGCCCAACGCGGCACCAAAACGCCTCGCGTAACCCGCCGCACCCTGGCCATAGCCACTGTGAGAGTCGTTGGCCTGCTCGACTCCGGCTTGTATGGCGTAGACCACAAAGGGATATGGATCTAGAGTGCCTCTAACGAAGAGCTGGAATTTCTCCTTACTCCTCAGCGGCGGTGCATTTCGAGCGTTTGTTATCGAGTATGCCGGGACAACTCCGTAGATTCGTTCCGGTTCTTCCTTCGATTGGGATTGAGGTGAACGGTTCACTTCCTGGGTTGCCTCTTGGACCTGCGGCAAGCGGTGCGGCGACGCTGTCTCCTGAACCTGCGCAGAAGCTAACGATCCGGAGCAAGCTAGTAGCAGGGCGAACCAAGCTCCCGCCTGCGCATGCAGGCCTACAAGAACTATCTTTGTGCCCATCTTCATTTTGCGGCCGTGAAGCCGAATGCAATCGAGCGCGATCCCGAGGGCGTAGAATTCGAGGCCCCAAAAAGCAGCCTACCTTCCGTTTGATGCGTAAAGCCGTCAACTTACTTGCGACGTCGCTTCATTGACTCCCTTGTGAAGAAGTTAGGATTTTGGCCACTTGACATGATTTGCCTACCATCCGGCAAATGGCGCGAAAGGGAACAGTGCTTAGTCTACGCCCATGAGACCCAAGGGTAATCTGTTGCAGGGTGCCGCAGGGCGCGGCACGACAACCTGAAGGAGCCCGGGATGCAAAGACGACGTGCGCCTGACTACCGTACAGGGTGACCAGGTTTTTGGCAGTGGTGGGGCAGCAACCATAAGGGCAGGCATCACGTTGCTCCGCGTTGAAGCAGACTGTCCTCGGCTACTCCGGGCCTATACGCACTGCAGATCTAAAGGCCGACGCTTGTTTGGAATTCGTACTCTAGGTCGAAATCACCGATGAGCCCGAACTATCGACACTCAATGACAAAAAGGTCATGCGAAGAAAACGTTGGGGGAAATTCTCGCAGGTTTCCGGGAATTGTACTGAGGGCCACTCGCGCGCCGACAAGGCCGCCGAGTCCAGTTGGGGATTAGAACCATTAGTAGCGGCCCAGACAAGTCCCCAGAATTTCGACGCAGTGGCAGGGGCCCCTCGCAGCCGCGATTCTTGAATTCGATCCTGAGCAACCCGGTGGGAAGCTACAAAACGCTCAGCAAGCGATTGCGAGTAGACTCGAAGAATTGGCATGCGGCAAGGGGAATGAACACGAACTTCGAGCGCTTTTTGACGGCCTTTCTATTATCCAAGACTTGAAACGAGACCGCCTCAACTTCCCGGCCCGGAAGGCGAGTGATAAGAGTTGAATGCCAGCGAGCATTCAGTTCCTATCGAGACGGATTTGAACTTTTCAATCGGACAAGATGCAATGAGACTACGGTTTGTACGACAAGCCGGAATATGTCGACCGGGCTGTGAAAAGGGTAGAAGCGTTCTACAAAGAAACGTACGCTTGGTAGGGAGGGTGTCAACGGCTCGGTTCGGCACCTTCCCGAGAATCGGCTGTCGGACTCAGGTTGCAGAGGGAGGCACTGAAATTTACCCGTGTTGGTACTGCCGCCATCTATGTATTGACAGCGATGGTCGTGTTCAAGCTCTAGCCGCGAGGTGGGGGACGAGCTCAGGGAGCAGGACCTGCACGGAGATTAAATGAATGATGCGAATCTGAGCTTGGTGAAGGAAATCTTTCAGAAAGCACAATTTATCCGTAGCCTTGGGATTGAGTTGACCTCATGTGGCAGGGGTTGGTGTGAGACGAGAGTCAGTGTGGCACCCGCCCTTCGACAGCAACACGGATTTATTCACGCTGGCGTACTAATGACCCTGGCGGACCATACCTGCGGTGGCGCTGCAGCTTCAACAGTGCCGGAGGGCCGTGATGTGGTTACTGTCGAAAACAAGGTCTCGTTTTTGCGTCCGGCTTTGGAGCCAAATCTATTCTGTCGCGCAGAGGTGTTGCGGGCAGGGAAGAATCTCATCTTCGTGGAAGCGACGGTGATGGTCGAAAGCGGGGAGGGGCAAATAATGGTCGCTAAAGCGTCCAGCACTCTAGCCGTCATCGCAAAAGAATAGACCGATGGCATGAAGGCTCTGGGCCGACGCGAAAACTGTACCGAAAAAGACCAGTGCCGATGCTGCTGGCCCAGAAGAAAACCCGTGTAGTCGAACCCCGTCATCCGGCCGGGTATGCATTCGACACGCGTCGCGACTGCAAGCGGTGACAGCACGACACCCAGACGCTAGAGTGGGAACTCCAGCCGGGGAGTCCAACCTGTGAACATCATGCGTCAACACACTCTGGTCCTGGGTGCAGCAGCCCTTATCTTTCTAAGTCCCGCCGTTCGATCCGAACAGACACAAAAGGGAGCTCGGCCGGCGCAAGAAGACCGGATCAAGAAACTCGAAGAGCGGGCCGACGCGGTCGAAAAAGTCGCAAACAACTCGGCGATGGAAAAGGACTACATTACGCGCACCCAGAAGCAATACGAGTCTTACTACGAAAAAGTGCTCCACACAGAGATGTGGACGCTCGTAATCATGGGGCTCATTCTAGCGGGCGTGTTTGGCTTCGCTGTCAGGTTCAGCCTAAAGCTAATTGAGGAGCGGGCAAAAATCGCGATGGCCGATGCCACAACTCAAATGCGTAACGAATACGCCCGGACCGTAGCGAAGGAGGTGCAGAAACTCTGGGACTCCAATGCCGGGGACACCAAGAAACTGAAGGAAACACTGACGGCACCAATCGCGGAACTCGAGCAGGACCTCAAAGACAGGTCCGACTTCCAATTTCAGTTTGTCCAGGGACTTGCAGGAAGCCTCGAACACCGGCACGGCGATTCGATGGCCACCTTCCGCAATGCACTGAGGAGCTATAAGTTGGGCAAATCCCGAGGCCTAATCGAAACAAAGCTCGGAGCAATCACCGTACGCAGCCTCTTTGAGTCGTTACGGATAGAGCATGGGGATAACTACGTTGAGAAAGCGCGAGAAGAGCTAGCCGAGGAGCTCTACAACGGTCTCGAAGAGGAACTTGCCGTCGCCGCGCTGCAGAGCCCGTGGCTCACGCCGCTCATCAACGAGAGAAAGCCAGCGGTTTCAGAGCCTCCTGTGCGCGAGCCAGTTGGGGAGGTGCGTTCTGCGGCGCCTGTCGCGCTTGCCGCGGTGACCCTGCGCGAGGAGCCGGACCTCTCTAATATCGACGTAGAGTCCGAGGCACGCCTTGTGGGATAGAAGATGGGTCAACTCCAGTGCGTTGCGTGTGACACGGCTTTCGCTTGCATGTCAGCTAAAAGTGTTGGGCTTCCGTTGCGAACCTAGTGAGTTGCATAATGGTCCGCAGACTTGCCGCCGCTAGGGCTCGGGCCGAATAAGTGGAGGTGTAGAAAGCATTTCGCGCAGCGGGTTGCCATTTTGATCTCGCTCGTCTGCGTCGCGGGTGCCCAGCCGCCGGACCAAAAACTCATGGTTGCAGGGAAGCTGGTCCGAGTCATGGCAATCGGAGCGCAATCGACGGGTTGGGCAATTGAGCTGGTGGCACCGATCACGATTGAGAATACACTAAGTAAATTCGATTCAAGTGCGTTACAGCAGTGCAAGCAAACTCGAAAGACTGGCGAACAAGTAGGTCAGGACATCCGGTAAGCTTGTCCACCGGCAAGGAGTCGAAACGGGTAACCATCCTGTTCTCGACAATTCTTCGATAAAAGAAGTCAAAGCAACAGCCGATACGGCGCCGGCGCAACCAAAATCTCCATGAGAGCTTCGGGGTTTCGCATGCTTTTGCGACGGACACAAGACCAGGAATAAGATTCCCCACGCAAGGCGTTTCAAGGCTCTGTGACGATAGGAAACTGTCTTGGCCATATTCGCTGCACTTGTGCGAAAATAGGTATATTTTAGGATAGAGAAGCCCGGGGCAGCCGCCCGTCCCGGACCTTCCCTTGGAAGTGATTCAGGAAATGCGATCTATAAGTAGGACCGAGGCCGCGATTTGCTCGTCTGGCACCGTCCAATATCTTCTCAGCAGGACGTCCTTTTCTTCGGATGCGGCTAGTTGAAAGCCGTGCTTCTCATAGAACCGAATCGCCCATAACGCATCGGCCCATGTTCCGATCAAGATGGGACCCGTCGCGAGGGCGCGCAGATGAGCCAGCAACCGCGCCCCGATTCCAGCTCGTTGCCGCCATGTGCGAACATATGCGTGGCGAATCAGCGTGACGCCTTTCACCGGCTGAATGCCCATCACGCCAGTCAATGCGTCGTCTTCCTCAAAACCCCAGAACTCGACACCGTCGCGCATCTCGTGGCGCAATTCGACTCGTGACATGTACGGTTCCTTATAGCGATCCTCGGGAATGACACCTCTGTAGGCTATTGCGCCGTCGTTGATGATTTGCCAAATCAATTCGAAATCGTTTTCATCGCATCGCCGGATCATGTGAGCCTCTCCCGTTGAGCCGTTACCCTGGGGTGCATTTCCGGACGTGGAGATTTGCACGATGTGGTCAGGATGTCTTGAAGGAAATTGCGGACGTGTAGGATACTGCTTCGCGATAGCGACCCGGCGTTATCCCACATTGCCGGGCGAACGCGCGCGTCAAATGGCTCTGATCGGAGAAACCAGCGAGCAGCGCTGCCTGCGCCGGGGTGTGACCCTGTGCCAGAAGCCGTCGCGCCAGTCGCACGCGAAGTTGCACGAGGTAGGCGTGCGGGGTGATCCCGATCTCGCGCACAAAGCCTCGCAATAACTGGAAGCGGCTTACGCCTGAAAGCGCCGCCAATTCCGCAAGCGTGACTGGGTCTTGCGGAGCGGAATCCAACCGGCAGATCGCTTTGGCTACACGAGGCGACGGCCCGTCAAATCGAGGTCGCGCGGCACCATGACGCTTCAACAGCCTCATGAGAGCGCGAATTAGTTGCTCTTCGGCACAAAGCGGGTCGGGGTACCGATCGGTGAGACACGCGAACAGTCGAGTGAAGACTTGCGCCAGGGGAGCGTCGCGCACCACAGGCCTCGCAATCTCCACCGGCTTGCAGAATTCCTCGTGCACCAGGCCAGCCATCGTCGCTGGCTCAAAATAAATGATTTCCCAACCACGCGCTTTTCCACCAAGCGGAATACCGTCGTGAATTTCGCCTGGATTTACCGTGATCATGTCGCTGGCTTCGGCTTCCACCACCCCGACGCCGCTCCAGGAGCGCTGCGCACCGAACGCGATCAAGCCGATGCCAAATTGATCGTGGGCATGGCGCGGAAAGTGATGATTGGAAACAAGAGTCATAGCTTGGACTCCGGCCAAGCCGACTTTGTGCTGCGTTACGTTATGTATTCGCGAACTCATCGACAGCCAACACCTATCCGTTCGACTCGCGCAAGGCTAAGGCTAGCAATTGTAACTTGGCGACCAAGTCAGAATTTCAAAAGGGAGCGACAAGGCCATGCAATCACATCCTAGTGCTGGGAGATCCTTCACAAAAAATCTTGAAATCCTCAGTCTCGATTTCTATCGCCGTGACACAAAGGACGCCATTCGATTCCTGAGAAATGCGCAAACCGATTTCCACGCCGGATGTTTTCCGGCATCAACATCTTGACGATTCGCATGTCGCGAGGGTGTGCTCGTGCTTTGTCAAAAGCTATGGGGAAGAAGACGCGCGCTCGCCATGCTGGTATCCGCAAATCTCCAGGCCGCACAGGAATACCGCACGAGTGCCGGTTCGCAGCCGACGACGAGGACTCTGAGTCCAACGGTAGCATTCGCAACCGACCGCCATTGCACGGGAGGTCATTAAGCGTCCTCATGTCCTGTATTTCCTCCGCCACTCGCTTGCATGGCGTTCACAGCCCTCGATCGGATAGTCTACACCTGACTAGGAAGCGAAAAACGAAGGCAGGGGTCGCTTCCGTATAGTGTCCGTCGGCTTTTGCTGGAATGGCGCTCGCATCGTGGTAGAAAATGCGCTATAACCGCAGCGTTATCGAGCAACGTGGCTGCGGCGGCTTTGGAGCAGCAGCGTTCGAGCCGCCGCCGGAGGTATGAAAATGAAGCATGTTTCAAGGCGCAGGCTGATGGCTGCCCTGCTCGGCAGCTTTGCTGTTTACTTTGCGTTGGGTGATACGTTCGCGGCAGGCGGCCTTGCTCACACCACTCAAGCGGAACTCGATCACCTGATTCCGCGAGACAAGTGGGAGGGAAGCGGGCTGAACAAACTCACCCCGGCTGAACAACAGACGTTAGCCGACGAGATTACGGCGTTACTTGGTACTGCTCGATCGACGCAGAGCAGCGCCCCAGCAGTAAAAGACAGAAGCCAATGGCGAATGTTGCAAAGACACATGTCGAAGGATGATGTGAAGAAACTTTTGGGTGAGCCAACGAAGGTTTCGGTCTCGAGGTTCTACGAATCGTGGTACTACGTGGGTGGAACGGTCACATTCGATGGGAAAGGGCGGCTCGATTCCTGGACCGAGATGTAGGATGAACGATAGTGTCATCGAACCCACTGTGATTCGTGTCAAACAGATTTCCAAAAGCGGGGGACGTTGCACGGTTGCCGTGGGCGCAAGAACTCCGCCCAGGCGGCTTGTAGTTGGGTGTTTGGCCGGTACGAGGACTGTGAAGAAGGTTACCGGAAACGGGGTCTGCTACGGCCGGTATTCTGGCTGGAGGTCGTCTGGCTGGAATAAGGCGGTTCGTGCGGCAATATAGCGGCAGCCCGGCTGGTGCTCAAACCTGAATTTCCAGTCAGGACCGCGTGAATAGCTGACGGCATAGCATCCGAAACAGCGCCATTCGCGAACTTGCTGTCGTTCGTCGAACACGACTTCGTATTCACCCAGTTTGAAGTCGTGCATTTCCGCGATCTCAAATACATATGCCAAGGCTTCTCTTAATTTTTCTGATTCCGATTCGCTCATTTTAAACCCTCCTTGCGGCCCCAGCATCGATACTCCTGCTCAATGCCTGGGCGAAGGGGGGGCGGAGGCGGGACTCCCCTAGAGAGGCAATGCAAAAATCATACGCCGGGTAGGGCAGGTGTCAACCGATTCAGAGAGTTTTCTCGCTTTTTGAGCCGCTTTTGGCAGGGAGCGGCTAGAAGTACATATTAAGGATAAGACCGAACTGGTTGAATTGCTGATTGGGGCGCTTGTTGGTGACGTTCTGGTGTTCGTAGTAGGGGTCGAATTCGAAGTGTTTACCCAGGGGAAGCAGGCAGCCGGCATAGAGGGCGGTGGTGGTCCACTTCGAATACTGGCTCTGGTAGAAGACCTCGGCGGCAACATAGGGCCCCGGGTGGTACGAGTTGATGGCAAATCTGCGTTCCATCGTGACTTTGTTGCGATAGCGCCAGGTGAGCTGGTCTTTGGACCAATCGAGATCGGCACGGTTGCGGTCGGAAAGAAGGATGTTGGCAAGGATCGGCCAGCGAGGCGTAGCGACCAACTCGAGGCGTTCGACATGAGGTTTGTCGGGGGAAGGGATATATCGAAAACCGACGGAGAACTGCAGGGGCCGAGCCTTCGAATCATCGAGGTCGAAAGCCGTGACGCTTCTGAGACGGACGAGCGGCTTCAGGAAGAAATCAAAGCCCGGCCCAATTTCGGTTTGGGTGGGGTCGCCGGCTTCCCGGGTTTCCTTGGCCTGGAAATTGAAACGGATGTCAGGATGAAGTTTTGTGTAGACGTCTACCTCAGGCAGGAACTGAAACGTTTGAGCATTGGCGGGTCGGCAGGGAAGCAGGAACAGGATTAGGACCAGGAGAAGGAGGGCTGCGCCGAGCCAGGCAATTTGCTTCGGGTTGGTCATTGGGACGCTAGCTCTATGGGAAACTCATGGGGCGGGCGCTGCCGTTGCGGGTGAGTTCATTCCCAAGTTTATTTTCTTTTTATGACTACCGCCGTAAGGTCGTCGTTCTGTTTGGTACCACCGGAAAAATCAATGACGGCTTTGTAGAGGGCGGAAATGATCTCGCCGGGCGGTCTCTCTTTTGATGAACGGACAGCCTCTTCAAGCCGCTTCACGCCAAACTCTTCACCCTTTGCGTTGGCCCATTCGAAGAAGCCATCGGTGGTCAAGACGAGCAGGTCGCCCGGGTGGAACTCAAGGATTTTGGGAGGTTCGGAGGCGAAGTCGGGGATAAGGCCGAGGGGCAAGGCTTGCGAGTCCATGGCATCGAAGCGGTCTTCGCGCAGCCAGTAGAGAAACAGTGGCCCGTGGCCGGCGGAAAGCAGCTCGACGCGCGAGCCGCCTGGAGAGCAAACGGCGGCCACGAAAGTGACAAACCGGCCCTCGCCAATATCTTTGGACAGGGCCGAATTAACACGCTCCATTGCGGTCAACAGGTCATGTTCCGGCGTGAAGTTGGCGCGAGCATAAGCGCGGCAGACAGCAGCGAGCAGCGCGGGGCCGATGCCATGTCCTGTGACATCGGCGAGCACGACCTGCAATTTTCCGTCGGGAAGAATCTGCCAGTCGTAATAATCTCCGCCAGTCTGGTCGGCGGGCTGGTTCCAGCCTGCGATTTCGAAGCCCTCAACCTGCGGCGTGGTGGTGGGAAGGAGAGATTGCTGGATGGAGCGCGCGATGTCGAGGTCGTGTTCGAGCCGTTCTACCTCGCGTTTCATTTCGGCTTCGCGAAGTGCTGCTTCGACCTGTTTTCGAACCTCGCCCGCAACGGCTCCTGCGACGAAGCCGCCGACGATGAAAATGACGGCGA
>Ga0207862_1000555_pt1 | contig 11266 bp, 9 predicted proteins | sample LuqExpMetageno81_FD_187838 | JGI IMG/M metagenome (GOLD analysis project Ga0207862, IMG submission 187838) | Tropical forest soil microbial communities from Luquillo Experimental Forest, Puerto Rico - Sample 81 (SPAdes) | ecosystem: Environmental > Terrestrial > Soil > Tropical forest ... | reverse complement strand
TTACTAGTGCAGCTGGAGAAATTAAGCAAGGCGGCACAGGTTGGGCTATACCAGGTGTTGGTAGTTAATGGATGTTAACCTCTGGGGGGAGGCGCCACTTCAGCCTCCCCCACTCTGGACATGGGATCCTGAGACATGGTCAGCACCTATTTTATGGGAGGGGTGAAGCCCAGTGAATGCCTGGCTTGAAAGACTAAGAAAAGTGCGCCTGGCCTCCCGGGAAGACGGGGTGATCTCCGTGGAACTCGTCATCCTCTTCCCGGTTATTGCCCTGATCGTGCTCGGCATCATGGAATTCGGCCACCTCTGGCAAGTGTTCCACACACTGACCATCGCCAGCCGGGAAGGGGCCCGGGCCGCGGTCGTCTACCAGCCGGGCGACGACGCCACCCGGGAAGGCCTGGCCATAACGGCCGCCAAAAACGCGGTAACCAACTATTTTCTAAAGACGAATCCTTCCTGGAAGGCCGGCACCGACTATACGGTCCCCGACCCCGTCGTGCAACTTAACCCGGCTACCGGCGGCCTGGTGGGAGGGACCTTGACGGTAACGATCCAATCTGACAATGGCCTTTTGGTTTTGCACAAATTATATAAAAACATCACCATCACGGCAAAGACCGCCATGAGATTTGAGTGAGGCAAAGCGATGAAATTACCCCCCGGTTTGAAGTACTTCGTTTTAGCCGGCCTGGTAGGGCTGGCGGCCGTTTTCCTGATCCAGCGCTACATCAGCAGCAGGGTGACCGTGGCACCCCGGCCCATGGCCCAGGTGGTCGTGGCGCAATTGGACATCGCCCCGGGGGAGACCCTGGAGAGCCGCATGCTGCAGGTCTCCACCTGGCCCGCTGACATTATCCCGCCCAAGTCCGTAAGCAACCTGCAACAACTGCAGGGACGGGTGGCTTTGATGCCCATCAGCAAAGGTGAGCCCATCCTCGAAAGCAAGCTGGCTCCGGAAGGCACGGCCGCCGGTCTGAGCGGCCTCCTGGATCCTAATATGCTGGCCGTAACGGTGAAAACCGATGAGGTCTCAGGGGTGGCCGGCTTTGTCAACCCGGGGGACCGGATTGACGTGCTGGTGGAGATGCCCGAGGGAGGCGGCCGTGACGGCAAGCAACATTTCTCCAAGATAATCCTCCAGAACCTGAAGGTTCTCAGCAAGGGACAGGTATGGGACCAGACTAAAGATAAGGAGCCCAAAGTGGTGCCCACCGTGACCCTGGAGGTGTCCCCGGTGCAGGCCGAGATGCTGAACCTCGCCACCTTCGAGGGGAGAATCCGCCTGGCGCTGCGCAACCAGACCAATCGGACCTACTTTGCCACTAAGGGAGTAGATACCCCGCAGCTGCTCAATAAGCCCCCGGTGCCGCCGGTGGTGGCTTTACCCAAGATTAAAGAACCGGTATCGGGTCCGAGGGCCCAACTGATCAAAGGCATGGAAGTTTCCATTAAAGAATTTTAAGGACCCTGACCTCGGCCTTGACATGACAAGGCGGCGAGGACCGGGGGAAATCCGATAACGATGGCGCATACATCTATAATCTCTCTCAGGCAAGGGCAAGGAGACTAAGGTGACGGCAGAGATGAAGCCTAAGACCATATCCGTCTCAGTTCTTGAAGGCTCCCAGGCTGCGGATCCAGGACTCCAGGAAACGTTGCAAAGCATTGCTGAGCTGCGGCTGTTGAAGAGAGTCCAGGATCCTGAAACCTTTTTAACCTTATATGAGGAAAGGCCACCCGACCTGGTAGTGGTGGAACTGAACGGCCAGTCTGCAGTCCCCGATTGGCTCGAAAGGGTGATCGAACGGCTGCCCCGGTCTAAAGTGCTCGTCTGCTCTCAGAGTCGGGACCCGGATTTCCTGATCCAGATCATGAAGTTGCATATTGGCGGCTTTATCCCTCTGCCTCTGCAGCAAGAAGAATTGCGGTCTACCATCGAACAGATCAGGGCTGAGCGGGCCCGACAATCCGAGGTGAGCCAGTGCCAAATTCTGGCGGTAACCGGCACCAAGGGCGGAGTAGGCACCACCTCCGTGGCCGTAAATCTGGCGGTGGCCCTGGCCGAAATTCTCCGGGGGGGTGTGGCCCTGGTGGATTTAGCCCGGCCTTTCCCTCATGTGGGCCAGTTTCTGGACTTGAAAACCGCTCACACGATTAGGGACTTAACCGAGAGCTCGGAGGACCTGGATCCCCTGTTCATCCAAAAAGTGGTTCAGAAACACGAATCAGGCCTCGACGTCGTTCTCGGGCCGCAATCTTCCACGTATGACTCTCCTTCTGTGGAATTTGCTGGGTTGCCGGAGGCTCGGTCCCTGAAGAAGGTGTTCGAGGCTTTCAGATCTTCCTACAGTTGGGTGGTGGTTGATTTAGGGGCATGGCTGGATCTCTTTTATTTCCAAATTCTTCAGGCAGCGGACCAGGTTTTGCTGGTGACCGAACTCACCGTGCCGGATTTGCGGAATTTAAAGAGCATCAATGCCCTTTGGCGTGAATGGGATGTTTATGACCGGAAAACGAAGGTCGTGGTTAACAGGTATGCGAAAGATTACAGTTTAGGACTCAAGGACGTGGAAAATACCTGGCACCACCCGGTCTTTTCTACGCTCCCTTACGACTATGCGGTCTTGCGGGAAGCCATCAATCAGGGGATGGCGTTGGGAGACTCGGCCCCTCGCTCCAAGCTGTGGCGTAGATTAAAGGACATGGCTGTGAAGCTGGAGGCTGAGCGCCAGCGCCAAACAGACAAACAGGATGCTGCCAGGACAGGATTTTTCCGGCGATTGCTCCATATAGAAAGGTGATTTGACTTATGGCTTGGTTACCTGCTGATAAAACGGAACGCCGCGCCCCCAGGGTTACTGACACCCAGAGCCTCTATGTGAGTCAGTCCCCTTTCAGAAAAGATCGGGAAGAACACTTCCATGACATCAAAAACCGCCTGCACCGTACCTTGGTGGAACGACTGGATACCGGTCAACTTGACACCATGGAAGAAAGCCTGGTGGCCACTGAAATCCGCCGGGCCGTGGCACAACTCTTAACCGAAGACCCTTTCCCTTTGAACTCGGAAGAGCGGGCTCGCTTAGCCGAGGAACTGGAATTCGAGATCCTGGGGTTGGGCCCCCTGGAGCCTCTGGTGCGGGACGACACCATTTCAGACATTCTGGTGAACCGATTTGACGAGGTGTACATAGAACGGCAGGGGCTTCTGAAACTTACCGAAGTGCAATTCCGGAACAACACGCACCTCATGAAAATCATCAATAAAATTGTGAGCAACGTGGGGCGGCGTATCGATGAATCCTCCCCCATGGTGGACGCCCGGCTGCCGGACGGCTCCCGGGTCAACGCCGTCATCCCCCCTCTGGCCCTGGATGGGCCCATGCTGTCTATTCGAAGGTTCAGGGTGATGCGCCCCCAGATGGAAGAGATCTTGGCCCGGGGCACTCTCACCCCTGAAATGGCTGAAGTTATCGAGGCCATAGTCAAGGGCAAGCTTAATATTCTGATCTCAGGCGGCACCGGGTCTGGTAAGACCACCTTGCTCAATATCCTTTCCACCTATCTCGGCCCGGAGGAGCGCATTATCACCATTGAGGATGCCGCAGAACTGGAACTGAACAAGCGAAATGTTTGTCGCCTGGAAACCCGGCCGCCCAATATCGAAGGCAAAGGGGAAATCACCCAGAGAGAACTGGTCCGCAACGCCCTGCGGATGCGCCCGGACCGGATTATGGTGGGTGAGGTGCGGGGGGTCGAAGTGATGGACATGTTTCAAGCTATGAACACGGGTCACGAAGGCTCCATGACCACGGTACACGCCAACAGTCCCCGGGACGCCTTGCTGCGGCTGGAAACCATGATCAACCTGGCCGGCTATCAGATCCCCCAAAAAGCGCTGCGCCATTTAATCAGCTCTTCCCTGGATGTTATCATTCATCTGGCCCGGCATTCTGACGGGGTCCGCCGGCTCGTTTCTTTTTCAGAAATCACCGGCATGGAAGGTGAGGTTATCAGCCTGCAGGACATCTTTCTTTTTGACCGCCACGGAGTAAATGAAGATGGCCAGGTACAGGGACAATACGTGTCCACCGGCATCAGGCCGCAATTTGTCAACCGGTGTCAAAAATACGGGATTCAGATACCCGATCACTACTTTGTTCCCCCCAGGCAGGATCAGGGGCAACGCTCATCCAAAAAGTTTTTTGAAAGGGGAAGGTAAGCCCACATGCCATTTACCCTGAGAGAGTTCTGGTACGCTGCCATCCTCTCGGCAACTCTGGTGGCGGTGTTACTGCTGGCCACGGCGATATATCAATTGATTATCGTCCCGGCTCGGAAACGACGGAAAGTAAACCGGCGTTTGACGGAGGAAGTGGAACATTTGCGGCGCGTCCAAATTCTGAAGGAGCAATCAAACGAGAAGAAAAATTGGCATCGAACCCTATTGAATAATTTGTTGGGTTCCCAGCGGTTAGACAAACTGCAGACCCTCATGCTGCAGGCTGATCTATATAAGGATTCTGGAACCTTTTTGAGCTACGTTCTCCTGGGCAGTGCGGCCGGGTTCTTACTAGGAACCTTGCTCTTGGAAAATGTCCTATTCGGATTTCTGATTGCCATCGGCCTCGGGATTTTGCCCTTCATTTATCTCAGATGGAAAAGAAAGGGAAAGACCTTTAAATTTGAAAGACAAATGCCAGACGCCATGGAACTGTTATCCCGTTCTTTGCGGGCGGGCCACACGCTACCCTCCGCCATCGAGCTGCTCGGGGAGGAAATGCAGGCGCCCATGGGCAGTGAGATGAAGATCGCCTACGAAGAGCAGAAATATGGCCTCAGTGTTTCGGATTCTTTACTCAACATGTTGCAGCGCGTGGATAGCATGGATCTCAAATATTTCGTTTCGGCTGTGTTAATCCAGCAGGAAACCGGGGGCAACCTGGCAGAACTCATGGAAAACATCGCCCATGTGGTTCGCAGCCGCTTGAATTTCAAAGCCAAAGTCCGGGGGCTTACTGCCACGGGGCGTTATTCGGCGGGCGTCATGATTATTGTCCCTGTACTAGCATTTTTTGGGTTAATGGTAGTGGCTCCTCAGTATGAAAAGATATTATTCGCCTCTTCTACCGGCCGGATGATGTTGCTGGTAGGGACATTGTTGATGGTTACCGGGGCTTTTCTGTTAAAAAGAATAGTTCAGTCTGTCGAGACCTAAAATTTATTGACGGAGTGATAGCATGATCTGGATCATTTGGGCCACGGTGTTCGCCGCATTCTTCCTGGCTACGTATGGTTTCGTCACCTCGTGGAACCGCAGGCAACGGGTGCAGGTTCGAGTATCACATTCAGGTCCGATGTCAGGATCGCCACTGTTCCGCCAAAAAGAGCAGCCATCTCGTTTCAGAGAATGGTTGATAAACTGGTTGACTTATTCGGGGGAGTGGGCCTTGGGCGATATGGAGAAGGTTTCCGAGATGCGCAAGGACCTGATCATGGCTGGATATCGACATCCTCAGGCTCCGGCTGTTTATTTGGGCCTGAGAATCATAGCAGCATTTGCGTTTGCCTTCCCTTTTTTACTCTATATTATAATTCGAGGATTACTAAACCCTGTTACCTTAGCAGCTGCCTTCGTCCCTGCCGTTTTCGGTTTTTTTCTTGTCAGCAAAATCTTAGCGGTAAAAATTCGTCATCGGCAAGAAAGACTCGACAAATCCCTGCCTGACATCATTGATTTATTCGTTATCAGTATGGAAGCAGGGTTGTCCATAAATGCCGCCCTGCAGCGCGTTTCGGAAGAAATTCGCGGGGTTTACCGGGAGTTCTCCGACGAACTACAAATTACTACAGGGGAACTGCGTGCCGGTATCCCCTGGGATGAGGCCTTTGACAATTTGGGGAAACGCACTGAAGTGCAGAGCATCCGCTCCATGGTGGGGCTGGTGATTCAGTCCAACAAGCTGGGGGCCAGCATCAGCGATGCCTTGCGTAACCACAGCGATTTCATTCGCACCCAACGCATCCTGTTGGCTGAAGAGAAGGCCGCCAAGCTGTCTGTAAAAATGATTTTCCCCTTAATTTTTTGCATTATGCCGGCGATTCTGATCGTGGTCGCAGGCCCCGGAATCATTCACATGCTGGATATCTTTTTGAAGGCTGGGCCGGGACAAATGTTTCAAATAACGAGATGAGGAGGGGGCACCCATGAAATGCAAGTATTCGTTTTTTTTCAAAGATAGTCGCGGCTCCGCAACCGTCATGCTCGCCATCTTGATGTTTGCCTTTGTGGGTCTCCTGGCCTTCGTCATTGATCTGGCCCACCTCCAGAACGTGAAAACCGAACTGTGGAATGCCGCAGACGACTGCGCCCTGCGGGGGGCCCGGGCTTTTGTGCCGGATATTCTCCCTACCAATGATCAGCTCTTGAAAATAGATCCGGACCATGTTCGCGCCGTCACTCAAGCCAGCCTGGCCATCGGGGATAACAGATCGGACGATAACGCCTTTCACATGGCGAACCTTATCGACCTGCCCGCTGGCGACATCCAGTCAGGCATTTGGGATTATAACGGGGAAGTTTCCGGGAATAAGCAATTGCTGCCTTGGCAATGGCCGCCCCCCTCCAGTATGTGGGGAAAATACATCGGCCCGGGAATCACCTTGCCCGTCAAAAGGGATGACACGCATAATCGGGGGCAGGTGAGTATGACCCTGGCCCGGATTTTTAAGGTAAACCAGGTTGCGGTTGGCGCCAAGGCCACCGCAGCCCTGAGTGGCATAGGAGGATATTATCCCGGGTCTCCGGTCTTGCCCTTCGGCACCTGGGACAACCTGCTCCCACAACCCGGAAGCCCCCCACTGCATGGCACTTTTCGTAACGACACAAATGACACTCTTGGCTGGACCAATCTCAACCCTAAGGATACCAACCCCAACGCTAACGAACTAAAGACAATTATGAAGCAGGGCGCTCTTTATGACTGTCCCTATGGCTCAACGGTGGGCCTGCAAAACGGCGTGGCGTCTACGGTCATCCAAGCGATGACCCAACAAGCAAAAGGGAAAAACCCGTTAAACCGGTTTGGACTGATCCCTGACCCTAATAGTACGGGAAAAAATGAGTTTATTCCGAGCCCTGATCCTAATCCAGCATCCCCTGGAGATACGTATGCCTCCACGGTCTACATGATGCCGGTCTTTTCCGATGGCTCGCAAGGCGGGAATAAATTCAATCAGAGTGCCATGGTGGGCGGCGTACCGGTACAAATAGTGAGAGTCGCAAGTCCACCCGGCAACTATATCGACGTTAAAATTATGAGCGGGCCTTATGTGGCCCCCGGTTATGGCGGGGGGCGCTGGTATGGTGTTTTAGCAACAGAGCCTAAGTTGGTGGGAGGTGCAAGTGGATATTGACAAAAAATAGCCAAGAATTCAAGGGGGATGCTCACATTCATTGATCTTGGCCGAATGGCATTCAAAGAGGCAATCAATTATTACCTTAAGTGCTGGATTTGGTCCTGTTATATCCAGAACCGAGGGGAATCTTTTAAGGGTGGGGACACATGAGTAAGCTATGTACCCCTTTGACCTTGTCTTCAGCAAAGTAACAGGTTGTTATAACCACATTTGCCAATATCTTGATAGGCCTGAGGTCATCTTTGCCCTGACGATGATAGCTTTACTGGTATCTTTGGGCTTGTTAAGGCTAAGACGTTGAATCGAAAACCACAGGTTAGGGTGACGCACCGGGTTGGCACGGCATTAAGCCATCAGCAAACTGGAGCTGCCTGGTTATCCTATCCTCTCATCGATAATCAGCCATGAAAGGGGAAGTATCTTGAACTTAACCACCCGTCTTCTTAAAGCCAAAGTGTTTTCCCCCACCCAGTTGGCTCCCGCGCTCCATCGCCAGAAAAAACTCAGGGGGTTTTTAGGCAATCACCTCCTGGATTTGGGCCTCATGAACCCTGAGGAACTGGCCCTGTTTGTCACCCCTTACCCGCCGTTGCCTGAAACCTTCGAGGAGATCGGCCTTCCCGAGAATCTTCTGGCTGACCTTTTCCTGAAGCATGCCTTTTTCAGGTACAACTTCAGCACCCGGGAAATGGCCGAGGCGCTCAAGATTCATCAAGAGATTGTGGAGTACCTGATAGAGTACCTCAAGCAACAGAAATTCGTGGATATCAGCCCGCGAGACCTGCTGCGCCCCAGCCCGGGGCATTTGGCCGGGGAAATCCGATACATCCTTTCCGACTCCGGCAAGAGAGCGGCGGAGCAGCAGCTGGAATTTAACGGCTATGTGGGTCCGGTGCCGGTCGCGTTAGAGGATTATTGGGATTGGGTTGAACTCCAAACCGTTCGCACGGTTAAAGTCAAGGGAGCACGACTTCGGGAAGCCTTTAAGGATTACGTGGTGCCGGAAACCCTTTTCAATGAGATGGGTCCCGCGGTGGCCAGCGGCCGGTCCATTTTTCTCTTCGGCCCTTCCGGCAACGGGAAGACGGCCCTGGCCGGGTGTGTGGGTGATGTTTTTGATGACTCGGTCTTCATCCCCTACGCCCTTTACGTCCACGGTCAGATAATCCGGGTGTATGACGAATCCATTCATCGGCCGGTGTCCTTCACCCAGGAGACTTCTGCTCAGAGGCTCGACACGCGCTGGATTCTTTGCCAACGCCCAACCGTTATTGCCGGGGGCGAGATGACCGAGGCCGCGTTGGAACCCAAATACAACCCGGTCTCCAAGTATTATGAGGCCCCCCATCAGATCATGGCCAACAACGGGGTCTTCATTATCGACGATTTCGGCCGCCAGAAGATTTCTCCCAAAGAATTGCTGAACCGCTGGATGTATCCCCTGGAAACGCGCCAGGATTTTTGCAATCTCCATACCGGCCAGCAATTTGCCGTGCCCTTTGACCAGCTCATTATCTTTTGCACCAACCTGGAGCCGAGCACCCTGGCGGATGAGGCCTTTTTGCGCCGCATTCGCCATAAGGTGTTTATCGGCTACGTTTCCACAGAACAATACCTGGAAATATTTCGCCGTGCCTGCCAACATTATCGGCTTAAGTTTGATGAGCTGATCGTCCATAAAATCATAGAGGAGTATTATGTTCGGCATGACCGGCCCCTCCGAGCCTGCCACCCTAGAGATTTGTTAGAAAAGCTTTTAGACCGCGCCAATTTTTTGGAAACTCCCCCGCAACTTACCTACGAGGACTTGGGTTTGGCCTGCCAGACCTACTTTATCAAAAGCTTGGGCATAGTTGATTTTGATCAGGCAAGAGAGGAGCCCAAGCCTATCGTTTAGAAGGAGTTAGTGCTTCATCACCATCGGGCCAAAAACAAGTCAAGGAATTCCCCCTTGATCTTGGAGTCTGCGGTTGACCTGTTGTGAAAATAATTTAAGGCTTTCTTTTAGGTTATAAATGCCTTGACAACTGCTATATAGATTAGATAGATAACTTATCCGATAAGGGTTTGCATTTCTGATAATAAAGGCCTTATATTGGATCATGCAACAATTGGATTTTAATAATCATAAAAAAATTAAACATATTGATTTGTTAATCAAGGTAGGATTATTTTTTTCCGTTATTTCTTTTTTGATGTTAGCCTTGTCGAAGGGTGTTGCAGATCCCGATCTCTGGGGATACCTGTCCTTTGGCCGCCTGTTCTGGCATAGTAACAAGTTTCCTTACCAGGATGTCTTTGCTTACGTTCCTACGCTGAATCCCTGGGTTTATCATGAATGGCTCACCGGGGTGCTGTTCTATCCCCTCTACCAGATCCTGGGTGGGCCGGGTCTGCAGATTTTAAAGTATAGTCTGATTCTGGCGACCATGGGCCTGGTTTACCTGACTGCGAGAAGGCGCGGGGCTCACCCCGTGGTGGTGGGTTTGTTCATTGCGATAATTTTTATTGCAGCCCGGCCTGCATACTTCTCCTCTGTCAGGGCCCAGGTGTTCACCTGGTTTTTTTTTGCTCTCTATCTTTATCTCCTGGAACATGCGAAATTATCAGGGCCCTGGCAAGGCTTGTTTTTGCTTCCTTTGATACAACTGGCGTGGTGTAATTTGCATGGTGGCTTCCTAGCAGGTTTGGGGCTGGTTGCCATCTATACTGTAGGCGAATTCATTTCCCGTCGATCCTTCCTGCCATATCTACTATTCCTGGTACCTTCCGTTTTAGTCACCCTGATCAACCCGTATGGGATCGAATACTGGGAATACCTAGGCCGTGCTGTGACTATGCCTCGACCACACGTAACAGAATGGTTTTCTGTTTTTGAGTCTTACCAATACGGGATGACAAATGTATGGTTGTTCATTTTTTTGTTCACTCTGATTTTCGTAATACTTTTTGGGATGTGGCAATCTCACTATTGGGAAGTCACATCGAGTCTGGCCTTAGGCGTGACCTTGGTGTTAGGGTTGCAGCATATTCGTCATCTTCCCTTCTTTCTCATTCTCGTTGGGGCATATTTGCCAGTTTGTTTTCAGTCGAATGTGCGGTATGCGCAATCCCAACCATGGCTAAGGAGACTCTGGAACTTAAGAAGTGTGAAGATGGCTACCTTGACCTTCCTTTCTCTTTCCATTTTCCTTAACCTTGGCTTTCTTGTCAGGGAGAATCCCTTTAGTCTTACCATTCCTGGAACCCTTTCTGGAAAATTGAGTTCCGACAGGATTCCGATGGATGCATGGCCATATCCGGTGGATGCAGTAAAGTACATAAAGAAACATGGTCTCTCGGGGAATATCTTGACTCAATTTGGCTGGGGGGAGTTTATCATTTGGGAACTTTATCCCCAGTGCCTGGTTGGCTTTGATGGACGCTATGAAACGGTCTATCCGCCAGAGGTTGAAAAGAAATTCACAGAATTCATCTATGCCCTCCCGGAATGGCACCGATTTCTGGAGGATTATCCCCCGGACGTGATTTTACTCAACAAGAGAAATGAGATTGCCCGACTCCTTCAAACAGATCCTTCCTGGTGTCAGGTCTATGTTGATGCAACCTCGGTGTTATTTGTAGCGCAAACGAGGAAGCCTTTAGTTTTGCTGAAAAAAAATTCTGATCAATAAATCAAAAAGATTATGGTCTTTGCTCTGAAGAATATGGTATAAGAGCCTAAATAATTGCCTAAACGGAGCAAGGTAATGCAACAGAAAGCCCTCAGCCTGATGCAATTTCAGAAAAAGTTCGGTACGGAGAAAGCCTGTCAGAAACATTTGTTATGCCTGCGGTGGCCGGA
>Ga0207862_1000553_pt1 | contig 11302 bp, 10 predicted proteins | sample LuqExpMetageno81_FD_187838 | JGI IMG/M metagenome (GOLD analysis project Ga0207862, IMG submission 187838) | Tropical forest soil microbial communities from Luquillo Experimental Forest, Puerto Rico - Sample 81 (SPAdes) | ecosystem: Environmental > Terrestrial > Soil > Tropical forest ... | reverse complement strand
GATGCCGCAGGCAACTTGTTCATCTGGACAGCAACTCAGCGCCTGAACTACGAACTGGAGCCCGCCGGATCGGTCGAGACCATGGACTTTGCCGTCGACCAAGCGCCGGTGCGCACCGCGGAGCCGGTGAAACCGGCTAGTACGAGTTCTGTAGCTCCGATTTCGCCGTCGTTCACCGAACTACTGCTCGCGGGAAGGCCGGTTCGGATGCTGCCCTCCAAACAGCGAGCCTCGAAGCCAGTCGAGGTTTGGATCAGCGACGTGTATGAAAAAGATGGCCGCCTGTTGATCCGTTACGCCGTGTGCAATCACAGCGCTCAGCCCTACAGCATCGAAACGCCGCAGGTGTATCAGTTAGACGGGGTGCGCTCTCCGCAGTCGCTCTATGGCTTCGTCAACTCGCAGCTTGGCGATGAACAAATTGGCAAACTCAAGGTCAAACAAGAAACTCCGGTGAAGGTGGTGGATGGCCAGTTGCAGTCTGCCCGCATTGCACCGGGCGAGGAGGTGGTTGGCGTGGTGGCTCTGCAAGTGCCATCAAGCCCAAACCCGAGGATTCTGCGCTTGCGGTTTCCCAACCCCAACCAGTCGGGGGGTGAATTGAACGCTGGTCAGAAGACGCAAATCGCTGCTTTTCTGGTGCGGTGACGACTGAGATGAGCGGGACAACGAGTCATGAGTGATCGGGCAGGTAGCAAGTCGGTGCACAGCGCCCTTAGCCAATATCTGATTAATCGCTCGGATGTTGGAGTCGGCAAAGCAGTGCGCGACGCTGTGCTCGAACCAGCGAACCCGTTTGACCACCAAGCCGCGAGGCTACCCAGGCGCTGGTTTGTTCTCTTCGCCCTACTGGCTGGCACGCTACTGGGCTGCTTTGCTTACTTCAACAATCTGATCTAAGGCAAAAACTGTGGATAACCAAACCAATCCCAATGGCGTAACAACTCCTGCACCACCCAACGTAGTCAGCGACGCGCAAGAGCTGATTCGCGACTGGGAGGTTCTCTTCTGGGCTTTTCTGCTGTTCGGCCTGGGTCGGCTGGCCTGGCTCTACCTGTATCGGCCAGAGCACACTGCCTTTCATCTGGGTCTCTCATGCGGGTTCGTGTTCTGCGGTGTTTTGGGGTTTCTGATGCGCTGGGTGTTTAGCGCAACGAGGAAATAATGATGATGCGCGACTCTTACGCCCAACGGCAGCAGAACCCGCCACTCCTGGAGAGCATGGAGATCGTGGTTGCTCTCAGCCTGATGGCAATCTGCTGGTTCGCCTGGTACGTCGCCCGTGAGCGTTTCTATTTCAACAATCGCCAGATTGCCGAGTTGGCCTGCTACCTGGCTCTTGCCGCCTTAGCCATCATTGGTTCCTCCATTCTGATTACCACCGCACGCTCCCGCAGGGAGAAGCAGTGGCCCCATCCCCCGATGGTCGTCTCCCACAAGCGGGACGAGCAGTTTACTGCCGATGCCTGGAAGCAAGACGCCGTGGTCCTCGGCTACGACATACATGGCAAGCCGTGGTATTGGCCGGACAGAGTGCGCGTTATGCAGGGCATCGTCCTGGGCATGACTGGGTCCGGCAAGACCACGCTTCTGAAGAACATCATTACGCAGGACATGGCGCGAGTTGTCGGCACAAGGGAAGACCCACACCGGTTGCCGATGGTGATCTTCGATGGCAAGGGCGATCTTGAGTTCTTCTACGATCTTCTGCCGCACGTGCACCGCGCTGGACGGTTGCATCAGCTACGCGTTCTGAATCCCGCCCGCCCGGATATCTCCGTCCGTTACAACCCGTTCTACTGCAGCGACGAAGACTACATGTCCGTCGTCAACATGGTCTTCGGCTCCTTCAATCTGCATGACGAGTTCTTCGCCAAACACCAATTGAATTACCTGGCCGACATCGTCCGTGTTCTGGTTCACACCGGCCAGAAGTTCAACTTCTACGACGTGCTGGTCATGGCAATCGACGAACAGGTGCTGCGGGAGCAGGTCGAGAAGGCCCGCCAGCGCCTGGAGCACGACTCGTCCCTCCCTGTGCAGCGCCGCCTCAACTTCGAGATGTCGGTCAAGAACCTCTACCAGTCGTTTGGCGACCGCGAGCGAGTGCCGAAGATCCAGGGCCTGGTCAATGAGTGCATGACGTTCCTCGACGACGAGTTGAGCGTGATCACCGGACCGTACGAGGAACTGTTGTCGCTGGACGAGGTAATCGAGCAGGAGCTGATTCTGTTCGTAACGCTGAACGTAAACAAGAACACCGAACCGGTGCGGGCTCTCGGCAAGATGCTGCTGCAGAACTTGCAACTTGTCGTGGGCAAACGGTACGAAAGCGAGGAGCAGAGGCGGCGTACCAACCGTCCGATGTTCAGCGTCGTGCTGGACGAGTTCGCGCCATTCGGATACCGCAACTTCGCACAGATCCTGCAAACCGCCCGCGGCACACACGCCGCGTTCCTGTTCTCGATGCAAAGCCTGCCGCAGCTCATGCAGGTTGGCCGGGGCTTCAAGGAAGACGTGACTTCGGCACCCAATACGACCCTGACGTTACGCACGCGCGACGAAGAGACAGCCCGCTATTTTCTTCGCGCCTCGGCTGAACACACGGTGACACGGCGCAGCGTGTCGATGCACCGCTGGCGCATGTTCGGCTACGAGAAGTACGAGGCGACCGATCGGGCCACGGAGAGCGAGGATCGCGAGACCCGCGCACTCGACGAACACATCAAGAACCTTCCCAAAGGACAGATGGAGATTCTGATGACCGATGACACACGCGGCACATTGCACCAGTTGTTGCACGTCCGGCCGCCGCAGGATGTAACAGTCCCGAACTTCGAACCAAAGTTGTACCCGCGGATGCGGGAATCCGTGGAGCAGTCTGCCGGCGCAAACCTGCGGTTCAAAACGCCCGAGTTGGCAGCAACGACCCGTTATGCCCGCCGCGGATGATGGGAATTGACACGACCATGAAGCGAACGCTTGCTACCGTCACACTCGCAGCCATTGTGCTCATGACGGCCAGTCCCGCCATCGCACAGCAACAGCAGCAGACTCCGGTTGCGCCACATGGGCAACGACAGGCGCAGGGCCAAGCTCAAGGGCAGGGTCAAGTTTCGCCGGCGCGCCCCATCTACCAACGCCGTGACACCTGGTACGAGTTCCTCCTCAAGCAGTTCAATCCCACAAACTTCGATTACGGCGCGTGGATGGAAGAACGTCGTCAGGTGTTCCTGGATGAGAGCGTGCGGAATCCGTACTTCAGGTACAGCACAGCTGTGACAATCGCACTGATGTTGTTGACGGTTGTATGTGCCAAGCAATGGATCGACCACCGCCGCACCATGTGGATCACGGCTGAGATGATGGCGGATTTGTACAACCACGATCTCTACTCGCGGGACGTTGCTGAAAAGGCGATCGAGAAATACAACGACCACATTGAGCGGTGTAACCGGGGCATCGAAGCGAGCAAACATGGAACTGCAATGCAGGGCACCGACTCGGACCAGGAATCATGGAAGGCGCAGTTGGATCACGTTACCGAGGAAAGAGACCGCTACTTGCGCGAAAGGGATGCCGCGCAAAGGGAGTTGGACACAAATCGCCTGACGCTCACCGAGCTATCTCTGCGTGTGGAAGGGATGTCAATAAAGCAGGGTAGCAACGGTGAGGCCGGCCCATCCGTTGAGCTGAACTCCGCTGATCCCAATGTCGTGAGACTTATCAACAATCTGCAAGAGCAACTGGTTGTCGAACGCAACAAGAACCGGCAACTGAAGGGTGCATAACGGTGCTGGTCGCAGTGACAGGATTCGGCAGTATGTGGCGCAGGCGGTTCAGCAACAACGAACACGACCCGAGACGATTTGCTCGCGGTGCCTACTTCAACACAACCGGTGTGACGGTGAAGGGTCAGGTGCGACAGCGGCCGCAGATCATCGGCTATGCACGATTTAACGGGCGAGGTGGCTTTGACCCGAATCATCCTTCCAGAATGATCAACCGCGTCTTCGAATGTGCGGCCCCCTGCGTGTGGCTGGGACAAAACAAATTGTTTTTCAAGCGCATCCTCGCTTCGCCCGAAAAGCCCGATGGCTTTCTGGTGGTGGTACGCCCAGAAATAACAGGGATCTTAAAGGTAGGCACCGCCAACTGGCGATCGGACGACAGTTGGCTGCTCGCTTTCAGTGAATGCCGAGGTCAGCAGGAAGCCATGTTGCTGATGCCTCCGTACGGCTGGATTCGAACGGAGTTAGGCAGGTTTGTGCTGGAACCGGCGACTGGCCGCCCGTGGGTTGGGCGGCTTGTGTTGTCATCTCCCGAGGAGTAAACGACATGCGGTATCGGAAGGGCACCATCGCGTTGAGTGATACACGGGATTATCCGCTGCTTCAGCGTGTCCTGCACTGCGGTTTCGTTACCTCTGCGCAGCTGTACGAATTCCTGAGGCTGGATTACTGCGCTTCGTCGCGCAATGCGTTTGACAACCGGCTGCGACGGTTGTTGAACCATGAGTTGTTAGTTCGGCGCGAGTTCCCGGCCCTGAACCGCGGAGTGGCGTACTCAATCTCCGAAGCCGGAGCGTCCGAGTTGATCGGAAGAGGAGACTATTACTCCGGGAGCACAGACTGTGACAAGCAGCCACCTGGTCACGTGCATCACGCGCTGGAATTGAATGAGATCCATCTCGCTCTGAAGCGGACAGGTGTGCTCATCAGGTGGACGCCAGAAACTGACATCCGGTCCCACAACGAATTCACGCAGAGTGGATACTGGAAGGATTATGACGCGTTGGTTTCGGTCCGTGTCGCCGAACGGGAGTGTCGGTTTGCGATTGAATACGAACGCACACCGAAGTCGAAACGGCGATACACGATGATTCGGTCGAGAATCGAATCGGAGACGAGCGTCCCCCACTTCTTGTATCTTGCGCCAAATTACGACCTGCTGTTGTTCCTGGTTCGCAGGTTCGAAGCCTGCCAACGCCCGGTTTACTTTGGTCTGCGGAAGGACTTCCTGACGCACACTCTTGGCCTTTCAGTAAGAAGCAACCGATCCCCAGTGTCTATGCCGCTTCATGCCGTCTTGGCGGCCAAACCCCAAGCCCCATCCGGAAGAAACAACAGTGCTGCGTGAGATCCAGCCGTTTTACCTTTTGCGGTGGGTTTGTGGGTGGGTTTGGCGTGGGATTACGGTGGAAGCATGTTGCGCAACATTCATAGATTCTGCGGCTTAGCCTTTGACTATCCCCATCGTATTTCCCTTTTTCCTCGAAATCGACCGGGAAACTATGACAGTCGCTCGCATAGTTGAGCACGCTGTCGCTGCGGATGTGTGCGGCGATGGTGACGCAGCTCTTGTTTCTGACGTGCGCTGGTTTCGGTTAGGTGTTCCCGACAGTTGTGCGAAAGTGCGCGCGAGAGTTGCGCAAGCTGGTGCGCTGACAGGCGCGGGATGTGCGCACTACGTTGCTTTGCTTGGATGACAAATCGGTTGTCGGCTGTTGTCGTGGCGGGACAGTGCTGTGCAACGATCAGGCGGCAGTGGCGTGTACGCCCGTTGCGGAGTGGTGGTTGTTAAGTGCCGAATATTGGCGAACTGGTCGCATGGAGTCGTCCAGGCAAGTGAGACGCATTCGAGATTCACGCTGTGCGCCCGGCTTGTACCGCGTTGGGCACAGTGGTGTGCGAGGACGTGCATCAGAGGCACGCGATTGTCGGTTCCGGCTCCAGGGAGAATGTGCAGCAGATGTGCAGACTTCTACACTGCGGCAGCGTCCTGGTTGCAACGGAATTCGTGACATTGCGACGGTGCATGAGCGACGGATGTGCAGATCGAGCTCAAATAGCCTTGCAGATGCGGCAATGTGACTTACGTATTGTCCGTGAGACATGAACGTGGCCACGCTTGCCTCTATGTTAGTCTGTCCGCCAGCCCACACTGCCGACAGGCGATCGAGGCCTATTACTATGCCGGAGTTCACGACCTTAATCACCGGTTTGTCATTCACCGAGTGCCCACGATGGCGGGACGGCCGGCTCTACGTTTCCGACTTCTATACCCACCGCGTCCTCGCCGTGGCCATGGACGGGACGGCAGAGACAGTGGCCGACGTTCCGCAGCAACCCTCGGGACTCGGGTTCCTGCCCGACGGCCGGATGTTGATCGTGTCCATGCGCGACCGCAAAGTCCTAAGGCGTGAGATCGACGGTTCACTGGTCGAGCATGCCGATCTCTCTGGCCTGGCTCCGTGGCACGTGAATGACATGCTCGTCGATCACAACGGCCGGGCCTGGGTAGGCAATTTCGGGTTCGATCTCGAGGGCGGAGTCCCGACGCGTACTACTGTGCTTATCTGCGTGGAACCTGACGGGACGGCTCAGGTGGCGGCTGACGGACTCGGCTTCCCAAACGGCATGGTACTTACTCCCGACGGCGGCACATTGATCCTGGCTGAATCGACGATGAACCGGCTGAGCGCCTTCGACATTAAGTCCGGCTCGTTGGGTGAACGGCGGACTTGGGCAGCGTTCGGCGATCCACCTACGTCGACCGACATCAGTGAAGTGCTCAAACAAGTGGCCGTGGCTCCGGACGGGATCTGCCTCGACGCAGAAGGTGCGGTGTGGGTGGCCGATGCCGCACACGGTCGGCTGCTGCGGGTCGCCGAAGGCGGACGGATACTCGAGGAACGCAAGACCGATGGAATCGGCGTATTCGCTTGTATGTTAGGGGGAGACGACGGCCGCACGCTCTTCGCCTCCGTAGCGCCTACCTTTCATCAGGCCGAGGCATCGGCGAACCATCGCGCCTCGGTCTTGATGACGAGGGTCGAAGTGCCCCATGCCGGACTGCCCTAGAGGTGGGTGCGCCAACTAATAACCCCTTGCCGGACGTGGCCGCGCACAGGCCTTTTGTTCGCGCGCACAAAATCCCGGCTTGGTGCAAGCTGACTTCTGGCGAGCGTGGGTTCACTTCTACCCATAGGCCGTTATACGTCAACTTGACGCCGAACAGACCAACCTCCGGATTGTCACTCGACCGGTACGCTGACTTGCCAATTTCGGTGGTGAGTGAAATCGCTGTTATTGACAGTAGTCGGTCCCGAGAAAAACAACGTATATGGAAGAAGTGGATATACGGGCGGCGCATGACTCCGCCTCGTGGGCCGGCCAGCAGCATGCCGTCGAGGGTTCCAGTTGAGAGGCGGAATGAGACGAAATGGCTTGTTTCTCCTCGTGAAGGAGCGCACAATTGTCACTCGCTGGGACAAAATGGAAATCCCGCATGAAACTGCTCAGCACATTTCTGGCAGCTTGCGCACTCGGCGCCCCGGCCCAAACATCGGTTACTACGGTAATCACCAAGAGTGAAGGATGTGTCGCCTACGCCTTCCTCCAATTCTCACCTGACGGTGGCGAACTCGCGCGGGCCTGTGGATTTGCCCCCATCCAATTGTTCGATACCGCTACTTACAATAAGTGCCGCACCTTTCGTTCCGAAATCGACTACACCCCGAGACTGATGGGTTTCGACTACAGCCCGGACGGAAAGACTATGGCCACTGCCCAAAACGACGGCGGTGCGCTAATTTGGAAAGCCGATGACCCGGGTAAGCCGGTGCCGCCCAACGGCAAACCCCTGAAACCCTTCTTTGGCGTGGATGAAGTCTACGCGTTAGACAAGCCTCTCCATGTTCTTCAGCCCCCGAATGCACCCGGCGATGACTTCGCCTCGGTCCTCTCCATTAGCTACTCTCCCGACGGCAAGCTCATTCTCACCCGGCACCAGAGCGGACACCTCAAGATTTGGAACGCATCCACCTGGGCATTGCAAAGCGATCTGACTGTGAGCGAGAAGGGAAACAAAGCCTTGTTTTCTGCACTAGCGATCGCACCCGACAGTAAATCATTTGTCATTGCTGACATGGACGGACTGCTGCATCTCTGGAGTCTCGACCGCAAATCCGAAATTCGCGCCATTCGCTCGCCTGACGGTGCGGGCAGACCTCCTTTAGATCTCGCTTTCTCGCCTGACGGCAAAACCCTGGCAGTGGTCTATGTGGGTCAGAGATTCTTCGACGGGCCGGTGGTGCTTTGGAATACCGCCGACTGGACAGCGCAGACGATGAGTGGTTACGAAGTGGCGGCATTTTCCCGCGACGGCAAGCTGCTGGCTCTCGGTCGGCGCGACGACGTAAGGCTCCTAGATCTCGCTTCACGCACAGAACTTCGCTTCATCGATATTCCCGCGTTAAAAACTCAGGTTGAGGTCTTCGGTCCCAACAACAGCCCCCATCCTGGCGAAAAAGTCCCCTGCGGAGTCTCTGGTCTAGCCTTCTCCCCTGACGGTGCTACCCTCGCCGTCAATTGCTCCGAAGGTTCTCTACGCATTGTGAAATTGAGGCCTTAAGATCCAAACCTGCCTCCGCATCGGGGATGCCCCACCCAAGCCGGGTACCCCACTTGCTTGAGTGGGGGTTTCAGTTGGATCACCAACAAGGCGCTTGATCCCCGTTACAACGGATATGGCGATGAAGAGGTCGCAATTCTCCCCGAATACGACCATCCGGATGCTTCCCTCTTTTCTCCAGCTAACCAGGGAGTTCCGGGCTCACAACCAATCCCGACACGGCACTCTAGCCGGGATCACGCGTGAGTTGGCCACATCCGGCGTTCGAGGAAACCATCGTCCGCTGTCACCTGGCTGTATAGTCGGCAAACCGTCCTCGTGGCCGCGATCTGGCGGAGTTCTTCAAGAGCACGGGATGGCCGTTAGAACTAACCCGCTGGCGCGGGGGACGCTACCGCGTACGGCGGAAGCAGCATTGTTGGAGCAGGTGACATAGTGTGGGTCACAGAGAAAGGAGATTTCTGTGACTTCACTTCGCCAACGCGTGCTGGACGAACTCCAGCGCCGTAACTACTCGCCAGCCACGACTCGCGGCTACATCCTCGCCATCAAACAGTTCGCCGATTACTTCGGAAAATCGCCGGAACGCCTGGGCGGCGACGAGATCCGTCAGTTTGAAACGTACTTGCTCCGCGATAAGAAGCTTGCCCCCGGCACAGTCGAAGGACGCATGTCGGCGCTGCGTTTTCTGTACAAGAAGACACTGAAGCGGCGGGATATCGCCTACGATGACGTGGTGTTTCCGAAGACTCCCCGGAAACTGCCGGTCGTGCTGAGTCCGGAAGAAGTCAGCCGCATGATCCAGGCGGCGCCGAACCTGATGCATCGCACCATCCTCATGGTTCTCTATGCCACGGGCATTCGCCGCACCGAGGCATCCCTAATCAAGGTAAGCGACGTGGACAGCGAACGGATGGTGATCCATGTTCGCCAGGGCAAAGGTTCTCGAGATCGTGATGTGCCCATGACCACGAAGCTGCTCGAAGCTTTACGGGAGTACTGGCGATGGAAGCGGCCCAAGGTTTATCTGTTTCCCAGCACGGAAGGGCAGCGTGGGATTGAGCAGCCAGTCTCAGATAAGACGATCTGGCATATCTGCCGCGAGGCCGCCAAGCGCGCCGGAATCAAGAAGAGGGTTGGCGCACATACACTGCGCCACAGCTTCGCGACGACCCTGTTGGAATCAGGAGCTGACCTGCGAACGATCCAGCTTCTGATGGGCCATGCAAACCTGGAACATACCACTAGATATCTCCACCTGTCCCAGCGGCACCTGCGCGCCGCACCGAACCCCCTAGACCAGATCAACGTCACTAGCCAACGCTTTTCACGAAAGCGACCGGACGACTATCAGGCATGACACGACCACCCTGGGAGGTGGCCGATATCATCCGCAGGGCAGGCGACAAGTTCTTCGAACGTTATCGCGATTCGCTGACGTGGAGCCAACTCAAAGTGCTGCGCGCCATCGCGCGTTGCCGCACGGCCGCACTCGGTGGGCATCGTGATCAATGCATTCGCTGTGGGCATCAGGCCATCTCATACAACTCCTGCCGAAACCGGCATTGTCCGAAGTGCCAGACCAGTGCCAGGGAGAACTGGCTGCGTGCCCGACGACGGGAACTGTTGCCGGTTGGCTACTTTCACCTGGTGTTCAGCGTGCCGCACGCGCTGGTGCCGTTGATGTGGCAAAACAAGAGGTACCTGTTCGGGCTCCTGTTCGACGCCAGTGCCGCAACCCTGCTGGAAGTTGCGGCCGATCCGGATCGCCTCGGTGCCGAGATCGGCTTTCTCAGCATTCTGCATACCTGGGGACAAACTCTGCAGCGACATCCACACGTCCACTGTGTCGTGCCGGGTGGTGGGTTGTCGCCCGACCACGCCCGGTGGATCCGCTCGGCACCCTGCTTCTTTTTACCGGTGAGAGTACTCAGCCACGTCTTTCGCGGGAAGTTCGTGGCCGGATTACAACGGGCTTTTCAGAGCAAGCAACTTGTTTTCCTTGGTCCGTGCCAGTCATTGGCGAATGAGAAGGCATTCGCAGCCTTCTTACGCACTCTGTTTCGCGAGGACTGGGTGGTTTATGCCAAGGCTCCCTTTGGCGGGCCAGAGCACGTGCTTCAGTACCTGGCCCGCTATACCCACCGAGTGGCCATCTCGAATCATCGCCTCCTCTCGGTAGATAGCGATCACGTCACCTTTCGTTGGAAGGACTACGCGCACCACAGTAAGTGCCGTGCCATGACCCTGACGGCAGAAGAGTTCCTGCGCCGGTTCTTGCAGCATGTTCTGCCCAAGAGTCTCCCACGCATCCGCTACTTTGGCTGGCTCGCTAATCGCCGGCGCCGGGAGTTGCTGCCGCTTTGCCGGAGATTACTAGCGGTCGCACCTCCGCCTGCCGAAGCGAACTCCGTTGAACCCGCTGTCTGGCAGTGTCCGATCTGCGGTAGCCCAATGCGCGTTGTGGAGTTGCTAACCGCCGCCCAGATCCAGCGAGAACAACAGCACCAGGTGTTTATCCTTGATAGCTCCTAACCAGGCAGTCCCATTGACGAAGACCATGTGCGCTTCGGCGTGCGTAAAATACGTGTGCCCCGTAGTCGAAAACTATCGTTCGAACTATATATCGAAGACCTCGACAGGCCATCTTCGCCTGGTTTGCAAATCGGCTCTGCCGGATTCCCCTGAACCAACCCAGCCTGCTACCCCGCCTTCGATGCCCTCACCAACATTCAAAACCCATAACATGACGGCCCACGCACCCCTGGTGCCAGCGGCTTCCTTCTAACGCCCTTATCGAAAGCGCCCCGGCACCACTCTGAAGCGCTCGGCCTCGCCTTTTCACGCCGGGGCACTTCCGATAAGGACCTAGCGTTATACGGACAGA